>JAABUV010002044.1_pt1 | contig 28212 bp, 26 predicted proteins | sample 5559971 | NCBI WGS metagenome assembly JAABUV01 (sample SAMN10711881, study PRJNA513362) | rock metagenome | isolation source: Antarctica rocks | place: Antarctica: Victoria Land, Knobhead nord | collected 2015-12-19
GGCCGCAGACGAGCTTGAGCAAGGGATCGGTGCGCAGGGTGTCGGCATCGTTCTGATCCTCGTAGCCACAAGCGATGCCGAAGACGCGCTGGCGCGTCAACGCCTCGATGGAATGGGCGATGTGGGCGCGCCGCCATTCGGGGACGCAGGCGGCCAATGCGCGACAGATGCCGATCGCTTCCTCGGCCTCAGCGAGCCAGGGCAGCCCCCCGTCGGAGGTCAGGCGACCGCCATCGAAGGTCGCTTCCAGCGTGAGGGCGGCGGATGTGGCGAACGTATAGAGGGGTGTGGCAGACTGTGGTGACACGGGGTCCTCCTCGCAACGGTGAGATGTTGAACCTCTCGACCATAGCGCATGGGACCCCGTGTGGCAACCTCATGAATAATTCAGGCTAGTGAATCTGGCGCTCGCGCTCGCCCATCGCTCCCCGGTTGTCGCGGCCCGCGGCGTGAGTGTAATGGATGCTGACGCCATCTTAGGAAGGGACGATCAGGCCGCCGCGATCGCCCTCGATGGCCAGGCCCAGGATGCGGGCCGCCTCATACAGGTGGGGATCGTCGGCGGCGATGGGATCGATTCGCAACGGGCGCTGGCGCACACGGTCCGCGAAGACCGCCCAGCATTCCCACTCGCGCTTGAGGCGGGACACGTAGCGTATCCCGGCATACCGCGGCCGCCCATGCGCGTCGCGCTGGTTATAGACGTGCAGCCCTGCTTCCTGGGTCAGCTCGCGCCGCGGTCCGGTGATGGCGCTCAGGTCGATATCGACGAGGCCCAGGCGAACGGCCACGGGAGCAAGCACGGGACGAAGCGCCTGAACGGTCTCGGCCTCTTCGACATCGGCCAGGGGCAGCGTCACGAACAGCACGGCGGCCCCGAGCCGTCGCCCTACGCGCCAGTCGCGCGGGATAAGCGGCCGGCTCCCGAATGGATCGCGTCCGGCATACTGACCTACGACTTTGATGCTGGGGCGGAACTGCGCGACTGTTTCCCCATACGCCCCCGACGGGTGCGAGGCAAAGTAGAGGACGCGGTAGCGGTCCGATGGCGGGACGCCACGACGCCCCCGAGGGTCATCGTACCGCCCATCGAAGGTACCATCAGGCCGCGCGTAGCCCCAATCCGGCGGAACGAACGGATCGGGGGGCCGGGCGACCCGATAGAGGGGCGAATGCGGCAGCGCAACGTGCTGGATAGCGGGCATCAGGCGGACGCCCTACCCATAGTTCGCGCCGTAGGCGATGAAACTCTTGGCCGCGCCGAGCGCCTCCTGAAAGCGCCCTTCATGGAGCGCGTCGGCGGGCGAGTCGTCCGCTAAGTGGGGGTTCATGCCGATAAACCAGGCGCGCACGGTCCCCGGCCCATCGAACCGCAGTAGGAGTGTCATGACTTCGTAGGCCGCGCGCAAGCGGCGTTCGCTCTCGAGGCGGACCTCGCCGATCTCCCCTGTCGCCCACCGCGCGACGGTTTTCACGTCCTTGACCCCTACGATATAGGCCACGAGACGCCCCGTGAGCAGGCGCTGTAAGCTCTCCGCGACCTCTGAGATCGGGGCGCGAGTGGCTTGGTTATGCGCCTGTTCCAGGATGTCCGCGGTCGCACGATCGCGCGCCTCGTCCGTTAAAGCAACCATATAGCCCTCCTCGCAACGCCCATAAAAACAACCGTACTACGTCCATAATAGGATAATAGCCGGGTATTAGCAAGGCGCGAAGGCAAAGTAGAGGACGCGGTAGCGGCCCGACGACGGGACGCCACGGCGGCTGCCGTGGGCTTAATCCTCGTCGGTTAGATCGGCCAGCGTGCAACCCATCGCCGCCAGCACCTTCCTAAGCGTCTTGAACGCGATATCATGTTCAGTCGCAGGCTGCATGTCACAAAAATCAGTCACACCCAGGGCCGTCGGCGTCCCCAGTAGGGCTGGGACTGGCCGGGCGTCCATGCCCTGGTCGCGAGCGCGCGGTGGCGCCCAATGAAGCGCGCGGCGCCGGCCAGGTCGCGCGCCAGATGGTAGCCGCTGTAGCCGCGCGCCTCGGGCAGCGCCAGCTGCGCCTGCCCGCGGCCCGTCTGCACGGCGATGGTGACGCAGCCCGCGGCCTGCCCGGCGGCAATGTCGCTCAGGGCGTCGCCGACGTAGTAGCTGCGCGCCAGGTCGAGGCCGCGTTCCCACGCCGCCCGCAAGAAGAGGCCCGGCCGCGGCTTGCGGCAGGGGCAGCGCTCCTCGGGACGGTGGGGGCAGGCGTAGACGTGCGTGATGCGGCCGCCGTGCCGCGCGGCCAGGGCGCCCATGCGCGCGTGGAGCTCGTCGAGCGCCGCGGGCGTCAGCGCGCCACGCCCCACGGCGGCCTGGTTGGTCACGACGAAAACCGGTAGGCCCAGGCGCGACAGGTGGCGCAGCGCGTCGAGCGCGCCGGGTAGGGGCGCGAAGTCGTCCCAGCGTAGGACGTGGTCGGCGCGGTTCTCGTTGATGACGCCGTCGCGGTCGAGAAAAATGGCGGGTTGCATCGCCATCGCTAGGCGGCTATCTCGACGCGCCGAGCAAGGGTGGCGCGCACGGCCGTGGTGATAGTGTGGTTGACCACGAGGTGGACATCCTCGATGATCTCCATGCACGCGCTGTCCACGATCAGCGCGACGTCGACGCTCGCGGCCAGCCGCCCTCCGGCGCGGCCGGTGACGCCGATGGCGCGCGCGCCGGCGGCCGTCGCCGTGGCGACGCCGGCGAGGATGTTGGGCGAGTTACCGCTGCCGCTAATGGCGATGGCGAGGTCGTGGGCCTGGATCGGCGCCTGCGCGAGCTGTTCGGAGAAGATGGCCTCGTAGCCGAGATCGTTGGCGAGGGCCGTGAGCAGCGGCGTGTTGTCGGTCAGCGATTGGATACGCAGGCGGGGCAGCCCGTCGACCGCCGTGTTCTTGGCGAGGTCGCAGGCCATGTGCGAGGCCGTCGCCGCGCTGCCGCCGTTGCCGAAGACGTAGACGGCGCCGCCGCGGTCGTAGGTGTCCAGGATGTCCTGCGTGATTCGCTGGACGGTGTCGAGCGGCAACCTGTCGAGCGCGCGCCGCAGCGCGACGTGGTAGGCGCGAATCTCTTCGCGAAGGGCACTACCGGGCATCACGATGTCTCCTTTGTCTATTGTTTATACGGGCGAGCCAGGGCCCATAGTCGTGGGCGGTCCCCGCACGGCGTATCGCGGTCGTAGGCTACGCGGCCCAAGGTACGGCGCCCAATAGCCCATTCAGGCTATGTCGCGGGGTACCTATGTTTACTAGACTGCATGGCGAGGGGCGACGGGCGACGGGCGACGGGCGACCGGCGGCCGGCGACCGGCGACCGGCGACGGGCGACCGGCGACCGGCGACCGGCGACGGACGTTGAGATTTCGGAATCGCGGGAACGGTCGCTACACTCCCAGCGCGGGGTGGGCGCCACGCCGCATGAACGGACGACGGACGACTAAACGGCTGGACGACTAAACGGCTGGACGACTAAACGGTTAAACGGCTATATGGCTAGTAGATGGGGGAGGGTATGGAGTTCTTTCGCTACGTGAACGTGCTCAGGAAACACCTGGGATTGATTGTTTTGCTGACCGTGATCGGCGGAGGGGCGGCCTGCGGCTTCAGCCTGCGCCAGCACAAGGTCTATAAGGCGACGGCCACGCTGCTGGTCAATGTGGCGTCGCCAACCTCGCTCATCCCCTACCTGGCGACCTCGTTGAGCAACAATAATGGGGCCCCGCCCCTGGAACAGCTGGCCAACACCTACTCTGTCTTCTTGCAGTCACGCTCTTTCGATGGTCAAATCGTTAAGGCGCTAGGGCTAAAGACGACGCCGGATGAGTTCGCCAAGCATGTCTCGAGCGCGCTCGTCCCCGACACCAACTATTTCACCATCGGCGTGACCTGGGGCGACCCGCGGCAGGCCGCGGCCATCGCCAATAGCATCGCGCGGACCTTCGTGCAGGAAAACACGGCCGCGCAGGCGGCGACGGGAGGCAACGACGCCGTCACGCAGATCAGCCAGTCGCTGGCCTACTTCCGCCGCAAGATCCAGACACTGCAGCGCAGCTACGACCGGCTGACATCCAACACACGCGCCAACCAGGCGCGGGTCGATGCCGTGTCGAACGAGCTCAATACGGCGGAGGATACCTACTACCGCCTGCTCGGCACGGCCGGAGCGACCGCGTCCGGGGCGGCCACGAACGCGGCAACCTTGAGCGACCCGGCGACGGCGCCGACAGTCCCTATCTCGCCGAAAGTCACGCTGAACACCCTCGCGGGCATCGTCGCGGGGCTGGTCCTGGGGCTGCTGCTGGCCTTCGTGCTGGACTACCTGGACTATTCGCTGCGCACGCCCGAGGATATGGAGGCGCTGGTCGGGCAGACGCCGCTGGGTATCGTGGCCACATTCGGCCCCGCGCAGGGCGCGCGCCGGGGGTTGCCCTTCAGTCGGAAAGGCGGCCACTCGGCGACGACTAAGAAGGCGGGGAACGGCGCGAGCAACGGCAACGGCAATGGGCACGGCGCGGCGACGCATCCCTTCGACCCGGCGCTGGCCACGCTCAGCGTGGTGAACCCGAAGCTGATCACCATCGCGCAGCCGCGCGCGTCGGTCAGCGAGGCGTTCCGCACCCTGCGCACGAGCCTGGAGTTCAGCAGCCTGGATAAACCGCTCAAGAGCCTGGTCATCACCAGTTCGCTGCCGTCGGAGGGCAAGAGCACCGTGTCGGCCAACCTAGCCGTCGCCATCGCCCAGACCGGCAAGCGCGTCATCCTGGTCGACGCCGACCTGCGCCGGCCCACCGTCCACAAACTCTTCGACGTGAAGCCGGCGACGGGCCTGACCACGATCCTGCTCAACCGTGAGAACCGCGAGCGCGCGATCGCCGACGCGCTGCAGCCCACGATGGTCCCGACGCTGCAGGTCATCGCAAGCGGGCCGCAGCCGCCGAACCCGGCGGAGTTGCTCTCCTCGGAGAGCATGATCGCGCTGGTGCGCGACCTGGAGGGCAGGGCCGACCTGGTGATCTTCGACACGCCGCCGATGGGGCCGCTCACCGACGCGGTGGTGCTCTCGACGCGCGTCAGCGGCACGCTCTTGGTCGCGCGGGCCGGCTCGACGCGCCGCACGGTCATCAGCAACAGTCTGGCAATGCTGCAGAAAGTGGGCGGCAACGTCGTCGGCACGGTCCTCAACATGGTCGACCTCAAGGGAATCAGCAACTACTCCTACTACTCGTACTACAGCAACGGCTACTACGGGCGCGAGGAGGCGGTGGCCGCGAGCGGCGGCCGGGCGAAGAACTGAGGCGTTCCTCTGTCTCTCATCCCCCCTGTAGACATCCTCATCCCCTCCGTCCGCGCGGCGGCGGGACGCGCGGCCCCGCGACGGGCGGCGTCTCGCCGCGGGAACCGATTTTCTCGCGCGCCTATCGCGCGTCGACGGTCCTGGGGATCGCGTGGCTCCTGGCGCACAACGTCCTCAAGATCATCACCTTCCACCTGGTATCCATCGGCTGGCCGCTGGCGTTCGCCTGGACCGTCTCCTACGCAGTCGCGGCGCGCGGCAACCGCCTATGGGCCGCGGGCGCCGCGGCGCTCGGGATCGCCGCGTGCTACTGGGTGGCGGTCGTGCATGTGGGCGTCGAGATCCCGCGAGACCTGCTCCTCTGGACGGCCGCGCCGCTCACCGTCGGGGCCACGCTGCGCATGGCGTACGCGGCGCTGGCCTGCCTGGGCATCGCCATCGGCCTCGCCAACGTCTGGGCGGCCGCCCCCATCCTGCGCCGCGCGACGACACTCCCCAGCGGATGGATTGCCCTCGCGACAGGCAGCGCGCTCCTGATCGTGGGCGCGGCGTCCAGCGCGATCGACCCTAGCGTTATCCCCCATCGGAGGGCGGAAGTCGTCGCGTTCGCCGCTGTTCCGCCGCTCGTCATGCTGCTGGCGTCTCGCCGTGTGGGCACGGCGTCGACGGCCTAATGTCATAGTGGCAGTAGCGGGCGCCGCACCTACTCCAGCGGCTCCAGCGGTGGCCCATGGTCCCCCGCGACAACGATGTGCGCGCCGCGCGGTTCCAGCGTGAACGGCATGTGCCGCAGACCCAGCGGCGTCAACGCGGCGTGCACGCGTTGGCGCGCCAGGGGCGGGACCAGCAACAGCATGAAGCCGCCGCCGCCCGCGCCCGTGATCTTCCCGCCGAGCGCGCCGGCGGCGCGGGCGGTCGCGTAGGCGGCGTCGATGGCGTCGGTGGTGATACCGCTGCTCACGTGCCGCTTGAGTTGCCAGGCCTCGTGCAGCAAGGCGCCGACCGTGGCGTAGTCGCCCGCCTCGATCGCCCGGCGCATCGGCGTAACGCCCGCCTTGATGGCGTGCAGCGACTCGATAGTGCGCGCCTCGCCGGCGGCCGTACGCGTGCGCTGCTCGCGCAGGATATGGCCGGCCTGCCGCGTGCCGCCCGTGAAGTACAGCGCGAGATGCTGTTCCAGGCCGGCGCGCGTCTCGGAGGGGAGCGCCACGGGCGCGACGGTGACGCCGTCCTTGGTGAAGGTGAACAGGTTGACCCCGCCGTAGGCCGCGGCGTACTGGTCTTGCTTGCCGATGGGCTGGCCCAGGCGCACGATCTCGATATCGGCGGCGAGCTCGGCCACCTGCCCTGAGGTGTAGGACCGCTGCTGATAGGCGGCAATGGCGGTGATGAGCGCGATGACCGCCGCGCTCGACGAGCCCAAGCCTGTGCCAGGCGGGACCTCGGAGGAGAGCGCGAGCGTCACGCCCCGCTCGAGCGCCATGGCCTGCACCACCGCCCATGGCAACGCCAGGCTCCCGCTCGGCCCCTCGGGCCCCACGGCGCCGGCGTACGTGACGCGGTAGTCCGACGACGTGATGTTGACCTGCTCGTAGTCGCCCGGCGAGAGCAGCGCGTAGACCGAGCGGCTGATCGTAGCGCTCAAGACGAACCCGCCGTACTGCTCGTAGTAGGCGGGGAGGTCGGTACCGCCGCCCGCGAAGCTGATGCGCAGCGGCGCGCGGGCGATGATGAGCGCGGACTCAAACGAATTGGACATCTAGTAACCGCCACACGTATAGTCGAGCACGACGAGGCGCGGCCGCTCCACCGGGCGCGGTCGCGCATCCGGCAAGGCCAGGCCCCGTAGCACAAAAGTAGGGGCGATCAGGCGAGCACCGCCGCACGCGACCACAGAGTCGCACGGATGGCGCCGGTGACGGCGTGGTTGACCATCAGATGCACGTCTTCGATGATCTCCATCGCGTCGCTCGGCGCCACCAGGGCCACGTCGACCAGCGGGGCTAGCCGCCCCCCGCCCATACCCGTGAGCGCCGCCGTGCGCGCGCCCGCCGCCGCCGCCGCCGCGATCCCCGCGAGCACATTGGGCGAATTGCCGCTCCCGCTGATGGCGATCGCCAGGTCGCCGCGCGCGATCGGCGCTAGCAGCAACTGTTCCGCGAAGACCGCGTCGTAGCCGTCGTCGTTAGCCAACGCCGAGAGCAGCGCCATATTGTCGGTCAGCGCCTGGACACGCAAACGCGTCAGGCCGGGGACGGCCGTGTTCTTGGCCAGGTCGCAGGCCATGTGCGAGGCGGTCGACGCGCTGCCGCCGTTGCCGAAGACGTAGACCCGGCCACCGCGGTCGTACGCCGCCAGGACCTCCCGCGCGACGGCCTGGACCATGTCTAGCGAGAGCCGGTCGAGCGCCTGTTGCAACGCCGCGCGATACTGGCCGACGGCATCGCCAAGAGTCAAGCCACCCACCTTCCTACCCCTCCTATCACCGTCGCCAAGGCGCACCACGCATCGGCGCGATCAATCATGGCTACGCTGGCTGGGGCGTCGCTCGTACAGACCAGTAGCCTATCACACACAAAGCATAGCAGTGTTTGGGTGAGATTGCGCGCGATCATCCGCCGTAGGGCGCCGCGCCACTTTTTCGCGCTGGTCAGCGACGCACGCGGCGCGAAGACCGACGTCCAGGGTTATGTCAACGAAGATGGGTGGAAAGAGGCGTCGCGAACGCTAACGCCGCCGTGGCTACGGCGGCGTTGATCGGAGAGAGATGGGCGCGATCTACGGCGCCGCGTTGCCGGCGTCACGGGCCGCATGGCGCGCACGGCGTCGGCGGTACAGTAGCACGGCCCCGATAGGGAGCAGGCCCGTGGCGAGCAATTCGCCGGAGCCCAGCTCGGGTGTCGCCGCCCCGTCGTGGCTGCCGCCGGGGCAGGCTCCGACCGTGACCGTGGCCTGATCTAAGACTTCTATTTGGTTGTCATCTTTGTCGGTATCCTTGTCCGTATTTTCCTTCGCGGTGATGGTGAGCTTATACACGCCGCCGGAGAGCAGGCCGTTTGTGGGGCCCAGGGTCACGCTGAAATCATCGTATCGATGACCTTTGCGCATAGTGTACGAGCCCGTGTAGGCGAGCGCGTTCTTGTAGACGACCTGGTCATTGGTCTGCGGCGCCACGACCGGCGCCTTGGTTGTCGCCCGGGCTATCGCCTTCAGATAATATTTGCCGGTGGACTCGTGGAGCACGTTGCCCGTGACGGTGACGACGCACCCGTCGACATGTACGGGCGTATCGAACGTGCCGGTCCAGGCGGACGCGTGGGAAACGCCAAGCAATAACGTGGCGGCGGTAGCGGCGGCAAGGCGTGGCGCGAGACGCGTGGAGAATCGAAACAGGATCATAGAATGATACATCCTTATTCTGTGAGAGCGCGCAATGGCAGACGCGTGATGATGCGGCGTGGAAGCGCCTGATATTGTCCGCCTATCATGGGTGGCGCGCCGGCCAGCAACGACCGCGCCCCCGCGTCACTTGCCGGCATATAGAGTATCGGCACAGTGGGCTAGCCTATGTAGCGCTCCGCGCGATCGGTATCGCGACGACTGGCGCTCTCCCGCCCCTACGGTTGCGGCTACGCCACGCCCACGCGGACGCGGCGAGAGGCGGCGCTCCCAGTAGACGCGAAAAAGCGGCGCGCAGCCGTGTTAGGCGAGACGCCGCTCGTCCCACGTCTCCGCCGTTTCGACCGTTTCGACCGTCCGCGCCGGCGTCTCCCAATCGTCGGCGCGCCGCCGCAGGAGCACACCGTCCGCGGAAGCGCCCGGCTCTGGCCCACGGCGCCGGTCGGCGACCGGCGTCAGCGCCGCGGCCACTGTGTCCAGCGGGGCCAGGCCCATGCGCGCGAGGTCGTCCACGCCCGACAGCGGGCGCGGCGTCACCCGCTGTCGGGCGCCCGCCGCCGCACGGCGCGTGATCCTATCGATGAAGCCCATATGCGTCCCCCACTCCGCTACACTCTATCCGGGGCTCGATGTGCCGTACCCCTCTATTCTGTGTATCGGCGCAATCCGCCCCATCATGAGCAGTGGGATCGATGATAGGCCAACGCCGCCCTATCGGCTGTCCGGCCCTAACCCGTCGCCGGTATCGCCCGTAGGGTCTCCGGCGTGAAGAGAGGGGCGAGGTCGGGGCGCCGTCACCGACCGTTCTACGTCATCGGCGACATGGCGTGGCGCGCTATCGTCCGGCATACCGGCGACCGCGGAGCGCAAGGTCTGAAGGATATTGTTCAGTTGAAGGACGCCCTCGCGGAGCCCGCGCACCTGCTGGGCGTCGTCGGTGTCCCGGTGATCGGTCTGGTCCACCTGATCCATGAGCAACTCGCTATAGCTCAGGGCGCCGCTGAGGGGCTGTGCGAGTTCGCGCACCACCGTACGGACCACCCGCAGCACCGCCTCATTCTCGGCCACGAGCGCCTCGACCTGCCGGCGTCGCCGCTCGGCCTCGTCGAGCTGACGCTGGACGCGCCGGCGCGCAAACCACACGACGACGGCGACGACCACCGCCTGCGTCAGGAGTATGGCGAGTTCGCGATTGCCGAAGTCGTGCCACCGCCGCAACCCGAGGAGTTTCTCCACCGCCTTTGTCACCGCGAACAGGGCCGCGAGCACGAACACACCGAGCGCGCTCAACCAACTACGCCAATCCGCGCCCGCACGGGTCCATGCCGTGCGGCAGAGTGTACGCATTCAGGCCTCCCGCTCCATGGCTAGCACGCGCGCGGCCCGTTAATGGCCCACGCGGCGGGTCCAGGGCATATCAAGGGCGGCCCGACACATCGAGCACGACCGCGGAGTAGGGCGCCAGCGTGTAGGTAAGGGCGGCGCCACGGACTCTCCCCGCGAGATGGGACCCCGGCAAAGAGCGCGCGGGATTCGGCATGACCACGCCATCGTACCGCGCCTTACGATCGGCCACCCCGGTCGTAGCGGCGCGCAACTCATAGACGCGCAGGCGGCGCCCCCGCGGGTTGAAGCCGCTAAAGCCAACCGTGATGGCGCGCGGCGCGCCGGTCTTGTTGATGGCGAGCACCTGCAGCGACCCGTCGGGGCGGCGCGTCGCGTAGCAACTCACCGTCGTCGCCGGGTTGTCGTCCTCCCGCAGCGGCAGCACCGTACGGCCCATCGCGCCCCATAGAGCCATGGCATAGTAGGTCGGCGTGGGGCTGTCGAGCGGCGCGGCCTCGCCGTCGCCGTAGAGCAGGCCCCACCCCTTAGCGCCGTGCGTGTCGAAGTATTGCTCCCCCGCGACGCCGGAGAGGGCGAACGCGCCGATCATGTCGGCGGTCACGAGGGCGTGCCCCAGCGTCGCGTTGTAGGGGTTGTTCGTGCCGGACCCGCCGAGGTTCCACTCGCTGATGTCGACGGGTAGCGTGCGCCTGTCGTAGGAGCGGATGGTCCCCTTGATATAGGACCACGGTCCGTCCAGCCAGTACTGCGGCACGCCCTTCGTATCGTCCCACGACGCGCCCTTATAGAAGTGCAGCGACACACCGTCGACTTGCCCGCTGCCGAACCGGTCGCCCGTCGCGCGCAGGAACATGCCGAGCGAGTCGAGCGCCCACCACTGATACTCGTTGGTCCCAGCCGGACCGAAGACGTTGACCGCGCGGTTCGCGCTGTGCATGGCGCGGGCTTGCCGGTTGAAGAGGGCGACGTAGGGCGCGAACGACGGGTCGTGCGCCCGATGCATGGCGATGTCTTCTTCGTTGCCGACCTCCATCGCCGCCGCGATGCCATGCGCGCGGTCGTACCCTACCCAGGCGGCCGCGCTCGCGGGCGAGTTGACGGCGGGGCCGGCATGGACCAGCGGCGCGTGCCCCTGCGCGTTGGTCTGGAAAAGGACCGAGGCGCCGAAGGTCTGGGCGTAGCGCGACAGCGCCAGCGGACTCGTCATGCTCCAGCCCTTGTCGAGGGGGTAGCGCCAGTCGTACCAGTCGCCGGGGTCGCCGCCGGGGAAGCGCACCATGCGGATCGGCGTTTGAGCCAGGGCATGGGCGCTCGCGGCGCTGCCCTGATGCGCGTCCCAGAAGCCGACGTAGTTGATGCCGAAGAACGTGGCCGGCAGCGTGCGCAGCGGGTAACGCGCGTCGACCGTGATGTTGTCGGCCGCGAGTGACGAGTGGCGAGTGGTGAGTGGCGAGTGGCGAGTGGCGAGTGATAGCCCCACGGAAGGCATCATCACCACTACCGCCGCCGCGGGCCATATACTCCGTATCAGTCGCCGTCCGCCTACCATCCGCTTCCCCCCATTACCCGCTCACCTTTATGATTGATGTGGGCGCTGAACAATCGTCGCCCCTCGCCCCTCGCCCCTCGTCACTCGTCACTCGTCTAATACGCCCCACCCGGCCGCAGCAACGTGAGCGCCGTGCGCAGCAAGATGCGCAGGTCCAGGCCCAGGCTCCAGTTGTCGATATAGTACAGGTCCAGCATCACCATCTCGTCGAAATCCAGCTTGCTGCGGCCACTCACGCCCCACAGGCAGGTGATGCCCGGCGTGACCTCGAGGCGGCGCGCATGCCAGTCCTCGTACTCCGCCACCTCGTGGGCCAGCGGCGGACGGGGGCCGACCAGGCTCATGTCGCCGCACAGCACGTTCCAGAGCTGCGGCAGTTCGTCGATGCTGAGCTTGCGGATGACGCGCCCGACGCGGGTCACGCGGGGATCGTGGCGCATCTTGAAGAGCGGGCCCGACGCCTCGTTCTGCGCGCGCAGCAGCGTGAGTTGCCGCTCGGCATCGCCGCGCATAGAGCGGAACTTGAGGATGGCGAAGGGCCGGCCGTCCTTGCCCAGGCGCTCCTGGCGGAACAGAATGGGACCGGGCGAATCGAGCCGAACGGCCAGCGCCGTGGCCGCCAGCAACGGGGCCGCGACGAGCAGGGCGCACGCCGCGACAGCGAGATCGAGCGCGCGCTTGAGCGCGGCGCGCACGAGGTCGACTTTGTCGGCCTGGACGTCGATGATCGGGATGCCCACCACAGTGTCCATGCGCACCCGCGACAGCTGCAACTCGAACAGGTCGGGCACAAGCTTGACCGCGACCCCGCGATGCCCGCAATGCGCCAGGATCTCGGCGATACGGGCGTGCGACGCCGCCGGCAGGGCGATGATGATCTCGTCGACCATGTGCGCCGACAGCAAGCGCGGCAACTCCGTGACCGAGCCCAGCTTGGCGAAGCGGCCGAAGCGATGCGGGGCCTCGCCGTACTCGTCGACGAAGCCGAGCAGACGGTAGCCACGGCCCAGGCTCGTAGCGAGATTCTGCATCACCATCTTGCCGGCCGGCGTCGCCCCCAGCACGACGACGTTGCGCACGCCGCGCCCCTGGCGATACCCACGCCCCAGCACGGCCCCGCGCGCGACGCGCCCGGCCAGGAGGCACGCGATCATCAACGCCCAGGCGTAGACATAGGCCAGGCGCGACACGCTCGTCTGCTGCGACACCGCGCCCAGCACGATGACCACGGCCATCGCGACCGTGACCGCCCGCCCCGCCGTCAGCGCGCCGTCGATGCTGCCGCCGGCCAGACGGCGATAGGTCCCGCCGCGCGCGAGGCCGAGCACGGTCAAGGACACGGCGACGGCGCCGAGCAGCGCGGCCAGCGCGAGCGGGATCGGGTAGACGATCTCGTGGATACCGCCGATATGCCAGGCGTAGCGCGCCGCGTACCCAAGCGCGAAGCCCGTCGCCGCGGTCGCGGCGTCGAGGGCGCAGCGCGCCCACCCACGGTTGAGCAGCGGCTCCCGCCAGGGAGCGGACGCCGCGCGATGCTCCATATAAGCGGCGGCCCATCCGCCCCCGGCTAGATCGACTGACTCAAACGTGGACGTACCGTGCATGGTGAAGGACGGAACAGTGATCGTGCTATCCGCGACTGATTCCATGTGTACAAGCACCCTCTCGACATCGACTGCTGGACTGGGCTGCGTCTATACCCTTATTGTCCCACGCGGCGGTTAAGATCCGGTTACGATGATGGTTAAGATCCAGTTAAGATTAGGGGCAAATCGGATAAACGACGTTACGATTGGTTAACGCCGCCGCCGGCGATAGCAGATGGCGCCGACAAGAGGGAGCAGGCCCGTCGCGAGCAACTCGCCGCTGCCGAGCTCGGGCGTCTTATAGCCGCCCGGCGTGCTTGGTATGAACACCTTGCAGGTGGCGTAATCGGCGGCCGTCCCCGCGCCGCCGAGGTAGTAGACCGCGTAGGCCAGGGGAGAATTCGTGCTCGGATAGATATAGCCGGTCCAGACGCTGGTCGTGGCGCGCTGCTCGTACGCTTCGTGGAGGAACTGCCCCACCGTCACCTGGCTGTACTGGCCGTACTGAATGGGCACACCTGAATCGGAGGTCGGGATGCCGCTCGAGAGTAACGGCGACGCCGCCGCGTTGAGTTCGGCCGTCAAAAGGTAGCGCAGGTAGCGCGCCTGGTCGTCCGTGGACGTGTCCTGCAGGATGGACGTGGCGCTCGCGGACGTCGTTTTCTTGAAGTCTATCGTCTGGTTGAGCAGCGCGGAGAGGCTTGCCTGGCCTCCTATGGCATATCCGCCACCGGGCAAGTAGTACGCCGGACTATGGATCGCGTCGCACGGCGGCGGCGGCGGCGTCACCGGGCACGCCGTACTACCCCCATTAGCCCCGTCGATAAAGTCGCCCCGGTTATGGTAGAAATTATTCGGGTTCGTGTCGACCGGCCCGAGCGTGGTGATGGGGACGCCGGTGACGAAGTCGAGTTGATAGTAGCACGAGGGCACGACGACGGTCAGCTGATAGGGGCCACCCGCGCTAAACGTAGCGCTCTGGTAGTTCGTGACAGTCTGCTGATCGGCCGTATTGGCGTTCCATGTGGGCCCCGGCGCCTTGTAGCCGACGAAGGATACGGTTATGTTGGAACAACCAGCGGCCACGTTGAAGTAGACCGTGACGGTATCGCCCTGATTCACATGCCCATTGATAGAGATCAGGACGTGTGTCCCGTTTTTGTTCACGATATAGTAGACGCTGCTCTGCACGACCGCCGCCGCGCCGGTCGGACACACAACTGTCGTAGCTATGTTTGTTGGCGTGCTCGTCGCCGTCTTAGTCGCCGTCTGCGTCGGTGTGCCCGTCTTGGTCGCCGTCTGCGTCGCCGTCCCCGTCGCCGTCCCCGTCGCCGTCCCCGTCGCCGTCCCCGTCGCCGTCCCCGTCCTGGTCGCGGTCCCTGTCGAGGTAGTCGTGGCCGTTGCCGTGCCCGTTGCCGTCCTAGTTGCCGTGGCGGTCGCCGTCCTGGTTGCGGTCCCCGTCGGCGTCGCCGTCCTGGTTGCGGTCCCCGTCGGCGTCGCCGTACCCGTGGGGGTCGCGGTGGGCGACTTGGTTGGCGTGCCCGTGGACGTCGCCGTCGGCGTCATCGTGTTGGTGAGGCAGGCGTACGCGCCGCCGTTGGCGTGGGCGATGAGCCTGTTTTGGGCGGAGTAGAAATTGTTCGGGTTCGTGTCCGCCGGCCCGAGATGCTGGATTACATCGCCCGCAACCAGGTCGACCTGATAGTAGCAAGCGGGGACGGTGACGGTCAGCTGCTGCCAGCCCGTGCTGAAATAGCCGTCGCTAGAGTCCGCCACGGTCTGCTGATCCGCCGTGTTGGCGTCATAGGCGCGTCCCGGCGCCCTGTAAGAGACGAGCGAGATGTGCTGGCCGGAGCAGCCCGCGGCCACGTTGAAATACACCGTGACGTTGGCCCCGGTCGTGGAGTTGTAGTTGTTCACGGTGTAGTAGACGCTACTCGCATCGACGACCGCGGCACCGGTCGGGCATGTAGTCAGCGGGGCCATGCCCACGGCGGCGCCTGTCGCCGCGCCATCGCGTTGAGCGAACAGTCCGGCATTCTCCGCGTGTCGCGCCTTGATAGCGTCGATGGCGCCCGCGTTCTCAGTGAGCCGATGGATCAGGCGCGCGGCCGGCGCCGCCTTGCCCACGCGTGATGAGGCGTCGGCGTGCGGGATGGACGCGGCGCCGTAGATCCACGCGATGACCATCACCGCGATCACCGCCCCGCGCCACAGCCTCGCGGGGACGGCCACCTTACCAGACATTCTTACCATTGCTAACGGACCTCTCTAAAGCGCCATTCCGAGACGCATACCACTTATATGTCCCCCGCGCTGGCTGCAAGGCGCGAGTTCCCTTATACAAGAAGCGTAGCAGAGGCAGGTTAAGATTCTGTTACGACCAGAGCCAAATTCTTGTTACGATGTGGTTACTATTTGGACTTTCAAGGTTAAGATTGGTTAAGACACTCTAGGCGCTAAGAACAAGCCGCTTCAATGCACAAAGCCTGCGACTGCGGTCGCATGGCAAACCACGGGCCGGCCGCGGTCGGGTGTGCGTCAGCGCTGCACCATTGTGCAGCGACGGGAGCGTGACATAGCCAAAGGGCGCCCAGGGGTGTACCCCATACCCCACAATGATGAGGCGTGGCCTGGCCTTGAAAGGTCTGTCCGGGCACGACACACGTCTCTCCCTGGGCGGCACGCGTGGTTGGCGCGCGTCGAGATGTAAGGGCGTATCGCATACGCCCGACGGTCGCGCCCGTGCTGCCCGACGCGTGGCGGGCGCCAACGGCCGCCAATCGGACGGGTGGAATTTGGAGCAACTGGAAAGGCGAGAGGACGCGCCGGTCATCCCCGTCGCCCTGCTCTTCTACCAAGCGGCCGAGGGCGTCGCCTACGAGGTGTACGAGGAAACGCTGTTCGGCCACACCATCATCACGTTCCGCTACCTACAGATCAGCCTGGCGCGCCTGGCCCCCCGCGCCTATGACTATCTGAACACGGGCAACATCCTGGCGATCGCGCTGGCGAGCATCATGGGGCGGTCGCTGCGCGGGACTAAGCGCGCCCAGCTGTACTTCGACTGCTTGCGACGCCTGCTGGACGCCGCGCGGGCCGGGGAGGTGAATCAGGCGACGACGCGGCTACTGGGCGCGGTGATCGACACGTATTTGCCCAGGGCTCGTGAATTATCCAACGGGCCGAGGCGCCCGGCGCGGCGTAGGGGCGTATGGCATACGCCCGTGCGTTCGAGGTCACGGGCGTATGCCATACGCCCCTACGATAATTCACGAGCCGTGCGTATTTGCCAGTCAACGTTGAAGATCGTGCGGCCCTGCGGGTACAATTAGAAGCACAGGGACAAGGAGGTGAGGCGATGGCGATCGAAGCGACGGAACTGACGTGGCAAGACCAGGTCGAACTCGAGGCGACACGTTAAGAGTATTAGGCGAGCACTTCAAGTCCGGTTCGGCCATGTGGCGCCGGAGGTGGAGGAACTAATCGACAACACCGCCTCGGACACGGATCTAGATGCGCTCTTCGATCGCGCTCTGTTGGCGCGAACAGAGCACGATGTGCTACGCGCGGCCCCATAACCACAGGAACCGCGGTGGCGAGGGGGAAGCCGCGCGGGCTGTCCGGAACGCCGGTTGAGCAGAGCAGGCTGTCGCCTATCCGTTGTCTGGCACGCTATAGATCATCGATGGTCTGGACGACGGCCGCGCGCTCGACCAGCTGATCGAGCGTTGCCCGAAGCGCCGTGTGTCCTGCACCGCCAGGTGCGCCAGCACCACCGTCGCGAACGGGTTGTCGCTCGCCTCCAACTCGGCGCGCTGCGTCCGATAGTCGCGCAGCTTGACGATGGGGTAGGTGAAGCGCAACTCACAGCCCCACAACGCCGTCTCGTAGCGTGACGGTCGCCAGCCTGGACGTTCGTCGCCGAGCACCGCGAAACTGGCGACTTGACGGGCATAACGATCGAGCAGTCGGTAGTAGTACACGAACATGCGGTGGGCAAAGATGGCCTCCTCCTGGCTCTGCACTTCGATGTGCGCCAACACCCAAGCGTCCACGCCGTCGCGACGCCACACCTGCACGAGCTTGTCGACGATCTGCCGCCCCAGGTCGGCGTCACGCACGACCTGCTGCAACTCTTTGTCCAGGAAGGTGACGCCGCGCGCCCAGTCGATCTCAGCGTGCGCCCGCGGAAAGAAGAGGGCGAAGAAGCCTTCCAGGTACTCTTCCAACGCCTCCTTCCAGGGACTGTCGAAGTCAATGGATGTGGTCGTCAGCGTCCCCCCTCCCTCGCCGCTCACCGGCGGCATGTCACGCCTTTCATCCACAGTATAATGCCATTCGCTCGGGGTGACTATCGTGACAAAAACAAGGGGAGGGGACGCGGATAACCGCGTCCCCTCCCCTGAGTTGTCGTCGATCGGGTGCTAGTAGTCCGTCAAGCGCCGTCTTGACAGTTCAATCGCCGTGCAACAGGGGACGGCAACTGTCCATAGTTCGCTTGACGGACTACTAGGCCCTATGCACCGTTTCTACTTGCCCGCGCGGCGCTGGCGGCGCCGGCGATAGAGGATGATGCCCAGGGCGGGCACGAGACCCGTAGCGAGAAGCTCGCCACTGCCGAGTTCGGGCGTCGCGGCAGCATTTTTGTCACCAAATCCATTAATGGTGCCAACCCCCTGAACCTGCATCGTTGTTCCGTCGGAACAGTATACGCTTAAGACTACCGTAGTTTGTCCAGGTTTTTGGATAGGGTCGTTTGTCCCCGCAACAGCAAACTCGACCCGTCTGAACTGGTCGCACTTCAAACCTGTGGTGGTCAAAAGTGTACTGGAAAAAATTACGTCGCTTCCAGTCTGGGTGAACTCATCACAACCGTTACTAGTAACTGGTTTAAAGGAACCCGTCTGAATCGGGGTTAGGGTAGAGCTACCTGACTGAGAACTGAACACCAACGTGGCACCATCAATGGTGACCGAAGCAGAGCCCGACTTAAAAGTGCTCGTGCTTGAGCCTGGGCCCGACTCAGAACCGCTAGACGCGGTGATGGGATCGGGCGACAACGAACCGCTATTACAAATGGTTCCGCTACCATTCGCAAATACGCCCCCGGCAGCATGTACCTCATGCCCGCCAGAGAAGAAAGCGCCTGTCGTGCCAACGACGAGCGCCGCGACAGCCACTGGGCGCAGACGCCGACCATGTATCGAACTAAGTTTTGCCATGTATTGGTTCCTCCTGAGCAATGTGCATCCAGGCGTCGTACCACGCGCTCCGTGTGCCGGGCCTAGCACCACGATGTCGCTCTCCACGCCTGATTAGATCATAACAGCCCCTGGTTAAGATCTGGTTACGATCAAGGGGAAAAGCGCGTTAAGATCCGGTTAATATTGACGGTTTCAGGTTAAGATTGGTTAAGGTCACATCCCCTGCCATGACCTGCGACATCACTGCGGGAGGTACGCGCGGATGGCCGAAATAGTGCAACGAGTATTAGTATGGCAGTGCGGCGTCACCGGACGCGTCGGGGCCGGTCGGGTACACTGGTGGACGTGCGAGGCCGTGGGGCCCGCGCCTGCCGCTCCGCTCCGATAGCCCAACCGGCTCTCCCTGACGCGGGAGAGGGAGGCGCACCTTGGCGCGCGCCACTGGGAGTTGCAACGGTGGATATACTGGCATTATGCACACGGTGTGCGAGCGTGGCGCGTGGTAGCGTGACAACAAGATCTGACGACAAGATCTGGCGGACGTGATTAGGAGGGAGGCGGATCATGGAAGCGGTAGCGCGGCAGGCGCGCGGGAATGACGCGGCACGGCTCGTGGCGGATCTGCCGGGTCGCGTCATTGTGGCGCTGGACCATTTCAGCGACGCGGTGCGCGACGCGGTGCGCCAGGTGGCGGAGGTGTTCGCGCGCGGCGATGCCGTGGGGACACGTATGCCCGACCCCGATCCGTATTATCTGCTGCGCGCGACGCCGGATGTGTTGGTGATCGTCCGCCGGGACGAGGGGGCGCCGGTCATGGTCGAGGATGTGGTGTGGCAGAAAGTATGGGACCACTTAGCAGCAGACGCTTGTCTTCGAGGAGATGTTCGGCCCGCGTCCGATCACCGCGACGGTCGTACTCGTGATAGGGCGGGACAGTGGGGTGTCGAACGCTGACAGGCGCAGGCTGGAGTGGAGACGCGACCATGTAGTCATTAACTCGCAGCACCTCTACTGTTGTACGTTTGACGAGCTATTGTGGGATCTACGTGTGCGCGGGCGTTGGCACTTGTGGTCTCAACAGGCTGGTTTGCCTGAGTAGCGTGTCGTCGCGCGGGGTGTGAATGGGAGGCGCTGGAGGAGACGTTCCAGGCGCTGCTAGAGGAGTTGAGGCCCTCGGTTTTTATGAAGCGGGAATGAGATAGGTGGGCCTGATGCGAGCGGCGCCGGCGCTACCGCGATCCGTCGCGCGGCTGCTCCCGGCGCGCCGCCTCCCGGTGGTGACGGTCCTGCTGCTGGCCGCGCTGTGGATTGTCTTCGCACTGGAGAGCGTCCAGAAGGGCGGGTCGGACAACGCGACGGTGCTGTTCCGCTTCGGGGCCACAACGAGCGCGACGCTGTCCGACCGCGAACTGTGGCGGCTCGTCGCGTCGACCTTCGTGCATCGCGGCCTCGCGCACATCGCGGTCAACGCGCTGGTGCTGCTCGCCGCCGGCGCCATCGCCGAAACGCTGTACGGGCGGTTACGCTACCTGGCGCTCTACCTCGCGGCGGGCGTCGGCGGGGCGGTCACGACCGTGCTGGCGTCGGGGCCGGGCGACATCGGCGTGGGGGCGTCGGGCGCGCTGTACGGCCTCGCCGGAGCCATCATCGTCGGGACCTGGACGCGACGAGACATCCTGGCACCGGACACGGCGCGCGACCTGCGGCTACTCTTCGTCGTGACCGTCCCAGCCAGCCTGCTGGCCGGCCTCGCGCTGCGCATGAGCATCGCCGCCCACGCCGGCGGCTTCGTCAGCGGGATCGGGTTGGCGCTGGTCATGGAACTGGCCCTAGGCGCTGGGAGACGGCGCGCGGCACCCTCATCGAATGCCGCGGCCACGTTCAGCGCCGGCCTCATCGCCGTCGCCGCCGTCATGCTGCTCACCTGGTTCGGCCCGCGCCACGGTTTGCCAAGCGATCGCGTCGGCACGCTGATTGGGGACGGGGTGGCCCACCTGAAGCAGGGCAACACGCGGGCGGCCATCGCCGACGACACGCAGGCGCTGCGCATCGACCCGCGCAGCGCCGTCGCCTACGACCAGCGCGGCCTGGCCAAGTTCTACGCCGGCGACGCGCGCGGGGCGCTCGCCGACGACAACCGCGCGCTGGCGCTGGACCGGCGTAACGCCTACACCTACCTACGGCGGGGGCTAGCGCGCGGACGCCTGGGCGACCTATCCGGCATGGCGGCCGACGAGTCACAGGCGCTGCGGCTCCTGCCCAGCCTTGCCGCCGCCTACTACTACCGCGGCGTCGCCCGCGCGAACCTCCACGACACCGCGCGGGCCAGCGCCGACCTCCAGCGCGCCGCGACGCTCTTCGCCACGCAGCGCGACCACAACGGATACGCGCACGCCGAGGCGGCGTTGGCCGCGCTCCAGCAACAGCGATAGGCCGGCAGGGCGCCGCCGCTAAACAGCGTAAGCCAGCGTAGCCTAGAGCGCGGCGAGGTTTTCTATGACGGACGCGCGCGCCAGTAGACGGTTCAACTCTTCCCCCTCCACCGTGTCGATGCGCCGCTCCACATCCCCCGGCAACGCATCGAAGCGTGCGCGTAGCACCATCCGCAACGCCTCACGCTTACCTTCGAGTTTACCCTTAACCTCGCCCCGCGCCTCTAGTGCCTGCGCTAGTGTTGTCATGCCCAACTCCCCCAATATGGCTATCGCGACCTCGTCACTAATATCAGGATACGACAAACCGAGCAGCGCACCCACCGTCATCTCCCGTTGTGCCTGCGGTAAATGCGCGGTGAGTAGCGCCGCGTCGCGCGCCACCACGGCGATAGGGCGACGCCGGCGCATCAGCGGCGCGAGGATGATGTCGATGCGGTCCGTTTCCGTGAACGGCTCGTCGCGCGCGACTTTCTCGTGCAACCGGCGCAGCGTGGCGTCGCCGTCCTCGCGTCCGAGGAAGATGTTGTGGACGCGAAAAGTGAGCGCACCTGTGTCCAGCGTGTCGGCGGCGCTCCTGATGCCCGCGCCGTAGAGCACGACAGTGTGGACAGGCCGCTTGTACCGTTCATAAACAGCCAGGTGATAGGCAGCGAAGCGCAAGATGTCGCCGGAGCGCCGCGTGGTCTGAAACTCCAGGTGCAGGATCGAGCCATCGGCGAGCCGGAAGATCAGGTCGGTCTGCTGCGAGCTGATGAGCAATTGGGGCAACTCGGAGGGCAGGCCCGCGACGATGGGCGGGAAGGGCAGCCCAAAGCGCGCGAACAGCGCCCCACCGAGGGCATCGGCCGTGTACTTAAGGACGATATCGACGCTTTTGCGCGACACACGCGGTTGAACCATGGGGATCTCCTAAACGTAAACACAGCTTGTTTGCAAGCTCGACCTTTCAAGGTCGGAGCCCTGCCATGGTCTTTCAAGGCCAGGCCCAAGCGCTTGTCGCAGTCGCAGGCCCTTACGAGGCGCTACCTTCCGCGCGCGCCGTCGCGCTCAACCGCGTGAGGATGTGCCCCAGGAGTTGGGAAGCGTTCGCCCGTGCCGCGGCGTCGGTCGTAGGCGTCGACGAGCGGATGGCGATACGCACGACGAAGTACGGTCCGCTACGCCCTCGGATCACATCCCAGGTGTCGGTCAGAAGATGATCGGTGGAATGAGCGGCGATATAGCCGGGAGCGACCACCGCATACTCTTCAAACTGCCGGTCGGTCGGGCTCTGCTCGATCGAGTAGCTGGCCCCCACGCTCCGCCCATTCTCCAGCGGCGCCAGCGCCACACCACGCCGGCTAGCCACATAGCCGTCGCCCGCGAAGCCAAGCTCGCCGCTCCAGTGGAGCATCTTCTGCACGCTTTCGGCGCCCTCGTAGATTTGGGCATAGGCCCCGCGCGTGTTCACCGCCTCGGCCACCACGTAGATCGAGCCCGGATACGACACCGCGGGGGCCTGCTGCATGATGGACCAGCCGCTGCGCGCGACCAGGCCCGCGATAGGGGGCAGCGGCGCGGTCCGCTCGGGCACGCCCGCGGCGACACTCGCGAGGCCCGTGAGGGCGACGAGGGCTAGAACGAGGCCATGGCGGCGATATGTGGCGTACACTTCAAGACCTTTCCCGCGAGGAAGAACAGCCCAAAGGCGATGAGGAAGATGATGGCGTCGAACGCGCCGTGGATGATACTGTTGACCACGGCCAGGCCCACGACCTGCGACAGCGTGAGCACCAGCGTCACGCGGACGATGTTGGCCACGAGCACGATGGGCACGACCAACAACAGCATCAGCAGCCGCCGCGACATCGTGCTCCGCGCCAGGCCGACCATGACCGTGCCCAGGCACAGCAACGCCAGCAGCGAGCTCATACCGCTACAGGCCTGTGCCACGACGAAGTGGAACTTGCCCACGAACAGATCGACGCCCGTGCGGTGCACCGGCACGCCGACCAGCGCCGCCGCCCGCGCCGAGGCGTGCGCGGTCAGGGTCTGCATGTCGAAGCCGACCGAGACGAGCAGGCCACGGTAGAGGCACAGCCCGAAGGCCAGGAACGCCACGGGGTAGAACGACGCCCACATGGCCCGCAGGCCATACAGGTAGGCGATCACGCCCAGGGCCGTGACCACGAACGAAGCGCCGGCGACGACGTGCACGCCGCTGCGCGCGCTCGCCAGCAGCGTCAGCAGCCCGGCGGCAAGGATAACCAGGCCCAGGTTCGAGCCCGCGCCGAGCGAGCGGCGGATCGTGTCGCGCCGCAGCCAGGCCAGACCCAGCGCGATCGGCGGCACCAGGAAGGCGAACGAGAACTCCTCGTCGCGGCTCCACACGTCGACCGCGTGCGCGAACGTCGGCAGATACACCACCAGCAACGCGATCAGCACGGCCACCGCCGCGGCCAGCTGCCCGCGCCCCCCTGCGCGCGCCGGCCCCGCCGCGGCCGGCCCATCTTGTACAGTATCGTCCATTAAAGCTCTGTTCCCCTATTATTACGAAACCCTGACACTAGCCGCCTGGTCCTGCCGGTTATGGCTGACGCCGTGGGCCTGCGACTGCCTCCCCACCGCGGTGGGGACCCCGATGGCAAACCACGGACACTGCGGTGTCTGGACCAACCGACCGCAGTCGCAGGCCCCGTGACTCGCCCCCCGACCGCAGTCGGCGTCGGTTTGCCATGCGACCGCAGTCGCAGGCCCCACTACACCACCACCTTCTATCTCTTACAATAGCAGACAGAGGTTAAGATCCGGTTACGATCGTGGTTAAGATTTGGTTACGACCGCGCTTGCTCTCTCGCACTCGCCCTCTCGCCGCGTGCGCACCCAGCGGCTGTCTTTGATGCCGGCGGCGGCCACGACGTAGACCGACAGCTTCCACACGATATATATCGGCGCGAGCAGCAGCGCGGCGTAGGCGCGCGGCGCGGCTTGCGCCAGACGCAGCCCGGTCACGACGTACCCCAGTTGGCCCAGCAGCACCGCCAGCGCCAGGCCGCGCGCGGCGCGTGCGCGGCGCGCCGTGGTCAGGGCAAAAAAGAAAGCCGTCAGCCCGGTCAGCGCTGAGAGCGGCGGCACCAGTTGCTCGGCCAGCGCGTCGAGTCGCGCCGGGTCGCGCCCGCACAGCCCAGCGGCGAGCAGACGCGGGCCGTGCGCGCGCAACAGCTGCAGCCGGCCGCGTTCCCAGCGCACGTTTTGGCTGCGCGACCCGCGCAGCGAGGCCGGCATCGCGGCCAGGACGGTCGCCTCGGGCGCGTAGGCCACCCGGACGCCCGCCTCGACGAGCTGCAGGTGGAACTCGGCGTCCTCGGCCAGCGTGAACGCGCCCCATCCGAAGCGCGCGATCAGCGGCGCCGCGAAGCACATCCCATTGCCGCGCAGCCCCGCCGAGAGGCCCAGGCTGTCGCGTCCCCGTGGACGCAGCCCGTTGAACAACACGAACGCGACATAGCGCAGCGTGGCCGGCCACGAGTCGTCCTTGTTCAGGACCCCGTAGTAGCATTGGATCGCCACGTCGCCGCGCAGCAGGTGACGGTTCATCACGTCGAGAAAGTTGGCCGACACGGTCGAATCCGCGTCGACGACCACGTAGGCGTCGTACGCCGTAGCAGCCGCGTCGCCCCCATTTAGGCGTGCGAGCAGCGCCCGCAGCGCGTAGCCCTTGCCGCGCTGAGACTCGTCGCGCCGCTCGAAGACAGTCGCCCCGCCCTGCCGCGCCACGTCCGCCGTGCGGTCGGCGCAATTGTCGGCCACGACATGCACGTCATACAGCGCGCGGGGATAGTCCAGGCGGCCGAGGCTGTCTAGCAGCGCCGGGAGCAGCAGCTCCTCGTCGTGCGCCGGGACCAGCACGGCGAAGCGCGTCCGCGGCGCGGCCGGCGCCGGACGCCGCCGCCACAGCAACGCGGCCACGCTCAACAGGTCGAGATAGAGCACCATCGCCGCGCCAGGCAGCTGCAGCAGGATGAGCAACGCGCGCACCATAGTCTTCATACTCCGTATTATCGGCTAAATGGGCCTGAAGCCTGCGACTGCCCTCCCCGCTCCGCGTGGGCCCCGTGGTCGTCGCAGGCCAACGATGTCATGGCGCCACGTCGAGCAGCATCAACGAGTACGGAGCGACGCGCACTGGCGTATGCGCCCCGACAGTCATGGCTCCGCCCTGGATGATGCGGCCAGGCCGCGCCGCGTCGTAGCGGTAGACCCGCGCGCTCTTGCCCCCGAAGCCGCGCAGGTCCAGCGTCGTCTGGGCCCACGTCGCCGGCATCTTGTTGGCGAGCAGCACCAGCAGGTGACCGTCGCGGCGGCGCGTGCTGGCGTAAACGGAGAGGCGATTGCGGTTGCTCGACGTCGCCCGTACGCTCGTTTCGCCGAAGGCCGCGCCTTGCCCGTCGTAGTTCCTGAACAGCTGGAACGCCAGCGCGGCCGGGCTCCCCGGCGGCGGATAGGCCCAGTACGCCGCCATGTAGAGGCCCTGCTCGCCGTAGATACCCAGCGCGTCCGCCACCGCCAGCGCCCCGTCCATGCGGCGCTCGTCGCCCCAGTTCCACTCGCTAATGCCCAGGCGCGTGTCCGGATAATACAGCGAGATCAGGCTGTCCATGCGCGGGATCAACCGCACCGGCTGTGCGATCCAGGAGTGGTCATTGTAGTAGGGGTCCCACAGCGAGCGCGTCTGCTGCAGACGCCACGCCGCCGTCACCGCGTCGCCGTTACTGTTGTACGCGCCCTCCGGATAGTAGTGGATATCCAGCACGTCGAGCGTGCGCTGGTGATGCGCGCGGTCGTAGCCATGGACGCTCCGCAGGAACCACGGCAGGAAGCCCAGGCCGTCGTGACGCAGGCGGTCGACGTCGCCCAGCATGGAGTGGAAGTAGTATTGCCAGCAGCACGACACCGGACCCGTCACCATGCTGTGCGGCGCGACTTTTTTGACGGCGCTGGCATAGGTCGTGAACGCGTGGTAGATCTCGTCGTAGCCCGTGCAGGTGGGGTGGACATCGTAGTGCGTCACGCCCCACAGGTCGGGCTCGTTGTCCATCGCGAAGAAACGCACGCCGGCGCGCTCCGCCTGCAGATGGCGCACCCAGGCCTGCATGAAACTGGGTCCGACAGGGATGCTGGTGCGGCGCGGGTCGGCCCTGACGCCCGGACTCGTACACGACGCGCCCCCGCCGTCAGTGGGCTGCCCCTTGGGACCGGGGAACGAGTATGACGTCGTGTCCTTGGCCACCCAGCCGATGGTGGGGATCGTGACCAGCATCGTGGCGCCGGCCGCGTTAGCCTGCGCGGCCATGGCGTCCACGGCCGAACCGCTGTGGACGCCGAAGTCGGTGTTGCGGTAGAAATAGTCGCGGGCCGTGTTCCAGGCGTGGCCGATGCGCCAGTTGTAGCGCGTGGTCTGGTTGCCGCCCCAGCGGATCAGCGCCGGCCGCAGCGCGCGCGCGTAGGCGGGACCATAGCTGCCGGCCAGCCCGTAGATATAGGGGCTGATGGCGTGGCGCCCCGCCGCCGCGTCGACCGAGACATTCAGCGGGACGCCGGCGGTGGGCACGGCGAGCGGCACGGTCTCCAGCGTCACGGCGCCAATGAACAGCGGCGGCTCATGCCGGCCCTCGAGCTCGCGCAACGTCACGCCGTCGACGCGCGCCCCCGCGGGCACGGTATTCTACACCGGCACGCGCACCGTCACCCAACGGTCGCGCGGCAGATAACCGGGCAACACCAGCGAGATGGGCAGGACCGTGCCGAGATGACCGCCATCGTACGTGAGCGTCAGGCCCACGCGCTGCCCCCCGCTCGAGCCGCCGTTGAGGGCCAGCTGCACGTAGCCGCCGCCCCGCGTATCGAGCGGGCGGGCCGCGCGCAAGAACACACCGCCGCGCGGGGTGAACGAGACGCGCAGGACGCGCCCCCGCCACTGTGACGGCGGACGCGCCGCGAGCGTATGTGGGGCTGGCGACGCGTCCCGCCAGCCTCTGGCGAGCCGCCCGTCGTTATAGACGGTGATCGTGCGGGGACGCCCAAAGCGGCTCGGGGCCGGCCCGTACAACAGCGGGTCGTCGGGGGCATAGCCCGCCGTCGTGCCGCCGTCCCGCGCCAGTGAGAGGGGCGCCGCCCGACCCGTGGCCGGCGGGAGCAGCGCGAGCAGGAGCAGCACGGCGGCCGCAACGGGGCCTGCGCGGCCCGCGATAGCCTTCCACAACCCTTCAGTTCCGGGCATCATCAACCTTTTTTCTCCCCCTCCGCCCCCCAGGGGGAACCTGGGGAGATGCCTCCCCCCAGACCCCCGCCATACAGACACGCGTGGAGTTCGACGGACACGGCCAGAGCCAACACATTCATAGGTTCTGCTCCGCGGCCATGACGGCCGGCCGCTCGCCCGCGATCACCGCCGCCATGCGCCGTGCGAACAGGTCCAGGCCCATCGTCTCCTCGATCACACGGCGGCCGTTCGCGCCCAACGCGCGCGCCTCCTCGGGGTGCTCCAGCAGATACACGACCGCCCGCCGCAGCTCGTCCGAGTCGCCGGGCCGCACGTAGATGCCCGTGTAGCCGCGCGCCGTGTCGGCGGTCGCGCCGAGCCGTTGCGCCCAGTCCGGCTGCGAGGAGCGTTCGGGGAACGCACGGCTCTGGCTGCGGCGGTCGCGGATCACATCCGTCTGCCCCCGCGTGTGCGAGACCACCACCGCCTTGCCCATCGCCATCGCCTCCAGGATCGTCGTGATGCCGGCCTGATTCTCCACATCGCGCAGCGGCGCCACCACGAAGAGCGACGACGCGTACAGGTCGCGCAGGCCGGCGTAATCGAACGAATCGACGCGGATGTGCGCGGGCAGCGTGCGTTCATCACCCTCGAACGTGAACGTCGACCACGGACTAGCCGCCGCGATCACCACGTCGACCGGCAGATCGGCCACGGCCCGGATCATCGTGTCATAGTCGCGGTACTCCAAACCCGCGCTGCAAATCCGCCGCGCGACAGGCGCGTCGCGCGGCGCCCAGAAGCGCTCGTCGGCCTGATACGGCACCAGCTCCACCTGCGCGGGGCGCAGGCCGAGGGCGCCCACGGCCAGGCGCGCCTGCAGCGACGAGTGCACGACCACGGCGTCGATCGTCTCGCGTAGACGCAGGCCCCGGAACAGCGCCTGCTTGCCGCGCGGCGAAAGCAAGTGCCCGATCATCGTCAGGCGTGGCCGGCGACGGGACAGCTTATACCTAGATTTCGTACAAACGGGTGAATGACCCCCGTGCGATAGGCTTTGTGTGTGAGAACAAAACCCTATCACAGGAGGTCATTCGATGAGAATAGTAGCGTTTGAGGACGGTGGAGAGCAAGAG
>JAABUV010002045.1_pt1 | contig 28206 bp, 27 predicted proteins | sample 5559971 | NCBI WGS metagenome assembly JAABUV01 (sample SAMN10711881, study PRJNA513362) | rock metagenome | isolation source: Antarctica rocks | place: Antarctica: Victoria Land, Knobhead nord | collected 2015-12-19
GCACAAAAAAGGCCCGGACGGACCATCTACCCACCGGTTTCTGGGGCCAACGGCGACCGCGCGCGGCCCCAGAAACCCCTGCTCCGCTTGACCTAGCCGCCTGATTCAGCGGAAACTAGAGTGATAGCGGAACCCCGTATTGTCGACGACATACCAACAAGCCGCTTGACGCTGTTGGCGTTGTCCGCCGGAGGGCGCCCGTTCATCTAGCGTTCGTCCAGGCTATCGAGGCACGCCATGAGACGATCGAGCGAGCTGAGGATATACCGACAGAACAGGGCGCCTTCCCCGTTGGCGGTCGTGGTTGCTGTCATCACGCGTCCCCTTCCCTGTTTTCTAGGATGTGCTGGAGGTCACTCAAGCGCGCGATTTCGCCATCGGGGGTGACAGCGGTGCCCCCGTCGTCGTCACCCCCCTGCCTGTTGATCCAGATGCCCCGCAGGCCAGCCTGCTGCGCGCCGCCGATGTCGCGCACGCGGTGATCTCCCACGAACACGGCATCGGCCGCATCCACGGCCACGTCGGCTAATGCCCGGATGAAGATGCGCGGGTCCGGCTTGCCCACGCCGATCTCACCCGAGACCACAACCGTCGTGAAGTAAGGCGCCAGTCCGGCCCCGGTCAGCTTTTCCCGTTGGAGGTCGGGCGCGCCATTGGTCACGAGGGCCAAACGGTACCCTCCCTGTAGCGCCCCCAGCGTTGTCTTAACTTCGGGGAAGGCCCAATGACGCGCCCGGCGTTGGATCGGGAAGCTCACCGCTAACCGCTCAGCGAGGTGGCTGTCCCAGACGCCGAATGCGGCCAGGGCGGCGGCCCAGGCGGTCCGCCGATAGAGTGGCGCCCACGCCCGTAGAGCTTGTAACTGGGGATCATAGTTTCCCGCGAAGCGCGCCCAGAGCCCCTCGGCGGAGCTAATGCCGATGGCCCGGCAATACGCCAGGGTTGGCGCGGCTCGCCAGAGCGCGCGTGCCCGCTCGCGGACTGCTTGGGCGAGGGCCTGCGGGTCGAGGCCATACACAGCCTGGGCGTGGGCGCACGTCGCCAGCAGGGCGGCGTCCACCGCCGCGCCATCGACCACGAGGGTGTCGTCGAGGTCGAAGAGGATTGCCGCTATCGCCATTTCTCGCATCTCCCCTCCAACCGGTCAACGAGCGATGACACAAGTCGACATCGTGATCGCGCGTGCGCGTGCTGGCCAAGGGCGCGTGGAAGATCCGCCAGAGTGTGGATGATGTCGATGTCATCGCCGGGGCTTTCGACACTCGCGCCCAACCGATCGATCCATACCCCTCGCAGACCAGCACATGCACTCGCGTGGGCATCGGTCAGGTATTGATCGCCGACATACGTGCACGCCTGTGCGGGACGCCCAATGCGACGACAGGCTTCACGGAAGATGGCTGGGTCGGGCTTGGCCACGCCGACCTCCCCCGCTATGGTTATCGCAGCGAAGCGGTGGAGCAGGCCCGTTCGCTCCAGCTTCTCGCCTTGCTGGGTAGGGTCGCCGTTGCTGATGACGCCGAGCGGCCGGCCGTCCAGGGCGTCGAGGCAGGGCAACACATCGGGGAACACCGTCCAGTTCCTCTCGTAGTGGCGCACATAGACCCGGAATAGGTCATCCGCGTCGGCCACGGACAGCGCGCGCCCAGTCGTCCCGAACAGCTCGATCAGGCGGGCGCGCCGTTGCTCCATGAACGTCACCTCTCCCCGCTCGTAGCGCCGCCAGTGCTTAACGGCCAAGCCCTTCCATTGACGCGCGAACGCGTCGTCGGGGAGGTCGAAGGCGGCGCGATGTTGCATCAGGATAGCGAGGGCGCCGGCGCGCATGGCCGCGTCATCGTCGAGCAGGGTGCCGTCGAGATCGAAGAAGACCGCCACGGCCTACCCTCCCCCGTCGTCGCGTGGCCGCGCCGCGATGGCGGCCGCCGTTTCGCGCGCCAGCACGCGCGCCACCCCATCGTCGTCGTTGGAGAGCGTCACCTCGTCCGCAGCGGCCAGGACGGCGGGGTGCGCGTTCGCGACGGCCACGCTATGCCCCGCCCATTCCAGCATGGGCAGGTCGTTCGGCATGTCGCCGCAGGCGACGACCTGCGGCGCGTCGATGCCTATCTGGGCACACAGCCTCTGGAGCGCGGCGGCTTTCGTCACGCCGGCGGCGGAGACCTCGACGAACACGGCGCTCGAATGCGTCACGATGGCCTCGTCGCCGGCGGCCTTGCGCACGGCGTGCAAGAGATCCTGCAACGGTACGTCCGGGTGCAGAACAATGAGCTTGGTGACATCCTCCGCGCACAGGGCCACTGCGTCGTCGATAAGCGGGGTGCGGTCGCCGGCGATGGGGGCGAGGGCAGCGTAACGCGGCTCCTGCCCGAACCGCAGCCCCCGCTCGACCGCGAAGCAGACGCCGGGAGCCGCCGCGCGCAGGGCGACCACGAGCCGCTGGGCCGCGACGGCTGCGAGCGGCGTGTGCCCAACGATCTCATCGGTGGCCACGTCGTAGACGAGGGCGCCGTTGCAACAGATGGCGAGGCCTGTCGCGCCGACCTGCCACGCCAATGGGCGGAGGGTGCGCGGCGGGCGCGCGGTCACGAGCACGACGGCGATGCCCGCCTCTTGCGCGCGGGCGATGGACCGGCGGGTGCGCTCCGACACGGTCCCGTCGTCCCGCAAGAGCGTGCCGTCGAGGTCGGTGGCAACGAGGCGGATCGGTGCGCTCACGCTAGCCCCTGCGGCTGGTCGGGGACGAAGACAGAGCCGAGGACGGGGCTGGTAAACTCCGCGGCAATACACTCCATGTAAACATGGCCCCACATCTGGCCGCCCATGAACCGGCACTGGCGCCGCCGCCCGAACTCGCGGAAGCCAGCTTTCTCATAGGCGCGCAGGCCGGCCAGGTTGTAGGCGTTCACGATCAGCATGACGTTGAACAGGCCACGGGCGGTGAAGGCGTAATCGAGCATGAGGCGCGCGGTTTCCGTGCCGTAGCCCTTGCCGCGGCTCGCCGGTTCGCCGATCACGATACCGAACTCGGCGCGGCGGTTCTCCATGTCGATGTCCATGAGCTTGGTGGTCCCGATAGGGCACCAGGTGACGCGCTCGTAGATCGTGAAATGCGCCTCGCGGTCGTTTAGCGCATGGCGCTCGTACCAGGCCGCGGCCTCCTCCACCGTCATCGGCCGCGACTTGCCGGTGGTACGCGTCGTCGAGAAATCGCTGTACCACCGCTGGTACGGGAGGTCGCGGCGCAGCGGCCCCAGGGCGACCAACTCCCCGACGATGTTGACGAAGGGCGCTCCCCCCTCCGGCGGTGGTCGATCCATGCGCTGTCCTCCTGTGTCCATGCGTCCGCAGAGGGGGTCGTACGCGGCCGCGACGATGTACCTGATTCAGACGATAGGGCGCTGTAAGAGCTGCGCCACCATCGCCCATCCGTCCTCTTCGTCCTGCTCGTGCATGAGATACGGCACGAACCCGAAGGAGAGATAGAGATTGATCGCCCGATAGTTCGTCGTGCGGGTGGTCAGATACGCCGTCCGGTGATCGCGGGCCAAGCGCGCCATGACAACGCTCAACAGGGACTTGGACAAACCCTTGCCTTGATACGCGGGGACGATACCGACCCAATGGACCCGCCCCCGCTCCTGACCCGCGAAGTGACCGTGCCAGGCCGTTGCCGTGCCGATAGCGGTGCCGGAGCGGTCCTCCAGGATGAAGCAGCGGCTTTCCATGTCGCGCGGGAAGGGGCCGAAATCCCTAGCGAAGCGCGCTAAGGCCTGATCCTGGTCGGGGAACTCTCCCGCCGAGGACTCAATCGTGGCCCAGCGCCGCTCATCGCCTAGCCTGTAGGTGCGGAGAGCATAGTCGTTGGGGCAGGGGAAAAAAGGCGCCTGACCCACATTATCGCGGATCAAGGCAAGACGTATAGATTTCATCGGCCCGCGCTCGGTCGCTCCCATCGTCCTCGTCCTAATCTCGCCTAGCTGCCGCGCGGCACTCCACCGTATCTTTTTTCTAAGGAGGGGGTGCCGTGACACGCTCGCTCGGGCTGCCGCGTGCCTCTCCGTAGTGTCCGTATGGCCCCAGTGCCTAACGGCGCTGAGGGGCGAACGGAGGTTTTCACGGGAGGTCCCCCAGGGCCGACCGAGCAGAAGCGTAGTGAGACGCTTTTGCTGCGCGCACCCTCACCGTTAGCGTACACGGTCGCGCCGGGCGGTCGCAAGCGGCGGGGTTGGGGCTGCTTGGAAAAGAATGAGTGCATTTGCGCTTATCGTTCGCGCAAATTGGAAGTCAGTTCGAGAGCGCCGCGACCACTACATGTAGCATTCGTAGCGGATACGCTACTACATATAGGAAGTGCCGCTGGTTGAGTTGAAGGGAGAGCAGAATGCCCAGCAACATACTGACCTGTCACGACCGTAGACTCCGCAGCCATCACGGCCTTTTGTTGACAATAACCACGGCACCGAGCCGTTTGTTCACAAGCCGTCGGCGATTGTTGGCACCAGCAGCCGAACTCGCTCAAGATTTGCGCGAACGATAAGTTTGCGGTAGGGGTTGTCACGCTGCGTTCACACACTCTTAATGTAGGCAACATAGAGCCTTCATGTGCAGGTGCGATGATATAGAAGTCATCCGCGTGGGGCTCGCCCTTCCAGTCCGGCGTCAGCGAGGAACGGGGCACCGCGGTGGGGCCGTGCTGGTACCGGCCGCGCCCCATGCGGAGATTGACACACATGCGCCGAGCGCCAGATGCGCTGCGGCGCATTTTGGTGTCCTGGTGGCGTCCTGGTAACGACAGCTATCAGACGGTCGGATCCCGGTGCTCACCGTAGTCCCATCAGCCGCCTCCCCGCCTCTCCGTCGCAATGCCGACGACCACTCCTCGCCCATCTCGGCGTGGAGCGTGGCCCATTCCTTCTCGATGCATCCCTGGCAGCGGCCGATCGTGCCCGGCCTCACCTCACCTTAGCTTCGAGACAATGCCCATGGCGTGCGCACACAAATCCTCGATCCACACGGTCTCCTCTCGTACACACCAGGAAGCGTTTCGTACCGCATTGTGCATATCATAGAGACTGAATACTTTACCTTCAAGGGCTGCGGGATCGTAGCCAACGTACCGCGTGTACGACTGCATGACGCGCGTCCGGTAGAGAGCGGGGCGCTCGTCGTCGGCAGGGCCGCCCGCGACGAACCGTGCGAAGTCATACAGCGGATCACCGGAGAGCGCGTCGCCCCAATCAACAAGCGCGGTCACGGCGCCACTATGCGGATCCACGAAGATTTCCCCGTCGCCCAAGTCGCCGTGCAACAGCCTGGGCCGCACGTCCTCTAACTGTGGTGCAAGGGACCGCAACACGTCGTCTGCCAGGCGCATAAAGTGCGGCGGTAGATACCCCGCCTGGATGAGCGGCTGACAGCACGAGTGTAGCTCAACATGAAGCCATCCCGACCACGAGGGGTACTGGCCCCCCAGACCGGGCGTGAGCGGCCCGTAGTTGCGCATCGGTACACCATGCAGGGATGCAAACATTTGACCAATGTCATCGAGTGTCCGTGCCCTCTGGGCGTCCGCTTGGGCGACCGATGCCCACGGCTGCCCGGCGGCTCGTCTCATCACGAACCAGTCCTGTCCGGGCAGCCGCTGATCCTGGCCCTCCGCCAGAATCGCGGGCACGGGAACGCCCGCACGTTCCGCGCACCGCACGGCATACACCTCCGCGCGGACACTCTGTTCTCTCGAGGCTTTGAGCACAACGCCTGTGGGAAAGCGGGATGTCCTGGCATCTATGACAACGCGGTCTCCCCACGTCTGATGAACCCGATGCTCGTGGATGTCTCCACACCAATCCGTCAGCACGTCTAGCGCCGCTTCCTGCCAACTCAACGCCTGTGACAGCGCCATAAGTAAGCTCCCTCGCCTCCACACTAGCAACCTGGATTGTAAGTGCCTTTGATCTGTTACAAAAAGCCGGTTTATGGTGTTACAGGCGGCCTAACCACCTGCTTTTTCAGTAGAAACATTCTCGCTCATAAAGGTATACCCAGTATGCTTTTGTCAAGTGCAACGATAAACCGCACTGATCATGCAGCGCTGTTCTGCACTCTTGCCGATCAGGATACGCCGATTGCTCGGGCATGAGGTAGGGGGCGATGGTCTGGACCCGGCTGAGGGCCGTGTGCTGCCGACCGCGAAAAACTGGACCAATGAAATTAGTGTCCAGCATAGTAGCCCGTGAGAGCAGTCATCAAGGGGGACAAGGTGGCCCCAGCCCTAGTACTACAACGACGGATTCTTCCAATAGCAACGACGAGGCGCTTTTGTGCTAGATGTTGACACCCTAATGGCAGCAATAATGGACGCCGAAGGCCAGCGTAGCCGCGACATCGGTCGAGATTTGCCGCTGAAAACGGCGGTTTTACACAAGCGTCGTTGTAGTACTAGGCGGCGGCTCCCGTGTTGGACAAAAGAGCTGATTCCGTCCAGTTATAATGGGGTACGATCAGGGAGCAGTAGGCGTCCCGTCGTACCGTCCTGTGTCTGTGCTTGTGGAGCCGACCACGTCACGACGTCCCGTCTTCGTGTGCGCACGATCACCGCCTATTCGCGGTCGCGTCAGACGGCCTACCCATGCCGCCGTCCGCCGGCACATCGTGCGCGTGTCGCTTCGCATCCCACCTCATCTATCCCGTCCTCTGGCTCCTCCCACGAGTGATACTGTTGGTAAATGCGCTTTTGGCCCGCTTCGCCTGCTGAGCCTACGCCTGACTTCGTGTTGGCTATCCGCTGGAATAGGCCCTGCGAAAGGATTTACCAACAGTATCACGAGTGATGGGCACCGTTATCACGCGCTCTGGTCGAACGCCGGGAGGGCATGTCATTCACCCAGACGATCGTGCCCATCTGTGACCGGACGATCCGTTAAGCCTCCCGCTCCATGACCATGAAGTTCAAATGAAAGTTGAGGTGCGAAGAGAGGTTCGATCGTATCCTGGAAGGTAATGGAATAAGTTCCAGGCGTATCAGTCACTGTAGTCTGTGGAGTGGTTTGCCATTGTAGAAGAGGATACTCATACCCATCAGCAGCCAAGTTATCAGACTTTCCTACGATTGCCCCTTTGACGTACTTAACTAAGCCGATGTCAGGGTACGGGAAATCGAAAGGGCGGTCCATCAACTGCGCCCGTACCACATCGTCCAGCCGGGCGATAGTCAGGATCGCTGATCGAAGATGAGTCATGGTCTGATCGCGCATGGCAAGCGCATGGGAGCGGATCTGATCGAGAGGCATGAAGCCGTGCTCGAAACCATCGCTCGCCTCTTTAACCACCTTGTAGCACTCGGCATCACCTTCGAAAATTACGAGCTTCCTCGCCGTGTCACGGAGCACGTCGCCTTTTACCCCCAACGCTCGCGCAAGCCTCGTTTTGTCTCCATGCGGCACCTCGTTCTCGATGTAGAGCCACCGTATTGCAGCATTTGTTAACGTGTCGGCCGCCATATATAAATGAGCTAAAGCCAGGATCTCCTGACCAGGTTTCAGATGGTTGAGGGCAACTTGATAATGGCCCACCGCGGCATTAAGCAAGTTGCTGTCAGGATGACCAATTATCGCTCGCAATAAATGAACGGTCGCCTCAACATCAACACGGCGCTTGCTTGATGGCAAACTTCTGTCTGGCTCCATATACAGCTGGTAGTACGGGTGCCGGTTCACGTCGGGAGATATGTCATAGGCGAGCCATACAACCCCATCGCCGACTGCCGCATTGGCACCCAGTGCGATAACCGGGGCGATGAAGGCGCCTACGTTCCCCAGCACACTCATTGCCTCTTCCAGCGATGGCGCTTTACCGCGCACGGCGAACTCAACGCCACGCGGAACGTGCGGGTCATAGCCCTCATCCACGTAGGGTGTACGCACTCGGAGATCAATTTCCAATGGACCGAGTGAAGTTGGATAGTCCCTCAAGTGCATGTCCAGGGGATTATTGATGCCGAACCTAACTGCTGCGGGAGCTCGTGCAACTACCACAAAGGTGGGCCACGATGATATGTCCTGAGATGTCTGATTCATCAAGATGCCTGTTATAGCTGATGCAAATGATGGTAAATTCAAGAGTTCGGTTCCCAACCTCTGGCCGATGGGAATCTTGGTCCCGTTCCACTAAGTCAACGGCAACGCTAGGCAAGTTGCAAGCGGTTATCGCGGTGCCCGTTGTAATGCAATGGGGCTCATCAGTCACGACCACAGCGGCCATGCCACGTCTATCCGTATCCTTCCACCTGGTCTATCGCTGACGTGACAAGCTGACAAAGAGCGTGACCACCTCACCACGCGGCGTCTACATAGGCTAGAACGCGTAGCGCACCCCACAGTAAGGGAGGCGCTCCCGTAGGACTGCCAGGAGGTCGGCGACGAGCTGGCGCTTCAGCGTGTGTCGATAGCGCAGCACCGACGCGCCACTGGCCTGCGACGCTTTGTACTCTTGCAGCTTCGGCTGCCACAGGAGCGCCTCGGCGACGGGGTGCCAGCGCAGGTTGATTTCGTGCAGCTCCGCGCTGTGCGTCAGGAAGATGACCTCGGCCTGCAGCTGCCGCTTCGCCGCCGGGCTGAGCGCCGCGTCGATCTGCTCACACAGGGCCGCGTAGTCGGCGAGCCACCCCTCATAGTAGAGCACCGGCCCAAAGTTGATGTTGACCTCGTACCCCGCCTCCACGAAGCGATTGATCGCCGCGATGCGGTCGGGCACGCGGGAGGTGCGCACGTCGACCACGCGCGCGATCGCGGCAGGCATCAGGCTGAACCGCAAGCGCGTCTTGCCCTCAGGCTCGTAGGCGAGTAGGTCGTCGTTGACGTACTTCGTGGCGAAGGTGGCCTTGGCGTTGGGCAGGCGGCGAAACAGGGCGACCAGGTCCCGCACGTTGTCGCTGATCGTGGCGTCGACCGCGCAGTCGCTGTTGGTCCCGAGTTTATAGGTCCACAGCGTCGGATCGGCCTGGGTCGCCTCCCATTTGAACCCTTGGCGCGCCGCGTGACGCTCGATCGCGGCGGCGATCTGGTCGATGTTCACGAACGTGGTGATCGGGTTCGCGTACCCTTTGCGCCGCGCCACGTAGCAGTAGGCGCAGGCCATGGCACAGCCGTTGGCGCTCGAGGGCGCCACGAAATCGCAGCTCCGCTCAAACGGACGACACTGGAGGCTCTTCTTGACCCCGAGCACCAGGACCGTCCGTTTGACGCGATTCCAGCTCTCAGCGAGATCCTCGTTGCCGTGGAGCTCCGGGATCTGCCAGTGCGACGGCACCTCCACGAGCGCCGCCTGGGGGTAGCGTGCCCGGATCTGGCGCCCGCGCGGGTAGTCAAACACGGTCGGTTCGTGGTAGATCGTCTCACTATGGACGAGCGTGTCCGCTGTCGTCATGTCTCGCCGTCGTCCTCCCCTGTGGGCGCCCTCATCGCGTCGTCCTATAGAGAGATACCTGATCCTGGCCCTTGTCCGCAGCCACCGGACAGGCGCCAGGCCTCTCACACCGCGACGCGCGCCCGGCTCCCTCATCGAGGCGGCCTGAGCCCCGCTTGGCGGCGGTGGTGTCGTTCGCGGTGGCCGTGCGCCATGCACGCTCGATCACGGGAGCAGCGTCTCGGCCTCGGCCCAGAGACGACGCGCGAGGGTGGCGGCGGGCTCGACCCGGGCTAGAGCGGCGGCCTGGCCGGCCCAGGCTTGCATCCGGTCGATGTCCTGCGCCTGCTTCCCCGCCTCCGTCATCATCGCCGTCAAACCACGCTGCACCGGATAGGGCGCGGGCCGGGGGGCCTCCGGCGACTCCGCCGCTCGCACGTACGCGGTGCGCATAGCGCGCCCGAGTCGCCCGGTGAACGCGCGCGTGGTCGCCGTCCCCTCCGGCTCCAGGTCGGCCAACGCCGCGGCCCAGGCGGGATGGGTCTCAGCCTCGGGACACCGGAGGAAAGCCGTGCCGACCTGGACGGCGCTGGCGCCGAGCGTGAGGGCCGCCGCGACGCCCCGGCCGTCGCCGATCCCGCCCGCGGCGATGACCGGAATGGCCAGGGCGTCCGCCAGCCGTGGTACCAGGGCCATGATCCCCACGCCCTGACGTTCTGCCACCCCCTGGTCGAACGCGCCGCGGTGGCCCCCGGCCTCGTAGCCCTGGGCCACCACCGCGTCGGCCCCGGCCTGCTCCGCCTGCCGGGCTTCGGCCAGGGTGGTCACACAGGCGAACCAGGCGATGCCGCGCTCTTTGAGCTGCGCCACAAAAGGGGCGGGAAACAACCCCATGATCGACGAGACCACGGGGGGCGCGGCGGCCAGCACAGCCGCGCATTGGGCCGCGAAATCGGGCGGCGTCCGGTTGCCCGCCTCGGCGGGCGCGGGTGGACCCCACGCGGCGAGAAAGGCACGCACGCGGGCCTCGGCTGCCGCGTCGCGCACGGGTAGCGGATCGGGTACCCACAGATTCAGCTGGAACGGGCCGGCGCTCTCGGCACGGACCTGGGCCACCCACGCCGCGATACCCGCGGGCGTGGTCAGGACCGCGCCCATGCCGCCCATTCCCCCGGCCTGTGCGACGGCGGCTGCCAAGCCGGGTGGACAGGCCCCCGCCATCGGCGCCTGCAGGATCGGCAGGCGCAGCGCAAACCGCTCGCAGAATGCCGCCGCTCGGTCCCGCGCCCCCATGACACGTGGACCCTCATCCTCTCTAGCGCGCATACGACGATCCGTCATTCCCTCACCTCTCCCTCTCTCTGTGTCCGCGTCTCCTGCCTGCGGCGCGCCCGTCTCGGGGACCGCTCAGGGCGACGCCGGCTCGGTCGCGAACAGACCGATCGTCTGCGCCTCCGTCTCGTCGGATAGCGTGGGCGCCCGGCGACCGCGCCGCGCCGCAGGACGTGTCGTCGCGGGCTCGTCCGTTGGGACAGGCGCAGCGTCCGCCAGAGCCTGCGCCTGTGTCGTATCATCCCCCTGCCGATAGACGCGAGCGTCGCCGAACAGGCCGTCACGTACCACGGCGACGTGTAACTGAAGGAGCAGACCCGCGTCCGGGGCGGCGATGCCCGCCGCGCGGCAACACGCGAGCGCGTCGTCTAGCGCCAGCGGTCCCCCCGCCTCATTCAACAAACGCTGCAGCGCCGCGGTCGCCGCGTCAAAGCTGCGCTGGCGCACAAGCCCGTAGCCTGGGACATAGCGGCGGACGAACGGCGTCCCGCTCGCCTGCGGATTATCCGGGCGCACGACCTCAGCCCACAGGGCCGCGAGTTCGGATGGCCCGGCGCAGTCCAGGCGCTCGCAGAGCGTGGCCTCGTCCATATCCGGGCCATCATCACCACCATCGACCGCACATAGAGCAGCGAGCGCCGCGCTCGCCCGCATCTTGCGCCGCGCGAAGGGGTCGAACCGCGTCTCCAGGATACGCACGACCTCCGTCATCCGGATCGCGCGACCGCTCTTGTAGGTCACGATCGGATAGCCGACATCGGCGAAGAGGGGCGCCAGGTCCTCCTCGATCACGAGCAGGAGGCGGATTCGCCCCGCGAGCGCCGCCAACTTGTGCCGTTTGCGGGCCACGTAGTCGTCCGTGTAAAACCCGACGATCTCGGCGTACACCTCGGTCTCGCCGCGGCTGAACGTGAAATCGGGGATGAACACCGTCCCATCGACGGCGATGGCGCGAGGCTCACGGCGCAGGACCCAACCGTGCGCGACGCCCAGCCGCCCGCCCGCTTCCTGGGCCAGCCACGCCCGCGCGAAGTTCTCCTCGACCGCGCTGTCGTAGGAGAGCGCCTCCTCCTCCGCCGCGTCCTTCCCCGCTGTCGGATCGGTCGTCTCCGCGTGCAGCGCGGCAATCAATGAGGTGTCCAGGCCCACGTGGAACAGGCGACGGTCCACCCCAAGTATGCGTGCCCACCCACCGCGCACGGCTGTGGGATGACGCCGGACCAGCCGGGCGACGACGGCGGCGACCGGCGCTCCCCCAGGGGCGGGGACCGTGTGCTGGTCCGGCGGGGCGTCGACCACGCCCGGGGGGACATCATCGGGCGCGTCGTCATCGGCCTCCTCTGCCTGCTCGTCATCCGCCGGCGCACCAGGGGCGTCACGCTGGACGCTGCGGCCGCGCACCAGGGAGCGACTGCCCGGGCCGTAGAGCGTCACGTCGAGGAGGGCGGCGTCGCCGGGCGCGGCGATCTCGACGCCGACATGCGTCACCCGCGCGTGACGGTAGAGGTCCTTGAGCGCCGTGGTCTCGGCGGTGGGAACGCGCAGGGTGACCCAGGACGCGGCGGCGAGCACCGTCGACACGACGCCGGCGTTATAGGCGGCGATGACCCGCTCCGGCGTCATCGGCGGCTCCTCGCCAGCGGATGGGACACCACGCGGCGCGCGGCCAGCGGTGAGCAGGGCCGCGCCGGAGCGATCAGCCCACAGCGCGGTCTCCAGTTCAGCGGGCGAGACCTCGAGGTCCGCCGCGATCCCGGCCAGGAACGCCGCGCGCTCAACGGCGGGGATGACGCCGTCGCCCGCCGCCTGGGCGCGGTGGTAGCAGAGCGCGCGCAGGCTCGCCGCGTCCCGCGCCAGCGCCGTCTCGGGCGGCGCGAAGTGATAGCCCAGGGCCTCGATCACACGGGCCAGGCAGCGTCCCAGCCGGTACTCGCCGGCCAGGTCCTCGACCTGGGTGGGCAGCGTATCCAGCGCGGCGCGCGACCGCCCCACGGCCGCCGCATAGAGCGCGAGCAGGCGGCTGACCAGCTCGCGCGTGCGGGTGTCCGTAGGATCGATGAGCGCGGGGGTGAGCGCCCAGGACACCGTCTGTCCCGGCGCGGAGGTCCGCTCGGGTCCGAGCGGCAGGGAGCGGGCGAGCCGGCGGACGCTGCGGGGAAGGTCCGCGAGTTTGAAGAGGAGCATGGCTATCCCCGCCGTCCCGCGAGGGGGGCCGCGTCATTGGTACCCGGACGGTGCGCGGGCTGACCCGTGGCCTGACCGGTGCGGCGCAAGCCCCGGCGCGCCGAGATGCCTTCCTCGGCCGTCTCGCGGGCGACGAGTTCGTAGAGCACCGCCCGCTTGCCTGGGGCCGGGCGCAGCACGCGCCCCAAACGCTGAATGGCGTCGCGCTCCATTCCCGTGCCCGCCATCATGATGGCCACGCTCGCGGCCGGGACGTTCACCCCTTCGTTCCATACACGGCTCACCGCGATCTTGGTGATGCGACCTTGGGCAAAGTCGGCGGTCAGCGCCGCGCGCTCGGCGGCCGGTGTGCGGCCCGTGATGGTGGGCAGCAGGTAGGCGCGGCCCACCGCCTCGACCGCCTCGACGTGCTCCGCGAAGACCAGGCAGCGCTCCGCGCGGTGCCGGATCAGGAGGGTTTCGAGCAGCTCCGTCTTGGCCTGACTGGTGAGCGCCAGGGTGCGCGCCCGCTGGTAGGCCAGCATGGCGGCGCGCGCGTCCCGGTCGAAGACGGACTTCTTGCGCGTCTCCATCAGGAAGGTCCCCGCGTCCATCCCGGCGCCGCCCGCCTGCGCACGATAGTCCAAATACAGAGCCATGTCGCGCTCGTACGCCGCGCGTTCCGCGGGCGAGAGGTCGACGCGCAGCGTAAGGACCTGATAGGGGGCGAGGTAGCCCTCCGCGGAGAGCGTCTCCGGGCGCTCGGTAGAGACGACCGGCCCGATGAGCGCGTCCAGATCGGCCTCGCGGCCATCGCTGCGCGCGAGCGTCGCCGAGAGGCCCAGACGATAGGGCGCGGTGGCGGCCTCGGCGATGGCGCGGTAGCCCGGAGCGGGCAGGTGGTGGACCTCATCGGCCACGAGGAGCCCGAAGTCCGCGATGCGACCGAGGGTCGCGGCGGCGCTATCGTAGGTAGAGACCACGATCGGGCGATCCCACTCCCGGTCCCCCGCGCACACGATGCCCACGGCCTCGTCGGGGACGCCGAGGGCCTGGGTGAACTCCTGCCGCATCTGATGGCATAGGTCGATGGTGGGGACCAGAACCAAGGCCCGCGTGGCGGCGCGCGCGATGGCCAGCGCCGCGACCAGTGTCTTCCCGGCGCCGGTCGGAAGGACGACGACCCCACGGTGGTCAGCGCTCTCCCAGGCGGCGAGCGCCGCGTCCTGATACGGGCGCGGTGTACTCTCGATATGCGGCGTGACGCCGAGGGGTGGCGCGGGATCGAACGCCAGGTGGACGGGGTACTTGGCCCCGATGAGGGCCTGGAGGCGCGCGAGATGCAGGGGACGCGCGCGATATACATGGGCCTGGCGCGGATCCCGGATGACGAAGTCGCGCACCCCCGGCGCGGCGGCGAGGCCCAGGCGGGTGGTCAGCACGAGGTCGGCGCCGCGCCGCGCGATGCTAACGGACGGCGGATCCGACGGTAGCGTGGCCGCGCCACGACCTAAATCCGGCTTGTTCTCGTCCACGGCGCACTCCCTCGAGGTGCAGGAAATGACCGCACGCTAGGCGCCGACACCTCACCAGTTCTCCTCCTAATGATACGCGATCTCAGGTGTCTGGTGATCCCCGGACGCCGGTCCACCGTTGTATGCTCATGGGTTTGTCGTGGCAAGCTAGGAGCGTCGGAACGCCAGGGGAAACAGGTCCGACGCCGTGAGGTGCGCACTGCCCTCCACCCCCGTTTCCCTGACTGAGGTATCGTGTGCATGGTGGCCGCGTTGCCGAAGAGGGCATGTCATTCATCGGAACGAGTTGCGACTTCACAATGGTTCATACGAACCAGCGCGTTGTACCCACACCTGATGAGACGATCCCGGTCCAGGAAGCAGGCCGGACGCATAGACCTGTTAGTTGACGTGCGACAAGGCGGACTCAAGGTAGCGGGCCGATATCGCGGTCATCCTGCATCATCAGGTGCATGAGTCACGATAGCGTGGATGCCGTGCGGTGGTTCATGGCACGACATGTGCGCCCTACGAGTACGACGCTTGGCCGCGACGTCCGCGTCGCGCCCCCCTGTCCTCAGCCAGACAGGTACCCTACACAGACGACCGTCAAAAAGGGAGATTCCTATGGAGCGGCGACCCCTGGGCACAACCGGCATTACCGTCAGCGAGATCGGTCTTGGCGCTTGGCAACTCGCCAACCCGGACTGGGGCGTGCAGGACGCCGGCGAGGCGTTACAGATCGTGCAAGCGGCACTCGACGCCGGGTGTGATTTCTTCGACACCGCGCCTGGCTATGGCGCTGGACGGAGTGAAGAACTGCTGGGCCAGGCGCTTCAACCGGTCCGCTCGCGCATCGCCCTCTGCACCAAGTTCGGCCATACCGCCGATGGGCACACCACCTTCGACGTCGGCGCGATCCGCCCCGCGCTCGAAGCGAGCCTGCGGCGCCTGCGGACCGACTATGTCGACCTCTATCTGCTCCACAGCCCCCCGGACGACCTCCTGGATGGGACCCGCGCACCGCACTACGAGGAGTTGGAGCGGCTCAAGGCCGAAGGCAAGCTGCGCGCCTACGGTGTGTCGACCGACGACCGTCAACAGTTGGAGACGGTCATCGAGACCACGCACAGCGGGGCGGTTGAGATCCTCTTCAACGCCTTCCATCAGAGTCCGCGCGCTGTGTTTCAGCGGGCACAAGCGCGGGGCATCGGGCTGATCGTGAAGGTCCCGCTTGACTCGGGTTGGCTGTCGGGGAAGTACCGCAGCGAGAGCCTCTTCACGGGCGTACGGAGCCGCTGGTCGTCGGACGTCATCGCCCGCCGAGCTGCGCTCGTGGAGCAGTTCGCGGCGCTCGCACCGGCGGGCGTCTCGCTGACGCACGCCGCGCTCCAGTACATCCTGGCGCAGCCGGAGGTCTCCACAGTCATCCCTGGGGCGAAGAGCGTCGGCCAGATACGCGACAACATCGCTGCGGCGAATGAGCACCTGCCCGCCGCCACCGTGCGCGCGATCTACGCGTTGTGGGAGCGCGAGGTGAAGGACGATCCCTTGCCTTGGTAGGGAGGGATGCGCACCTGCTGCACGGCCCGCTCGTCACCGACCCGCGGCAGCGGCGCCGCTCTTCCACGGTTCGGGTGCTGTCCTGCCTCCTATCGCCATCCGAGGTCATTTTCAGGCGGATGGCGATGGGCATAGGTTCCTGGAGAGTAGGATGAGACGTGTTAGCTGGGGTATAGAGACGACTGTGTGAATGATAGTGGGGCGCATCGTTCATGGTCGCGGTAGACATGTGCGCCGCGCATGCGCGGCGTCATGCTGTACCTGTAGCCGGCAGACGCGGCCACGAGACACGGTAGGCAGCGCATCGTCATGCATACCAATACATCGTCATGCGACGTGAACAGCCGTTGATCTCTTCGCAGGCGCCGTCGGCATGTGTGGGTGCCATGGGTGGCACGCTATCCAATCGAGGTGCATTATAATCCTGCACCATTAGTGCATAGTAGCGTTGCACTTGACATGCTTTGACATGCCGCTTGTATAACAGTATAAACTAGGTAGTTTCAATATCCCCCTCCACCAAGGAGAGAGACATGCGGCCACTCTCAGCCGAAGACGAAGCGGCCCTGCGCGCCATCGCCGAGCGCCACGGCTTCTATGCCGCGCGGGGGCCGCACGCGGGCGAGGGCAGCGCCAGCCGCCTCATCGACACGCTGCTCGCCGGTGAGGTCGTCACGCTCGCCCTCACGCCCGCTGATCGACGCCGCCTCGTCGCCTGGCTGGACGAGGCGCCGCCTCCCAAGGGACGCCTCGCCACCGTCCTGCACAGCCTGGCCGCGCAACTGCGCCCAACGCTCCCTAAAACCGTGCCACGCGCCCCGATCACGACCACGGCGACGACACCCTCTCCCGCACCACGCGCCCGTCGCAGTCACCTTACGACCGATGAGGCCGCCCGCCGTTTGGATGTGAGCCCTGCCCGTGTGCAGGAGATGGCCCGCGCCGGCGAGATCGGCCGCAAAGTCGACGGCCGCTGGACGTTCACGGAGCACGAGATCGCCCGCGTCAAGGCCGAGCGCAACCGTCACGCGCTCCGGCTTTCCCTCGCACCGACACGCAAACACAAGCGGACCACGCGCCGACGGTCCTCCTCCGGCTCTGGCTCCGGGCGGCTGACCCGCGCTGACACGCAGGCCCTGGGCTACCTCGATCAGCTGCTCGCCGAGGAACGCCGCCTGGAACAGACCTACAGCCTGCCGTTCCGCGCCCCCCAGCGCGTCGCGACGACGGTCCACACCTGCGTCCGCTGCGGACAGGATCTGCTCCTGCTCATCTTCGGCGACCAAGCGCGCGACGAGGAGGGACTGCTCGCCTACGGGCGGCTCATGCACGAGGCCATTGTCGCGCGCGGCCTGCCCGCCTATGTCCTGGGCGCGCCGGACGGCGATGGCGTGCGCGACGACACGCCGTCGCCGCTCCTCCAGATCTGGCTAACACACGGCGTGGTGCGGCGCGTGACGCCGGGCGAATGGGATGGCCTCCTAGAGCAGTGGAGCCACGCTCACTGCGCACGCACACAGCCCCCTACCGTCCCTGCTGGCGCAAGAGGATCGTTTCCAGATCTACCCGTATAGGCTCCGGAATATCGGTATGAGCCTGTACCGCAGCAAGCAAATCCGCATGCGTGATTATGTCCTGTTCACCGTTCCAGCAGCGGTGGGCGAGCGGCAGAAGTAGCGAGCGACTCTGCACGGGCGTTAAAGCGCGCAGAGGGCGCTTCAGGCGCGGCCAGTCTGCCGCCAAGGGGGGGCTGAGGGTAGGCGCGTTGATCTCCGCCAGCGCCGCGTCGTAGCCGGCGTCCCAGCGCACTCGTGGCGTGAAAGCGCGATCGGGCGCGGCGAGATCGACATGAACAACGACGACCTCCCCTTCTTTGAGGACGAAGAGGAGTGCGACTGTCTGCACCTTCTGTCGCCCGGTCCAACTCCCCGAGGCGAGGGCGCCGGCGTTCACGAGCAATACATCCCTATGACGAAGGGCCATGGGAATGTGGGTGTGACCGAAGACGACGACGGTGGCCCCGGCGCGGCGACCCAGGGCGGCACGCTGGTCGAGCTTGGGAAGCCACGCGTCGTCGCGACGTGCCGCTGCCTCCTCCAGCGGGTCCTGATGGTGGCTGTGATAGAGAAGCAGGCGCCGACCGGCGACCGCGACGACCTGCTCGTAGGGAAGTTCCCTATGCGCCTCCTCAGTGTCGTCGTTGCCGTGGACGGCGACGACGGGCGCGATGAGGCTCAGCCGATCAAGGACCCACAGCGCGCCAACATCGCCCGCATGTAGCACGAGATCAACGCCATCGAAGATCTCAAATAACGCGGGTGGTAGGTCCGGACGACGCTCGGGCATATGCGTATCGGACACCAATCCGAGACAGTGGATCACCTGCTCGGCGGAAATAGCCTCGGGGAGAAAACGCGCCGGTGAACGATTCATTGCACCTCCATTGGGTACGTCGTGACGTCTATACGCGCCACTATGTCGATCTCCTTCAGTATAAATAGCGTGAGGAGGCGCACCCTCATGCGGCCGCCGCGACGACGTACTCCACCCGCTCGACACGTCCGGTGCCGATGGCATCGTCGTTGATCTTGTGCAACGCGCCCATGACCTTGCCGTGCAGCTTCTGCTCTAGCCAGGTCTTGTTGAACGGCGTGGGGACGGCCACGCGCAGCAGCTCGTCGGCCTGGTCCAAAACGCGCGTCGTCGCCAACCAGGCGTTGAAGTTCTCGCTGGTCATGACTTGGGCCAGCTCGGCGAGGACCGCGCGCCACACCGAATGCTCCTCGACGATGGGCAGGGGCGCGGGGCTGTCGGCCCACGCGACGTAGGATCTGGCGAGTTCACCGCAGCCATCATCGCGTCGGCGTCGACGACGACCGGGCTGGCCAGCTCGTCGGCTCGCCGGGTCCGGGCCGACGTCGCCCGTCCGGGGGGGCGCGGGGTGCAGCAGATCGGTCAAGACGGCGAACAAGTAGGGCATGCCGTTGACGGCGCGGACGTCGTCGCGCTGGCGCTTGACGATGCTGGCCTGGCGGTCGCGGGTCCGGGCCGCCGCCTCGTCGAGTAACCGGAGGAAACGGGCGGGCGACACGCCGGCGTCGCGACGCAGATTGCGGGCGCGGCCGAAACTCGAACGCGGCGCATCGTCCCCCAACTCCGTGCTCAGGACAGCGATCTTGGCCGCGAGCGCCTGGTCGTCCGGGTCCGCGCTTGCTGGGTGTCGGGCCTCAGCGCTGGTCGTCGTGGTCAGTGTTGTCTTAGCGGGGGTAGGGGGGGTAGGGGGTATCGAATCGTAATCGAAAATCTTTACTTCGACTGGGTTTACTTGGGGCGAAGAATCCTTCACCCCTCCCGCGCGCGATCCTTCATCCCTTTGCGGGTCGTCCGCGTCGTCGTCCGTAGACGGGTTTTCTGTTCCAACACTCGTCGCGTCTGCACATAGTGACTCCTGTTCCGCGTCCCTCTGTGCCCTGTTGTTATCGTTACATGGCCCGACACTGCACGCATCGTTGGCGGGGGTCGCTGGCGTCGTGGGGGCCGCATCGGCGGCGGGGAGTAGGCCGTCGAGGCGGGCGAGCCCTTCGACGGCGGCGAAGAACGGGCGCAGATCGTAGGCGTTGGTGGACTGCCGTCCGTTGGTGGATAGTCGAGTCTGTATGTGCAGTAACCCCTTCCCCTCTAGCGAGCGGAGGTAGCCCTGGATCGTGCGCACCGTCTTACCCATGCGCGCCGCCAGCGCCGCCTCGCCGGGGAACGGGTCGCGCGCGCTCCACCAGTAGGTACAGAGTTGCGCGATGCACACCATTTCGGCCTCGGTGACGCCGAGCCGCGCGTAGTACACCCACGCGTAGGTCGGCAGCGCCGTGTAACCACCGGTGAGCAGCAGCACGCCGTAGCGCTGGACCAGGCGCCGGTCGATGGTATCGGGTGATAGCGATGGTGTAGTTTCCGGCCTCGGAGAATGGGCGTGCGGTTGACATGCACGCACCGTTCCCGTATGATTGCTCATAGGTACTCCTCGGAAGCATAAAGCTCCCCTGTGAGTCCCGAAAGCTCTTTGGGGGGTCGTAGCCCGGTCGAGTTTTCGGACCCGCTCTAGCGGCCCTGGTTGCTAATTACAAGGCACTGCACCAGAACCGCGCACATATAGGTGACAGACGTAGCTCACCGGGGAAACTCGGTGGGCTTCGTGCATTTAGCACGATTGCATTAGGGCAAGGCAGAGTCCTTCATGTTGCGCATCATAACGCACCAGGGGCGCTCTTGCAACATGTCGTCAATTGGACGTAGAACATTAGTGCTATCGCGGCGGCCCGCGCCAACTCGTCGGCATGCGCGGTCGCGTCGTGGTGCGGTCCCGCCACCATCGGCTCGAAACGGGCGCGATAGATCTCAACCTCACGCGGGCCTGCGCATGTGGGGCAGAGCAGGCAGGGCACCAAGTGCAACGCGCATGTCCCTTCCTCGATGACCGCGCCCACGGAGCCGTGGCCCCGCTCTATGGGGAGGCGCAGATCCGTGGGGATATCCAGGGGCAGCGGATAGACCAGCTTGCCGCACGCGAAGCACGCACAGGGCTGTCCCTTGCGCCGCCCATCGTCGGTCGATACCATCTCGTCAGTCGCCATTGTTGTCTCCCCTCTCGTCCACACCACGCGTGTCTCCACACACCCGTCGGCCGCTCTCCCGCTCGTCCCGGCCACCCGACGCCTTGACCCTACCGTTCCCGCGCGCGCACCGCCTTGCCCAGGTCGTAGACACGCACCCCGAGCTGGACCATCATGGCCAGGCAGCCTAGCAGGACCAGAGAGGCAACGACGGACGTGAGGCCCTGCAGGAACGCGGAGTCGCTCCGCAACGCCACCTGTAGGAGGACGGAGCAGGGGAAGAGAAGCAGCCCGAAGAGCCCCATGAGGAAGCTCGTCCTCCCGACCAGGGCGATAGCGTCTCGGACCTTGTCATGGCCGTCCACGGGCAAGATCGCGTGATTCAGGGCGTCGATGTAGTCCAGGGGAAGCGTCCGCACCAGATCCGTTAGCAGGCACGCCCACCAGCGCAGCAGGCCGGAAACGCCCCCCCGACGATAGACCATCCGGCAACGATCTGCGACGGCGCTGTCCATCGGCGTGCCGAACTGGCGGCGATGGGGCGCGGGATAGAGGTGGAGAAGCAGGCGATAGAGCGCGATGGACAGGGCGACGATCCGCGGCGTGTGGTCGCGATCGGGGGGCGCGCTCATATCAGCCCCCCGGCGCGCACCGCGCACGACCCGACCACGAGACACCAGAGAGAGCGCGCACTCCCCAGGTGCGGCCGTGCATCCATCGCGGCGACGACATCCACCATACGTCGCCGCTCGGCCGCCGCCGCGCGGTGGCCTTCATCGGTCAGACGATAATAGCGCCGCCGTTCGTCGTCCCCCGCGGCGACCGGCCGAGCGGACACCTCCACGATCAGACCCGTGTCGAGCATGCGTTTGATGGCCCGGTACAAGGTGCCCGGCGCCAGCACGACTTTCCCGCCGGTCGACGCCTCGACCTCCTGCATGATGGCATAACCGTGGCTCTCGCCCTCGCCGAGCGCGATCATGATGTGCAGGACGACCGGGCTGAGCGGACTCGCGACCCCCGGATCGCCGCCCTTGTCGGCTTTCATGGACACCCTCCCTACTCTATTACCATGGCATCTATACCATGGTAATAGAATAAGGGACACCCGCGCGCCTGTCAAGTCGTCCCTGCTTGTCATGCCGTGCCCCCTCGTGCTATGATTGCGCCGGTGGCGGAACTACTACGCCTATTCTACCGCCGGTGTATTACTCTGTCAACGCACATAGTTCACGATTGTACGGTCTGACAAGATATCTCGTGTGGAGAGGGGAGGGCTGGAGGCGGCCATGCAACTCAGGGATCGGCTGGCCGAGCTGCGTCGTGAGCGTGGCCTGACCTTACGCGCGTTGCGTGAACGTGTCCTGGAGCGCACCGGCGCCGTCCTCTCCATCTCCTACCTCTCCGAGCTGGAGCGCACCGACGCGCTGCCCTCGCTGGAGACACTGGCCCGCCTGGCGCGCGCCTACGATATCTCGCCCCAGGACCTGCTCGCGCCGGTCGATCTGCCGGCGGGGGACCCGACGCTTGGGGACGCCGGGGGCGGGGACGCGCTCGCCCAATATCCCCCCGGCTTGCGCGCGCTCATCGCGCGGGGGCTGGTGACGCCGGAGTGGGCGGGGACGCTCGCGCGCATCGAGTTCCGCGGTCAGCGGCCCCGCTCCGAGGACGAGTGGCAGGCCATCTACGGCCTGCTCAAAGCGTTCCTCGACCCCGCGACGGCCGGCGAGGCGCGCGTGGCCCCCACGGTAGACCTGGCGGGCGACGCGGGCGACGCGGGCGATGGGGAGGCGTGAGATGGAGGAGAGGACAGGGCCGCTGGACGCGCCGGACGCGTGGCTCACGCCGCGCATGCTCGATGAGAAGATTTGCGCGCTCGTCGCCGACGCACGCCGGCGGCACGACCTCCCCGTGGGCTGCGCGGGCACGGTCGCCTGCGCGCGCCTGGGACTGCGGCTCCATCACGGTCCGTTGCCTGCGGGAATCGACGGCTTGCTCGCCGGCGACTGCGTGGTTGTCGCTAAGGCCCTCACCCACCGGGCGCGCGTCGAGTTCAGCATCTACCACGAGATCATGCACCACCTGATCGAGGAGGACGGCGCGCTGATCGAATACTACACCACGCGCCTGCGTCGCGACGACCGGGCCTACCACGCCGCCATCGAACGCTGCTGCCAGCAGGGGGCGGCCGAGTTCCTGCTGCCGCGCGCCGACGTCCGGGCGGCCATCACGGCCGAGGGTTTCGCGCCCCAGCTGGTGGGCCTCCTCGCCGACGGGGCAGGGGTGTCCCTCGCCGCCGCGGCCATCCAGCTCGCGCACTGCGCGCCGGTGGAGTGCTACGTCGTCCTCTGCGGTCCCGGGCCGGCGGGGCTCATCGTCGCGTATGCCCCCACGAACGGACGCTACCCGTTCGCGCGCTCCACCCCGATCCCCGCCGACCACCCGCTCATGTGCTCCTGGCAGGCGCGCGGGCCGGCGAGCGGCTGGTCCTACGTGCCGTTCCCCTCGGGCAAGCGCATCCCGTGCCACTGCGCGGCCACCTACCGGGCGGGGCGTGTCGTCGGCGTGCTGGCCCGCGAACGGCCCGTCCCCCGCGCGCAGCTGGCCCTCCCGTTCTAGCGTCCGTGCTAATGTTGTGTGAAATAGCGTGGATCGGAATGCTAAACATTGCTAACAAGCCAACAAACTAGCTCGCTACTACATATGCTTGATAGCAAGCTATCAAGCATATGTAGTAGCGAGCTAGTTTGTTTTTATGCTACCATGAGCGCATGTACAACCGTGAGCTAGATAATAAGCTAGCTCGTTCGCATGGTAGGACGTGAGCATGTCATCGACCATCATCGCGCTCGCCGCGAACAAGGGCGGGGTCGGGAAGACCACCATCGCCCTCGAAGTCGCGTACTTACTCGGCGGCGTCCTCGTCGATCTCGATTGGGACCAGGGCGGGGCGTCGCGCGCCTGGGGCTACGATCCCGAGGCGCGTTCTCGCTCGCAACTCCTCGCCGCGCTCAACGGGTCGTCGAAAGCGCCGCAGCCGGTGCATGGCGCCGGCCGGCCGGCGCTGGTGCCCTCGCACCCGCTCCTGTCCGAGGCCACGATCGCGCCCGAACTGCTGGCCGAGAAGCTGACGAGATGGGCCGCGATCTGGCCGGAGCCCTACATGGTGGTGGACACGCACCCCGGCGCGACGGCCCTGAGTTACGGCGCGATGGCGGCCGCCAATCTCGTCGTCGTCCCGGTGGTCCTCGGCAACCGCGAACTGGACGCCCTGGGCGGGATGCTCGCCGAGTTCCGCACCTTCCGCCTGCTGCTGATCCCCAATCGCGTGCCGGCGTACCCGGACGCACACCAGATCGACCGCCTCGACGCCCTGGCCAGCGCGTACGGCGTCACGGTGGGGCCGCCGATCCTCGATCACCGGTGGCTACCCAAGCGGCGACACCGCACCACCCTTAGTTCCGTTAAGGAACCGGGCGAGCGGGTCGCGGCGGCGGTTGGGCAGTTCGCCGCCGTCGTCGAAGCGATCAAGGAGCAGGTCGCATGAGTGGACTCGATACACTGCGCGGCATGAACAAGCGCCGCGTGCCGGAGCCCTTACACCCGCGCGAGCAGGCCGCCGCGCCGGCACCGGTGGAGGAGAGCGGCCCGACGCCTGAGCTGGACACATCGCCCGCGGAGGTCGCCCATTCCGCGCGGAATACGCCGGGGCCGGTCGTCGACGACGCGCCAGCGGGGAAGCCGCCGTCGGCTCGGCACGCGCGCGGCCATGCGCGAGCGGAGCGGACCGCCACACGGGCGTACCAGCATCGCGACGAGGAGCAGGTCAACCTCGGCGTGCGCGTGCCGCGCGAGTTGGACAACCGGCTCCTCGGCCTGGTCTACCAGCTCCGCATGCAAGGTGTTAGAATTTCCAAGGCAGAGCTAGTGGCAATGGCACTGGAGGAACTGCCCGACGACGCGACGCCGGCGCTCCTGCGGCGTGTGGAGAAGCGCGCCAAGGGAGGCTAGGCCCAATATATGCCTTATTTCCAGCACAAGAGTTGGGCACCCTTTGTTTACGGGGGGGTGTCCCATGACCTGGCCCACTTGGATGAATACGAGTTGACCATCAAGGACACAGGCGGTGTAGACAGGCGAATCGCCGTCACGTTTGGCGATCACTGCTTTACATGCGAGGCCCAGCCTGGGTACAATCCAACTCTTGTTTATCCTACCAGCAGTCGCAGACCCGGTCTTTTTTCCTTCGACCGCTATCACCACTCACTCGGCTTGGTGGAACACATTGCACAGGCGACTCAAGGACAGGTGTGGAGTGTGGGAGGCGATAACTTCGCGGTAGTGTCTGGGGTGAACCATTTAGGCAAGCAGGTGTCTTACAACATCATATTCAGCCTGGATCGCGTCAGACGCTTGCCAATACCAATAGATCTCCGCATGCACGTCAAGACAGCCTATCCCGGCCTTGAACCCCCTGTGACATTCGGTTCGACCCGTTTCCGACATTTGGTCGCGCTTCGGATGCAGGGCAAAGGACCAGGTCGCATCACGACCCCAGGTCGGAAAGTTCCAAGGCTGCCTTGAAAGGGAAGTCACAAAAAGAAAATAGGCCCTTTCGGGCCTATTCCGACTCCGACACGCCTCGGGATTTCTCACCGTGCAATCAGAGTCTGGTGGCGAACCTCTTCCCTGTTTCCAGGTATCCATCCAGTCCAGGATGGACTTGGCCTTATGAACCAAGTGGGACTGGCTATTCACACGCCCTTCTGTCCAGTGCTCTGTCCTAATTATACAGGCCGCCCCATGGATGTCAATAGGTCAATAAGTATCTAGGTAGACCGGTGTGGCGTCGCTCGTTAGCGTCGGCCCGGCTGGGGAGTGGGGAAGTGCAGCTTCTCGACGGCCGTGCGCTTGGACGCCTCGCCGCGGCGGTCGTAGCGCGCCGTCGTCGTCACGTTGGCGTGCCCCGCGAGCTGCTGCACCGTCGAGATATCGACCTGGGCCTCAAGCAAGTCGGACACAAAGCTGCGCCGCAGGTCGTGCGGCGACGCGGGCGCGATCTTGGCCTCGGCCACGCGCCGGGCCAACGCGTTGTAGACGGCACCGGCAGTGATGCCCTCGCCCCGGATGCGGCCACCCTTGTTGACGGGCAGGAACAGCGTGCCCGGACGGCCACCTCGGACCCGGAGCCAGGCGTCCACGGCGACGGCCGCGCTCGGCTCCAACGGCACGATGCGGTCCTTGTCGCCCTTGCCGCTCTTGACCGTCAGCGTCGGCGGATCGGCGGTGTAGTGCTCGACCTTCAGGCCGGCCAATTCGGCGCGGCGCAGGCCACCGACGTAGAGGCAGGCCAGCATCGCCGCGTCGCGCGCCCCGGCCGGCGTGCGGTCCCGCGCGCACGCCTCGACGAGCGCCGTCAACTCGCCCGCGCGGACGTGCCGGCCGGGCGGCAGGCGCGAGCCCTTGTGCGGTTTGACCTCGGTGATGCGCCGGTACTCCTCGTCGGTCATCAGGTTGAAGTCGCGGGCCTGGCGCGCGATCCCGCGCAGGACGGCCAGCGTGAGGTTGACCGTCGCCGGCGCCGCCTCGGCCTTGACCAGCTTGGACCGGATGAAGGCGACGTGATGGGCGCGGAGCTGGCCCCAGGGCAGCGCCGCGTAATCGGGGACCTCGACGAGCCGCGCCACGGCCCGGAGGCGCGCGCGGGCAGTCGCCTGGCTCGCCGCGCTGGTCAGCCCGTCGATGTAGGCCCGCATCGGGTCGCGGAGCGGCGTCTGCACGGCCATGGCCTGGTCGAGCACGCCCCACGTTATTGAGGTGACTTCCGGGTCGTCCGATAGGGGGATACTAACCTGTTGCATTGTTATCGGGGCTCCAGCCTTGTCATGATCAGCCCAAACCGACTTATCTAATGCGCCGCCATACGAATAATCCCCCGTATGGGTCGGTCATGTCCCAGCGGAAACTCCGACTTTCGGTCCGCCCGCATACATGCTCCACTTCGAGGTCGTACTGCTGTCGGCCATCAAAGGTCGCGTTAGAGATGCGCGCGACCTTCCAACCAGGATGCTGGCCCTGCTCCACTGCCTTTCGCTGAGCCTCAAGATCATCAGGGCGGATCATGCCACCGAGGGGGAGAGCTAAAAATGCAGGTTCATTGTCGGGGTCGTCTTGCCGCCGCGCCCGCTGCTCATCCTGAAAGCTCGTTGTACCCCCCAGTTGCCCGCTAACCAGCGGCTCAAGTCCATCAATGACAGCTTTCGCTTGTGTGAGCTCCTTCTGGGTCGCTTGCTGCTTCGTACGGCCGCCCTCCGCTCTCATACCGGGATCGTCGCCGTAGTCGGTCATCAGATGATGGCCCAATTCATAGCCACTAACGGCCTGCTGCAAGAGAGTGTTCGCTTGCCTGAATTGTTCGCGTAGCCCATCGGGCAGGAAAACCCCCTTAAACCATAGGTGTCTGTCCAACTCGGCAATGGCCTGCTGGGCATCGCTGATCCGCTGCCATGTTTGAGCATCGCCGAGGACTTTCGCTCGCTCTTTTACGCTCGCTGCCAAGACCCTATCTCGCAGCTCAGGGGCTAGCGTGTAGCAAGCGGTCACGAAGGTCTTAAACTCATCCGCGTTCATGCGATGGAGGTGATCAGGGTCTGGTGCCCATACTAGTCCAGGGGCGAGGGCCAACGCCTGCGCGAGAGCTGACCTGATGTAATTCCATGCTTCCTTAAGCGCGCCCGACTCATCCTCGCCACCGCGCGGTGGCGCGCTCGGCGGGTGGAGGGTTATTCTCCCTGCCGGCATGTCGGGCGACGGCGGCATGCGCGCGCTCAAGGTGCGCGCCACTTGGGTCAAGTGGTCGGATAGCTGCTGCCGCAAATCGTCGGGGGAGTTGAATTCGCCCGTGAGGGAATGCCGTTGGAACTGATCGCGAAAACCCCGCACTGCTATCAATTGCTCGGTATCTACCTTGTTGAAATCCCCAGGTCGCTTAGAGAAATACAACATGACGTCCTTGCCAGCTTCGCGGAACCTCCGTATCTCCTCCACTGTGCCCGAGATGTCTTCACCTGTCTGAGTACCTATCCGCGCCCAGAAGACCCCAATGAGCATGTCGCTTTTTCCTAATCGTTCGTTGATGATGTCCTGGGGACGCTTGCCCGACTCCGGACGCAGAAACTCCCACATGGAAGGCAGAAACGTGATCGCGTATTCCTCCGCGTTCCTCTCGTTCCACTCGTGCATCGCCGCGCGCATCGCCTCGCGCTCCTCTTCTACATCGGAAGGGGAGGCGACTAAGACGCGATACGTCGTGACCGGCGTGGGCATGCGTTTGTCCTCTACTTGACGCGTTATGGTAGACGGTAAGAGCTGTTACCGATAGCTATGAGTGGCGACAAAAAGAGGCCGTCCGCAGGTGCCCCATTTACCCGCGTCCGGCCTTACCTCTCCATTCTATCATGGCGCGCCGGCGTTTGTCCAGGTCGGCGGCGTCCCGGCCAGGGTCTGTGAAAAGTCGGTCGTAGAGGGGGATGGCCGCCCAATGGTAGGGTAAGGGTGTTGAACCAACCAGACCATCACGAGGAGACCATCCCCTATGCAGGATACGCCCGTGCCGTCCTTTT
>JAABUV010002047.1_pt1 | contig 28193 bp, 40 predicted proteins | sample 5559971 | NCBI WGS metagenome assembly JAABUV01 (sample SAMN10711881, study PRJNA513362) | rock metagenome | isolation source: Antarctica rocks | place: Antarctica: Victoria Land, Knobhead nord | collected 2015-12-19
TTGTTAAACCCTTTCAGACCCGTGGGAGCAGTCAGAAGCGCTTCCAGCGCTCAGCTGCAGTCCTGGCGCTGCCAGGACTGCACGAGAGTGACCACGGCAGGCGCCAGGGACAAGCAACACTGTGCCCAGGCTACCGGCCCTCAGCTGCCGCGGTAGGTGCTGTAGCCGAAGCCGCTCCAGGTGAGCGGCACATGGTAGTGCCTGCCAGGCTCTGTGCAAAACTCTAGGGTCGCCGCCGGGAAGAAGGCGTCCTGTTGGTACGCGTACATCCTGTCGAAAGTCAGCCTGTGGAGCATGCGCGAGTCAGGGACACAGACCGGTGTGCTGTGTCCGTTGCAGCCGTGTGCAGCAGGCTCCACACTGCTTCCTGTGTGACTGTGTGGCACGCCCCGCTCGCCGTCGGTCAGCACAAGCGCTCCCAGAGCCTATTTTATGGCCAGGTGCGCTCCACCGGGCACAGGCTGCGCACGAATTGAGCGCGAGCGTGCGGCGGCTGCCAGCGCAGGTGCCGCGCGCCTGTAGTGGTCGCGGCCCAGCTGCGACCCTGGCGGCAGCAGGTCGCTGCAGCGGCCGTCGCCGTCAGTTGAGCCGGCGGCGAGCCGCTCCCAAACGCCGCCTCGGTCCAGGAAGTTCCGTGGGGAACAGAGCCGATGCAGCTCGACATGCACGCCCTTTGCCGGCACGCCCCTGGCGATGTCCAGCACGTGCGTGGTGATCGGAGACCGTGCAGCAGCGGGCGTCGGCTCCGTGCGGGCGGCCTTGGCGGCCGGCGCCTCCCCTGGCGCTGCGCAGGCAGGCGGTGAGCACTGCGAGGCGGGCGCGGCCCGTCGGTCCCACTGCGCTGCATGACCAGGAATGCAGTTCAAGACCTGGCCTCCCTGCTGCATGCACAGAGTCGTTGGCACTCGCAGACAAAGTTTGGTCTGCCAAGCCTGCGCACCCAGGTGCGCATGCAGCAGACCTGCGCGCTGCTCCGCGCGCCCGGCGGCTGGGCTGGCTGGCGGTGACAGCCGCCCGCCCCGCTCGACCCACAGCTTGCGGAGCCGCAGCTCGGTTATCTTCACTTGCTCATGGGCCGCGACGAGCAGCTCCTCATGCGGCGGATTATAATACCTGGGCAAGAGCACAGCCGCATCAGCTGCAGGTCCAGCTGCAGGTCTAGCCGCAAGACGCTGGGCACGCGTGTGTTGCGCACCGTGTCTGCATGTTGTCTAGCACCTGCCGCGCCGACCTTCCCGCTGCGCACACAATGAAGATGTGCCCGAACTTTTTGAGGTAGGCGTCGTTCTTGTCTGCCAGAGCCTGCAATCCAAGCGCCTCTCAAGACACTGGCGCAAGGCCTGCAGTTGGGCCAGCAGGCGCACAGGTGAGGTTGCACCCGCAGGGCAGCGCCGTCAGCTGTTGCCAGTGCTGCTGCCTGCTCTCCTCGGCTGCTCTCAGCAAATGCACCACGCGATGACCGCAGCGAAGCAGTGTCACCAATCTGTGGGTGTGCTGCAAAGGCCTCCAGCCACCCAGACACAGGCACCTGCAAAGCACTGAATTAGCATGGCCACCGCAAGTGACGAAGCTTCCTAGCAAAGCGGGGCAGGCGTACCTCATGCCACCAGAGTTCTTTTGCAATGTCGACCAGGTCCTCACATGTCCGAACTTCGTGCAACCGTGCAAACATGGCATCTACAAACCGCTGGGATGCGCAGCACGCTAACAGCTCTGAGTCTGTGTAAGCATAGTCCGCCATGGTTGCGCGGCACTGCAGCACTATTGCAGGTGCTCGCAGGAGCACCGGTCACCAGAGTCTGATGATATTTGATAGCTGATTGAGCCGCCCCTGAGTCTGTTGATTGTTGTTTTATATGCTCAGGCCTAGGCCAAGGCTGGATGTTTAAACATGTCACCCTACATCCAAAGGAATGCAGGGGGCTCCAGAAACTTATTTCTCTCTTAAGAGCCAAGGCAAAACTTCAAGGTCCGTTGCAAGGAACGTATGTTAAGACCACGGACTGCAGGACAGCACAGTTCAGCATTATAACGTCCTTGCACGACTGACGCTTGGTTGTCATGTTAGGTTAGGCAGTTTTGCGCTGCAGGTGAGACGTACCGCTTATAGCGCGGTCTGCTGCAGAAAGATGTAGAGCGACCAGCAACGCTAGCACGCTGGTTTGTTCGCCATATGATGTGACAGCCTGCAGCGCATGGGTTGCTGCCAGTCCCAGAGCGCGCCTCCCGACAGCCCTGAGAAGCTCGCCGCAGAGACTCACTGTAAGCGACGCCATACCACTGCTCCTCTGCTGTGCAACTGCACGCGTGTGCTTTTTTTATTTGCGCTTTGCACCAAGCTCGTGCGTGGTGGTGAGCTCTTTGGGGCTGTCTACAGTCAGCGTGGACGAAGTCTACGCGCTGCAGGAGCTCTTCCAAAAGCTCAGCAACTCGCTGCACCACGTGCGCAGACCCCTTTCGTGGCATTCTTTAGTGCAGTATGCTGCACTGAAGTGAACTGCACCGCCGGCCAGCACGCAAGCCAAGCATCCTCAGCACGCAGGATGGCCGCATCCACAAGGACGAGTTCGCGCTGGCGCTGTTCAAGGCGCAGCAGCGCAGCAACCTGTTCACGGACCGCGTGTTTGAGGTCTTCGACACGAAGAAGAACGACGTCATCGACTTTGGCGAGTTTGTGCGCGCGCTCTCGGTGTTCCACCCCAACGCGCCGCTCGACGAGAAGGCTCGCTGTGCGCCGCCGCTTCACTTGTGTGCTGGGTAGGGTGCTCGGAGGCTGCTCACGGGTCGCAAAGGGAACATCCTTGCTGTGTGGAGCAAGCTGACCCTTGCCAGCTCAAGGCATCCTTGAGCGTGCCGGTCGCGCCTCGCAGTTGCGTTCCGCATATACGACCTGGACGACACAGGCTCGATCAACCCGGGCGAGGTGCAGCGCCTGCTGTCCGCGCTGCTGGCAGACAACCCCGCGCTCGACCTAGACGAGGCTGCCACCCATAACATCGTGCAGCAGGTCTGCGCTTGCCAGTCGCCTGTGCGACCTGCTGCATGCGCTCGATTACAGTCAGCACATGCATGTCTGCAGCTGCAGGTAGTAAATATAGAGTGCCAAGAATAATAAAAGGTGACAGGAAAGAGTTTCGACCTTTTGTGCACGTCATGCACAAAGGTTGCATCCACCTCGTGCGTGTCACATGATGTGGTGGCCTTGCTGTAGGCATTGGACAGGCAATCTGTCCCTGCGCTCGCTCAGGAGGTCGCTGCGCTGCTCTGCAGCGCTGCTCTGCATCGGTCAGGCGTTCGCGAATGTCTGAGCAGAACCCAAGTGCTTGCTCACCGCCGGGAGGCCGCGCGCAGACGTTTGCGCAGGCGGACACCGCGGGCGACGGCATCATCAGCCCCGCCGAGTGGCTGGAGCTCGTGCGCGCAAACCCCAGCATCATCGATTACATGACGCTGCCCGTGCTGAAGGAGGTGCGCGAGGTCCACTGGCATTCATCCTGTGGCTGCAGGGTCAGCGTGCCGGTCCTGTGCCCTCGTGCTGTGCTGACTGTGCCTGATGTGCCATGCATCCGAGAATGCATGCTGGCTGTGGCTTATTAGCCGCATGTCCGCGTTTGTCAGCGGACAGGTGGTGAGGGCGTGTCGCGGGCGGCAGGTCACCAAGCAGTACGCGTCCTTCATATTCAATGAGCACCGCCATTACGATGCTTGACAGGCGGCAGTGGTCCCGCCCTCGGTGCCGTGTGCTCGTCAGCTGCCAGCTTTATTTGCTGATCGTCCGGATAAATACATGATTGAGGGATTGCATGATATACGTGTGTACCTGTTCCGCTGTTGAATTTGAGCAGATCCATGCCCTCAGCTGCTGCTTGAACTGGGCCGTGCCAAAGTGGCCACACGTTTTGACCTCAATGTCCATGGAGTGCGGAGTGCGGAAAGGGTCAACTTTGCCAAAGGAACAGGCATGTTACGCTCTGCGGCGCTCTTCTGTGTGCCCGGGCCTGCAGGTTTGGGCAATGCTTCATAGGTTGGCGTCAGATCTGTCACAGTCTTGCAGTCTGCCGTAGGCCTCCCTGAGCCCAGTTGTATGGCTTCTGTATGTGTATGACAGGCCCCGCCTTGATCTGAGCGGGCCCGCGGTTGTAAGCAAGGGGCCGGTAATTTGGACATTGAGGCACGTGCGCAGAGACAGAGAACATGAGATTGCGCCTTTGGTATTACAGGCAGCTCAGTGAGCTGGCCCATGCCATTACCTACTGCGCACTGCTGTCCAACATGCACATGGCAGGCTCTACAATCATGGCCCACATAGCCAGGTGTAATAAAACATATCACACGCTCAGAGGGGGCCTTCGGCACGCCGGCTTCACTCGCATGCCAGCTTGTGGTCAAAAGCCGACAGGCACACTGCAAAGGCCTGCATGGCAGACATGGGCGCCTGGAAGTCCAGCGTGAACGTATCTGGACCCACCTGTCGCCGCCAGAGCTTTGCGTGAAATAGATTGTTTGCCTGTGTACTGCAGACTGTGGGACCATGGTGGCTGCCCGCAAATTGCACAAAACAATCGCAAGATCGGGATGGCGTATTACAAGGGCGCTGCGTGCGCAGAATTGCGTGCACTTGATACAGGAGGCAGCAATTTATGCAGTCATATTTGAGGTGCAGACGGACACACAAGTGCATGCACATTACATGCCAGGCTTGCGCGCCCCTGGCCAGCACGGCGCTCAGCGTTGCACAGCGCATGTGGCCTGACCGCTGCTGGGTGCCGGCACTCTGCTCTCGGCTTCACTGGAGTACCAGCGCGCGCGGCGGGCGCGCCTTGCCAAACTGCAGCACGACGTGCTCCGCGTCCTCGTCCGCCACCAGCTGGAAGTTCTTCACGGACGCGCGCGTCACGCGCCCGCCGAAGTTGAGGCAGAACGCGCCGAGCGCCTCGTTCCAGCGCGGCGCCTTGTTGCGCAGCACCGTGATGCGGCCCGCGTCCTCGCCGCGCCGCTGCCTGGCGCCCGCCGCCGCGGGCTCCGGACATTACGCGGAGCGGGCATGCGCGCCTCCAGCACAACTACGTAAGCACGCACGCGCGCGCGCTTGCAGCGTCGCTGCCCAGTGGGGTGCTATTGTGGGTGGTCGTTGTGAGCGTGGGCTTGTGCACGGGCATGGGCGGACTCTGACCCATTGTTCTGCGTCAGCACTGGGCGGCCAGCCGCGGGGGCGCGCCTGTCGAGCATGCCGCCGCGAGGGCCGTCGGCGGCGGGCCGGAAGGCCGCGCGCCGCCCGGCGGCGTCCAGGCGCGGCAGCAGCACTGTCATGCGCCGCGGGCCCTTGGCGCCCAGCAGGTGCGGCTGGTATGCCACGGCCGCCAGCTCCGCGCGCGCGTGCGCGCCTGGCCTCGCGCAGCGTTGCTGAGCATCTAGGGTGCGAGTTGGGGTTATGCTGGTATGCCACGGCCGCCAGCTCCATGCGCGCGCGCCCCCGGCTGGCGCCCCGCGGCGTTGCTGAGTGTCTTGGGCAAGGGTTGGTCTGGTATGCCACGGCCGCCACCTCCGTGCGCGCGCGCCCGCCTGGCCCCGCGCAGCGCCGCCAAGTATCTAAGGTTAGGGTTAGGCTGGTGCGCCACGGCTGCCTGCTTTGCGCGCGCGCACCCGCCTGGCCCTCGCGCAGCATCGCTGACTTTCTAAGCATAGGTTGAGCGTCTGCTGGCCTCACTTAAAGCCTCGCCTGCCAGCGTCACCAGTTTTGCGCGGTCCCTGCGCCCGCTGACCGCCGCGCAGCGCCGCTGACTTTCCAAGCAAAGGCTGAGCGGCTGCCGCCTTACAAGCGGTTCCCCTGCCAGCGTCACCAGCTCTGAGCGCCGTGTGCCTGTCCTGGCAGCAAGGCATGGCCGCGCGAGGTGTGACGCCCCATGCGGTCGTGCCGCATGGGCCATGCAGGGCTTAAATGGCCGCGTCGGCCATGGGCCAGGGCAGGGCGGCTCAACGACAGGAAATGCTGCCTGCGATGTGATCAACAAGAACAGCAAGACGCGCAGAAAGAGTGTGCAAGAACCGCCCCTGCTGCTGCGCAGTGAGCGCGGGGCAACAGGATGCCACCTTGGAGTCTCCGTCAACGTCGTGAGAGTGCAGGGGAGCGGCAGGAGGCGCACTGGGGGCGAGGTCCAATCCGCCGGGCTTGGCGCCGCGGTCGTAGAACACAAACTCGGTGCCCACAAAGTTGGCGCGCACTTTGCCGCAGAAGCTGTCGCCGCCGCGCGACAGGTCCTGCGCAGGCCGGGTTTGGCACTGTGAGCGGCTGTAAGTCGCCCTGTTGCTGGCCATGGCGTGCGCGTGCAGAGCGGCTTCCGCCGGCCGTTCACAAACCTGCAGGAGCCAAGCGGCCTGCCAACCCTGCCAGTGACAATCTTGAGCTGCTTGTGCCTCCGCTGGGAGGCGTCCTGCCCCACACGCCGTATACTGCAAGCTGCTCAGCGTGCAGCTGCGTCGCATTGCCCTGCAGACAGCGGACAGGACACGCAGAGACGCTTGGGGGGCGCCGCCCGCCTGCAGCGCGCGCGCGCGCGCCTGGCCGTCGCGGCTGAGCAGGTAGTGCGCGCCCGCGCTCTTCCGGCGCTTGCGCGCCGCCAGCAGGAAGCGGCCGCCGAGCTCCAGGTGCAGCGCGTACTCGGGGAACAGCTTGGCGCCGCGCCGCGCGCGCGTGAGCACGCACTGGATCGGGCCCGTGCCGGGGCCGGGCTGCATCAGGAACGCCCTGCGCTCCACGGCAAAGAGGCCGCTCGTCAGAGCCCGGATGGCCGGTCTGTATGAGCCATGCGGCCGCCCAACCACCTTGCCATCTCGTGAGCCTGCGAGGGCGCTTGGCGGTCTCAGTCGCCGGCATCATTGGGCGTAAAGGGTCCTGGGTGGTTTGCTGTGTCCAGTGTGAGAGTTCAGTGCACGAACATTTTCCGAGATGTTTTTGCAGGCACTGATAGCAATCTCGACCGGGCTGGGGCGCGGTGCAAATGGAGGCCAAGCGCGCGTGGCGCGCCCGAGCTGGGCGTCCTCGGCCACCATGGATGGCGCGGCGGCGAGCCGCAGCGCGGGGTCCGCGCGCGGCGTGCGCGCGCGCCCGCGCGCAGCCTCCAGCTCGGGGTCGTACACCTCCGCCAGCCCGCGCGCCGCCAGGCCGGCGGCCGCGCGCGCGCCGGCGGCCGGCCCGCCCTGCGCCTGCCGGCAGCGTGCAGGCGTCTGTGCCCGTCAAGAGCCGCCAGTGGCCGATGCGTGGATGCGAAGTAATCCCTAGATCCATGCAACGTCGAGTCTGCCCAGCACCTGATGGGCACTACGTTGGAGGTGTGCCATTTGCCAGGGGAGCAGCGCGTAAGCAGCAGGAAAGAAACTCTGCACATGGGTGCTGGGCTGTGGCTGGGTCCGCCTGCAGGCGCACTGGTGCTGCGGCAGCAGGCGCAGCTTCCGCGCTTGGCTCCGTGCGGCTGCGAGCGTCCCGCCCCGCAGGCACGGCGCTGGCCAGCGCCAGGGGCGGCGGCAGCTGCACGGCAGGCGCTATAACCGCGGCCGCGGTGCATGCCTGCGCGCGTGCCAGCAGGCCGTTCCAACGGCCTCCCATGCAAACGGGTGCAGGACAGCGGGCCTCGGGCGTGCAAACATGCATGCAGCGTCACAAGCGCCAACTGTGGAACCTCACCACAGTGCATCTACCGCCTGCACCCGCAGCTGACTAGCTGGCCAGGCCGGCGGCGGGCTCCAGTCAGTCACAGACCGCGCGAGGGGGCCGCCACGCTCCCGCACCTGCATGCGCAGCAGGCGCTTCTGCTGGCTGAGCGCAACCTGCGCCTGCACGCGCGCGCAGGGCGAGGGCGGCCGCGGCGGCCCTGCGCCTGTCGACCCTAGCCCTAGCCCTAACCCACTGCCGCCTGACGCCCCGCCGCCCCCCGGCGCCGTGGCAGGCCGGGCGCCACCGCCCCGGGGGCGCTGCCCCAGGTGCCCAGCGCCAAGCGCCGCCTGCGCATGCCCCGCGCGGCCCGGCTCGTGCCACGCCGCCGAGCGCCGTGCCAGGGGCGCCGCCGCCTCGCCGCTGTGGTGCGCCAGGCGCGGCGTGGGCGGCGCGCGCGGCGAGGCGCCCCCGTCCTTGGGCTCCGCCAGCGGCTGCAGCGCCGCAGCCGCCGGCGGCCACCCGGGCGCGGGCGCGCTCGCGCGGCGGGCAACGGCCGTCGCGCGTCCCTCGAGCGGCTGCTCCAGACTTACCCTGTAGGGTAGGGTCTCGCGGCGCGCGCTGGCGGGCGGGTAGAAGGAGGGCACAGGGCTTGCGGCCGCCCGGCGTGCCGGGAGGGCCGCGTGGTGCACGCTGGCGGGCGCGAACGGGGCATGCGGCCCGTCGTGCACGGGCCCGGCGGCCGCGCCCGAGCTGCTGCGGCTCCCGTCGCCGCCCGCCCAGTGCTCGGCGTACAGGTCGTTGTGGTACAGGCTGACCGGCGCGGCCGCCTCTGCACACCGGCACTACTCAGTGAAGCCTGGGAAGCGCCTGGCAGCCCCTGTGGCTGCACGCCTGTGCAGGCCTGGTAGCTGGCGGAGGCTGCACCACCGGTGCGGAAGCACAGGGCTGCGAAGCTGTATTGAGCCGTTGTGCTCCAGGCCGACGCTAGAGCTATGCGCTGGATAGGCAGCGTGCTGCAGCAAAGAACGCGCAGGGAGCCGCAGCAGCGCACCCGGCAGGCCATTCCCGATGGTGTTCTGCCACGTGCGGGCGGACACCGGGCGCACAGGCGCGCAGTCCCTGGCGCCAGCAGCAGTGGGCTTGCCGCTGCTGCTGGCGTGCAGGTACGCGCGGCCCGGGGCGGGCATGCCCGGCATGCTGTGGCGCCCGTGCAGCTCCGGAGCTTGCCTATATGAGACCCGTGACTTTCTAGGGGTTGGCCAGGCGAACTGCCCTTTCAACACAGCAAAGCGACAAGTGCGCTGATGGACAGTCCTGCCTCCGGCGCACGCCTTGACAGAGCAAGGAGCTGCAAACGGGTGTCCTAGTGACACATCGAGCCGTGAGGCGTCCGTTCTGGTCGAGCGAGTTGCGCTGTATATGTCGGTCTATTTTTAGCTGCGCCAAATATTTCGGTATCTTGTGAGCTTTTCCCATGCCCATGCAGGCGCTAGCGAGGCGGGAGGGAACAGTCAGCGGCCAGCCGGATCGCAGGCAGCCTGACCAGGACTCAGCAGAGCAGCTCAGAATGTCAGAGGAAGAGGCGTCCACGAGCGCACCCGCTGCCGCGAGCAATGGCGCGCACGCAGCGGCAATTGGCGGCGCGGAGAAGCCCGTTGTGGTGCTCGTCATAGGTACGCCCGAGTGCGGGGTAAAAGAGCTCGCTTTTCAGGCAATGTGAAAGCAATGTGTGAAGATCCTGCAGCAGCGCTGCAGTGAAGGCTTCTTCTTGTCACGCGCACCAGCTGTACGAGGCAGGCTTGTCACTGTGAGGCGAACTGAGCTGCGCGATGTGCAGCGCAGGCATGGCGGGCTCTGGGAAGACGACGCTGATGCAGCGCATCAACGCGCACCTGCACGAGCGGGGCACCGCCAGCTACCTGATAAATCTGGACCCGGCGGTGCTGGACACGCCGTACGAGCCCAACATCGACGTGCGGGACACGGTGCGTGCGCGGGCGCGCGCGCTCTGGCAGGCTGGCTGTTCGGCAGGCACTGCGGCCGCTGTTGCAGATGTTGCAACGCCGCGTGGTGTGCGCAGGTGAACTACAAGAACGTGATGAAGCAGTACAACCTCGGGCCCAACGGCGGCATCCTGACCGCGCTCAACCTGTTTGCGACGCGCTTCGACCAGGCGCGCTCCGCTGGGCGCAGCCCTTGGCCGCCTGCCTCCCGCCGAGCAAACATGTCTCACCAGACGTCTGCCGCATCGCGACCTGTTTTGAAGCGCTGGGCCAGCGCCGCTGGCAGGTGTTCCCCTGGCGACCAGCGCGCAGCAGCCTCACCCCCGGCCGGCGTATCCAAAACGAGGGTTTCCCAGGCCCCAGCATGTGGCCGGGCAGGTGGTGGCGCTGTGCGAGCGGCCGCGCGACCCGCCGCCGCGCTTCATCGTGGCGGACACGCCCGGGCAGATCGAGATCTTCACCTGGTCGGCATCGGGCGCGATCATCACGGAGGCGCTCGCTTCGGCCTTTCCGACCATGGTCGCGTTCGTGGTGGACACGCCGCGCTGCGCGCACCCGCAGACCTTCATGAGCAACATGCTGCAGGCGTGCGGACGCGAACACAAAAGGGTTCAAAGCCCTACCCTAAAACCCCAATTTTTGTTGAGGCGCCAGACCCTGCAGGTGTCAGTGTGATGCGAGGTCTGCGTTCGCTGCTTCCAGGCATGCGGGTGAGCGCTCGGTCTAACGTGGTGCGGGCAAAGCCGCGCTGCCGGCACTGAGCGTTTCCGGCGCCCGCAGGCGGTGAGCATCCTGTACAAGACGCAGCTGCCGCTGCTGCTGGTCTTTAACAAGGTGGACGTGATGGCGCACGACTTTGCCGTCGCCTGGATGCGCGACTACGAGGCGTTCCGCGCGGCGATCGCCGCGGACTCCACGTACGCGGCCGAGCTCTCGCGCTCGCTCTGCCTGGTGCGCGCGCCCGCCTCTGCTTCTGCTCTGACATACCCTGATGCCGGCACATGGGTGCTGGAAGACAGGGTTCCACCCATGACCTACCCCGCCGCCGGCGCGCAGGTGCTGGAGGAGTTCTACGAGGGCCTGGCGACCGTGGGCGTGTCGGCGGCGACCGGCGAGGGCATGGACGACTTCTTCGCGGCGGTGTCCGCCTGCGCGCGCGAGTACGAGCAGCACTACCTGCCCGAGCTGCAGCGCCGCCGGCGGGTGCGCCGGCGCAGGCTCGCCAGCAGTTCCGCCATCTGCCGGCTGCGTTCTTGCGCAGCGGCGCCGCGTTTAGCTGCTTTGGCGCAGCGTCATCTTACAAGTACCAGAACTCGGCTATGCGCTGGGGCGCGATTGGCTCTATTGAGGATACAGGGCGGGTTGGTGTTAAGTGTGATTGAGCTGCGCGCAGGAACGCGACGAGCTGGAGGCGCGGCGGCAGGCAGCGGAGCTTGAGCGGCTGCGGCTGGACACAGGTGGCGGGCCGCCCGGGGCACCAGCTGGCGGTGCGGCGGCGCCGCTGCGCAGCGGAGCGGGCGGGGCTGGGGAAGAGGGGGATGATGAGGACGACGAGGACGAGGAGGGCTTTGCCGAGGGTGAGGGCGCGGCGCGTTGAGGAAACGGAAAGCGCATAGCAAAGAAGTGGGGTTTGGCATGCTGGTCAGAAGTCCCTTGAAACACTGAGCTCATCGACCGGCACATTGTGAGCAGAGGATAAGGCTTCTGCATGGTTTCGCCCCCTGTGTGCCTTGAGTGTTGTCCTCCCTGTGGCTGCCCAGTTGCTTAGGCGGGTCTGCGTGGTGTTTGATCTGGCGCTGTGTTTTTGAGCCTGGGTGTTGAGCCCTTGTTGCCAAAAGGTCCTCGGCTAGCTGTCGGCTGAGTTTCAAAGCTCGACCAGGGTCAGCTAAATCCATTTGCCAAAATTTTCCTCGGCCTCACACTGTGCCTCCTTCCTTTGCCTTACACACCGACTTACCCACGCGTGTTCCACCATGGCCAAGCCCGGGCTGGTGTACGGCACGCTCGGCCGTATTGAGCCGCTGCTGGACCCCCTCATCCTGCCGCGCTTTGACAACCTGCCCCAGGATGGCAAAATGCTCGCGGAGTACGTGTGGATTGGCGGCAGCGGGCAGGACCTGCGCTCCAAGACGCGCGTGCTCAACAAGGAGGCGAAGAGCGTCAAGGACCTGCCTATCTGGAACTACGACGGCTCCTCCACCGGGCAGGCACCCGGTGAGGCGCCCCGGCGCCCTGCGGCGCGCAAGGCCCGTGTATGGCGAGGGGCGAGGCAATTGCGCCATCTTACCCACGTGAACGTAGGGTTGGACCATTGACGGCCGTTGTGCTCGCTGCTCGGCGCAATGCTGGCCGTGTCGGGAGCTTGCGTTGGTGTGGTTGGCTCCGCTGCGGCGTCTGGGGAGCCACGGGGAGGCAACGAGGCTGGGGCATGCTGACTGCCGGTTGAGCATGTTCGTGTTAGGTCAACGTCTCACGGCGCCGTCCCGCCACAGGCGCCGCCTAGCCTGGGCAGGGAGCGCAGGAGCGCCTGCACCTTGTGGCAGTGCGGGCCTGACGGCGTGTGCGCTGTCGCAGGCGAGGACAGCGAGGTGTTCCTGAAGCCGTGCGCAATGTACAAGGTGCGCCCGCGCTCGCACGCTGCATACGGCTGACCAGAGCGAGCGCTCCCTGCGGTGGAGCAGCGGCCCTGCTGACTGAAGGAGCTGTGCTGGTCTGAGCCTGGGCTGTCGCCGCGAGCGCTTGGAACTTACGTGGCTGTGCCCGGCTGCGGCAGGATCCCTTCCGGCCGGGGCCCAACATCCTGGTGAGCCCTTGCGCTATGGCTCAGCTTGAGTCTTTTAACGCGCTGTGCTGCCGGCAGCTCCTTGACACCCGACTGCTGTGCCAGGTGATGTGCGACGCGTACGAGCCGCCGCGCGACACGGCCGACGGCAAGCACATCGCAGACATGAAGCCCATCCCGACCAACACGCGCCACGCATGCGCGGTGGCCATGGAGAAGGCTGCCAAGGAGGAGCCCTGGTTTGGCATCGAGCAGGTGCGCCCGAGCAGCACTGGCGGCCGTATATGCATATGTGTGCTCTCAGCTGCCCAGTGCTGCAGTGACCCTTGCTTCCTGCACAAGAAACGCTGTAGAGTACAGGTAGTAGAGTGCAACGTTCACAAAGCTTGTGCATCCATAAGCAGGTTGAGATGACAGGTAGCTCTTGCAGGCACCTCTGGCGTAGCTTCTTCGCTGCAGGATCCTGAGCAGGGCGTGCCTGCCTTGCTGGGGACCGCTCGGCGCGGCTGACCTGGGGACTGCGCGCCGCGCCGCAGGAGTACACGCTGCTCAACTCGACGACCAAGTGGCCGCTGGGCTGGCCGACGTGCGGCTACCCCGGGCCGCAGGGCCCCTACTACTGCAGGCGCGCGGCGCCTCGCGCCCTCTTGGTCCGCCAGCGTTGTCACACTACACAGCAGCAGCCATGCTCGTCTGGCACCTGGCGCCGGCTGTGGGTCTGTGTGGTCTGCGTGTGCGTGTTTGTGGGTTGCCTTGCGCTGATCTGCCGAACGACATGCTGGGCATGTGAACAGGCCACCGTGTCCCTGGAAGCTGCTCTGGGACCTTTGCAGCCTGAGCTGCCCTGCAGCCTGGAGGAGTGCTGCTGCCCTGTGTGGCACAGCGTGACACAGCGTCGGAGAGTGAAGGCTCTTCAGCAGGGCTGGTCGACAGGCGCGCGCGGCCATGCGGGGCCGCCGCCACAGCGCTGCACGCTGCAGCGAGAGAACTGACTGCGGCGCCTGCGCGAGCAGCGCCGGCGCGGGCGCGGCCATCGGGCGCGACATCGTGGAGGCGCACCTGAAGTCGTGCGTGTATGCGGGCATACAGATCTCTGGCATCAACGCGGAGGTCATGCCGTCGCAGTGGGAGTTCCAGGTCTGCTCCCAGACACCCAGACCTGCACCTGAGTGTCCCCGGCCCGGGTAGCACTGCATTTATAGATTGATAGAAGAGCTGGCCAGACCCCTTCACGAGTGCTGCGGGCTGCCAATTTTGCGTGGTATGCGACAACAGTGGTGCAGCCTGACGTAGCCCTCCATGGTCTGTGACAGTGCTGTCAGCACAGCAGCGCCCGAGCACATTGCAGCTTCAGCACAACATGGAAGCCCTGTGCGGGTCACAAAAGCGTGTACACAGGGCGTACGTGTACATGGCGTGGTGGCTTTGTCGCGCACGCCTGCGCGATCGCGCCGTGAAGGTCGCTGCGCGGCGGCAGGTCGGCCCGTGCACGGGCATCGACTCGGGCGACCAGATGTGGATGGCGCGCTACATCCTGCTGCGCGTGTGCGAGACGTACAACGTGGAGGTTACCTTCGACCCCAAGCCCATCCCCGGCGACTGGAACGGCGCGGGCGGCCACGCCAACTACTCCACCAATGGCACGCGCTCGGCGCCCGGCGGGTGCGGGCCCCCCCGTCGAGCGCGCGCCTCCCGAGCACGCGCGAGCTTGCGTGGCCTCTGCGCGTCGACGCGGCTCGCCACGGCGCAGCGCGGTCTGGCTGCAAGGACAGTGACGCATGTCAGCCCTATGCGTGCCGGGTGGAACTCTTGTGGTGGGAGACCCAGACAGGGTGACAGTCGAGCGTAAGCACTTGCGTGTGGGCCCCTGTGCTGACACCCCACCCTAAGCTCACCCCAACCCCAACCCCACCCTGCGCGCAGGTGGGAGGTCATCCAGAAGATGATCGCCAAGCTGGAGAAGCGCCATGCGGTGCACATCGCCGGGTACGGCGAGGGCAACGAGCGCCGGCTGACCGGCAAGCACGAGACGTCGTCCATGGACTCGTTCAGCTGGGGCGTCGCCAACCGCGGCGCCTCGGTGCGCGTCGGCCGCAGCGTGCCCGTCGACAAGTGCGGCTACTTCGAGGACCGGCGGCCGTCGTCCAACCTGGACCCCTACGTCGTCACGAAGCTGCTCGTGGAGACCACGCTGCTGTCGTGAGCGGCGCCGCTGCCGGGGCCCGGTAAGGGCTTAGCTGGGACCCTTCTGGCTGGCCGACGGTGAGTCGACGACGGTGAGTCGACGCTCGCCCCCGTCTACTGGGCGCAGGCTGCTGGTCGTTGACATGGTGACGAGGGGGATGACTTGCTGGGCACAGCCCTGGCGGGCGCCGGCTGTGGCAGGCCTCCTGGGCGTGCCAGAGCGCCCCGTGTCACAGCCTTGATGCGCGCGAGCGGCTGGGGTGCGGCTGGGGCGGGGCATTGCCCGCCAGGCGGTCTGCCGTGCAGCCGCGAGGCGCCCAGGGGGTTCGCAGTGCGGGCCGTATCTGTTGGTTGTCACCAACTATGCGGGCCTGCGCTGTTTGCGGCCTGCGCTGCCCCATGCACCCGCTGCGGGAGGGGAGTCCCAGCGGGTGGGTGTGGAAGCAAGGCGGCGCATTTGCGTGAGCGTGCGCGCCGGCGCGCCACGTATCACTGTCTTGCAGGGCGTGGCGCGCCGCCCGTCAGGATCGAGGGGTGCTTGCGAATGCAAGCCCCGGCCTGGGCAGCGGCCAGGTGTGGCCTGCAAGAGTGACCAGATGTGCATGGCTGTAGACTGCGTGGTGTAAATGGGGGTGGGGGGTCTGGTCCAGCTTGGCGGCATTGCTCGCTGTTTTGGCTGTTAGCAGTGCTGCGCTTGCGGTGGGCTTGCGTGAGGCATGTTTCCAGGGTATCGCCCACCCGCTGCGCAGCCCTGCATGCGCTGCAGCCCGGGCTGGCGCACTGTGCTCGATCACCAGTGTATATCACCAATGGGGCTGGTCTGCATGCAGCACCCCACCGTTTTCCATTTAGCATGTGTGATGGGCGGCGGGCGGGCCGGGTGCCCCCGGGCATGCCCTGCAGGACACCCATGTCTCTGTGCTGTAACGTCTCTGTACAGACACGAACGGGCGATGCAACTAGTACGCTGAGCTCCTTCTTTGCTCTCCTCTCTTTGCTCTGCGATTGGGGCGCTCCTAAAACACATCCGTGTGAATGCCATTGTATGGCGGCCGTATTACGGCCACTGCGCATTAACATAAGACCATGCATAGCAAACAATCGGGAGTCATGCTGACATCATGATATACAGCCTCCTGACCGCCGCAGCATGCGGCGTTGTGGGCAGCCTGACATGACCCCTGCCACACGCATGTGCCGCAAGGAGCACGGCGCCGCAGCAGGCCGGCGCAGGCTTGAACACACTGTTCAGGCCTGCCTCGCTGTTACAGCTCTACATGCGCTTACGACCCAAAGGCACACAACGCTGAAGTGCCATTGTTCATTGCTGGCTCAGCAGAGGACGGAGGAATATCTCATGTCTCCGCAGAACCGCTGTGCACCGACAGCTCAACACGTGGAAGCGGAGAGCCCTGCAGATGGTCACAGCCGCATGGCAATGGCTGCGGCACTGCGAGCGGCTGCGTGCAGAGGGCACACTTGGCGCTTTTGCAAACCCTGGCAGCAGGCTGCAAAACCTCAAAACAGGCTGGCGCCGCCCCCCAGCGGCGCCGGCTGCGGAAGCGGCGGAGGCGGGCTGTCAAATGCCGCAAAGCCATGGACGCCATTCAGCGCCGGGTGTCCTGCCTGCGCGCCAGGGGCCCCAAATCCTAGCGACCCTGCTTGCCGCGCTGCTGGGTGGCCCTGCGCGCGGGACACATCAGACCGTGAGCGCCACTTGTGCGGGCCCGCCGCGTGGGATGCAGCCCAGGCACTACTTGTGTGCCCGTAGCAGCACGCACCTGGGCAGACGCAGGCACAGCTGTTATGCAGCACATGTCCTGCGCCGGCCATTCTAAAATTCAAACCTTCACACAGCACAGGAGGCTTGACTGCCAACATGCGCCCCCCCCGCTGCCACCGCCGCCATCTTCATCACAACTGCACAGCCTCGCCGCGCCGCCCTCCGCCGACAGAGCTCACACGGAGGCGACAGACCTCACATGGAGGCGACCGGTGCAAGCTCACGAGGGTGTGGGCCGGCTCGGCGGGTGCGACCTGCATCGGCGCTGCGGCGGCCCCAGGCGGCTGCAACGGCGCGCCCGCGGGCGCGGAGAAGCTCGGGTGGAACGCGGGAAGCGGCGAGTGCAGCCCCGCGTTCGCGCCCTGCCGGGCCGCACAGCGCGCAGCCGTCAGCGCGCTGCGCTGCCCTCTCCTCCCTTGAGATCCTGGGAAAGGGGCGCTGTCGCATGATTCTTAGCATCTCCACCCCCCTTCTCCATGGGGACTGCACTCCGTGGCGCCCACATACCTGTGCTCACCTCGTTGATCATGACTGAACTTAGCCGACTACATTCACCGTGAATTTGTCTGGACTTGAGCTAGCAATTCAATACCCTAACAAAACCCAGCAGACCTCCCCTTTAAGACCCGGAGGAACGCGTCCTTGGGCAGCAGCACGTGCGGCGGCCCACCTGTGCGTCAAACAGCCGCAGGATCTCGTCGGCGGACTTCTTTGCAGGCGCGGGCGAAGCTCGGCCCGGCTGCGGTGCCGGCGCTGCCTCGCCGAAGCTCGCAAATGCGCCGCCGAAGGGGTCCGCGGCGGGCGGCGGCGAGGGCGCGGCGGCGGACCGCGCCTCCGGCGACCCAGTGCTGCCCTGCGCCGGTCCAAAACAGCGACGTCAGCCTCCCAACAGCAGGGCACATAATGAGCAATCCCTAGGGTAGGGTTGGGGTCAGGCAGACGCAGCTGGCAGCCTGCTTCTGCAACAACAGGCAGGCCTGCTATCAGAAATTCCCGGCTTAGCCTGCAGCAGCGGCCAGAGCTGACTAGCCGGCCGCAGCGGCCCGCGCAGAAACACCCGATTACTGCTGCAACGCCCTGCACACTTCCATATATATGGTCGTGAATTTGCCAAGCCTCTGCGTGGCGACGGTCCCCGTCCTGAGAAAGCAGCTCAGCAGGCCGCTCAGCAAGTCCGCATGAGGCACGTGCGTCCCAGCAGCACTCCACCAGGCTCGCCGGAAGCGCCAACCTAGACCGCTCACGTGACTCCGTAGCTATAGAGAGTGGCTCTATGGGTGAGTGGCACCCATACAGACACCGAGAGCTCACCTGGAAAGCATCCCAGGGCTCCTCGGGGGCCGCCGGCGCCGCCGCAGGCGCAGGCGCGTCCGCGCGCGCGCCGGGCGCGACCGCGCCCTCGAACGCCGCCCAGCCGCCGTCATCGTGCGGCACCGCCGCCGCTCCCGCCGCCGCTGAGGAGCTCGCCGCTGCCGGCTGCCGTTCCGCGCGCGCGCGTCAGTGGCCGATGCCAGGGCGCCGCCCTTCGCGCAAATTGTGCCTCTGGAAATTGCAACGTCTGCCCGGCTGTCGCAGGCGTGCGGCACGAGGCTGGGCCGCTAGGAGCCGCCGATACTGGGTCCCTGCGCCCTATCACACAGGCCAGCGCGGGAGGACGGATGCACCCCCACGGACAGCAAGGCTCGGAGGACCCACCAGCCGCGGCGGGAGCACGCGCGGCTAAGCTGCCCGCACCACGTCCAGGCTCAGCAGGTCTGTGAGCCCTACCCTACCCCTACCCTACCCTTGCCTACCCCGCACCTCGTCCAGGCTCAGCAGGTCCATGAGCTGCGGCGCGGACGCAGTCGCCTTGTGCAGTGTGGCCGGCGGCGGCGGCGCCGCGGCAGCGGCCGTGCCTGTGCGCGCACCCGCCGCGCTGCCGCCCTTGGGCGGCGCCCCCGCCGGCGCTGCAGCAGGGGCGGCCCCCGTGGCGGGCGGCCCCCTGGCGGCGGGCCTGGGCGCGGCCGGGGGCCTGCCGTCACCACCGGCCTCCGCCGCCGCCTTGCCGTCCAGCTCTGCCAGGAATGGGTGCCCCTGGTAGCAGTCGATCGTGGGCGGCCGCGCGTACGCGCGCAGCGCGTATGTCGCGCTCCTGCGGCGCACGGACGTCATGTGGGCCAGCGCGCCCCATCGCGTGCTGTGAAGGTCGCCCAGAGGGGCCAGCTCCCGCTGGGACACGCGCTCCTTGCAGGCGGCCGCGCCTGGGGCATCACTGACGCATAGCGGCGCAGTGAACGCAACCCCACCCGCTCGGCGGGGCACCCACTGCCGAGGTAAGTGCAGCGTCAGGGCACCCCACCCCACACACGCCAGTACTGCAGAGCGCTGAAACAACCCACCCAAACAGCAGCGTGCTGCCTCAGCGCAACACAAAAGGCACTTCGCCTCCTGTCCAGGGCACGCAGCTACTGCAAAGTGGAGGACCAACAACAGAGCACGGGCGGAAAGTTGCGAACGAGCGCAAGGTGGCGCACGTCTGAGGGGCAGCACTGTGCAAGTTTGCGCAGCACAGGTGGCGCAGGCCTGCCCGCGCTCAGCTGCAGACACAGGAGAGAGCATGACCAAGGGTGGCGGAAGAGGGGAGGCGCTCATCACCTGTACTTGTCGCCAATGAAGGTCGACAGCCCACTCATGTCCCCCTCGGCCGGCCGGCGAAAGCTGGCCGGCAGGCGGGCCTCCCAGTACGCGTTGGCCCGCCGGTTGCCCATGCGCTGCACGAAGGCCACCTGCTCCGGGAGCCAGGTATCCAGCGTCGTCGACCTCACCTTCGAGCAGTGCACGCCCAGCGAGCGGTGCACGCCGGAGCAGTTGAGGCAGATGAAGCAGCCCAGGTTCACGGACGCCCATGTCGGCCCCCGCGCGCCGCAGTCCGCGCAGCGTCTGTTTTCATCCAGCCGCAGCAGCTGCTGCAGCACGCGCCGGTGGCTCTCGCTCTGCGCCCGCGACACCGCCGACTTGTGGTTCTGCATCGCCCGCCGCCCCAGCTGTGCCCCGTCGCCAGGCTGCCGGCGTCGCACAGCCGACCGCGCAAAAGCCACGCGTGCCGGGGTGCGGTGCACTAACCTTTGGTTGTGCAGACCGGAGGCAGAGCAGTCGCTTAAGAGTGGACTTTAGCGATCACACAGGCGGGCAAGGCTGGGAGTTCGCTGTGAAGGCTTCAGCAGGGGGGAGTCGAGGAGGGTGTACACCCGTGTGGGCCCACGGCAACATGTCTCCAAGCACATCGACTTTGAGCACCTCGTACCTGGAGCTCGCTTGAAAGGGAGGTGCTGGCGCATGTGGCGGCGCGGAGCTCAGCTGGCTGTGGCGGGCGCAGGTCCAGGCCGCGAGCGCAGCGCAGCGTGATCATGCTCCCGCGCCGCCGGGCGACGCCCCGCCGTGGCTTCGCCCGCGCCGCGCTCGATGGCCGCGCACCCGGTGTATGACGCGCTGGCCTCGCGCGCGGCCGGCGAGGGCCCCGGGCCGCTTGCGCCCCCAGCGCGGGGTCGCGCCTCGCTGCTGGAGTCGCTAGAGGAGAGCATGGCCAGCGATTGACAGCATAAGCAGGACGCCAGAGGAGTGGCAGGCGCAGCTTGCCAAAGATTACCCCACAATCTATCAACTGGAGGACGCGATTGTGCGCCTGAAAAAGACCAGGAGCGTCGCGGTCCCCACGCACTTCACGAAGCTGGACGTGAGGCTTGCGGCAGCAACGGCGGAGCTGAAACGGCGCCACACCAGCCAACTTTGGAAGCAGCAGGCGCGCGCCTGCGTTCAAGCGCTCTCTGACGCTCGAAGCCCATGCTTGCAAGCAGGCACCCGCGCCGCGCTGCCGCAGCGCCGTCGCAGAGCACGCGCACGCGCCAGCGAGCGCTGCGCGCCCCCGGTGCGCGCCAGGCCACGGACAACCAGCGGCAGGCCAACCTGGAGGCCCGCATCGCGCTCGGGGACGCGCCCGGCGCGCGCCGCAGGCAGGAGCCCGACTACAGCGACCTGGACGGCAGAGACGGGGTGCGCAGGCCAAGCTCATACGCTTGCCCCCACCAAGTCCCCACCACCGCGTTGGCTACGTTGCCTGTGCTCACCCGCCACCCTCAGCGTCTGTGCCACTTGACGCCACGCTGCGCAGCAACCAGAGCGTCTAGCAAGCTTCAGGCGGACACAGCAGGCAAGCGCTGGCCGCGCACGTGCTCGACCACTCGATGCCTGCAGGGCGCCTGCTGTGCCTGCATCTCGCTTGCATTGTCCGGAAGCGCTGTTCACGCGCTGGATTGCTTGCCGCTGCTTGTCTACACGCTCGCCGCCCTGGGCCGAGCCCGCACCTGCAGGGGACGCTGCCCAAGCAGCCCGGTCTCTGAGGCTCGCGCTGCCCGGCGTGCCGCGCGCAGCCGGCGGCGCCGCTGGGCTTCGGCGCGCGCGGCGCGCCCGCCGAGCGGGGCCAGGGGCCGACGTTTGCCAGCCTCGGCATGAGCCGCAGCCGCCCGATCGGCCGCGTGGCGCAGCGGCAGGCGGCGGCGGCTGTGGGCAGCGGTGTGGCGCTCGCTGAGCTGCCGCACGCTGCTGTCCAGCGCCTGGAAGCCCCCATGCCCCCTGTCTGCTGCCCGCCGGTGTGTGTCGAGCGGCGGCGCGGCGGGCGGCACAGGCGGTCTCAGTGTGCGCATTGGGATGCGGTGGCGCTGTGTGCTCTCCGCGCTCTCCGGCGCGCGGCCCCGGCGCCGTGTTTGCGCCGGGCGCGCCTGACAGCGCCAGGGTGGGTTAGGGTAGGCCTAATCCTAGCCCGGGCGCGCGGCGCGCAGGCCAGAAGAAGGCGCGGCAGGCGACGCTGCCGCTGGTGCCGTCGGCCGCCGAGGCGGACGGGCGGCCGCCCGCGCCCGCCCGGCTGGACCTGCCGGACCACGCCGGTGCGGGCCCGTGCGCCGCCTGCGCATGCGCGCACACCTGCCCCATGCGCCCGCTGCCCCCTGCATCGGGTGCCCGAGTGCCTCCGGAGCGCGGGCGTGCTGGCCGCTTGAACGTGCACGTTCGGCTTTCCGGCTCTGTAGCACGCGCTTTGGGACGCGGCCGCTGCATGGCGCCCTGAATGGGCATCTGCCGAGGTTGCGGGCCAGCCACCCTGGCCTGCTGCCCGCAATCGAGCGGGCCAGGGCGCGCGGCAGCGGCGCGCACCGCGGGCAGGCGTCCGCTGCTGCGGCGTGCAGAGACGCGTACCACCCGTGTCGACATGATTGTAGCGATTTTTGTGACTGCTGCAGTCTGCTGGCACAGGCGGCTTCGGGAGGGTCAAGTGCACCGGCTGCCTGGGCGAGTTCGCCGTGCGCCACATGCGGCGGCCGCCCCCGGCCAGCCACATGCCTGAAGAGGCGCGCGCTCCCGCGCGCCCGCCGCTGCCTGCCTCCTTGAGCGCCTGCACGCTGCGCCGGGCCGCGCGCTTGCAGGCCGCTGGCCAGGGCGTGAGAGACGTGCAGGGACAGCGCGTGGCGCGTACGTGGCGGGCAGCAGCGGCCGGGGGCGGTGCTGACAGGGCTGCCGGGGTGTGACTGACCTGCAGGAGCTGGGAGTGCCGTTGCAAGGAGAGACCTGCCGGAGCTGACAGGGCTGCAGGAGATGAGCGCGCGCGCTCATGCATACATGCCGGCCGCGCCGCGCGCGGCCCTGACTCGCCCTCGCCCGGCGCAGGACTTCTACTGCGCGAACTGCTACAATCAGGCGTTTGAGGAACTGCTGCCCAAGCCCGGCTGCCTGGCGCGCGCCTGCCCCGCGCGCCGCCGGCCCTGCAGCCGCCGCGCAGCCCGCATGCTCTCACCTGGCAGACCTGGCTCCGTATGTCAGGAGCTCCGCAGCGCTGTGTTCGTCGGCAGGCGTGCACGTAGTGCCAGCGTGTCTGTCCGTATATATGACGCGGCTCTGGGGGCCCGCCCGGCAGGCTGATGACCGACCCGCGGCGCCAGGCAGTGATGTCACGTTCTAAGCGCGCAGGCGGCGGAGACGCGCGGCCTGCTGGCTGACACGGCGCGCGTGGGCGTGCCCAAGCTGCGCGCGGATGCAGGCCGCGCGGCGACGGGCGTGGGAACGGGCGCATTCTACGGGGGCGCCACGGACTCGCACTACGGGCCCGGCTCCGCGCTGGGCGCCGCCGGCGGCGACCCCGACTGGGACCCAGCGCCCGCGCGGCGCGGCGCGGCGGCGCCCGCGCGGCAGACGCGCGCGCGCGCGCGCGACTGCGCGAGCGCCGCCGCAGCGCAGGCGCGCCCCGCGCGCTTGGTGCCGGCAGCGCGGTGCCCAGGGCCTGTGCAGCTTGTTAGTCGCTGGGGCCGGGCGTGCGGCGTTTAGCAGACGGGCTTGAACATGCACAGAACCCCGCTGCGCAGCATCACTTGTAATCAGTCTGTGCACTGAGCGCAGGCGCAGCACGGCCCGATCGAGGTGAGCAGCGGTGACGAGGAGGGTGAGCCGGGCGGCGCGCCCGCAGCCGCGGCCGCCGCGGCGGCGCGGCACAGCGAGCGCCTGTCCGCGCGCGCCGGCATGTCCACCGCCGAGCGCTTCAAGGCGCGGGGGCCCCCGCGCAGCATGCATGTTCCGACGCGGCCAGGCACCGCGGCGTGCTCGCGCGTGCCGCTCCAGAGCACGCTGCGACAGCGCGGACGGAAGAGCCGAGGGCGCATGGGCGCTGGGGCCGGCCTGATTTGTGCATGCGTGCCAATGCTAGCGACACGCACGCGTGGCGCTAATCTGCGGGGCCTGGGCGCTCAGGGGAGCAAGGACCGGGAGACCCTCACATGCAGGGGGTTTCTGTGTCTGGAGGCCTCAAGGGCTGTACCCCCAGGATGGCGGACCGCCTGGCGCACCCGGACGATCAGGGACCCTCACGTGCAGGGTCTTTGTGCCCGCAGGGCCTGAAGGCGCTGTACCCCCCGGACGGCGGCGTGGGCGCCGTGGAGCTGCTGCCGAGCGACCTGGCGCACCTGGACGACCAGGAGTTCCTCAACGACACCGTCATCGACTTCTACATGAAGCGCGCCCCCCTGCCCGCCCCAGCCGCGGGCGTTATGGGTCAGAAATGTAGGCTGTTGGTCAGGCGACAGGGAGGGTATATGAGTAGGGCTGGGTTTCAGGCACCTGCCCCGCCTGAGGGGCTTGCCAGCGCTGGCCAGCGCTGTCCGTGCCGCGAGGCGGCCCTGCTGCTGGGCCAGATGTCTGGAGCGGTGGGGGACAAGTGTGGACCTCCAGGCAGCCTGCTCGTTGCAACAGTTTGGTCGGCGAGCCCGGCACAGACGCTGTTGGGCGTGCGGCCCGTGTGCCGGCAGCTGTGTGGAGCGTGCTCCCTGGAATTCGATCCCTTGGGCTAGGCGCGCGATGGAGCCTTTGCCCCAGGGCGTACCCGGTTGGGCCAAACCCTAACCCCATGGGCCAGGCGCACGGTGGACCGTTGCGAGCACGGCCGCCGGTTCTACGCCTTCAACAGCTTCTTCTGGAAGAAGCTGACGGAGCAGTCCGGCCTGGACGGGGGCCCGCACTTCGACACGGCCTTCGCGCGCGTCGCCAAGTGGACCAAGGTGGGAATTCCTTCAATATTTATTATTCACTAATTCGCTTATTTATCGGCATCAAAAACCTCAAGTATATCGAATGGGGTTTCAACCTGTGGATATATTTTCTTTCGTTTTCATTGTGGCCAGGGTGGGCCGGCGGCGCTCGCCCGGGCCGGCGCGCCGGCCGGAGCGCGCGCCTGCCTGCGCGCTGTGTGGCGCCTTCCGCATGTCCCGAGCTTCCACTGCTTGTAATGAAAAAAAACGGGCAGCTGGGAGGTTGTCGGCCTACAGCGCCGCGACATGCATTGGGTTTCTGCCCATGCTCTTTCATCACACAGCACGGATGCCCATGCACTGGTACCTCAGGCCGATGAGCGCGCCTGCAGCCAAGCCCCTCCGCCCGCAGGCATCGCGCACGCCCCCGGCCGCCGGCGGTGCCCCATGCAAGAAATCTTCAGTTTCTCAGTTCTCTGTTCAAGTCTCACTTCTGGGCCGCGCGCGCGCGCCGCAGGGCGTGGACATCTTTGGCCGCGACTTTGTGGTCATCCCCATCCACGACCACCTGCACTGGAGCCTGGCCGTGCTCTGCTTCCTGGGCGCGGAGCCGGCGGCGCGCGGCGGCGCGGACGCGCCGGGCGCCTGCGCGCGCCGGCCCTTCCTGCTGCACCTCGACTCCATGTCCAGTGCGCGGCCCGCCCTACCCTGCCCTACCACCATCCTGCCCTACCCTAACGCGGGGGCGGGGATGCGTGCCTGCCACGCGTTGTATGGGCATTGGGAGCGCGCGTGCGCGCCCTTGCGCACGCACCCGGCGCGCGCTGCGCGGCTGGCGCGCGGCTGCGCCGCTGCCGGGCTGCGAGAGCGTGCGGCCACAGAGGGTGTCAGAAGCTTGGTGCCCGTCTATGGGAGAAGCCATGGGGCGCTGGTGGGTGAGCCCCGGGGGGCTCGCTTGCCGGCCATGCGCGCCAAGCGGAGCCGCGGGGGGCGGCGCAGGCCACACGCTGGGCACGGTGCGCAAGGGCATCAACGAGTACCTGACGCGCGAGTGGCAGCGCAAGGTGCCGCACGTTCAGCCTGCCCCGAAACCCTGTCAAACCCTGCCAAATCGCGCCAAATCACGGCGGTCGCTGCTTGCTCGTCGGCATGGAGGTCCTGCCGCCGGGCGTGCGCATGCCCCACGAAGAAATGAGTTGTGAGTGCCGCGGCTTTAGCTCGCCCGCCACCCTGACCCCAACAGCTGGTCTGGCGGTTCTGACGTGGCTGGGCACATGGGCTCGGTGACTCAGCACAGTCTTGCTTGCATTGCTGCGGGGCGAAGCAAGGCCGCTCGTGGGCCTGCCGCCGGCGCGCAGGTGCTCGAGGGCGGGGCCCTACACCTGACCTACCCTGGCGCCGGCGCGCAGGTGCTCGAGGACGGCGACAGCGTGCCGGCGCGCTGGCAGCGCGCGCACCCGGGCGAGCAGCGCGTCTTCACCAACGCGACGCTGCCGGGCGTGCGGCACAGCGGCGTGCCGGTGCGCCAGTGCTCCGCGCCACGCCCCGCGCCCGGTCTCACCCTTGCTTGCGCGACGAGCGCGGCGATGCGTTGTGTGAGAGCGCCGCTGTGGGCACCGACCCGGTCCATGCCATCGGCGCGCTCGCCTGCCATGGCAGTAAGCGCCTGCCTGCGGAGGGCCGGCGCGCGCGTGCAGCTCATTGTGCCGCCGTGCGGTGCTGGGGGGGCTTGCAACTTCCGCCCGTCCACCCGTCGGCGAGCTGTGCGGCGCGCGCATGCGTGCCGGGCGCGCGGGGTTGACCCGCGCGGGCGGCGCCCGGCGCGGGCGCGCAGGCGCAGGCCAACCACTGCGACTGCGGCCTGTTCGTGCTGACCTACTTCGACTTCTTCACGGCCGCGCCGCCGCTGGCCGGCCTGGCGCTCAAGGCCGCCAAGGCCAAGCGCGTCGAGCTGGACGTCGCGGCGATCGAGGGCGCGCCACTCCACATCCTCGCAGGCCCTCACAGGGCCCTAGAGGTTTTCAGCAGCGTTGGCAGGCTGCAGCAGGCTCAAGTGAGCGAGGCTTGTTGGGCTTTTTGGTGGCGTCCTGGTTGGTGGCATCCTTCATGTGGTCTGGCCGGCCGCGGCTTGTGCGCCGGCTCGCGGCGCTGCGCCTGAGGCGAGGCGGAGGGTGGCGGCGCGCCGGTGCGTCGCTGGGGCCTGGGCGCTGCGGCGAGGGATTGATTCATGCGCCAAGGCGAAAGGCGCGTGCGGCAGCCGCGCCGCGGCAGGGCCGGCCGCATGCTCGAGCAGCTGGCCGGCGGCGGGCGCGCTGACGGGGCCGCGCGCCCGCAGAGGCGGTCGGCTACCCCGGCTTCCTGCAGAAGCGCTGGTTCAGCGACGCCAATGCCGGGCGCCTGCGCGCGCACATCCGCGACGTGCGCCCGCGCCCGGCCCCGCCTCCTGCCCGCACCGCGCTCTGCGGGCCTCGTCTCGCCTCGACGGTGGTAGGATCTGGAGAGTTTGGTGCGAAGGCGCGGAGCGGGGCCGCGCTGGAGCGCCGCGCTCGCGAGCGCCGAGCCGGCAGCGGCGAGCAGACAGGCAGGCGCCGAGTAGCTGCAGCTGCGTCGCCGACGCAAGGCTCTACAAGGGTGCGGCGAGGCAGCGTCGGGCGGGCGCGGCGCGGCAGGTCATCCTGGAGCTCTTCCGGGAGCGCCAGCAGCAGACGGGCGCGCCGCTGAACGATGCGCCGGCTGTGGTGGCGCTGGCCGAGGACCGCGGCGACTACGAGGATCCCCCGGCCGCGTACAAGTGCGCCGCGGCCGCCTGCACGTGCCGCACCCTGCTGCGCCGCCGGGGCACAACCTGCAGCGAGGCGCAGGGCGGGCTCGCATCGTCTCCATATTTATTTATATTTAAATTCGTAATGGCAGCGAGCCCCGCCCTGTGCCTTTGTCGTGACACCAGGGTTTGCACGCGCGGCAACGGCCGGCCGCGGCCGCCCACGCTGCCTCGGTGCTCGGTGCTTCGTTCTTGCTCTCAGCCTCATGCTGGGCTGCGGAATGGTTAGGCTGTGCAGATAACCCCGTTACACAGAATGAGGGCGGTCGCCGCGGGGCGCAGAGCCAGCTTGTGCAAAGGCGCGCATGCCGCGAGCGGCCCTGCGCTGGGCATGTACGCGCAGGGCCGCTCTGTGTGAATAAAGCGGCGCGCGGCGCGGCGCGTGGGCAGCGACGGGCGGCCACACACGATCCAGGCACATATGCAGGCGCACAGCACGACAACCCTATTCCAACCTCCCCCCCCCCGCGCGCGCAGGTACATGGAGCCCGCGGCCTACCTGCCGGTGGCGCGCGAGCAGGAGAAGCAGGTGCGCGGGGATAGGGTTAGTCATGGGGTGCAGGGCTAGGGTTGGCAGTAGAGCAGCGGAGCAGACGCGCCGCCCGGCGGGCAGCAGGCCACGTGTGGCTTCCGCCCCACCCATGTCACTTGGCGGAAATGCCGGAGGGCAGAACGCGGCGACACCCCCAGCTTGGACGCCGGGCTTGCGAGCAAGGGACACTGTGCTTAGAGGCCGTGCACGGCGCCTGCATTGTGGCACTCCGCAAGAGCACTCCCCCAGCCTGCCAGCCAATGGCGAGAGCGCCCGCCAGAGTGTGAGGCCCGGCGGCGCGCGCGTTCTGCATGGAGACGTTGCTCTTCTTACCAGCGCCCAGGGGCGTATGCGGCGTGGGCGGCGCGGATTGAGCGCGGCAAGCAGCGCTGCGCGCAGAGCAGGCCGTGGATGCCGCGCACTCTGTTGCTGCATTGTACTTAATCAGGGGAAAAATTCGTGCGCTCCCAGTGTCTGGGGCGCCTTGGGGCCTGACCCGGCGCCCTGGCCCGTGGCGCAGCGCCGGGAGGCGGCGGCAGCCAAGGCGGCGGCGGCGGCCGCGGCGCGCGCGGACCGCGCCGAGCAGCAGCGGCGCGCCGAGGCGGAGGGCGACATCGTGTACCACACGCGCAAGCGCGCGTCGGACGTGGGCGAGCGCGCGGCCGAGGCTGCTGAGAAGCGCGCGCGGCGCGGCGCGGCCGACCCGCCGGTGCGCGCGGGCGGGGCCGCCGTGGCCCAGCGGGTCGGGCTGCCTCGCGCTTTTGCGACCTGGGCGCCGGCGTGCGCCGGCGTGCGCCGGCGCGCGCTGGCGCCTAGAGCGGCCGCGCCCACGGAGAGTCGCGTGCGCTGCTCCCTGTGCGGCGCCGCACACGCATGTGAAGCATGCGCACATGCGC
>JAABUV010002048.1_pt1 | contig 28156 bp, 39 predicted proteins | sample 5559971 | NCBI WGS metagenome assembly JAABUV01 (sample SAMN10711881, study PRJNA513362) | rock metagenome | isolation source: Antarctica rocks | place: Antarctica: Victoria Land, Knobhead nord | collected 2015-12-19
CAGCATCACCTCATTTACCCGGTGCGGAGCCGGTAGGTTATGTCGCGCGCATGGGGGCGGTCGCCGGTCGTGGAAGGCACGCCGGCGACCGCATGACGCTTCCGCTTCATGTCACAAGATAAAGGGGCATCCCTCCGTGTGACCGTCCGGGCGGCCACCACCAGCCCCTACGACGACGACGACACCCGCCGTTTCACGACGGCCATCAAGCGAGACAAGAGGGACACTGGCGATGTGGGATGCGCTCGACGACACGTTAGACGAGGCCCGCGGGCTTGACCGAGCGAGCGACGCGGGCGCGCACTGCATCGTCGAGAGTCGCTACGTGCCCAGCGCATCCCCCCATGCACGGCAGCGGATGCAGGAGCAGGTCTATTACCTGGAGAAGCGCAACCGGGAGGACGTGGAGGATGAGACGCGCGCATTGTTCACGGCGGATGAAACGGGCGTGACCAGGGCTGACGCGCGCGGCCTGCTGTGGGACAACCGCAGCGCGAAGAGCGTGTGCTTCCACCGGGTCATCTTCTCGCCGTCACGGGGGTTGCGGATCGCCACGGCAGAGGATGCGCAGACCTGGATACGCGCGGTCATGAATGGCCTGGGGCACCGCCTGGACCGCGAGCTGTCCTGGGTCGGATCGGTGCATGAGAACACCGGCCGGCTGCATGTCCACGTCCTGGTGGCGGGCGAGGCGGCACAGCCGAGCAAAGACGGGGCGCGACGGGTGGTGCGGATCGCGGGCAGCGACCTACAGGCGCTGCGTGAACGCATCACGATCGACACGGCGCGGCCAATCGCCGACGCGGCGCGGGCGCGTGAACTGGATACGATGCGGGCACGCCAAGCGGCGCGCATGGCCGACCTTGACCGCCGCCTGGGCGTCGTCAACCTCCCCGCGCCGCTACCACCAACGACACCGGCGCCCGCGCCACGACAGGGACCGGCTGCTCCGCAGGCCGCGCCCAAGCGCCATTGGTGGCAGCGCGGGCACTGAAGGCAACCGTAGGCTAACTTGGAAAAGAATGAGGGGAGCGCGGACCGATGGCACGACGCGGGATGATGACGATAGCGCTGCTGGCGCTGCTGGTAGTGGCCGGTGGGGTGGTGATGATGACCGAGGGGGCGCGGCTGCTGCTCGCCGCCCGTGTGCTGCTGTGGTACGGCCCGGACAACGCGGCACGCGCCTGGGAGACCTACATGCGGCCGCATGGCCTCCGCGACGCCGTGACCGGACACACCCAATGGCCTCCGCGACGCCGTGACCGGACACACCCACGGTGTACGCTGGCTGCTCTGGAAAGACAGGCTGGCAGATGTCAGAGAGCCCCTGTGGAGGCGTAAGGAAATGGACCGGGCCTTGCTCCTTGGAGGTAGTGCGCTCGCCCTGGGGCTTCTCAGGCTCTCCTGGGGCATATGGGGCTGGCTATGGTTCCTCGTGCGCGGCGTGGGACGCCTGACGCCGGGCACCTCGGCCGGCAGCGCACGGTGGGCGACGGCCCGCGAAGCGCGGCGCATGTATGGCCCGCGCTTCCCGCTGCTGCGGCGTCTAGGTATCTTGCGACGCGAGCCGCCCTTTGTGGTGGGGCGCGTGGGCAAGCGGCTGTTGTGGCTGTCGGGAGAGCGCCAGAACCTCAATGTCCTGGCGCTGGGCGTCCCCGGCGAGGGCAAGACCGCGGCGACGGTCATCCCCGGTCTGCTGCGCGAAACGGGAGAGCGCAGCGTCTACTCGGCCGATCCGAAAGGGGAGTGCTGGACCGTCACCGCGCCCGTGCTGGCCGCGCGGGGCTACAGCACCCGCCGCCTGGACTTCCTCGACCCCACGGACACGGGAGCGCACTACAACCCGCTCGCACATGTCCGCACACCGGACGAGGCGCTGGTGTTCGCGCAGGGCTGGATCTTCGCCACGCGTGGACAGGGCGAGGAGGGCGGCAGTGCGGCGTTTTGGGACGATACCGCGTCCCTCATGATCGTAGCCGGCGTGCTGCATCTCAACCACATCTATCGGGAGCGCACGGGCCAGGCCGCCCCGCTGGCCGCGTTGCCGGCGCTGTTCAGCGGCGACGACTACGAGGCGTTGGAAGAGGCGCTACTCCATAGTCCCTGCCAGGACGCCCAGGACGCGGCGCGGGGCTTCCTGGTGGGCCTCAAGATGCACGGCAAACTGGGCGGGGCGGTGCTGGTCGGCCTGGTCGTGAAGTTCACGATGCTGGCCAACCCGGCGATCGCGGCGGCGACGGCGCGCGACGACCTGGACTTCACGGCGATGGGGCGCACAGACACCGCGCCGCTGGCCCTGTTCGTCATCCTGACGCCGCACAAGGAGGCGGTGCTCTGCCCGCTCACTAGTTGCCTCTTCCTCCAGATGTTCGCGGAACTGATGGCCGAGGCCAACACACGCCCCCGCAACAAGCTCGCACGTCCGGTCATGGGCTACCTCGATGAAATCGGGACCGTGGCCCGTATCCGCGGTCTACCCGATGATCTGGCCCGGCTGCGCGCGGCCGGCGTCGGGATGCTGCTCGCCTGCCAGGACACCATTCAGCTTGACACGCTCTACACGCCGGCGGGGCGGCGCACCATTACCACGACCTGCCAGACGCATATCATTTTCGCGGGGATCGGCCAGGAGGACGCGCGCTGGGTCTCGGAGCGGTTAGGCACGAGTACGGTGGTGGGGCGAGGGGCCAGCGCCGGCCGCAACCGCGAGCAGTTGCTCGTCGGCCAGGGCGGGCAGAGTAAGGGGGAAGTAGGCCGCCCGCTGATGTTCCCCGAAGAGATCCAGCAGTTGCCGCAAGGCTGGCTGATCCTCAACGGCTACCACGCGCGGCCCGTGCTGGTGCGCTCGACGCCGTGGTACAGGTCGCGGGCGCTGCGGCGGCTGGTGGACAAGAGCACGGCGCGGGCCGTCGCGGGTGCGGCGCCGATGGTGCAGGCGTCAACCACGGAGGCAATCACAGGCACGGGCACGAGCGGATAAAAGAGAAAAGGAAAGGAAGGCAGCCATGTTCCAGTTCGATATCATGACCATTCGCCCCCTACTCGACGCGCTGTACCTCAATGGTCTTGACCTGTACCCCGACGACTTCGCGCGCCTCATCCAGGCGAGCGCGCCCACGAAAGCACAGGTCGCCCAGGCGCTGGGGGGCAGCCTGGGCGAGATGGCGAACCACCAGGCTATCCTGACCAACGAGCTGCATGACCTCGACAATCGGGAGCGGCGCAAGGGAAGCCGACCGCAGGGGGAGATAGAGCACGTCCAGGCACGCGCGAACCAGGCGGCGGAGGGGCTTGTGCTTGCCACGCTGGCCGTCATGCGCCGGCACCGCGCCATACTGATCGGCCAGTACCAGGCCGACTACGAGGGACGGCATCCCGAGTACACCGTCAACTGGCCGGGGACCGAGGGGGGTGTGCCGCAGCTCGGGGAGCGCGACGACGAGCCAAACCCGTTCACCACGCCACGCGACTAACCAGCGGTTTGGCCCTCAGCGCCTGATTTTTCTTCCAAGTAGAAAGCGGCCGCCAGGCGAAGGAAAAGCGTACAGCCGCCTCACGCACCAGCACGGGGGGGCTTTTTCGTGTCTGCCGCTCGTCGGAGCCGTGGCCGCGCACATCGCTCCGCTGGTATGGTTGCGCTCCGCGCGGCAGGGGGAGGCGTCCCCCTACGCGGCAGCTCCCCCTACGCGGCAGCTCCCCCTACGCGGGGGAGCCTGCCTACCCCCTCGGGAGCCTTCGTGCTCCCCCCACGTTCGGCCCGTTGGCCGGACCGACGCGGGTCCCCCCATGACCGGGCGTGCCGCCCTGGACCCTGCGGCATTGAGAGGATGATAGGCGCGTCTGGCCCCGATGAGCGGGCTGACGGCGTCCCATGTGGCATCCTAAGGGGGCGGGCGGTCCGCGGTGTCGAGGGGCACTTCACCGTGGGTCGCTCGCGCAGCCTCTGCACTCCTGGCACTTACGGGGTGCTGTCCCGGTGCTCGGCCTCGATCCATCGCTGACACCGTGCACGCCACTCTACCTCTTCGTCGCGGGCCACGGTCGCGGCCGTCACCCCCAGGCCCTCGATGCGCACCGTCCGATCGCGCAGTCGATCATAGACGTACCAACTACCGGTCGCCGCATGATGGTGCAACGTGTAGCGTGGCGGCGGTGCCATTGTCCTACCCCTCTACAGCCCTCCTACCAGCAGTCTAATCCACGGCAGTACCACTGTCCGTGTGGCATGCTAAGGGGGCGGGCGGTCCGCGGGGCTGTAGAGCGCACCGTGGGCCGTTCGCGCGGTCTCGTGCCGCCCGCCCCCTGCCACACCTTCACGCCGACGCGCGCGAGGACGGCGCTCAGTCGCTTGAAGGCTTCGTACCATCCATCCCCTTAGCGCGCCGTGTCTCGCGGCACAGACGCAGCAACGTCTTCGTGTGCATGTTTTCGGCCATCCCGAACTCCAGCAGCCCCTCCACGGCCGGCCAAGGCATCACGCGCATCAGCCTGTACACAGTGGTTTGGTACCGTTCACGCTCGTCAATGGTGAGTGAGGACTCCCGCACACGGTTCAACGGCTCCCTGGTCTTTACCGCGGTGGGCGCGGTGGGCGCGGTGGCGGGCGGTACATCTAGGGCGTCCTCAGGCACGGTGTGGGTAAATTTACCCACCGAGGCGTCATGGTCTCCCAAGGTTGCCTCAATGGCTGGTGGCGCGTCTGGCGCGCTTGTAAGCTGCTCAGGAGCCCGCACTCCCCTCACGTCCTCTACGGTGAGGCGTTCACCCTCCTCGGCACGGTCGAGGAGGCGCTCACGTTGCGTATCGTCGGTGATGCGAGCGACTCCGACGGCCACGCTAAGGCCAATTGTCCCCGCGCGCGTCAGCGCCTCAATACGTGGGTCTTTGATAAGCAAGAGGCGCTGGACGACGTATGAGTGGTCCTTATGGACACTCGCCGCGACATCGCGGACCGACAGGCCCAGGCGCTCCATCAGGCGCTTGTAGGCGTGCGCCTCGTCAACAGGGTCGAGATCGGCGCGCTGGACGTTCTCCACGAGCGCCAGGCGCTCCATCTCCACGTCAGTCGTGGGCCGCTCGATGCACGGTGCCTCCCCCTTGCCCGCCAGCGTCGCCGCCCGCCACCGACGCTCACCGGCCACGATCTGATAGCGGCCGTCCTCGGTCGGATGCGGGCGCACGAGCAGTGGTTGTAGGATACCGTGCTCCTTGATGTCGGCGGCAAGCTCGGCCAGGGCCGTGTCGTCAAACACCGTGCGCGGCTGGTAGGGATTGGCGTCGAGTTGGTCAATGGCAATACTTCGGGCGTTGTCGAGGTCCGCGACGCCCGCGGGGTTCTGCCCTGCGAAGAACTGGGCCGCGCCGCCCGCTCCACCCAGGTCGGCGAAGGCGTTACGGCGGACCGGATTGTTCTTAACGTTAGCCATTCAACACCCCCATACGGGTCGTCGGCGCGGCCGCCGGCGGCGCCGCACCCCACTGGGCTAACAGAGCATCCGCGATCTGCCCATAGGCGAGAGCCGCCTCACTGTGCGGCGCGTAGGCGGTCACGGGCAAGCCAGCGGCAGACGCCTCAGCCGCCTTTGTGCTCCGCTTCACCTCGCCCAACAGGGGAATATCGTCGCCCAGGAAGGCGCGGATACCATCCGCCGTCTCCCGAGAATGAACCGTGCGGAAGTCCGTCATAGTCAGGATAACGCCGGCGACCCGCAGGCGCGGGTTGAGCTTTGCCTTGCGGGTCTGCGCGATGGATGTGAGGAGCAGGCCCAAGCCGCGCGAGGCCAGGTAGTCGGGCGCGACGGGGACAAGCGCCTCGTCGGCGGCCACCAGGGCGTTCACCGTCAACAACGAGAGCGACGGGGGGCAATCGAGCAGGACCGTATCGTACTCACTCTGTATGGCACTGAGGGTCTCGCCCAGGACGTACTCGCGACGGACGGCATTCTGCAACTCAAGCTCCGCGCCCGCGAGTTCGATACTCGCCGGCGCCAGGTCGAGCGATGGCGCGACGGACCGGATGACGCCGCGCAGATCTAGGACATCGCCCGTGCTGATGAAGGCATGAAGTGCCGTGTACAGTGTGGGGGCGTCCGGCGCGACGTCGACGCCGGTCGCGCTCGTCAAGCTCGCCTGGGGGTCGAGGTCGACGAGGAGGACACGCTGGCCCCGATCAGCCAGCGCCGCCCCGAGCGCCAGGCAACTCGTCGTCTTGGCGACGCCGCCTTTTTGATTAACGAGCGCCACGATGCGTGCCATGCGTGTCCTCCCCCTTTCCTGGTGTGCGAGATGTCCTATAACGAGCACGACGGCGATAGTAAGCGGTCATTGATCATCCCTTGCATCAGTGGCCGCGGCCTCACCGGTGTCCTCTAGGCGCAGCGGCCGGCAGGTGCCACAGATGGGATCGGTCGTCGTCACACCCATCGCGCCGGTAGGTGTGCGCCGGGTCTGGCGCGAGAAGAGCGCGCCCGGCGGGATCGCCCCGGCGCACTGGACACACGTAAACGCGACGACCGCGCGATAGGCAATCGTGATGCCGCCGGTAGCCAGCGTCGCGCGCCCGACTCGATGACTCCTCACGTCCCTCACCATCATCACCTCTCTTCGTACGGCCATTGTAGCACGCCCTACGCGCCTGAGGGGCCAAAGGGACGGTCGGTATCCCCCTGGCCCCGCCAGTTCTCACCGGACGGCCTGTGGCCTTTAGGCGTGCATGGGGGGTTGGTTCTGTCCAGCCTGCTCCCGCTCTGCCTGCTCTCTTGCTGCAATGGCCGCATGGTTCTTTTCGATAAAGGCGTCGTTGGCCGCGATCTCGGCCAGGCGTTCGCGGCATTGCGTGCCGTCCTCGCTATCCCAGTAGTCGGCGGCGGCGGCCTTCAGTTCGGTTGCATAGGCGATCAGTTCCGCCTGGCGGTGGAACCCATCACCGCCCGATGCGTCCGGGTCTTCATCCTCACCACCTCCAAAGGCGTCAACCTTCGCCGCGAGGATTAAGAGGAGATCGCCGAGCCGTATGACGGTTTCGGTCAGAACGTGCGTGTAGCCCATATCGTCATCGCTGCCGACAAAGCCCTTAGCGAGTGGATAACGTACGATGGTCGGTCCCGTGTTCCCGGTCGTTTTACAGTTCATGGAGTGGCCTACTTTCTTCTTTCATTGGGTCGGGATAACGTTCGTTGTGAGTGTACGGAAGGCATACAGGGGGCCATGCTTGGCTGCGCTGGGCGGTCCCCGCGCCCACGGCCTGTGGCTATGCCTCTCAAGGCGCTCACTCATGCCCCTCCTCCCACGCGTCCTGTGGTACCGTGCCCGCCCTCGGCCAGCACGCGCATCAGGTGTTGCGTCGCGCGCATCCACGCGCCCTCGTCCCCCGCGCTGATCTGTTGCCAGCGCGTGGCCCCTAACGCGTCCCGGCCGTCCTCACGCTCGATCACGTAGGGCCGCGTCCCCATGCCGTCCTCATCGTCGTCGCTAGGGGGTAATGGTGCGCTCTCGCGTAACTGCACGATGCGGTAACGTGTATCCTGCCAGGCGAGGCGAGGCAGTGAGGGCTGTAGGGCTAGCGGTGCGGATGCCGCTGCGGGTGTGGTGACGGTGGCCGTTGCCAGCGCGATCTGGTCGGGCACGGTCCGCGCCCGCTTCCTGGTCGATGTTGTCCGTGGCGACGTGGCCTTGCCCTTTGTCTTACCCGTAGCCTTACCTTTGGAGGTCGCCGCGCGGCGTGTGCCCTTGCGTGACGTGGCGCGGGAGGGGCCTTGCTCCTCGACGAGCGCACGCAAGAAGTCCGCCTCGACGCCCAGGGCTTCGGCCAGGCGGGGCGCCATGAAAGACGAGGGACGACGCCGGCCATCTTCGTATGCCTTAACGATGTCGGAGCGCGCCCCGATCGCGGACCCCAATTGTATACGCGTCAGCCCTTTCTCCTCGCGCAACGACGTGAGATACGCGCCAAGGGTCGTCACGTCGTGGTCTGAGTCGTCGGATGTAGTGGCGGGGTCCGGGCCAGCGGATGCGACAACGGTCGCATCCGCGCGTGGGGCGGCCTTCCCCGGTCGTCGCCCGACCTTCGGGGCAAGGTCGGGAGCGGTCGCGTCCCATGACGCACCACTCTCTTCGTCGGGGGCAACGAGACGCGCCGCGGCGGCGGGGTCCGCCCGGTACAGGTCGATGGTCGCGTCCCGCGCGGCGGTGGGTGTGAGCTCGCCGGCCACCATGCGTCGGTTGACTTCGGCGCGCGACATCTGTGGCCCGGTCGGCGTACTGGTGTTCATGATGCGCTCCTATTGGCTGTGCGCGCGTTCCAGATGTCCGCATAGGCGTTCCAGCGTCGGCACTCCTCGCGCGCGGCGTCGTTGGCAGGCTCGAACTTACCGTTGCCCACGTAGACGTACGCGGCGCGCTCGGCGACGGGGAGCGGGCCGCTTGTAGAAATTTCTACAAGCGGCCCGGTGGTCGTAGCTGTGGTGGGGCTCATCTTACGCCGCCCGCATCGCGGAGTAATGGAGGGCCGCGACTTCCCGCTCAAGCGTGTCCACTTGGCACCACAGGACCGCGTAGGAGTCGTCGCGTGGGTCGGCGTCGTGCAGCGCCCGACGCGCGTGGGCGAGCCTGGCCTCGGCGGCGTCGGTCTCGGCGTCGAGGCTGGCGACGGCGGGCAGCGTGGGCATGACTGGCCGCACGATACCCGAGGGGGCTCCGGCCGTCATCGGCACGACCACCGGGACCTCGGCCTCCTTCTTGACGAAGAAGGCCACATTGAGGGACCGCACGAACCGCTGATGTTTGCAGGGCTTGCGGGCCGGACAGGTGCAGGTGTTCGCCGATGTCTCATACCAGACGCTGGCGTCGCTACCAGACTGGACATGATACCAGCCGCGATGTGCGGTTAGCCGGACGGTGGGCTTGTAGGTCTGCGATACTTTGGTCTGCATGGCGAAGGTCCTTTTCGCTGTGCCGCGCCGGCGGAGTGTTTGCCCACTCGCGCCGGCTTTTCTGCGGGGTGATCCCCCCTACTTCCACAGTATATCATACTTCGCCAATGTTTGCATAGATAATGGCGAATACATGCTATAATGATGGTGTAGGACGCTATAGTGTGGGAGTATGTATGGCCGTTAACATCAAGGAGTTAGAATCCGTGGCGGAAGGGCGACGCAGTAAAGGGCGGATCGTCAAGGAAGGCGAGGAGTGGGTGAACGTCCGCATCTCGGCGGAAATGAAAGTCCGCATCGAAACATGGGGGGCCGACATTGGCCGTAGCATGTCGTACATCCTACGACGCTTAGCCGAGGAAGCGCTAGAGGCAGGGCGAGACGAGCGGAAGGAGCGACTATGAAAAACTCTCCCGTCTTGGCTGATCTCCCATCCCTGTCTCTCGACAACCGTCGCAACCTGCCCGATACAGCGGCCATCTACTTCGTGCTGGCCGGCGACACCGTGCTTTACGTGGGGCAGTCCATGGCGTTGCGGGACTAGAGGAAGATCGGAAGAGATGCCGCGCAAGAGCCAGGTAGTGGGACTCGCGACCGATAGCGAGGGGGCGCGCACCAGGGCGTACCGTGCGTGTGAGTCGCTCGTGTGCGCGCAGTGTAGAGGCGCTATTCTCCCAGACTCGATGTTCTCCCGCCGCTCCCAGCACGTCACATGGGCCGCAGTGGGGGCGGTAACGCAGGCGCCAGTCTGTGTGACCTGTCGCCCCTTGCGCATGGAAGAGACCACCGACACGCTATCGCCGACGGGTGAAGATCATCATGATGGGTGAGTGGGAGCGCAAGAGCGATACGGTGTGGACATATCGGCTCGCGGGCGCCGCGCGGCCGTATGGGTCTGTCGTGCAGTACAAGGACACGGCGCGCTCTTATGGCGACTGGGACGCGACAGTGACAGCCGGGCGCCTCGACGACGACAGGACCATCGCCGAGGGAGTGTCGTTCGATGAGGCCAGGGCAGCGCTGGAGCGCCACGCCCAGCAGCAGGCCGACCGCGTGGACAAGACCGGAGATAGAGGCACGCGTCCATGAGCGCGGCACCGGCGATTCGCTGGATCGAACGCTCGCCCTACTTGCACGAGGCGCGTGTGGTGTTGCCCAACGGTCACGATGTCTACGCCGGCTACGTCGCCGCGAGCCCCGGTCAGGGTATCTGGCGCGGCTACGTCGGCGTGGGGTTTAGTCCGGTGGGCGTGGGGCCGCGCGGGGTGATGCAGCGGGCCGTCGAGCTGCGGGTCGCGGAGCCTCCGCTCAACGCGGGTGCATATCCGCAGCTCGCCACGCTCCCCGACAGAGAGGACCAGAGTGACACTGGCTAACTTTGACACACGCATGATCACTGTGTACGATATACATAGATAATATATATTAAACAATGGAGATGCGGTGGCAACAATTCGGCTGAGTGTCACAATACCCAGCACGCTACATGAGCGGCTGGAGGGTTTACGCGACAGAGTGAATGTGTCCAGGGTATGTACGGTGGCGTTAGAGAAGGAGTTAGACATGTTAGAAGCACGTCCGTCCATTACCGACCCAAAGATTGCGCGGTTGATGGAAAGAATCAAGGGGTCGCACGGGTTGTGGTATGACCGTGGTCACGAGGACGGAACCTCGTGGGCCGTGGATAACGCAAAGCGCGAAGATTTGGAACTAGCCGCCACTCTGTTGGCTGCCGCCGATGGTCAGGCGCTGTTGGGCGCGGGTGACGACGATGATGATGACGCGGATGGGCCTGTCTTGCCCGTCCTTCCCGGCCTTATCCAGCCCTATACCGCGGCCGGGCAGAGGGCCAGGTTCGTACGTCGGCCTATCGGCATCACGACATGGCTCTTACACGACCTGGGACTCAATAAGGAGCCGCAGCAGGTAGGAGAAGCGGAGGCGTATAAGCGCTTTACCGCTGCGCTCGCTACGGTAGATGCGGGAGCATATGCGGAAGGCTGGCGCGACGCGCTCGTCGAACTGTGGAAAGCCGTCGCGCTTGCGCTACGCTAGCTACCATCCTTTGGCCGGCACTCGTGGGCCACGACGACCGTGACATGACCACGAGTGCCGGCGATCCCTACAGGGCTGCTTTTGACCGAATTGGGCATCTGTCGCATTAGTGTACGCCTCGTTGGCGTCGGACAATCGCCCATTGTCGCAGACTTCGACAGATAGCGTAGGTCACGCGCGAGCGGGTAACACAGGGAGTATGAACGATGGTTGAGCAAACGCGTGCGCTGGTGCTCCACGACGGGCGCGGAGCCGCTCCCGCCGACCGCATGAAGGGCTGGTCGGACATGCCGGCCGATGCGCGGCGGCGACGCGCCATGGCGGCCGCGCTCGCCCACGACGCCACGGAGTTGTGGAGCCTCGCCGACGCGTTCCTGACGCTCAGGGGGCGGGCGGGTGTCGCCACGTCCGCGCGGACCCGCGAACGGTACCACGGCGCGCTAGACGGCCTGGTCGTGGACTGGGCCACGGTGGACATGCTCCATCCGGCCGACGATGCGGGCGAGGTGTGGGTCGCCACCTTGCACGCGGGCACTGGCGGACGCGCCCCCTATCAGCCGTCAACGGTCGGGGTCTGCCTCGCCGCAGGGCGGCTACTGTATCGCGCGTTACGGTGGGCGAAGGCGACGAGCGCCGACCCCTTCGGCGAGACACGCGCGCCGCGGGACAATACGGCGGCCTGGGAGAAACGGGCCGCGTACGGCGAAGAGGAAGTATCCGCTCTCCTGGCCGTCATCGACCGCCGCGAGGCCGAGGGTGGACCGGCCGCCAGGACCATGGCCCGCCTCGACCGTGTGCTCGTGCTGCTCGGGGCGCATGCCGCCCTCCGCGCCAGTGAGATGCTCGGACTACGATGGGTCGATGTGAACGTGACCACGAAAGAGCTTGTCGTGGCGCACGGCAAAAGCGACAAGCGTCGGACGGTTGTGATGTCCAAGGGCCTACGCCAGGCGCTAACAGCCATCCCACATGAGCATAGGGGTGAGTATGTCTTGCATTATAGAACCCGGCAGGCCGCGTGGCATCGCGTCAAGAGGATAGCACGGGAGGCCGGCGTCGCCGAGCGCGGGCTGCATAGCCTGCGGCACACGGCCGGGACGCGCCTGTATGCGCAAACGCGCGACTTGCTCCAGGTCGCGGCGCAGCTCGGGCACGCGCACGTCGAGACCAGCCGGACGTACGCCAAGCGCGACCGCTCGACGTTGCATGAGTCCGTGGGAGAGTGGGCGTGAGCACGCCCTACGTCCCCGCGTTCACCTTCTCGGACAAAGAGCGGGCCACTCAAGATAGTCGGTTAGATCCCATCATCGCCGAGCTGTGGAAGGCCGGCGGTATACCGTGGTGGCGTAACCAGCCAGAGCTTCGGGCCGCGCATGAGGTGTGGCTGACGAGGACGATGGCCGGGGACGACGGTGCGATGGCCGACTATCTTAATATGGTACTTGCCATGGCGATCGCGGCGTCCGCGCCCTTTGTCCCCGTCGACGTCTGGCCGGACGTGCCACCGCCCGCCAAACTAGACCCCAAAGCACGCCTGGCGTTTCAAGTCATCGCCAATACGATACGAGAAGGGGCGGGCGTGTTCACGCCGGGCAAGTTGCGGAGGAACAAACACTATGCACTGCTCGTCGCCCATCTCCTTTTCTGGCCCGAGGAGATACGCCAAGGGGCCGATATTTTCGAGCTGTGCTATCCCTGGCCGTTCATCATAAGGATTGACGAAGAGGGATCGGCGCGGCTGGACCGCCAGGAGGACATCCGCGATGAAGGGTGGGACATTGCCCAGCGTATCGAGACGACCCTTTTTGAGCACGCCCGGCAGGCTGACCCTCTACCCTACGGCACAAGCTCCCTAGCCATCAACAGGCGCAAGGAAACCGCTAACAGACGGCTAGCTGCGGGAAGTATTGGCTATCGACTACGCCAGGAGGGCGTCAAGTTCGATGAGATTGCGAAACGACCCGAGTTCGTGGCCGCGCTTAAAGCGCCTGATGACTTCACCGTACGAGATCCCCTTAAGGGAAACGGTGTGTGGAGACTTGTGGACGCCTACGGAAAGGTAAACAACCTACCGCGACCCAAACCACCGTAGCTGGACGGGGGCTAATTTTGCCGCAAACGTCGGGGAAGCGTTTGCGGCAAAAAAGAGTATAGCTTTCGCAAAAAGAGCACAGTACACTGCAATTAGATACATAAACATCTAGCGATTCAGGCATAGAGGCGAGGAGACAAAGATGGACCGTTCATACGGACACGCGCCAATCGCGGTCGGAGTCCAAACGGCAGCCAAACTCATGAACACGGCACCGTCCACTATCAGAATGTGGTGCTCGGTTGGCGTGCTACCCGCCGTCAAGGTTCGGAAGGCTTGGCTCATTCGCCTCGACGAACTCGACAAACTGACGCGGGTCGAGGCCACAGAGACTCAGGGGGAGCCGATGATGGCGCAGTGAAAAATAAACAGCGCGCCTCCGATTAGTCGCCAAACTAGTCCTCGGAGAGCGCGCTGCCAGAGCGACGCACACATAACTGACCAGCTATGTTGGTGCGTTCGCTTACTAGGATAGCTTACATTGGTCGTGAAACCAAAGGAAAAGAGGAAGGGACCCTGCCCCGTTGAAAGCAGGCAGCCAAAAGGCCGGCTCACTCCAACTTGGCGGAAAGCGCGAGACCGGCCCTTAAACGAACCACGAGGCGACTTATATGTCTACTGTTATTGTAGCATCTTTACGTACCCATGCACTGGGCGGTGCTCAATGAGCGCCCAACCATCCGCGTTCATCCCCTGCCGCGCGCTCGCCCATGAGCTAGCCGCCGTTGGCATCCCCTCCATTGACATCAATCCAGACGGCCTCAAAGCGCCCGCGCGTAAATGGGGGCATCTCCAAAACCGCGTCCCGTCGGTGAAGGAAATCGACGGGATGTTCGACGATGGCCGCGGCATCGCCTGGATTATGCGCGACGGCCATGAGATCCTCGACTTCGACGAAGGCGCGCTGCTCCCCGCCTGGCGTCAGCTTGTCGATGAGGAGTGCCCCGGACTACTCGCGCGATTGATCGAGATTGAAACGCCCGACAATGGCCGCCACTTCTCGTACCGCCACCGCGGCGCGCCTGAGGGCAACCAGAAGCTCGCCGAGGAGATCCGGCCTAACAATGAGGGTTTGGGCGAACGCCATACCCTCATCGAGACGCGTGGTCGTGGTGGCTACGCGCTCTTGCCGGGCAGTCCGCTCGCCTGTCATCCATCGGGGCGGCCCTACATCCTGCGCCGCGGCAACCTGTTGGAGGTGCCCCTGATCACAAATGACGAGCGCGACACGCTCCTGAGCTGTGCGCGTCAACTCGGCACGTATCGGCCGGAACCTCGACCAGCGCCGGCCACGCGTGAACGCGCTGTCCCCCGCGGACAGGGCACGCGGCCCGGTGATGAGTACACCGCGCTCGTCACCTGGCCCGAGATTTTGGAGCCCGCGGGCTGGCAGCAAGCAGGCCAGAGGGGCGGCACGACGCTGTGGCGCCGTCCAGGCAAAACGCGGGGCATCAGCGGGACCACCGGCCACAGCGAGGCGGATACGTTCTACTGCTTTACGTCCAACGGCGGCGTGTTCGAGCCAGGTGTCTCGTACTCGAAGTTTGGCGCGTACGCCGCACTGGAACACGGTGGGGACCACAGGGCCGCGGCGTCCACCCTGTGGCATCAGGGCTACGGGCAGGACCTGCGGCACCCCGAGGAGGACCTACCGGGCGGTGGGGCCTCCAGCCGCGGCGAGGAGAGTACCGACCCATCCGACCAGGACGATGACACGAGCGCCGGCTTCGTCGCGCACGCGGATGGCGCGGGGATGGTGAGCGTTGATGCGCGCGTGCTGGCGTTGTTGATACGCGAGGCGGGCGCGGCCCCCCGGCTACGGCGGCGCGTTAATCGGGTGCGCGCCATTATGGGCGACGAGGTGCTGAGCGACGGACAGAAACTGACCGCTATCGCGCTGTCCCTTCACCTGCCCACGCCGACGGGGGGCGAAGCGCCGCCGGCCGAGAAGGTGTGCGCGGAAACCATCGCGCGCCAGCTCGGCGCCGTCGAGTTGCCCCAGAAGGACGGCTCGAAGCGGCTGACAAAAGTCAATAGCGTCACGCGCAACCTCGCCGACATCGCCACGCTCGGCGTGTGCTCGCGCGACGAGGTGAAGGAGCCACGCGTCATCGCGCTCAAGGACGACCGCGGCAAGACCGTCGAGACAACGATCCTCGTCAAGGGCTTCCGTTATCGTGACGACGGCGTGCTGCCGGGCCAGCGCATGAGCAGGGACGAGGCGAAAGAGGTGGCCACCCGCGCCAAGACCCAGCGCGACAAGCCCCCGCGCTGCCCGCAGTGCTTCAGCGCGAAGCTGGAAACGCACGCGCACATCTGCCTCGACTGCAAGACCATCTCAACCAATGTAGACGCTATGCGGGCTGGGCAGGCTATCGAGAAACTCCCCGACGGCGCGTTCATCAACCGCGAGACCGGCGAGTATGTCGTCCCCGGCGTCACGCCCGACCCCTTCGAGCCAGCGGGCAGTGGCTCTGACGTGACCCCTGATCACGCAATGCGTGATCAGGACAGCGACGCCTCCACCGGGCGGGACAGCGTCATCTCCACTGGTTCCGATGTAGACCCTGATCACGCATTGCGTGATCAGGACACCGTTGCAGCGCGTGACGAGGCGGGCGGGGAGCCGGGCGCCCCCCTGATCACGCATTGCGTGTACTATAGTACGCCTATCCAGAATCACGCATTGCGTGATCAGGGGGGCGCGACGCCTTCAGCGGGCGGGGCGCCCCCCCCGCTGAAGGCAACCGGGGACCTCAAGCCCTGTCGGGAGTGCGGGGGGGCGCTCGCCCCCTTCGGCCGGGCCTGCAAGTCCTGCCGGCTCGGACAGTCCTCCCCCATCACGGACACCGCCACGCCACGCCAGGCGGTGTGGGCATGAGCCTTGCCGCCCCGCCACTCGCGCCGCCATGGACGCATCAGGCGCCCGACACGCGCCCGCTGGCTCCAGCTCCAGTCACCCAAGAACCGATTGAGCCGGGTCTGGTCCGCGTTGAGGTTGACGCGGACACCACCTACATCGCCGGCCACCTCAACGCGCGCGACACGGCAAAGGCCCGCGAGATCCTGACGTACCTCCGCGACCGCGGCGTCCTGGTGACGGCAAGCGCCGAGGAGATCCTGCTCGTCATCGCGCGGCCCATCGCGCCCGCGTTGCTTGCTCGCACCGAGGCCAACGCCGCACTGCTCCGCGCTGCCCTGGCCTGCCCCACCTGTGGCCGGCGTCATAGCCCATCGCCGCCGTACGGCTGGTGTGCGCCCTGCCGCGACGCCGCGCCTCACGATGGGCCGGGCGCGTTCGGGAAGCCCGTCGCCGACACCACGCCCGCGACTGACCGCGACACTCAGGAGGACTCGTAAGATGCTCTATGCGCCACCCCGCCCGCTAACCACAGCGTCGCCGCGCCGTACGCCCTCGCGCTATCAGCAGGCCATCTACGACTTCGTGATCGACGGTACGGGCGACGCCCTGGTCGACGCCGTGCCCGGTAGTGGCAAGACGACGACGCTGGTCGAGGCCGCCGCGCTCATCGACGGTGACGGCCTCTTCGTGGCGTTCAACAAACATATTGCCACCGAGTTGGGGGAGCGCCTGCCGGCAACGATGGCCGCGAGCACGATCCACTCGATGGGCCTCAAGACGTTAAGCGCGGCGGGCCTGCGCCCCACGGTCGAGCAGCGCAAGTACCGCGCGTTGACGCTGGCTTACTTCACGGACGACGATCGTGCGCTCGACAAGACAACGGCCCACGACCTCGTAGACCTGACGCTGCCCGTCCTCAGCCTGGCGCAGTTGACCCTGACGGACCCCGGCGACCAGGGGGCGCTGTACGCGATGGCGACGGACTACAGCCTTGACCTAACCTCGTGGGAGCAGGTTGCCCCGGCCGTCAAGCCAATCCTTCACCGTGGGTTCCTGGCGCGCCAGGACGCCATCGACTTTAACGATATGGTCTGGTTGCCCCATGTGTTGGGGCTGACGCCAGTCCAGTACGCCTGGGTGATGGTGGACGAGGCGCAGGACCTGAATGCGGCGCAGCGCGAGCTGGTGCTACGGGCGCGGCGTCCTGGGGGGCGCGTGATCGCCGTGGGGGACGCGCGGCAAAGTATGTATATGTTTGCCGGCGCGGATACGCGGGCCATGGGGCGCATCGTTGAGCGCACGAATGCCGTCACCCTGCCGCTGTCCATCAGCTACAGGTTGCCCCGCAGTCATGCCGCCCTCGTTAACACGGTCTACCGCACAGTTGAAAGCCCGCCATGGGCCATCGAGGGCACGATTGAGGACGTGGACGAAGACGACGCGCTTGGCCTGATCCGCGTCGGCGACATGGTGCTGTGTCGCCTCAACGCGCCGCTGGTGGGCCTGGCCTATCGGCTTATCCGGTCCGGCGTCCCCGCCCGTGTGCGCGGGCGGGACATTGGCAAGGGCCTGGTGCGGCTGGTGACGACGTTAGAGAAGCAACGCGGCTTCACCATGCGGAGTCTGCCCGATGCCCTCGCCGCCCACGTCGCGCGACTGGAGCGGGAGCAATGCAACGTCGGCGGGGATGAGGCGCGGGCCGCCATGGCGATCGCCTCGGCCCAAGACCGCACCGCGACGATTCAGGTGATCGCCGACGCCACCCGGCCCCACGACGTGGACGCGCTCAAGGCCGCCATCGCGGCTATATTCGTGGACGAAGAGGGGCGCTACGTGTCCCTCTCCACCGTCCATAAGGCCAAGGGGCTGGAGGCCGATCGCGTGTGGATTCTCGCGCCCGACAAGATGCCACACCGCAAGGCAACATCACCCCAGCAACGAATCCAAGAGGAAAACATACGCTATGTGGCGTTCAGTCGCGCGAAAGAGGCGCTGTACTTCTTGCGCGATGGCACGGCGAGGAGGACGGCATGACTAAAGATGTGAGCGACGACGCGGCGCATAACGTACTCAAGTTACACAGCCACCACGACCTCGACGCCGCTGGCGCACCGCGTATGACAAACGCGATGGAGGTGTACATCTGTCAGCCCCATGAACGCGTTGAGCAGCGCGGCGACCTGCCCGCGCCTCTGTCGTTCGCCGATGCCTGGGCGCGGCTACACGCGGAGGAGCCGCCCCTTGCCGCCGCAGTCGAGCAGACGGTTATTCATCGGTTGACGGTGCGCGATGCGGCGCCGGTGCTTGGCTGTGGCTCCGCCACGGCCGCCCGCCGCAAAGGCGCTGGTTTGGCCGCGCTATCTATCTGGACGGGCCTTCCTGTCCTTACTGTGGCACGCCAGGTTGAGACATTGACAGCATGATACAAACATGATATGGTTATAGCATCAAGCGGTGTCTTCAAGGGTGGTTTCCATGCGGGAGCCGCCTTTTTTGTGTTGTGCGGAAGGAGAAGGGGACATGGTAGCCGAGACAGACACGCCGCGCGGAGCACCGGGCAGGCCGGAGGGATCGACACTCCAGCCGGCGCGCCCGCTCCTGATACAGGTGCGTGTGACCCCTGGTGAGAAAGAACGCATCCTCGATCTAGCCAGGGCGCAGGGAGCCGAAAACATGTCTGCCTACATGCGGCGCTGTGCGCTGCGTCCGCTCAATGATGGGCTACGTTCGACGACGTAAGCAGGAGGGCGTTATGGTAGACAAGCAAGACGAACAGGTCCTGGCTAGTGTCATGGGCGACGAACGGGCGGCGGCCGCGCGCGTCGCGGCGATAAGCGCCCGCCGGAGCGAGATGGCGCGGGAGGCATTGGCCCTCCAGCAGCAGTTGGCCCGCCTTGCGCTGGCCGCCGATGCGGTGGTCAAGGAGGCGCTCGGCGACTTGTTCCTCACGGCCAATCAGGTGCGCGTGCCCGACAATACCCAGGCGGCGGTGTCGTGGTCGGAAATCTCGGCCGTTGTCGCGAATGCTATAGCGGCCATGGGCGAGTATCGACGGACGCTGGCGCCGGTGACGGATCTGGCTGGGCAGGTCATCGCGCAGATAGCGCCCTTGCTGGCTGTGACTGAGAGTGAGATTGAACAACGCGCCGATCTCCTCGTCGAGGCGCGGACCAACGCTCTCGCGGCCCAGGCGGCGCACTATCCCGCCCAGTAGCGTAGACCCCCTAGACATGCCGGGCGCACTCTACGCGCTCGCCGTACCCCCTAAAGAGCACTTCAACGATGAGCGAAAATCAAGGCGAAGACGCGTCCATCGACCTGAGCGTCAACGCCGATGAGGCGTTGCAGGTCTTCGAGCAACTATCGGCCGCCGCGCGCGACGCCGATGAGCAGATCCAACAACTCAAACAACACCTGACCGCGCAGGTCACGGCGACCTTTGGGGCACAGGGGCAACAACCACAGACCTACCAGCAAGCGTCGGCGACCTTGGCGCGCATGGACCCTGCGGAGGTGGCGCAAGCGGCGCCAGACATCGCCCAGACCCAGGCCGCCTTAGCGGAGCGCCGTGCTGAGGTGCAGGCACGGGCTATGGATTTCGCGGGGACCACGCCGAACCTCGTCAATCAGCCTCTCCCGGACACGTTGGCGCAGTTTCAACAGGCCATGGCCCAGAGGGAGCAGCAGCAGCAGGCGCAACGCGAACGACAGGCGCAACAGGCGGCGGCGGGTGTCGAACGCCCCGCGCGCTATGGCTACGACCAGTCCGCGCCGCCAGCGTCCTCTCACGCGTCCTCTACACCTACACCTCTGCCGTTGGCTTCGACAATACAGGCCATGGGGCCGGCACAGATGATGTCGGTTGCTCCTCTTGCCACAACAAGTGACGAGCGCCTCGCGCACGCGCTGTCCGCCCAGGCGCCGACGGGAACATCGGCGCCGGGTCGAGCAACCGGCGCGCGGGACAACGACAACGCGCCCATGGGCGATGTTTTGCCCGCAGAGTCGGGCCGGTCCAGCCCGGCGCCAGCCACCGTCCAGCCCGTTGCCCCGCTCGCCACGACGGGCGACGACCGCCTGACACAGGCGTTGATGGCACAGACTCCGACGGCGACACCGCCGACGGGTAGGGCGGCCGCCGCGAGGGACGATGCGCCCATGGGCGATTTGCCGGCGGACCTCCAGGCGTTGGCCACGGCGGCAATCTCTGCGGATACGGGTATCCAGAGGTTACAACAGCACTTGGTCGAGGCCGTGAATCAGCAGATGGGCCAGGCTGGTATCCGACCTCAGACTTTTGAGCAAGCCCAGGATCTACTAGGCCGTATGCCTGCCGCCGACCTTGCGGCCGCCGCCCCGGACGTCGTGGCGTTGCAACAGCGGATCTCGGCGCGGAGTGCTGAAGTGACGAATGACGTCACCGCGTTCGCCGGCCAGAACCCCCAGGCGACGACGGGGCAACCTCTCGGGGATGTCCTCAACGAGCTTAAAGCGTTCGTGCAGCAGCAGCAGCGACAGGTATCGACGGTGGGTGGCGCGTCCTCCGCTCCCAGCGCTGGGGGGACTGGAGCGGGCGCCGATACGTCGGCGGCGTTGCGCTATGGGCTGCTGCCGTCCACGCCGCCGACGCTGACACCTGGCGGGGACATGACGCAAACCGACCGCTTCGCCTCAACCATGGGGGAGCGCCTCGCGTCGTCCATGGCGCGCGCCGGCGTGGGGATGGTGTCCGGCGGCATACAGGGCGCGGCGAACGCCGCCGGCATGGGTGCCACCGGCGATCTGGTGGCCGGGCTAGCTCGGCCGCTCATGGCGATGGTGAGCGCGCCGCTGGCGATCGCGGCGGGCGTCATCGGTGGCGTGGCCGGCGTCGGCCTGGGCGTCAACGCGCTCCAGAGCCGGTACGCGGGCGAAGAACGCCAACTAGCAGGCAGCGTCGGCACAAGCACGGGCGCAACGCCGGAGGGTGAACTAACGACGGCGCAGAACGTCGGTTGGCGGTACTGGTATCACGAGCAGCAATCGGTGGCCGCCGCGCAGCAACTCGGCGACGTGGGCGTGACCTCCGACCAGATGGGCGGTGCCCTGACACAGAGCATGGCGCTGGCGCGCTTGAGCGGTTTAGGACTCGACCAAACGGTTGGCTTAACGGGCCAAATGATGCAGGGCGGCATGTCCAGCAACCAAGTTGGTCAAGCCTATGCTGAAATAGACCAGGTATCGAAACTTGTCCCTGTCAGTTTGGGCCGCATCACTGAAGGTATCAAAGCAATGAACGCGGCGGCGGGCGTCGGACAGATCAGCCTCAACGGTTTGGCGGCGACACAGGCGCTCTCTGATGCGAGCGGCGCGAAGATCAACGTCGGGCAAGCTATGGCCGGCACCATCGGCTCGACGGGCACGAACGCCCTCGCGCAAGGGGCAATTCTTGGCCTCGATCCGACGGCCTTCTCGAACGCCCAGCGCGATCCCGCCAAATTGTGGGATGCATATGCCAACACGGCTCGCCGCTACGATGTGGGCGCAGGTGGGACGCGCATCGCACAGCAGGCGTTGTCGCAAAGCGGTTTCGATTTTAGCTCGATGAAGGGCGGCCAGGCCGATACCTTCATTCAGAAACTTGTGTCGGAAGGGCCGGGCGCCGCGCAAAAATATGAGCAAAGCCTTCAACAGAAGGAAAATGCTCCTCACGCGGCAGGTCCACACACGGCCGATCAATTCGCGGCGTCGGGCAAGGCGTTCGCTGATCAAGTGACGCCTGCGGGAGATAAGGTCAAGATTGACCTTGAGCAAGGCGCGGCTGCTATCGTGCGTGCAGTAGGTTTATCTAGGCCCGACGCTATCAATCACGCATTAAAGCTTGTACAGACCGCGCCTAATCCGGCTGTACGGGCCGCACGATTGTTGCAGTATGAGCAGATGACTAACGGTCAGGCGTATGCCAACGACCCCAACGCGGCCGGGACAATGGACGCGTCAAAGGGTAGCCATTTCGGCCCGCTCTCCGAGTACGACCTGAGCCAGGCGCGGCAGAGCGGTATGTGGACGGGCGGTGCCCCCGGCAAAGGGTCATTTGTGGACGCCGTGACCTTTCACGCCTACGAGGCATCGGCGCGCAAAGCAGGAGATCCGTTGCCTGTCCTGTTGGCTCAAGGCGCGAAAGAAGCGACGGTCAACGGCCAGATATCTCCGTCTGCCCGTTCGGCAGACGGTGGCGTCGGACTCGGCCAGTGGACTCCTGGTCCCCATAACGAGAACCTCCCAACGATTGAGAAGTATTTAGGCGCGGCGTCGAAGGACTTGGGCCTTGGCCCCGTCACGGCGGCCAACTGGCGCGAGGCGGCGCTCAATCCGCGTATTTCGGCACTAGGCACGGGTTTGTACGACCGCGACCTCTACCAGTCGCACGGGCATAATTGGGAGAAGGCGCTCGCGCCCTACAATGGGTCGGGTCCACAGGCCCAGGCGTACGGTGTAAGCGTCAACGCGGATGCGCAGAAGATCGAGATCCAGCTTGGTGGCAGCATCGACATCACGCACTCTGGTGTCAAAGTGGGCACCGGTCAGGTCGGCCAGCATATCAGGGCGACCGCAACCCACAGTATTGATACGAGTCGCAAGCACGTCGGCGCGCAATCGTATGGCCCCGACCAGCGACCACCATCGCCCGGACTGCCGAACCTGCCAGGCCATATCGGCGGCCCTATCCGGCGTTAGCTGACACCGCTCAGGGGAGCCATTATGCGAGACATCGACCGGCTGATCGCCGCTGCCCGTAGGCAAGGGTGGGGCGTCGCTCAGGCCATTTCATGTGCGAAGATCCGCTCGCAGCTCCGGCGCGCGGGCTTCCATCCAGACAAGAGGACATCATGAGTAAGACCAAGGCCGACACCCTGGACTGGGCACGCGCCCGCAACACCGAACTGCAAGCCAAGGGTAACGCCATCATCCGCGTCGGCGCTGGGCTGACGGACGCCTACCACGATGGCCGGACGCCGACCTCCGACGACCTTGCAACGGCACTGGTGCGCATGATGGGGCTGGCTGCCGACGTGATGAGCCTGGCGCGTCAGGTCGTCGCGGCGTGCGATGCCGCAATCCCGTCGCGGGACGAGGTATGAAAATGTCAAAAAAGTGTCAAGTTCGCGCGAGGAGTGGGCCATGCCTCGCCTCCGTCTGAGCGATCCCGGCGTCAAGGGGCGCATCCAGGACATGCGGGCGGCGGGGGTGTCCAAGGAGGCGATGGCGTCCGCGTTGGGCATCAGTCGCCAGACCCTGTATGCGTGGCTCGACCAGGTGGCCGAGGATATGCAAGGCGCCGTGGTCGCGGGCAAGGCCGACTATGCCGCCCGCCTCACGGAGCGCCAGTTCCGCCTCTACGACGAGCTGGCCGACAAGGCGCGCGGCCTCTCGGAAGAGATAGACCAACTCCGCGCCATGCAGCGGGCGACGCCGACGCCGCAGACGGCCGCCGTCATCTTCCGGGGCTACAGCGTCGTGCAATCGTACCTCGAAAAGATGGGCGAGCTTCTGGGGCAACTCCAACCGGCCCAGGAGGCCAACATCCATCTCACGCGTATCGAGCAGCTGTTGAACGTGACCATGCCGGCGGAGCGCATCCCGACGGAGTTGCGCGCGGTCGTCATGGCGGGAGGTCGTGCCGATGATAGCGCCCACGCCTAACGCCTTGTCGGGCAGTCCACCCGCGATACGGGACAGCGCCACCTTGTTCTCGACGTTCGTCGCCGGCGTCACGCCGCATCCGACACAGGCGCTCTTCCTCGAATGCCGCGCCCCGGTGAAGGTCGCGGCGTGTGGGCGTCGGTGGGGCAAGAGCACCGCCGCCTCGCTCGACGTGATCCACCTGGCCGTGGTGGGCGACGCGTGGGGTGCATCGACGCGGCAGATGATCGTGGCGCCGTCCTCGGACCAGACGCGCATCATCGGCGATGAGGTCGAGCGCCTGCTGCTCAAAGGCCCGCTAGCCCCTTTCGTGGCCAACGTGGTCCACGCGCCATTCTTCGAGGTGGAGTTGGTCAACGGGAGCATCATCATGTGCCGCTCGGCCGCCAACGAGGGCAAGTACCTGCGCGGTCGGAGCGCCCACCGCGTGGTCGTCGACGAGGCCGCGTTCGTCTCCGAGCACACCCTACAGGAAGCCATCCTGCCGATGTTGGCGGACACGAATGGGCAGCTCGTGCTCATCTCGACGCCGTTTGGGCACAACGCATTCTGGGAGTTCTTCATGCGCGGCCAGGGCGACGACCCCGCCTGCCGGAGCTTCCGCTTCCCCAGCTACGAGAACCCGCATATAAGCCGCCAGTATGTCGACGCGCAGCGCCTGACCATGACGGACCTGCAATTCCGCGTGGAGTGGTTGGCCGAGTTCCTCGACGACCAGGCGACGGTCTTCCGTTGGGCGCTGATCGAGCGCGCCATCCAGGGCGAGCTTGCGCCGCCTATCCCTGGCCACCGCTACGCGCTTGGGTGGGACCCAGCCAAATACCACGACCGCTCCGCCGTTATCGTCCTGGACACGACGTTCGCGCAATGGCGTGTCGTCGCCTGTGAAACGCTGGAGGGGCGCGACTATGGGCGACAGTTGGCCCAGGTCGGCACGCTGGCCCAGGCGTACAACAACGCCTTTATCGTCATGGACGCCACGGGCAACGCGGCCCTTTTCGAGCAGGTGGTCGCGGCGGGACTGGAGTGCGAGGGTGTCGTCTTCACCAATCCGGTGAAGCAGGCGCTCATCGACAACGTGGTGCTGGCTCTTGAGCACGGCATGCTGACGTTCCCGCACCTGCCCGCGCTGATCCAAGAGTTGCGCTTCTACGAGTTCCGGCTGACGGATGCGGGCAATGTCAAGCTGGGGGCGCCCGATCGGGCCGGGGCATTCGACGACCTGACCACAGCGCTGGCGCTGGCGGTCAAGTCGCGGATGCAGCCGCCCGCGCGCGTCGAGGTCGTCAGCCTTGCCGAACAACTCGGCGTCGCGGGCTATCAGATCGACCCGCGCTATGGTCAGCAGCAGGGTATGGGCGCTCCGTCTGGCGCGGCCGCCTTCGACCCGTACGACATGGGCGCCTACAGCAACGATGGCGGTGGGTCGCTCTACGGTGGCATGGACGACCCACTGTCGGAGGGTTGGACGATTGACAGCCGGTATTGACGCAGACCGAGGCGTCAACTTATGTGAGAGAGGCACGATTATGCGCGGAGTCATCACGGCATACAACCCAGCGTCAGGGTGGGCGCTCATCCGCCCTGCATGGCAGGGGCGCAAGCTGTTCTGTCACAGATCGGCCTTCGTCGATCACGATTTTGACGAGATGGCCGTGGGCGAGTTCGTCGCGTTCCGTGAAAACCCCCGCCAGCCTGGCGAGGCGCGCGGGGAAGCCGTTGGCGTGCGGCGTGTGCTCACAGCCAACTACATGAATAGACAACCAAGAAAAAGGGAAGGCGACATGACACAGGGGACAGTTAAGACAAAGACATCGCGTGGATTTGGTTTCTTAAAAGCCGCGAATGGCGGCGGCGATTTGTTTTTCCATTGCACCGACCTCGTGGGCGTGCAGTGGGGTGACCTAGAAGAGGGCGACCTCGTGGGCTACGTCGAAGGCATGGACACGGGCGGGAAAGGGCCGAGGGCCACGCGGGTGGAGCGGTTGCAACGCGCGACGCCCCTCAGTGGGGACGCGTCGCCGGGTCGGTGGCCATCAGGCCGTGGTGCTGCGCTAGCCGGTGATGAGTCGGACGAGGACAACACATACGATTGGGGGCACGCATCATGAGCACGACGAGCACGCAACACGTCGACCAATCCGAGCACACGGCCGCGCTTCAACGCATCACGGAGTGGCAGCACGACCACTCCTATCCCGTGGTACCAAACCACACCTATCCGCGATGGGAAGTGTCGTTGTCGCTGCCCGAGGAAATCGGCCTTCTCGCCCGTCGCGCCAAGGCCGACCGACGCGCCCTGACGGCACAGTCGGGCGAGATCTATGATCGGTCCCTCCGCCAGATCCAGCAGGCGTGGGGCGCGGGGGACCTAACGCCCAACCAACGCGCCCAGCTGCTCGCCGAGGCGGCGCGGGAGCGGGCGGCGCGGCAGGCGCACATCGACGACGCCATGGCGGGGATGGACACCGACGCGATCCGTGAGCGTGCCACGGACAATGCCTGGCGCCGTATCGCGGCCGAATGCCACGCGGCCATCGCCGCGTACAACCAACGTGCGTCATAGCGCATCGTGCAACGAACGGAACGGAACGAAACGGAAGGAACAGCGATGAGCCTACGTCAGACCACTGCGAGCACCACCGACGACGACCTGTTAGCCATGCCGGCGAGTATGGTCGCCGTATTTCGCCGCTTGAACGAACAGCGCGCCGCGTTGATTGCCGTGCGCACGGCCGCCGCCGAGGATCGCCATGAGCAACGCCGCACGGAGAATGGCGCTGCCCTGATGTATGGCGGCCTTTCCCTACGGCAATACCGGGCTGCCTACGATGCCAGCAAGGACCAGCGGGACGCCGAGATCGCCGACACACCGCCCGCCCTCGATGTCGAGTTGAGCCGTGCCCGCGTCGAGGCCCGCGTGCGCGAGGCCAAGCCCAGCTGGTGGGCCGAGGAGTGTGCGCGCGCCCAGGCGGCGCAGGAGGCATGGGCTGTGGCCCATGTGGATAGCGACGCCGAGACCGTCGCTGAAAGGGGCCAAGGGGCCGTCTATGCATGAGGTTCAAGAACGTCCGGTCGGCATGCGGCCCCCGGTCGATGACGCATGGTTGGCCGCCGCCCTCGCGGCCAAGAAGACGACACCCGCCTGGACACCGTTGACCTCGTTCGCGTTGCCCCCGGCGTCACGGCTACCGAACATCTACGCGTCGCCGGTCCTTGCGGTGACGCTGCCGCCCGAGATGAAGGCATTCCTGGCCGACCTCGACGCACAGCGTAAGCGGGCCTACGACGACATCAACGCATGCTACGCGCGTGAAACCCGCGATGCCCGGTCGCAGACCGTGCGGGCCGCGTGGGATCGCAGGGCCGCGGCCAATGCGCGCGTCGAGGAGCGCTACGCCTTTGACGTTGAGGCCCTCGGAAACCGTTGCGCATTGGCCGCGGCCCAAGGGTTCGAGGATACCTGCCGCGATGCCGCCGACGAATGGCGCGAACTCTATCCACGCGACGAACACACGAAAAGGGGGCTACACGATGAGTGAGTCACTATCAGTCACCCGGCAAATCCCCGGCTACGGGCACATCCCCGGCGATCATGTCTCGTGGCCGCACACCGACCACTTCGGACGGTCGTGTGGCACGGTCGAAACCCTCCACCCGAACGAGGGGACGCCCGTCGCCCGCGTGACGGTATGGACCGCCACGCATGAACCGGCGGGCGGGCATGAGGTGCATTACCTAAAAAGCCTCACGCGAGAACCGGCCGGTTCTCGCGTATTTTGCCCCACAACGATTAGTTAGGTACACGAAAAAGGAGACCATCATGGCTCAAGTGGAAGACTTTTTGACCGAACTGTTCGCGCCTGTTTCAAGAACCGCCCCCGTCCGCGAGACCGCCGGCCCCGAGGACGCCGGCGCGGCTGTTATCCGCGAGGCGAAAGCCGACCTGCGCACGCGCTACCGTCTGACCGAGACCCAGGCTCAATACGTCGTAGATCGGGCGGTGCCGTCCATCTGGGAAAGGTGGGAGGAGACCGTGACGCGCGAGGCCCGCGCCTACATCGAGACCCTTCCCGAGCCGCTGGGGCCGGTCGGGGCCGTCCGCTTCTGGGACTCGTTGGTAGACGCGCGGGGCGGCCGGTGAGCGAGCGCACGGACCTGACGCAGGGCGGGACGCTCATCCGCGTCGAGGGCGCCACTTTGGGCGAGGTGCCCGAGCAGGGCATGACCTACAACAACGCCGCCGCACGTCTCCCCGCGTCCGAGGAGCCCACGCCAAGGTGGTGGCCGCTTTCAGCCGGGTGGGCGGCCGATGACGAGGATGCCGAGTACGACTGGGACCAGGCCGGGTAGCCCATAGGGCATAAAGCCAGTTTTGAAGGCTAGCAATTTTGGTACTACTTTATTACTCTAGTTTTCGCTAACAGCATGGCAGCAAGGGAACGCCTTTGGTAGAGTGCGGGTGCTAAGACCGTACCATCCAAAGGAGTTCCCTGATGCCCTCCGCAGTCTATCGTATGATGACCCTCCTGT
>JAABUV010002049.1_pt1 | contig 28151 bp, 31 predicted proteins | sample 5559971 | NCBI WGS metagenome assembly JAABUV01 (sample SAMN10711881, study PRJNA513362) | rock metagenome | isolation source: Antarctica rocks | place: Antarctica: Victoria Land, Knobhead nord | collected 2015-12-19
CCTCCTCCCCCAACATCATCCCTCCCCAACGCCACCCCCCATCCCCTTCCTCCCTCCGAGGCTCAACCACATCAAGCATCTCCTCATCCCCAGCACATTCATAAGCCCCATACCCCATCGCAGCCCCACCGCCGCCGGCATTATTAAACGCCGAGTACGCAAACGCATGACAAGTGCAGCTCCACGCCCCCGTGCGGACTTCATAACTCGTACCTCCTCCATCGCCTCCGCTCCTGGCAGAATGATATCGCGAGCGACCGTCGCGGTGGGCGTTGGATTGCACATAGTAGATCATCCTCTTGCTCTGGCTCTGGCTCTGGCTCTTCCCACCCCCATCTCCATCTCCGTTCGTGCCCTCGCGGACATCATTGGAGCGATCGGTGGGTGGTTCTTCCTCTTGTAGAATGAAACGGGTAACGAGTCCTCTGTCTAGCAGGTCTAGCGCGGGCAGGAGGAGGGTGGGGAAGAGGGCGTGGTGGGTTAGGAGGGTTGGTTTGGCGGCTGGGGAGAGGGGAATGGCGTCATTGTTGGTGGTGGGTGAGGAGGGAAGAGAGGGACTGGGTGTGAGGGTTGAGATGAGGGAGGTGAGGAAGATGTTCGATTGGGGGATGGAGGGAGGTAGGGAGGGGGACATTTGGGGGCGAAAAGGAGGTCCTCTCTGAGGCCAAGGGGGGGCTTCTCATTCGCTCATTCTTCTCTCTCTTCACCAAACACCTTAATTGCATGACCTTTAGAGTCTCGCCCCGTCTATCCTTTTATCTGCAACATATAATCATAAGACGTGATCATGTCCACAACACAGGCGCTCAAAGAATTAGAGTCATTAAGGCGCAGGCATCTAGGCTAGTCCTAGTGTTCGCGAAAGGCCATTCACCTCATTGTGACCATGATCATTCTAGGAACACGACTGTGTTCCTAAAGACCTCTATCCCAATCCCAAACGTCTCGTCTGCGGTCTGTAGGTCTAAAGCGTTTCCATTCCCACTTACTTCTACCCGTCTACTACCCAGTCGATGCCCACTAACGGATGAGCTCACCGGAAGCTTTGGTACATTTCGGTGGGCGAGATTCTCGAACATGATAGACCCGGTGTCTCCTAACGATGCACAGATGGAGTATAGAGTAGTCTTTGAGTGATGCGTGAGTTTTAGAAGTTCCTTCCCTCAGGTCCACGAGTCGAGGTTACCGGAAGACTCAAAGGATTATGTTGACGAAATGGATCAAAACCGTGTTAGATTAGATGAATTTGGCCAAGTAAGGCAAGATTTCTTAAGCTTCTTTGAAATTTTTGTACCAAGACCGAATGAAAACAGACGCGGTCTTGCTATCATAGTCTTCTTCGGGCATTCTCTGCCTCGCCGCGAGTCATTCCCAAACGAGAGTGGAGTTCAATGATATGTGCCCCCCAATTGTGGCATCCCTATGAATCATTGAATACAATTGATCTTTTCGTTCCATAAATCGCTAGCATTCAACTCTAACCTGATTGAGCAGGGCCGAAGATGGGTGCGAGACTTGTGATCTGGACTATTGGGACTTGATTGAACCCCTTGAGGATACATCGGTAACTTTATCGCGGGTGGGTTACTAGTATCGAGTATTATTTAGGACAACGGTCCACGTCTTGAGACTTTGGCCCAGAATTTCGATGAGGCTGTATGCTATCCTCACAGTGATTATGAATTTTCGACACGAAAGGTCCTAGAGAATAGGTCTAGGAGACTCAAATGCTTCAGGTCGCCGAGTGTTCTTCATCGTCGATGCCATCATCGGAAATCGCAATTCCGGATGAGCGTGGGTTTAGCTGAAAAACCTTGACGACTAATCTTTTGAGAGAATATGGCCGGCTTTCCCGAGACAGCAACAAGTATTGTGAGAAGGATGTGATGAATGCCGGGTAATGCCACCATCGAGAAGGCAGTGAGTCCCACGATACCCACGTCCTCGCATACTATTGTGGGCTACCTTGGAAAAGAGTTGGGTCTAAATGCGGTTGAACTCATCTGAAAACGGTGCTTGCGCTACTCACGAATCGAGTCGACTTGTTCGACATGTTCCCGACTGATCATCAATCGAAATATGTATACGAAAAAGGACGAAAACACCAAATACGTCCTATATCGGGACCCTTTCAACATTATCAACGCCAATCCGAGTCCAGAACAGGATGTACGGGGTCCAAGCTCCGGCTGGGCTTTGTGCATCACTGATACGCGCTCTCGAAACTTTTGAGTCGTCCATCTCCACCCACCCTGCGGGACCATTTGCCACTGTTTTATAGTGCCCGAAGTTCATTGTACCTCGGTGGTGGATGACGGAACGCAGCTGATATCTCAATGGATTTTGGCCTAGTGTAAAGGGTGTAAGGTCAAGCTCCTCGTTGAACGCAATTCTTGCCATTTTCTTGGCACCAGTTGATCTGAAGCGGAGAAGCTGGAGCACAAGAACGTCTGGGCTCCTCACAAGGCGGACAGTTTGGGGAGTGTCAGCCGTTGTGTGGCACTTATCGCATCTTCTTCCGTAAAGAATGTTATTCGCGAAGGTCCTCGTTCGCAAAATGATATGCAAGGGAGCAGCTTCTTCGAAACGGATGCCAAGTATGAAATTAGTCTCTCTGCCTTGGGAAGTATGCTGACAATTTGGACATTCCATAGCAGTGAGCAAATCATGCTGGAATATCCTTTTGACCGTAGGCTCCACCCTTTGACCCAATGAGCACGTTTGGAAGGACAGACGACTGCAAATGGAAGACTTACAATCGGTTGTTGTCTAGTATCGCGCTGATTAGAAGAGTATAGAACTCTTCAGCATCATGTTGTTTATACCAGCTCCAGGCATTGTTGCGGAAAGCTGCTACAGTTATGATAGTGACAATTATAGTAGTTTGGGTAGAAACTTACACGTTAAACAAGCCATTTTGGCTCGAAAAGCGCGCAGCTCTCCATTAATTTCTTGTGGTGCTACGGGTACATGCCACTAGCAACGTCAGCGTTTCCTACTGTCCCTATGCGTAGTCTAAAGCCATAAGAGATAATGGAAAGGAGGAAGAGGCTTGAACAAGGACATGCTCTCCAAGATCGAAGCCACTTTCGCAGAGTGAACATTCAACACACATGTGGACAGAAAAGAAACTGCCGACGGCTGTAGTGCAATGCAAGATCCTGAATATCTTCCGAGGAAGACAGACTCGAAACATGCCTTACATATTGGATGCAGAAAGATGCTAGCGAGCACGCCAGGCAATTCGATATGCTACACCATTCATGATGGTCATGTAACCAATCAACGACTTTGGGAGCGTGAAGCAGGGCTTGAAATACACTGTTATGGTAGCACCAACTTCCCGGATTGCGTAAACCTCTGGATGGAGTAGAGCGATCCAGTCGCCTTTGCCAGATCGAAGACGGTGCGCATGACTGCGAAAAGGTTAAGCCCACATTGGTATATTTTGTATCAAGGACTTACTTTGAGGTAGTGTTCTGGCTGTACGATAATGCTCTCAGTCCGCCTCTCGATCGTGTTTGTACGGAGCGGTGCCATTTTCGCTTCATCATTCGACGTGAGGGAAGTGGCCATTACAAACCTGATCGGATGTTGCAATAGTCTCTGAAGAGACAGTTCCGTAGAATTCAACACGACTTTATTAGAACGTGCTTCATGTTGGGCTTTCATAAGAACAGTCATGTTGATAATGTGAGACTATTCGCCTGTCAAGACTTGAAAATTTTGATGTCAATCGGCATAGCATACGGTTGAAAAGCGCAATGGTCTATTCCAAACGGCAAAGTGTTGTTTCTCCGGAAGTAGGACTGTGGCAATTACCGAATTATAACGACCGGGAAGCTGACTTGTACAGTTCGATACCAGTATCGTCTAGAGTCTGAAGGTTAAGGAGTAGGTAGGCCACTTCTCACGACTTGTGCCAATCAAAGGCTTTCAATAATAAGCCATATAAATCAATATGAACGGGTTCTTGAAGGGGCCGAAGCCCCGGTTTTGTTGGAGGCTGAGGGTGGCAGAAGGCATTGGGCATAAGCAGAGGCTCCAGCAGTACCACACTATTCAATGATACCGTTTTATTAAAGAGCAAGGGTTGTAGACTTCATATATTCCACCTTGTCGTTCAATGAAAATTCTAACAGAAAGAGAAAGTATGGAGAGTATCACGTGAGTATCTAGAATATTGGAGCCGCTGTCGATCTCCCGCACGCCAAGGACGAGACTGGACCCTGAATTCACCAATGTCTATCAGATCTTTCTCGCGCACACGGCTTGTGCGACAAATTCAAGTAATGTAATGTCTCTGGTTGACCTCGGGGGTGTGTACGAGGAAAAACATGTCCACCAAGTCTACGAGCAGATAGCCTCACACTTCTCGTCTACTCGCTACAAGCCCTGGCCAATTGTCGAGCGCTTCCTCCACCATCTTCCGCATGGCTCTGTCGGACTCGACATAGGCTGTGGCAATGGCAAGTACCTGGTCGTTAATCCCAATATATTCATCGTCGCCTCTGATCGCTCGACCAACCTTGTGAAGATCGCTAGTCAGCATACATCTCATAGCGCGATCGTAGCGGACAATTTGAGCCTGCCCCACTCAAGTGGCACTTTCGACTTTGCCATCTCTATCGCTGTAATACATCACTTGTCTACACCACTTCGCCGCATTGAAGCCGTGGCTACGCTGCTCGACACGCTTCGTCCGCCTATGTCGATGTCAGGTGGAGGTAATGCACTCCAAACGAGAGGAGGACAAGCATTGATCTTCGTTTGGGCTCTCGAGCAAAAGCATAGCCGCCGAGGCTGGGACAAGGGAGACGACCAAGACGTCATGGTACCCTGGGTGATGAAGCAGAAAACGGACCATGCGACCGGAGAGAGCAAGACATTCGAACGTTACTACCATTTATACCGAGAAGGGGAGCTCGAGAGCGACATTTCACAAGCCGGGGGTCGCGTATTGGAGTCCGGCTTCGAAAGAGATAACTGGTGGGCCATCGCCGAGCGAAAACCTAGCTAAGGCGGTCAATGTGGTCGTGGGAATCTAGAAACCCCACAAGCTGGGAATATGCACCTTACGAACTTGGGACCGAAAAGAGAACCTTTTGGCACACACACACACACACACACACACAACTCCAGGACCAAGATCACCGCTCCATCGCTCAATACGAGAAAAAGAAATCCCACTTACCATCCCATCCCCAACACTTGCAGAATGGACATCTTTCATGCACGGCATCTCTCGGTCCGCCGCCCCTTGCATAGCACCGCAGCATGTCTCACATGCCACGCGAATGGATCGATCTCGACACAAATGGAACATGAGAGATCCCGGTCTCAAGTCTAGACTCTAAACAAGCAAAATCATGTGCTTTGACGGCCCGAGACATGGGCTTCTGCCTATCTGAGAAGAGTATGTACGTCCAAGCAGCAAGCTTACTCTAGCAACCTGTGTCAATCAACCAATCAGGAAGGGTATATGATCAGACAACTACTCAACCGCAATGATGGTCATACCGGAAACCAATACTACCATCACTCCAGCCGACATCTCAGTCAATATTAATCTTCCATTCCTGCACCCTATCAGAGAACGAACTTGCCGGAACTTCACGTGAGAGGGTTACGCTGAAGATCTTATGTTTGATTCATGCAGAAGCTCGGCTTTCTTCGCTCCTTACTTTACTTCTCGCCGTCTGCGCTGCAGCCCTACCGACCCCTGAGGAGAGCTCAATCCGGCTTGGCGCTCACCAATCTAGTCGAGCCTTGGGCGACTAAGGTGAGACGAGTGTAATTGGCGTTGGAAAGCCTGGAGAAGATTACTTCAATGATCGTACCATGTAATACTATGCTATGCTATGCTATGCTAGGTGCCTCTGTATCGTGTATAGGCGTGTCGCCTGGGGTATCTAATATACAGATTGCCAAACCTTGATGCCGTTTTTCCGCTCCAAGAATACCGAAATTGAGTCTCGTGGTTGTCATTGCTGGTGTGATCGATTAGTATTATTGTTGTCGTTGTTATTGCGTGTACGGTCGTGAGCAGTAGTACCAGGGCCTTCCCTCTCATCATCCACTTGAGAGACTCGCGCCGCTCCCACGTCGACTTTCATCTCTCTCCACTTTCACCCACCCATCCTTCTGAAAGGCCTGGATTTCCCCATCCAACTCCGCAAACCCAGGCAGCCTCGTCTCTCCCGACCTCCGCTTTCTGCGCTTCAAGCTCTCCTCATCGGCTCCGTCATCAAGATCCTTGATGTCGTCGTAGTCAGCAAAGCTTTGCTCATCCTTGATCGGAGCTATCTGCATGTGCGCAGCAGGAGGAACAGCAAAGGAAGTAGAGGCAGGTGCGAGGACGTGGCGATTCCGATTACCGTTAGCACCAGCGAATGGTGAGCTAAGCGTGCTGAGATCACAACCTTCAAAGACTCTGGTGTTTTCTAGCATGCGGTCCCTCTGAGCCACGCGGCCACAATTAGGCTCATGAGGTTCAGCGCGGGCGGCGGCAATCGAGAAGGCGGTGACGTTCGCTCGGCGGGCCATGTCTTGTTCGCCAAGGGCCCAGTGCATGGCTTCGGCGGCACGCCAGGGAACACCGAGTTCGATTGCTATTGGGTTCCACAGTTCCGGCTTGAGTCTGTGGCCGTCAGTAATCTTCAGCTCGGAGACTATCGTGGATGGATGTAAGCAAGGAGGGATTGTGAGACATACCGGTCATAGACCCTCGCTAGCTTGTTCCTTTTTTCTTCGTCCCATTCGCTCCGACGCTCAAGATAGTTCTGATAATGCAACCTGCAGCTAATGGCACTGCGGCCGGGCAGCTCCTTGCTGCAGTCATCCCATTTCATGCCTTTGCCACGTAGTCGGATGATCTTAGCATCCTCTGTGGGGCTCCATTTGGACTGCTTCTTAGCTAGAGGTGAGTGGATGGGTTGTTCGTCTGCGGGTAGTGGACGTTTATGGGATGTCACCGATTCTGCAGTCGTGTCAAGGTTGGGTTTCTGGTGTGGAAATGCTTGCGCAGTGGTCAAAGGCTGATTAGATTGTGCTGAAAGTTGTCGAGAATGCCGCCGTTGTTGATGACCGTACGGATTTGGCGGAGCTGTGTTGATTGAATAGAGAGATGCTATCGAGCTAGACGTGGGTGAAGGATGGGGATTGAAGAATGCACGTGAAGAGGGTACTGGAGTGGATCCAGGAAATGGGGAAGGCTGTATCGGTATTGCAGGTGGAGGAGAGGGACTTGTCTCGAGGAGATCTTTGATATCCAGTTTGGCGACTGGGTAGACAAGAGATGCCTGGGTCATGTGCGCGAAGGTTCCGATGACTTGACAGATCGATAGTGATGGTAACGTGGAAGAGATGGGTCGAGAGTGGGGAATGCAGGACTAGATGTTAGACGACGCTGCAGCCTTGTACTTGTATGCTTTGGGGCAACCCGGTATCACGATTCATGAGATGAAGTTGCTTTAAGACACGATGAATATTCTTAGAAGAGGGCTTCACATGTCTTAAAGCTCACGACCACATAATAGAGATCTGGCGAGGGCTTCCAGATCGGGTTCAAGGAGGCAAACTAGGAATAATCCATGAACCAATGGAGTTCGTAGACCCCCTGACCGCGTAGAACATTGGCGGACTTAATGTGAAACATAGTCCATGGCCTTCATGAGAGCAATCCAAGAATGAAAGCGAAATTGCAGATAGCCGGCCATAGGCGTCTCTTTGTGTGCGCCTAAATGACGGTGGGGATTCGATAAGTACGTAGCCAAAGCCACAGCATGTAGAGATCGTCTTCGGGCATGACATCCCCGCCTCGCTTCATGAAAGGCTTGCAGTAGTTCGCAGGAATAAAGATTCCGAGATGCTGTACTGCATTTGGAGGCGTTGAGACACCGGAGCTCTGATAAAGAACGGCGAACACCTCGTAGTCTCGTCCATCATTCAACATCTGAGCAAAAGAGGGGGCTTACGAGTAGGCGCGGTCGATCGTAGTGGAGGATTAGCGGGTGACAGAAGTAAAGACAGCGGCGAGTGATGATTGGTAGCTTCATGGTTCGACGTAGCGAATTGCGGTCAAGGAACCAAGCTGTCTGAAGATGTCGAAGACACTTGACAAACAACGAACCAACGGAGAACCTAGGACGACACTTGTAATTTAAAGTCGGCTCTAATCGCAACCACAGGGATGTGAGAAACGACTCGGTACTGAGGAGGAAAGGATCTTGTAAGCTTTCGCTTCCCGGCTTCCCGATTGGAGGTTAGGAGCCGCCAGGACAGCGATGTCAAGGTGAGGCAAAACGTCCGTTTGGGACGATTATCTCGAAAGACAGCTTCTATCGATCGCCTTCTGGTCCCGTTGTACAGAGTTTCCGCAACAGGTCGGATTTCCTGGTCCAAGCAGCAGCTGCGCAGGGGGGGAAGCGATGCAGAACAGAAGCAGCTGAGACGAGCGGGATTGACAGAAGCAAGCTGAGGCGGTGAAGGGTGAATCAATTCTAGTCAATGTTCTGCTATCCTTAGGTTCAGTAGTGTCTCGAACGAGGAGTGTCAAAGACTGAGCGATTGTTTGCATGACATGGCGTTGTGGGTCCAGATGTGCTGGCCCGTGCCGCATTGGCAAGTCCGCTCGACTTTGTGTGCAGCTCAGGCCCCTGTGCAAGCAGCCGGGGATATAATAAGGGGAACCAAAGTGCTGGGACAAAGCATGTCACAAACTGGGGATGTCCATGTTATTATAGCTGAGGTATTAGGAGGGGCCATGTCGACCACACACCCGTATTGGACGACATGCAGCAGCTGAGAAATTAAGGTGGCAGGACATGGAGATGAAAATGGAAAATGGAAAGGAGCGGTGAAACGAACTGCCGTTGGCGTGTGCTTTATTACTGGACTACTCCATAGAATAGCCTCTAACTCTCTGATATCAATAGAGCTAAGGTAGCATCTGTACCTTAGCCTTCATGCACTGTTCAGGTCTTCTTAATCAACTTCTGATCGACAGCTTGTGAGACATCTCCACACGAACACACCAAGTAACACCCCGACCTAGGACTAGACACCTACCTCAACAAAAAGCCTAATCCTGCATCTTTGACACGTCTACACATGCCTCCTGCCATGATTCCTGCCCGAGATATTCCGCTCCTGATAACCTCCACCGCCTCTTCTTCAGAGCGCCGCATCACACCATCGTGGACTATTGCACATCTCAAAGCGAAGCTAGAGCCTGTAACCGGCATCCCCCCTTCGTCTCAGATCCTCTCACTGCGGCTGCCGGATCAGCAACAAGTGCTTCCAATTCAGGCGGAAGATGAAGATGCTGTCGAGATTGGAACTTGGCCCCTGGTTCCTTACGCCGAATTAAAGGTACAGTTACTGTGACTTTCATTTACTGTTGCCGTTCTTCCTGCTCTATATTCCGCATTGAAGGCCCTCAATGCAGCCCACTCTCACGAAAAACTCTGACAACATTAGCAATGCAGGCACCAGAGCACTAGGTTAAAGTCGATAAGAATGATAATGAGATGCTTCCTGTACAGAAGTAGTCTTTGTGATTTAGGTATGCCGATCATGATCATTCAATGGGCTTAGTATGAAGATGATAAGTGTTTGTTGTGCTCAATACTACAACCATAAGTCTGATATTAATTTATCCAAAACACTTCCGGAATATATTGGCCCACCGCGCCTTCATTGATGAGGGGTCGTACGATCTCAACAATCTAAACTTTCCTACTATGCATTGAACACAACCATGCTAGCATCCAAGAAATACGTGCCCTAATTCTATCCTTACAGGTGACGTCCGCCGGTAATACCATCATCTCCAACCTTCCCCCTGCATCTTCTGTCCCAAAATACTCCATGCCCGAAGCCACTTACGAAACACTCCCGGAAACCGTTCTTGCCTACAAGAAAAGCCACAAAATCGGTCGCTTCGACCCCGCAGCACCAGAGATTCAAGAACGGAAAGTCAAGGAGATGTGGAATGAGGTCGAACAGAGAAGTACGTCCCAGTCAACCGGCCCCACATGGAACATCTCTTAATCTTCCCTCAGACGTTAAAGCGGGAGCACGCTGTAGGCTCGCAGAGGAGACCACTCGCCGCGGCTTGGTCGCCTTTGTTGGTCCTGTCTCTTCTCTCCCTGGCCCGTCAGGAGCACCATGGATAGGCATCGCGCTGGATGAGCCGACGGGCAAGAACGATGGTAGCGTCAAAGGTGAGAGGTACTTCCAGTGCGAGAAGAACCGGGGTATCTTCGTTAGGGTGGACAGGGTCGAGGTTGGCGATTGGGGAGAGCTAGCTTTGGAGGAGGAAGATCCTGACATGGAGGAGATATAAAAGCGGGACAAAGAAAACTGTGTGTATTTATAATTCATGTTCAAATGAGGTTTCCCCCAAGACAATTGTGAGCCAAACCTTGTCGACTCTTGTCCAGATTTACGTCTGAGTCTGGTCTGGATAGGGAATTGTTGTTGTGGAAGGAAGAACCAGACACAATTCCAGTGAGGGAAGAGTCACATGCAACAAGTAAAACAAACTCGTAATGACGAAATGTCGTCGTTGAAAGCACCAGCAATCCATACTGTTCATTAGGTGGCTATGTCGTAGCAAATGGTGGATGTAAACATGCGAAGGAAGGGTCTCCTGCTACACAACTCGCCGATGAGTATATCCTGTATCAACCCGATGTTACCTGGGACCATACCCACTTCCTCCGAACGCGTCGGAAACTCCGCGCATCTCGATGATCAATTATCGCATTCATGATGATAGCCATCAAAGCTAGTGTAACATTATACTTACTCCTGCGTTATCTGAGCCAGGCTGAGCAATTGACTCCCATGGTACCATGCAAACGTTGTTTCACTTTGCGCAAAGATATTTGCGATGAACAATCAGGCCATGGTACTTTCGTCCAAGGCATCGGCCTGTATCTCGCAGCCTTGAGCAAAGAAAATGCGCGCATCAAGCGTCTCTGATTCATTCGTAATCGAGTAAAAGTTGCCTGTCGGAAGCAATGTTAGTACCTATCGAAATGTTCTGTCTCGTGTTGCCAAGTAAATAAGAAAGGCAGTCGTTTTAGTCAGCGGATTATCACGTTGGGTAAAGCGGAGTCCTGTCCACACAAATTATGATTCGTGCAGTCCCTTCTCAGCTCTGATGATGGAGAAAGTGCCGCAGTGACGGCGATTGAAATGGATGAAGGAGACAGTTATTCTTACCTCGAGGTACTTGCCACTGCCCTCCTTTTCCAATGCTGAATTTGGTGGGGGGAGTTCCGATGCTGACCATTACGCGACCGTAGAAGACAAAGAAGACCATCTGCATTTTCCTCGAATTTTTGATACGTTTGAATCCTCCCGGGGGCAGATGGACCATGCCCGAACCGAAAAAGTCCAAAGTCAATGTCTTGGCGAATTTGAATTCGGCGCCATTGATGTCGTGCATTTCAATGGCTTCATGCGAATAAGCAACGTCTTGCAGAGTCAGTACAAACACAAGGTGGACTGGGAGGTTCACGATAGCCATACCTTCGTCTCTTGTATTCGCCTCGTCATATTTGTTGGTATTTGGATCCCAATCCATTACCTGTGCGACCATAATTCCTGGATCGATCTCCCAAAGTGCTCTCTCCTCCTCCTCTACCTCTTTCTCCTCTATGTCTGCGAGGTGAGGCTTGGCCCAATATGGGTGTCTTTGATAAGATCGATACTGCTTCGGACGTGGCTCTATTACCTCGTCCACCCTCACGACATTTTTAATCCCAGGCAGTGAGGCGGTTGTCCGATCGCTCATAATAGTCCTCTCTCCACGCCATGATGCCAAGGGTTTGATAGATTGCCTTCCATACCGTGTGATCTGCGCGCCGCTGTCATTTGCTGGAGTCTCGCTACGCTGGATGAGCCTTGATGTAGATGCAGCTGACGGAGCTCGGGATGGCGGCTTCCCTTTAGAACCTTTTGATACTTTGCTTCTTACATTGGGGTCACGTAACGACGGGGGTGGATTGCGCCTGCCTAGGCGCACTGGAGATGAGGGAGCCGCAAGGCTTACGGCTGGGTCTTGGTAGACCTGAGTCTTTTTCACACCCGGTGGTCTTCCTCGACGTTTTTGCTCGGGCTCAGAGACTGACATCTGCGGAACATCGTGGTCGGAGGTTACGGAAGTCGGCGCGCGTCCTCGCCTTCTCTTCGGCTCTTTGGCGCCAGAGGTGGCGGGAGGTCCCATCAATTGACTATCCTCCTCAGGAATGTCATACGGTTGGCCCAGGGTGTATTCCTCTCCATGCGATTCCTGATCGATCATAGAATCCACCATGATTTGATCGTCACCGTTCGGCATAATGCTTGCATCGTTGGGTAAGATATCATTGGCTGTGCCCGTTTCATCCAAGACTTCAGTCTCCGATTCTTCAATGTCGTCTCCGGCGCCAGTAAGATCAAAAACCCTCTTACTTTTGCCCTTTCCTTTTATCGAAGCAGAAGCTAGCTTCCCTTTTCGCAATTTAGGCTGAGGAACTCTTGGTGGTGATTTCTCTACACTCTCCCTTACTTTTCCTGGCGAGAAATCTAGCCGCCTGTTTACCGGCTTGGTCGCCGGAGGATGGGACGTTGCTCGTGTAGGGATTCCATTATTGAGATTTCTTGATGGAGATGACATCGGTCCCACAGATCGTGGCATCGATCTTCGCGGCGACGAGTTCAGATGTGTTTTGATGGGCGATGTCGCACGAGGGGGGAGACTTATTCGGCCTTTACGAATGCTCTGCACCAAATCGGCAGGCTCTGGTATTGTACCAGCTGCAGATTCAGGTGTCAGAGAGTTGGGTTCTGGATATATGGATCGCACAGAAGTCTTGGCGCTCACTTTGGTCAATGTCCATAGAGTCATCAGCTGAGTAGGTGGCATCGTGGGTGACACCATTTGGTTGGAGCAATGATTTGGCGGGCGAGGAGAATGATGGGATGGGCTCCAGTCCGTTCTCGTCGCGAACACCGGTGTCCTTCAAAGTTACGCCGGTTCGCCTGTGTAGAATCAGCACACAGTGGCGATGACTCTCTAGAAACCCGGATGCGCTCTGCAGATTGCTTACCTCCCTTCTTGCCCGAGCGCTGTGTAATTCCCAGGTCCTCTTTCCTTGCGTGGAGTTCTTCTGGGCGCCATCGTTGTTTTGCTTTATTTGCAAGGGCTGGAGCGGAGAATGAAGTGTTCCTTCTGGCTTGACTGAAGTAGTGTATACAGTTGATAACAGTCACAAGTATCAACACCAGTATTGTTAACGAAAGGCGCGTCGCGATTGCGGGCAGCCGATCATGCCAAGGAAAATATCGCTAGGATCTAAGAAGTCTAGCTCATGGAACCCCAATCGACCTTTCCTAAAGCAGTGATCGATAGATTCAGTGCGTGAACTCTACAACCCGACTCGACCCGGTCACCTCTTTCCACTCTTTTTCGTTCGTTAATTGACAGATCACCTTCTGATTTGATAATAGAACAATAATGGAAGAGGTCGACTTGCAAGACATTGGCCAGCAGACACCAGCGAAAGATGTGTTCGTCGCGCCATCCATTCATCGAGACGAAATCTTTGCTGGAATTTCTTATACGCACCATTCATTGGTGCCAAATATAATCGCTCAAGATCTGTCAACAGACTGTGTACTTGGCATCGACGAAGCGGGCAGAGGCCCTGTGCTTGGTGCGTACTCCTCTTATGCGAAAGTCCTCAGCTGAGCCAAAACATCAGGTCCTATGGTATATGGTCTTCTATATCTGCCTCTTACAAAACATCAATCTCTTCTGGCCCAGACTCACCACTTCGATGATTCCAAAGTCCTTACCCCAACCGTTCGCTCCTCGCTCATGAAGACTTTGTGCACCTCCCACTCAGATCTCTTTCAAAATTGCGGCTGGGCAACAAGAGTCATGTCTGCTCGAGACATCTCGGCGGCTATGCTGAAACCGGCCGGAGCCTACAACCTAAATGCTCAAGCTATGGACGCAACTATTGATCTAATCAAAGACGTTTTCGCAAAAGGCATCAACATCCGAGAGATTTATATCGACACTATTGGAAGCCCTGCTGTGTATCAGAAGAAGCTCGAACGCATCTTCCCAACCACACTTATCACTGTTGCCAAGAAAGCTGATTCACTCTACCCTTGTGTCTCCGCTGCGTCGGTTTGTGCCAAGGTTACCAGAGATGCTGCGCTTGAAGTATGCTATGAAAATCATATAGCTAATTCTGGGGACAAAATGGAGTCTGCAACGTCTGCTGAAGGTTGGGGATCGGGTTATCCCTCCGATGCTCGCTGCACTACGTGGCTGAAAGGGAATCTGGATTCTGTGTTTGGTTGGGGTAGCGAGTGTCGTTTCAGCTGGGGCACGGCTAAAGATCTACTTGACGCCCAAGGTAGTGCGACCAAGGTCGACTGGCCGATGGACGATGATGAATCAGGCATGCGGGTGACGGACTTCTTCTCGGCCGGACCAGATGGTGTACAAGATAATGGATCTACTGAGTTGGCGGCCTGGTTCGGCACGCCTGTTACGGAGGCGGTGTTCTGGGGTCCTCACGGCTGGTTTGGAGCCACAACAAACACCTGTCGATAATGCATTGCCGATGAACCGACGATATATACACATGCCTCACGGTTTCTAATCCGGATTTGGCACGACGCACAGTTTTGGTACATGACGCCCACATGTCAGCCGACGGAGCCAATTTCGACGAGATTAACAATTTAAAATGCTTGTGCTAGAATAAGTTTGAGGGCGAAAGGCTCCTAATATCGCAGGTCAGATGGTCCTTTGCTCGACATTCGTAACAGAATACGAACAATTCGACATGTGGCGAGCAAGCAACCGCGGCGCATGAAGTCCATTCAGCAGAGGTCTGTTACCGAGCAGCAAAGCCTACCGTCCTCAGTATGAGTCTTCAAGAAGATAAAATTGCGGATTAGATTGCCTTCAGCGCATTTTGTCTTGCGATGCAGAGGGATCAAAGATAAGTCGCGAATCCAACGACGGCGATTCATGCCTTCATGGAGTCTAGGAGGTTGTGAATCTAGCTGTTGGCAAGAACAAACAATGCGGTAGGAGCGGAATTGTTATCGCCACTTTGAGCTCGATAATGACCTCCCGTAGCATCAACTGCACAGAGTCACTCCAGTCACCGGACAGGTACCAGCGGCATCCTTATTCTTCTAGCCGAGATTATGGTTCTTAGTCGACGCAATGCTCTGTCCGCGGAACGCCATACGTCGTCCCAAGTGGGCGAAATTGTGTGGAATTCGTTTCGGCTAGTCCCAAGATCATTCTAAAGGAATGATCACAGTAGGCCGTCACTTTGATCACTTATTCTACACCGTGATTACAGAAGGATATTAGCGATGCAGAGCTGTGAGTCAGGTATGGCAGACGGAAACACCATGAAAACGACCGAAAAGTCGGCGGTTTAGCGATGTGCGCGTCGATGCACCCCCATCATCATTTGGTCGCTGCTGAAGAGTGTACCTCATACTTTATTTGCAGGGTAGAGCGAAGCTCCTGTAATACCACCATCTGCAAAGCCAAAGTCTCAGTACTTCCGTCATTGTAGACAGCAAAGGTCGTAGATAAGTAGTAGATTATAGTCAAGTGAAGTGCCTTGTAAACCTGCCACCCAATTCCTCGCTCGACATGCGATTGGAGATTTCCCGCAGAACTGAACCAATCTATAGTGTCCTGTGGCGGGCCTCGAAGTCAGCATTTCTCCAATAGCACAAACGGGAGTCACGAAACCTGACTCAGGGGCACAACGTCCTATGACGACCATCGATACACCCAAAGCATGTCTCGCGACTCAGCGAATCACACAGATTGGGCAAGGGAAATTCAATGAAAAGAGCCTTACGTCGTCGAAAAATAGTAATCGTCCCAAAGATAGTCGTAGTCTTCGACAATGACCCCTACCATATCCAGCAGCGGCCTCCCCTTCAACTTCGCCGCAAAGCCCTGGATAGATTTCCTCGTGATGTTTTCGTAGAAAGCTCCTCTCATCCCCCACCACGCCATGCCCCAGCCTCGACTTTTCAACTCTTCTCTCTCGACTCCACTTAATCCTCTCGCGCCTCCAATGACACTCTCTTCGACATCCTTCTTTGCAAGCTGTCTCGCTGCTACCTCCAGAGCCAAGCCCAAAGCCCACGGTCTCCAGTCTCTTTTATTTCCCTGATATCTTTGTAGCGCCAATGCGTATACCACAGGCCGTAGTATCCACATCGCCTCTGCTAGCTGCCCCTGCACACTCGTGATCTTTCGCACCAGCCTTTCAGCGCTCTTGATTTCATCCGCACTGACGACTCTCTTTCCCAAAAAGTCTGTGATGCTCTCCCCACCAATCCCAGAGTTCGAGGGCAGTGGTGGTAAGCGCATCCCTGTCCTCGGCATCTTCCACTCTCCATCACTCGGCCCCTCGCCTATCCCATCCCATTCTACACTGCCACTACTGCCAGCGTCATCCTCCACTCGCGTCTCCTGCCTTTCGTCACCGACACCCGAAGCAACGACCGGCCTCCCTCCACTCGCTCTTCCCATACACAAACGCAAGACAGCTTTGACGACCTCCAGCACGACTATAACCCGCCATCGCACCTTCTCCCCAGCCCGCTTGGCAAACATCTCACATAATAACTGCGTATACTGTACCGTTCTCAGGAGCGCTGCACATCGCGCATACAGTGATGACGAAAGTTTCCAGAAGCTCTGATACCGCGCAGCAGGCGAAGGCGGGGTGGGCGACGGGAGCAGATGATTGTTGTAAGCGGTCAGGAGGGTGAGGAAGGTCTGCAGCGATTCGGAGGTGATGGGTGTGTCATGGAAGCGACCGGGGATTATGTAGGTGAGTGAACGGAGGGCGGACTCGATCTGGGATACTTGTGCTGCGTTGGCTTTTACGAAGGAGGAGTAGGAGGATAGCCATTGGGAAGGAAGCTGGAGGTAGGTTGTTGGGATGTTGGTTTGGAGGCGCGCTGAGCGTGTGGGCGTGGTACTGGAAGGATCTGATTGGTCTACGGCCATAATGCCAGAGAACTGTATTATCGGACTGGCTTTGCTGTCATATTGTATATACCTTATGTTTGTCTCGTCGCAAGAACGCGGTTTTGAGCCGAGGTGCAGTCAGCCCTATGATCTCTACTATGAGCATACTAGCTGTTAGCATCTTGGCGTTCTATTCGCAGCCTGTCGATAGAAGCAGAAGTAGGGTAAGGTAAGGTAGGTAGTCTCAGACAGCGCCTCCCTAAGGGTCTGAGGTTTCTAAGACTGAACCAGAAGGTACTTAATTCTGCATGATTTTTACTGCTCGGTTAGCTGACGTTTGCAGCCAATCTCCTTGAAAGACACTATCATTATAAGAAGACCAACTTTCAATGATAAGTCCCATGCCAGTCTAGACCTTCTACTCACTGTGCAGGATGAGTCTTCTTCACCGCCTCGATTACTCCCTCCCCTCCCTTCACCATTGTCCAGAAATCTACAATTTCCAGACCCACACTTCCCAGCAGCTCTGTCCATTGACTCTCTGCACGCTCTTGACCGGCGAGTAGCACCATCATAAGTATGTCATTGCAGCTACCCAAGAGTGGTACCCCAGTATCTGGGAGTATGAATTCACGAATAATCAATCTTGAGTAATCTGGCTTCATTGCGGCGGCAATGTGGGAGAGAATCGTCCGGCATTCAGGCGTTGGCCAGTCGTGAAGTATAGCCCGCAAATGATACATTCGTGCTCCTACGCACCGAACGTTAGCCTAGTTTTGATGATCTCAGGTAATGGATCTCATATAATGACAGGCTACAGCCCAAGAACCGGTTATCTAGAACTCGGCTTCACGTTCTTTACCTACCTTTGATGGGCTGCGGTGCAAAGAAGTCATGAGCCATGGACTCAAACACCGTGCTAGTTCCCACAACCATCTCCTGGTCTTGCAGCACCATTCTACCAATATTGGAGAACCTGTCGTGCAGCATTTCGAGATCATGACCTTTGCCACCGCCAACGTCTACACAAAACGTAGCATGCTCTCCTCTTTCTGCACCATCGATTAGGTTCGCTTGGATAGGATAGAAGTCCATCCAGCTCCCTTGATTGAGGCCTTGCCGTCGCCCAGCCATGTAGGAGTCGAATTGCGCGGAAGCTTCTGGGTTCTTTCTCAACTAGCATGCAGTCGAAGGTCAGCGTTGAGAATTGAATCGGATGCGTTAGAGACCTAGCACCCAGGAGATGTCCTGCGACTCAGGAAACAAGACTTATGCAGAAAGGATGCAGTTCATCTTACGTACCCACTCGAATTTTGGAGCACCGACTGCATATGCAAATGGCGATTTCAACGAGTCGGCAGGGTTCGTGAAGTGGGTAGACTTAAGGAATTCATTAAGCTTGGCCAAGGGTGAAATCTCGAGGTCATATCTGATCAAAGACCATCAGCAACCTTTAACAACAAGTGACAAACACAAACCGAATCTTGACACCGTTGGAGAAGGCTTCCTGAGCGAGGGTTTGTGTCACGTAGTTGGCCTTGTAAGACTGGCTTTCAACCTCATCGCAGACGCCCATGGCAGTGAGAACACGCATCAACCGGACTTTTTGACGTACACATCACTTAGCAATCTACAAAGGTCGAGATGTTTTTGCCCTCACTGACCGATCAATTGCGGGTCGCCGATCACAGACTCATGCACATCCAGGGTGTTGGTGTCCTCTTCTTTCTCCAACATGGAGGTGGCAGACCCTGCTGCCAGCTCGTTGAGATTCAGAGCAGACTCTGCGCTTGCAGCCAACTTGGACAATAATCCAAGCTCGACAGCTACCCTCAACACTGCATTTTGTACAGGCTAACATATGCACTGTGAGCCATATTTTGACAGGTCTACTGCGAATGAAATCAAGAATTACCTGAGCAAAAATCCGGAGGACAGATTCCACAGGTGTTTCCACCGCGTCTCTTATGTTGGATAACTTTGCGACCACACTGGCACGTGTTGCAGGATCGAGCTGATGCTGACTAGAAAGGGTCTGTCTGATGTCTTCAATTAGAGCAACAGCTTTCATTTGGTCGGGTGACGAGGACATGGTGAGTCGTTGACGAGAGAGTGAGCTCAGTAAGGATTCGCTTGCTAGATGTTGAGCGATGACAGTCTTTAGTATTTCAACATACGTCAGGCTTGATTTGTGGTACTTGGGACGGCTTATAGCATTCACTCAACACACCTGCTTACAGAGGACTTGTTCATGCACGTTGCCGTGTGTTCATGTGAATCACGGCGTAGAGGCACGCCAGATCAATATAGATTTGCTTGAGCATACCATGCACTTAGCTGTTGGCTCAATCACGGATCGCAGGATGAGAACTCCTGTTGTGCAATTCCATACTTGGTGGTGCGGAGATTCGGATCGAAAGGCGGTACGTTTTCAGATCACGGAACACACAACGAATTTTGTTCGAAGTCTAGATTCGTTCCAACGACATGGTCACCCTCTCATCGCCAAGGCTTCCATGCATCTGTCCAGATGGCCCCAATCAATAAAGTATCCGTTCCTGCAAGACTACTTTTTTCTTTTTCAAGGATATATTCGTTCCCAGTTCCACGATAACCCAAGAGTGACATCGAAGACCGAGAGTTCCCAGTGAACCTTTCGGGCCCATGCCATTAGTTAAAAATTCCCACCTTCAATCCTGTTGGCTGAATCTCATCTGTCGTTATATTTTCACTGAGAACTTTGATCAGGCCTCAAGTCATAAGATCTAGCCGGACTTCAAGCTCCAGGGTTCTCGCTGGCTGTGGTCTAGCACTACTCACGATCATTGACTCAGTTGGCGGCCAACTCTATCACTGTCTTATACCTGAGTCACTACCTTAGCACGCTGGGACTCTCTAGCGTAAGCGACTCTATGGCTGAGCCCAACAGGAATACTCGCGCACCCCCTGCGTATTCGTTCAGTATACTGCATCGGATCTGTACTGCATTTACCTATGTTCGAGATAAGGAGCTCGCTAACAAGACTGGGTAAGCCTGCGTCGGCCATCTTGCCATATCATCGATTATTGAAGGCCGAAAAAGAAGCCCAGCTTTGCGTACTCAGCCGACTGTGAGGGGCGGCAAAGACATAGACCCATGGCAAGTACTGCGGGTTGAGAGAGAGCATTGGATACATGGACTGGAGAATGAACAAATGCACTTCTTAGCTCGACTACACTTTGAGGAGGCACTCGTCCGGGATATTAAATAATCGCGCGATAAACAGCCTTGAACGTATTCGAAGGAGGAATTTGTAGCGGCTCCAGTACGGCGATTGACCCTCCAGATGAACGCTCCCCGTCCCATCATCCATGGCATTATCGGATTACTGCTCGAAGCCCATTGCTCGAAGCCCATATCCGATGTCTGTATTATAGGGCCTGCTAGCCCCTCAGTTGGATACCTAGTCTGACGAAGAAGCGGTGAAAAGGCGTGCCACTTGGAGCCACGCATCTCGACTAAGGTACCTTACTTCATCGAATACGGAGTATCGAGAGTCAAGTCACCGTCTTTTCTGATGTCTTAGGCCACTTCTAGAACTATTTGCCGCACAGCACGGACACTAAAGCCGCTAATCGTCCTAGTGCCCACGTGAGACAGCCCTAGGTATCACGCTACGGATTCAGCTACTTTATGCTTGAGGATTATGGAATCAGGAGAGCTTCGTGCCATTATGATAACTAATCAGCCGCACATCTTCATACAAGTGCCCGGCATGAGACTGCATCAAGAAACTGGCTTTGCGCTTTGTCGCTACCCACTAATACAATCGCGTTCCGCAGAACATGCCACGTTTGTCAAAACACGAGCACTGGAATCTATCTCGTTAGGTACGAGAACTACTGTCTTACTACTGTCATAATCACCAACATGTCCCAAAATTCCCAGTCTGATGGACCTACCGAGTCTCCCCCTTTGGGGAGACCCAAGCGAGAGGGTAATGACTCTCTCTGGAAGCGGGCCCGTCGTACCCTGGGTACCAACTCTCTGACTTTCCTGCAACCTGTGAGTAGACCTACAGGTATGTCATCTTCGTCAAGTCTGTGAAGCGCCCCCTTCCCATGTCCATCCACAATCTCCCTCCTTCCTCTTATGACTCGATGCGAGAACAAAGTTTCAGGAGTGTGATATGGAAAGTTGGATTAGGCACGCAGGGAATCTGCTGCATTTGCACCATCGTTAGGCCATCTGAAGATTATGCTAACATTTGCCGATAAGGTAGCACTACTGCTGCTTCTGGGCCAGCAGCGCCAAGCAAACGACGAGAGCAAGTGCGCCATGCCCAACGGTATGTCTTATGATCGAAATCACTAATATCTTCAATTCTCTGGAATTCCCCTTGGCCCGAACACTTCACCTACATAGGTCTGACTTCGCTTGCTGCAGCACACATCGTCAGAGAACACAGAATTATATCAAAACGCTTGAGTCGGAGGTGGTCCGTCTTAGAGAGTCTGAAACGAAATTGATGCAAGAACGTGAAAATCTCTCCGGAGTAAGCGATCAAATCCTTGGTCTCAAGATCCTCAGTTGATGTGGAATTTAGCAAGTTGATTCTCTCAGAAACCTGTTGATCCTCAACGCAATTCATCTGCCGCCTAGTGTGGAAGACGTTTCCTCAGAGCCAACTCATTCTCAGCCATTTCCTGATCTTGAAATGCCAGCAACTGTTTCCTATTCTGCTGACGACCTCGACCATCAACGGCTGCATGTCAACTTTCCACGTCAAGACACCAGTAAGAGACTCGGCTACCCGACGCCAAATTTCTCAAGGTCTTTACCTCATAAACATCAACCACAGTCCGTCTCAGACCTTCCAAACGGTTGGTTTCCACCTTGCTGAAGTCTTCATTATCTCCGGCTGAATCTACTGCAAGACTTCTCCCTCCAATCATTGAACGTCTCGTCGGTTCAAACGGCATCGACTGATGTCGGAGCATCCGCATTCGTCGATACCATCGAGACTGCGATCGACTTTGTCCTTGCTTTAGAGCACCCTTGCATGTCTCATATCCCGTATGGAGACCCAGAATCCAATGACCCTGCGAACCATATGATGATGGCGTCAACTCCACTCGTCGCTCGTGCACCGCAGGCTCCCCGAGTCAATCAACAGTGGACCACTAGTGGAGCCATCATCAAGGAACTATTGAAACTATCTTCGAGCATCAACTTGGACGGCGAGATAACCCCGGTGGAAGCGTGGCATCTTTTGCACGGTCATCCTGACTTTTGGAGGCTGGATCAGAGCCAGATTGAAGGTTTGAAGCACGAATTGAGTGCCGCTGTGAGGTGTTGTGGGTATGTTGCCCCAATTCTTAGGATTTCGCTGTTGCAATGCAGTAGCCCACATCTTATTATTAAGGGTTTCCTTATTTGGAGCAGGTGCTGACAGGTCACTATATAGTTTTGGAGCAGTGCTAGACGAAAGAACATTCTGGGATGCTTTGGATAGACTGCTTGCTGCTGGCCTAAGGTCACAAGGGCGTTAGTCGATGAACGAATTCACTTGTGCTTTAACAGTCTTTGCGTGCCAGGCGAGATGGGTGGTCATTTGTGCTTGCAAATAAGCTATCTAGATGGGAAGAAATGTCAGTAACGTCAAAATCGGAAGTCAGATACACACAGACGACTTTTCTACAGGAGCTTGAGAAGCCGATGATATCCCCCAGCAGTTTTAGGGTGTAAGAGATCTCATTACCTATAGATTTATAAATGGACAAGAATGCCTCTTTAACTAACGTTTTGCATCCAAAGGTCCAAGTTTGCCTCCGTTAGTTGTCATATCAACTAGAGAATTTCTGCAGTACCAGTCCCCATTATCACAAACCGTCGATCCAGTATAGACCAGAGTGTTGTACGTGACAATTGCCAGGCTATGTCTCATCTTCAAAACGCAAAGCCTGGCGTTTAGCCAGTTCTTCCATCTCTTTTCTCCCGTCTATCGGTATGAACCGCCTCAGCTGTCGATCCATGTAACCTTGTGGGATTCCTTCTAGCGCCCCGTCCCTAATACCCATGTTCATCCGATGGATGTACTCTTCCTTGGGCCGGTCATCCTCTGTCCTTTTTCGATCGATGTAGACTAGCATGTCTGTCTGCTCGGCTTCTTCTGTCACGTCAAGCGGACGACTACCATCCTTTGAAGGCCAAAAATCCACAGATAGCATTTCCTTCGTGTATGAGAACGGAACGCCTTCATTCCGGTCAAGGCTACGTTCATCGTCACAAGTTAAAGTGTAGATTAGACCATACACTTCGGCCCCTGCATTCGAAGTCTGCACGACATTGGCATAACCACGATTGTTAATCATCCAGCGATATCCTGGTAAGCGCCCAACACCCCTGAAGATCGAAGATGGACAGCGTAACGACATCTGTTCCTTCCAGAGGTTGCTTCCATATCCGAAATACATGGTTAGCGACGTCTTCTCCTGCTCGCGCTGGAAATTTGCAAGCCTAGATTTAACATCATCCGCGTTTTCATTGAGGGGAATGGTCTTCGCTGAAGAGTCCGCCATGCTTCATAGCGACAAGACTATTCTGAAGCAGAGGAATCAAGCTCTCGCGTCCTGATTTAGGATACGATAGATGCTTTGACACGAGTAGAATGTTGTTTTGAACGCTTATAGTCCTTGCGACGTTCGCTTACGTTGCTCTCCATATGCTGACTTGGTGCAGGGAGGCGATGTTTGTGTTTGAGACAGTCGAACATACTCCGTATGAAGCACCCTTATTCTAGAATATCCTAGCGTGTGCAGTATCCTTGAAAAAGCTTGGCGCTGAATAGCATCCCACTTCTGTATGAGAATTTGCACAGAAGTACGTACCTAGATACCATATTTAATATCATGTAGATCAATCCATAAACTTTTGCTATCACGAGCATTCGCGACAATGGGTTTTGATCGTCCTTAGTCAATGAAGCCTTTGTGTCCATTGCGGCAGGGGCTTTAGGTAGCGACCATGGCTCATGCAAAGCCTGACCTAAGGCTGCACTGTTATGGACTCTTCTTCAAGAGTGACTATCGAATACACAGATCCGTCTGAGGTCTACCCTCTCTTCGGCAGCAATCTTTCACTTAGACTACCCCTGAGGGAATTACATTGGTCATCATCCTCGCGCCCAATACGTTCTATCAGCACCCTCCAAATAGAGTTGGTCTCCGCTGACGGACCAAAGTCCAAGCTCGAGCCAATATCGACTGAAGACCCCTCTCAAGCTCAAGCTCCGCCAAAGGTCGACGGCGGTAGAAAGGAAAGAAGACACCAGATACCTGGACTTCGACGGACGCCCTATCTGAAGATATATCTCCTTTACTGCAATGATGTTGATACATACAGGGCAAGCTCACGTAAACAGCTACGTGAATGGGTGAAAATTAATACACAACAAATACAGAGCAGTACCTCTCTCAGTAAACAAGAGAACCACGATGCCTCCGAGTGGCTCATCATACATGTCGTTCCCCCGTCCACATATGGACCGACAGACGAGTCTAGGCCGACCAGCAACAAGGATGATAGCAACACCGAGAGACAGTCTACCTCTAGTCGATGGCCGTCGCGCAGCTCCACAAGGGTACTTGAGAAGTTACGATCAGACTTCAACAGCTCATCGAAGACCGCCGTTGACCGAGTGGCTCAGATCCAAATCGTAGAGCCTCCCATCGACGATGTCAGACAGGTCGACCTGCGAGCAGAAGATGGGAAGAATGGTTGGGGTGACTTGGTATTCAAGCTCAAATCTCTTATACTAATGTCTTTCGATTTAAGAGTGAGTCAGTACGAGGAGGACATTAGAGATAGGGAAGGACAAAAGAAGGTTTTTGGCTGGAATTTCAATACATTTTTCGTCTTAAAAGAGGGACTGGCAATGGGATTCGAGAACATGGGGCTGCTTGATGATGCGTTGACGGTATATCAAGAGCTAGCCTTTGGTTTGAGGGCTGTCATTGAAGAACAGCACATTGGGGGAGGGGAGCAGCAGACAGCTCATTTTGTGGACTTCACAGAGGACCTATACGATGACTTCAAGCACGCAAAAATGCTCATTGTCGACACAATGGATAAGGTCCCAGAGATTGGGCAACGAGTAGCTGACCCAGGCGCCTCGATCTTAAATACCGACAAAAAGCCGTTCCGAGAACTGATCCTCACTAACAAGATCTCCTTCTTTGACTTCCAGTGCTATGTATTCGCGCGCCAAGTCTCTCTTTCCTTCCGGCTGGCGAATGCGTTCAATAAACAAGTACGCTCAAAGGATGTCTCAACTTTTCAGAATGAATACAAGAACAAAAATGGTGGCCAACAAGGTGGAGCAGATCTCAGAGAGCCCGGTGATCATAAGCCAGAAAATCTTATCCTTTTGGCTGAAGTTGCGAAGTTATCTACCGAGTTCATAACTTCTACGGCCCGCACAGTACGGGAAGACGTCCAGAATGCCGTCCTCCAGGCCCAAGCACGCCAAGTCGAAGAAGAAGAGAACGGAATATCAATGCAAGATGAAGCGATCGATAATTTCGTCGAATCATGGTTGTTCTCTGCTTGCCAGTGCATCCTCGAAGCGACATCCGCTCGATCGCTCGCTGGTCAGCTTGATCCGCTTCTGCGTCAGCTATCGCCAAAGACTACCGGTACCGAGACCAACGGCGATGGGGATCATCTTGAAAAGAACCTTGGTTCAATCCACCATGATGGCTTGCCGGCCCGAACAAGCTCCCTGCCACCACCAAATACTGCAAAAGTCCTGGCGCCTCCCAGACCTTACTCAGTCGACTGCATAGACATTGCGAGCCTCTCGGCACCAGGCGGTTCTCATCCGGGTGCTCAGGAATTAGCTGCTGAACAAGGAGATATATTGGCCCTGAAGAGGCGAGTACTTGGTCGCCTTGGCCTTCGGCATGGTAATCGGCAGAAAAGACTGGCCGACCTGGCTCTATTTTCTAGGAAGCAAAACGAGGAGATGGAAGATTTCAAGCTAGATGATGGAGATACAGCAAGAGATACTGTCCACCACATGAGCAAGTCCACTGGTGATAAAGGGACAACTACTACTGGCTTGTGTAACAGAAGTCTTCGTTTAGCTCTACTCTCAGGTAGTGAGTTCTACAAGGAATATGAGGTACACCCTGATCATGTCCGCCAAATTTTGAGGAATTCTGATCATGCGGTCAGAGTTTGACTATATCAGCTCTGGCACATTACGTTGTAGGCAATCGAAATAAGGCGGCTGAGGCGATGACTACAGACCTTGCCGTGGCTCGTTTGTAAGACACTGCCACCCCAAAGGTCTGAGTAGTATTGACCAGCTGTAGTCAACAAGAAGACTACGCTTCAGCCGCGTCATATTTCCGTCAATTAGCACCCTTGTATGCTAAAAACGACTGGTCTGAGTTGGAGGTTACAATGCTGGAGACGTATGCTCAATGCCTGAAGCAGCTTGACCAGATCGAAGAATATGTGCGAATCAAACTGAAAGCGCTCGCGAAGATGATCCACGGTCGTAATCAGCGTCCTCTGGAGAACGCAACAGGGTATCTTGGCGAAGTCATGAACGCCTCGATCACGTTGGGCGCTGAGATTTCTGTCGCAATGAACGATTACTTTGACAATATCCAGCTCGGCAAATACATTCGTCACTTCGCCGATCGGGATGGATTTGAATTGCAACTGAACGTACGAAGCCTTTTGCCAGTGGACCTTCCCATTGATTCCATGCGGGTGAGTCTCCTTTGCGTAGAAGAGGATCAGCGCTCCGAGCTTTGGATGGCTACCGCGGGGCCTCAGATAATCAAACAAGGCTTGGGAGAAATAACGCTTGAATCAAATGTAGGAACTGATAGTGCTTGCTCGGAGCTAATCGCCGCTAAATGTGACGTGTAGATGATGCAGCCTGGCTGGTATATCCTGGATAAAATACATGTCCGCTCTTCAAACGTCAGGTTTACGCTCGATTCCTCCCCTACAACACGATTCCCTCTCTTCCCAAGGAGCAGAGAGTCGGTTCTCTCTTTGGATTCAAACAGCTCTACGAACGGACAGCGTGTTTTGATTTGGCCTAGGTCCGACAGCCTCGATACCCATTTGACACATTACGAACGCATGAATCTTGAGCAGCCAAATTCAATTAAAGTGGCGATATCTGCTGGGCGGAATGAAATAACTAAGTGCAAGCTGTCCATACGAGCTGCTTCGGCTGGGCTGCGGCTGCATACAGCAGATGCAGAAATCGTGGACCAAAAACTTAAAATCTTGGGGAGGTCTCAGCCTGGTAGTATATACATGAATGAGATCTTAGCGGACACCACCGTAAACATCAAAATACCCTACTCTGTCGAGACTGACCCACGAGAGATCAGTGTGCGCGCTTTTATCGATTACACAACGCCAAATGGGGACTTTGCCTTCGCCTGCAGTGCGAGCCTTCTGATTCACCTGCCTTTGGCTATCAACGTACAAGACTCCTTCAAGCAGGCTGTACTAGTATCGAAATTCACCGTAGGCCTATCGACCCCGGTGCCTGTACGTATATCAAGCTGCCACCTCCAAGGGAACAGAGATTTCCGAGTGCATGCGCCAGCTTCGCCAAAGATTGCACTTGACGTCTTTCCTCGTCAGCCACTTTCCCTGGTATCGAAGATCTACCAAACTTCGGCGCACAGGGACCGCAGAGAGGCACCTCAAACCAAATTGTTTCTCAAAGTGGAATATTGTTGTTTGGTTGAAGACATCAGAGCAGCGGTCGAAACAGTGTTCCTCGCCGACCTCGCGACCACGCCTCTCCAAAAATTCTCACGACCGCTGAGACGCTCGCTACCAGCAGCCTTACACCTACTATACGCAAGGCAGGATCTCGAAGCTATTGCAACTCGCCGCGTAATCCTCGTCAACCCTTTCGAGGAATGGGGTTGGGACGTGGTGCTAGCAGGTCTCCCCCCCAAAGACGGTGCAGAGCTTTGCACATGGTTGCGAGGCTGGTATGAGGTTTGTCGCATTAAACTCCGACAGTTGATAATGCTTAGCTATCTGTAGAAGAATCGTACGATCTCTCTCGACGCAGCCAGCTTCTCGTCACTT
>JAABUV010002050.1_pt1 | contig 28137 bp, 32 predicted proteins | sample 5559971 | NCBI WGS metagenome assembly JAABUV01 (sample SAMN10711881, study PRJNA513362) | rock metagenome | isolation source: Antarctica rocks | place: Antarctica: Victoria Land, Knobhead nord | collected 2015-12-19
AGTCGGGAAGAATCCAGCGCTGGCTGGCATGGATGGCGTGGCTAGCCGTATTGGCCGAAGAGATGGCTATGGCAAATATGGCCGAGGAAGATGAAGTGGACGTGTATCATCGTCCTTGCCCCGGAGCATCAATATGGGCGGTTTTGTCCTGGATTTGGGCGGTGGCCCGTTTTCTGCTCACGGTACGCGGGCAATCCGCGATGAGATACTGGACGGAGAGTTAAACAGCTCAGAATTAGGCCAGGATAATACGAGACAGAAAGGACCGTATCTAAATTTAGCGTACTTGCGCTCGGAAGGTTAGTGACAGCAGTAGGCCTTATGGACTTGGTCGCCTCATCCACAACGAAAGCGTCCATCGAAGATTGTAGCAAGGCTGATGGTTTTCCCAAAGCGTTTACTTGTGTCCAGTCACCTTCCTTTATGTAATTGCCCCGCTGGTACTTACTTTTCCATATTCCATTATTAATATTCCGGAAATGGTTTTCAACTCATTCGTTCTCACTATGGCAATCATCTATCTGGCATCACATCTTGGGCTCATAGTACTGATCTTTTACTGCTTTTCTTCGGTGCCAGCAAGTGTATACGAGACGGTGGATTGGACTTCATATTTCCCTCACTTTGCTTGAGCAGAGTCCACAGAGCTTGGTATGGAAATTTGAGAATTTGGCAAACGTATCTAATATATGTTCATTCACCTCAATGCATGCGCGATGAAGCGACCATGAAACCAATACAAGTACATGAAGCAAAATCCGTAACCTTTTTGCTCGTCTTGAAAGATATTGAGGCAACCTGTATGAAGACGGAAGAAGTAAAGAAAACGAATCTCACGGATTTGTTATTTCTTCTTTCTTCTTTCTTCTCTTGAACTAAAGATGGAGTATTTGTTACGGAAATCTACGGAGTATGAACGAGTTTTAAACTTAAGCCCTATGAAACGACGCGGAAAGACCACTGTAGAAAACCACCGAGAACGTACAGAAGTCTTCAATTTATGCAATTATACCGAATTCTTTCTTAATGGACTGCTCACCACAAGACACAAAATCAGGTCTCCAACCTTCGATCTGCCTATCGAGAGATCAAATTGGGAATCATCCCCTGAACACCGTTGTCACTACCTGACCATGTCAACAGCGCTTGCACAACAACAAACGACGAAAAGGCTGTCCTATAGGGGAAAATATACCCACCCCTTCTCAATCCGAGTCATCGTAGCTCCAATACAGAACCATCACTTTATAGCAACCAAAATCCACCGAATTCAGACTCCATATCGAGAATAAAATCTTGCAAAAGACAAACACAGACTAGACACAGGGTCTCGCGATATCCATCGAAACACTAGACCAGGCTCACTTTATGCAACGAAAATCGAAATCGACCATACTGACCATCCTCGCCCTCTCCTCGCTAACCCCCATACCATCCCCTAATCCCCCATTCCCCACCTCCCACCCCCCACCTCCCACTCCCCACCCCTTCCACCCCTCAAAGAAACCAAAAACAGAAACTCAAGTCAAAACTCTCCCTCACACAGCGCAACACCAATCCCACGCTCCAGCAAGCGAACCGCAAACCAGGGCATCGATCTACGGCCGTTTCACATCTGGTATTTGTAGCTTCAGCCGATCTAGCTATGTAGGAGCGGGAGGAATGGGTGTGGGAAGTGTGATGGAAAGTGAAATATGTACATAGGCCGGGAGGATATTTTGGGGGGGATGGGGGTTGGATGGAAGCGGAAAGGAAAGGAATGAATGGGTGAGATAGATGCCCGATGACATACGAGTAACCCAAACTCAAGCGCTCGCAACCAAACCCTACCAGAAAAGCTGCGACTTCCTTGAGTTTTTCCCCTGGTGGGTTGAGAGAAAGAAAATGTGAGAGTTGTAAAGTGGGGCAGATGGGGGAAGAAGAGGTACAGTATTCATCCTCATATGTACATACTCAGGGTTGACGATCCCCATAATTTATTTCCACAGCCAAGTCCGCCCCCTCGCTCTCATGCTCAAGTCATATCAGCTACAGTACACGATACTTGAGTCTGTAACCAAAACCATCTATTTGGCGATACCAAGGACCGAGAAACCTGGAAAATTCACGACTCGAATTTTGGTTGGAAGATTACCGTTTTCGATACTGTACAAAAGCATCTTATCTACAGTAGCTACCGAAAGCTCTCTTTCAAGCCCCCATCGCCGCTCACAACGTACACAAAACGCACACGTTTCGTCGAACCCCGGGAAAACGCCAAGGAGGTCAATACACCTCTATTCAACCCTTTAGCTCACAGATCACCGCGGTGCAGATACCACCACCAGAAGAAACCAGAAATGCAACAAGACTCCAGCAGGCCCTTTCTTGCAAGTCGTCATATTACTTTATCAGACATGTGTATATATATGCTATGCCCTTTTCTCCACCCTTCAATGATCATACCCTGCGCCTCTCTGCCAAGGACTCCCGTTGTTCTGCTGCCGGTAGCCCGTCTGCCTGGGCGGGGCGTGGCCGTTGTTGGCCCATGAGTTATTGTCGGTGTAGCCACCGTAGCCGCCTTGGGGGTTGTCGGTGTAATGATTTGGTGAGCCATGCCTTGGCGTCCCGTCACTGGGGAGGAAGGGCATGGCGGAGTCCATAGGAGACCGTGGGGTCTCGCCATGGCGGATGGGTGATCTGTTTGAATTGGCGGTTGAAGGTGGCAAAGGCATACCCGACGGATCGTGGGGGTTACGTCCTGAGTTAGACGAGTAGGAGTCTTCGTCGTCGTCAAGGTCGCGCGTCTTGTATGCGGTCTGCGTCATGTTGCCTCGGGCTGTTGCACCTAGAGCATCAAGCTCGGTGTTGAGCTGCGTGCTGGATTTGATAAAAGAACCTCGGTCGTCACGCATCGGTTGGTAGCGGGTATCTGGGTTCTTGGAGATAATGGCGTAGACGGTGGAGAACAGCACCATGACGACCAGGACTGTGGCAAAGATCGCGTTCATGAAGAAGAAAATCACTCCCATCACACCAGTGACGATGCCCTAATTAAACATTAGTACGACGACATACAATCAATCGCCATAGTGAGAACTAACCGGTTGGTTGAACACAGCTGTAAAAACCAGTAAGAAGATGACGTTGAGGAAGTTCATGGCGGCAATGGAGATGTTGAAAGCGTTCGTCTTTTTGTCCATCCATGGTCGAAGAATGCTCACAGCGATCAAGAAGATAGCTTCAATAATCACTAGCGCAATAGCCTGAATTGTCCCGGTTGGTTGGGCGAATGCAATAAACACTGCCTTGACGAGGATATAGAGCAGCAATGGCAAGATGAAATAATACGCCGTTGCGCGGAATTGAACGTAGAGGAAGCCCCATTTGTTCAATGCTGAAGGATCGGAGTAGAGGATGTACGCCGGATTCTTGTGCATGCTAACGGATCGTCTGGCGATACGGTACACCTTCAATGCAGCCCATAGCAGGGCAACCGTCATCGAAATGAAAAAGAACAGTGCAAGTACTACTTCGGCAGCAGAATCCAGCTGTGTCAGCTCCCAAAGGCAGAGAATGCACATTTGGGGATAGCCAATCAAGACCTGCATAAGTATTAGTGCGAGTCGGATCAATGTGTTGAGCTTCATCATACCAGGCGGAATAATATGCCCTTCAGAACAATTTTCCAGCCGTTTCTGAAATCCTCAAACTTGTTCCCTTTCAGCCATTTTGCCTTTACTGCAAGCTCGCAGAAGCCCTTGAATAACGCCACTCCAATAGCCGTCAGTGCTATGAACACCATGAAGAATACAAGACCTGTTAGGAAAATATTGGTAGATTCGATGTTGGCTTTGAAACCAACACGCTTGATGCCTTTGACAGTAACCGCTGACGTGGTCGCGGTGTTTCCGGTAGTAGTGGGGGTAGCGGGGTTCTGTCTCTTAAGCAATTCATCATGTGCCCGGAGGAACAAGATGTGAAGGAATTCCTCGGATCTTTTCTGTATCTGAACCGAGGCCGTGTTCAACGTCGATAGCAAAGTCGACGGTTTCCCGCCAGTTGCTCTTTGGTACCACGTACAAATGTCTTGCAAGAACCCGACTCTGATAATTCCCATACTCCACTGGAAGTTCTGAGTCCATGCTTTGACCATTGGTGGTAAAGGCACCGAGGTCATACCAATGATGGCTTGGGCCTGGAAGAAACCAAACAAGGAGAGAGCGTTTGCGGCGACATGAGCGGCCGTATTTGAATGTCCTAATCCAGAGGTCACCGCAGAGGCCACCAGGGCCAGACCAGCGACAACTGCTGTAGCCCACCCCACACCCTTCTGGTATACCGTCTTTCTATTCGATAGTGATGCTTGTACACAAGCTACACTTTTCTGCGTGGCCTTGTCCTTTACATAAATCTTGACCACACCATCCAGATCAGGCCAGGTATATGCGATCCCAGGTACTCTCTTCACCGCATCAGGCGACACAGCCAAATTCGACAAGGGAAGACTGATCTGGCCAGTATTCATAGGGCACATGCCCGTAAGCTTCTGTTCACAAGGATCGAACTGCTGTTTTACAGCAAGATAGCCATAAGCAAAAAACTGAATTTCTGCGGTGACATAGCCCGAGATGGATGATACGCCAATCACTTCAAAAGCCAAAGAGTTATTATCCGGCGTGAATTCGACATCGAACAGAGTTGCTGTAAAACTTGAGTTCTCCTGACAAGAGTTAAGTGAACTCGATTCGATGACTCGGACTGCTGAGGTGAGTGATGGAAGGCTGGCGAGTACGGCGAGAACGAGACTAAATGATCTTGAAGATAATGGAAGACGCATTGTGGGTTGTGTTATTTGGATGTGACTCGTGGTACGGCGACAAAGGTCAGGTAGTCCGGCAGTCTACCGGAGAGCGATCGCTACAATAAGTTTGCGAGCTTGAGCCGATTGTTGTGCCACCTCTTCCAGTAAACAAACTTCCGAACAGACCTGGGCGATTCCAGGTAATCCGTAGACTGTAGTTGCTGTGATGTAGTCGCAAAATCGTAAATGTAAAGTAAACGACGGTCGCCGCGACGACTATTCTAGTGAGCGAAAACAAGAAATCAAGCGAAGGGCATGCCGGAAGAGGACGGATGACGGCGTGTCGAAATCGTACTAAGCCTGAGCATCCCTTTTGTCGCCTCAGTCCAGTTGTAACGATTGTGGTGAGCGTCTATCTTCGAGTGTAGTGAGAGTTTGTTGTATTGTGTAGATGTTCAGGTGCAGGTGTAGGTGCAGGTGGAGGTGAAGGGAGGAATGTCAGCGACAAGGAGGCGGTTAGCGTGGCGCTAGCGGAGAAAGGGTTAAATTTCGTATTATCTGTTGTTGCTGTACGCGTAATACAAAGTCATCCAACCACAGGCCTGACTTTAATGAAAAGCATACGAGTTCAAGGATATATACTCCGTAGCAACGATGGAAACACGCAAAGGGTCAGAGTACCAGTAAATTGAAAGAAAGGTTATTAGCATGATCATGCATGGTTTTGCTGACTGCTGGCCTAAGTCCTTCTGATATTTCCCGTTAACACTGCCCTACACTCATCGTCTCACCTCCATTGCGCACCCTTCATGTTATTCTGCAGCAGCATTAGGCTACCTGTCTAGGTAGGGTACTCTAGTTGGCATGTCCCCCAGCTTCAGGCCGACCGTCATCTACCAATCCATCACGAGGTCATCCCACTTGCTACTTCCAAATTCCTAACCAATCGGAGATCTCGCCAGGAACGGCAGGCCGGTTCCTGTCAGGTGCGATGTTTTATAAGGCTGTGCAGTTCTGCAAGCCACAGGCCAAGAATAGCAACCATATCATGCTGTAAACCAGCTAAAGAAAACTGATAATGCAGCAGCTTCTTCATCACATCACATACACCAACTGACTACAGACTACTGTCAGGCATAAGTTATAACGACCCCCTTCCATCAGCTTCTGAAACTTGACAGGGGCCGCACGTACGCAGTTTTGCGTTTGGGTTTTCCAGAGTTTATGCAGGTACGCGCACTTTGCAGCGGAGAAAAAGCTTGACTGATGCGCCGCCTATTGGATTGGTCTCGTTGTCATATGTACGTACCACGAGACGTTGACAGCGAATTCAGGTACAGCGGTGCAGTGGTGGCAGAATGCTTTTGTATTACTATCTTCTCATGTCATCGTCGTAAACCGTCATCCATCTACGTCTCAAGTACAAGCAGAACCCGGTCCGGTATCGTCAATGCCCTACCTTGCCTTGCCCTACCTTTCCCTACCCAGCCCATCCACAGCCAAGCCAAATAACGCCCGCAAGCCATGTCGTGAATTGGCTCAAGGTATCCGCAGAAAATCCTGAGGAGCGTCGTATCCTCATCGACATCCGATGGGAAAAGTTATACATCGAATTAGAGACCTCTTGGTCTAGAAGGTCACGTCCTCGGCAGACGAGATATGATTTGGAGACCCTCTGTAACGTTTGCGCTGAATGTTACTAACTTTGTCTGGGCTGTAGTTGCCAGATGTCGTGATGGGCCGAGGGCCGGTAGGTTTGCGCTGAGGAGTAGATCCAGAGGCGGAGCGCGGAGAGCCGTTTGCCTGTCTACGATTAGCTGTATGCTCGTAGAACCGCAAAGTAGAGGCAGAGGAGCGCACCAGATCGGCACCAGATGACGCGTTACTATATCGCTGCTCGGGTTGCAGAAACTCCGAGCTCAAAGGCGACGCAAACGCCGGCCTGTTGTCTTTCGATGCCAACTTTGGTGGTTGTGCCGGTATCAGTGGGCCATCGTCTCGAACCTTTGGAGGCCGAGGCGGGGCGTTGCTCTTTTCAGCCGCTGATGTTTCCGAGTAACCACCATCAGATATGGGCGATAGATTACCCGCTCCTCCACTCAATCGATTGCCAGGACCCGGCGGGAACCGAGCAAGGGTAGGGTTTGAACCCCACTGGTCAGATGTTGGAGAAATGGGAGAGCCAAAATTATGAGCTTGAGATTCGAGATGGGTTTGGTACCGATGTGTTGGTCCCGGGCGTGGTTGGGGGTGCTGAAGATTAAGAGAATTACGGTGCGCTTGATATTTTGGATCCTCCGATACTTGAGAAGGAACCAATGGAGAAGGCGGGCGGTTACTTCGAAGAGGATCATTCTGGAACGAATCGTTTGATCGGATCCTATCGTCGCCATGCGGATCGTAATGGTCGTTGTCGTAGTGCAGATCCGAACCCGAGCGAGATGCTTCCGAGTAAGGTCGTTCCTTCCGCCCACTGTTTCGAACGTTATCGCCCATGGATGAAGCTGTGGTTTTCGACCATCTAGAGATCTTGGGGAAGAAAGAGGAACTACTTGATTTGTGCTTGCGACTCTTGTCCGTGCCAGTTTTTGGAGTATTCTCGTTGCTCTGAGCTCCTGTGGGTATATGTACCTGCGGTGGAGTGTCCAACGGCACAGACGTGCCTCGAGCATAATCCCTGGTCGGAGTAAGCAGCTTATCATCGTTATTAAACTGATGATCGAGCACGTTCTGCTCATGAGCTTCGAGCTCTTCGTCTCCTTCAAGGACTGTGCTAACCCGGTTCCCTGATCCTTGACGAATGTCTTGACTCCTCATACCATTTTGTTGCCTCGAAGGAGGATTCGAGAAGTATCCAGAATGACCGGTCGACGAAGTACCGGCCTGACCTTCAGGCTCATAGCCATCTTGCCCGACCGCTCGTGCGTTATCGTACGAGCTAAGACTTTCGGGACGAGCTCCAGTAACATTAGGCCGAATGTCCTGTGCAGCCTTTAGACCCTCCACTTCTCCAAGCAGCTGGACAAGCATGTCTTCAATTTTGCCAAGATCGTTTGTACTGCGTCCACTGAGCCCTTTCAAAGCACGCCTGAAAACACTTCGTCTCTTGGTTCGCATATCCTCGTCGTCCTCGGCAGAAAGCTGGCGAGAAGCGCGGGGAGCCCCCAAAGGTTGAGGTCGTGGGCCTCCAATGATTTTTTGAATAGTACGATCATGTTGTTTGTTTCCTGTATCCATGATCATGTCATCTTGTTCAGCAATGAACCTCTTCATATCCTCGAATGAATTGCGCATTTCTGCAGCGCTTCTAACCAAGGTCACGAGGATCTCCGTATCGCGAGCATTTCGTTGGGCGTCTCGTACAGTAAGCTATATTACGATAAGTATTTCCTGCAGGAAAGGAGGGAAAGGGTAACTAACGTGATCCATAAGCGCCACGACATCTTTGGACTGAATTCTGTCGATGCCTCGCCCCATTGCACTGTCATAAAGAGGAGACGGCATCCCGTGTGAATTGGCACTTAGGTGTCTTGCGTGGCTTTTGTTGTTACTTACGAACGGATCGTCATCCGCCACGAAATCGCTAGCATCGTTGACTTGGTTTGCCTCATACGCTCCATTCCAATGCTTGTCCTCCGGGCTGTTGGCGCCAGGAGAGTGTTGTGGAGCAGCGGATATGTAGCCCTCATCCTTGTCCTTTGCCATAGGAGGCGTAGGGATAGACATGCCGGTCATATAAGAGTCTCGGTTTGGTCCAAAGTCATGATTTACGCCTTGGGCGTATTCTTCCTCCAGGGTAGGCTGGGCTTTTCCATTAAAAGAGACATCTCTAGTGTTGTCCTGCCCATCATGATATTCCTGGTCTCGGCGGGCTAACGCTGCTGCGCTGAGCATACCTGCTGCTGCAGCCTTGAGGCTTTCATGAGCGCTATGATCGTTCGAGTGAGAGAACGGTTCACCTTTGGACTGTGGTGGGGTAGGTTGAGAAGGCCAATGATCGCGACTTCCGTGATGTATGCCGCCAATTGGTCCTTGTATGATGGAAGGATTGGTGTTAAGGTCAGATTCGTCCGAGTCAAGACCATGCCCAATTTCAGGGATTGGATCATCCGCAACAGGGAGACCACTAACCCCCATTGTAACTTGTCCGTCTTCAGACCGAGCAACACTCTGTCTTGGCGAGTCCGCTGCCGAACGTTGATCGTGTTCATGTAGCTTCTCGGATTTGTAGCCCTGGGTGTGAGTATCACCATGATCATCAGGATAACCACCATGCTCCTCTGAACCAAATTCTTTGTCCGACGCGCGAGGCTGATCGGGGGTGACTCGTCGATCCTCTTCGAATGAGTCTACGTAAGACTTGCTTCCAGCCTTAGAGCGCACAGAAAGAACTGATGGGTCATGCAGTGAAGCGACAGCTGATTCCACCGCGATGGGGGTCCTTATGAATTCCGCGTTCGCACCCATTCCACGAACATGCTGAGCTGCTGTGACCTTGTCAAGATAAGGGGCATCCATGCTATCATCGGTGTAGTTGGTTAGATGCCTGATGTCAATGGTAGCGTCCGGATAATTCTCGCCTGCCGTGGATTCACGGTATCGATTATTCTCTTCGTGTTGTCGTTCGTACCATTCGTCCATTGCAGGATCTCCTGAGTCATACTCACCTTGCGTAGCATCAGAATCTCGAAGACCGTGCTGGCCGAGCACGTCCTCTCCCCGCTCAAGGTTGATGCCTTTTGGTCTGTTCGAAGGAGGGAATTGTTTACTAGCGACTGACGACAAGGATTTGATGGAGAGAGCGGAGCCTCTCCTATTGTTCTGATTGAGGGATGACAAAGACCCTGAGCTGCGTGTGTATCCGGTGTCTCGGTTCGGAAGATCGCGCTCTTCTTGGAAGCTAGCAACACTCTGAATAGGACTTAGCCCTTGGTTATGAGCTCGGTGAGCAAAGACACGCTCGTCGTGATCGTTATATCGATCATGGTTATGTGAAAAAGTTTCTTCAGCCAAAATACCTGCGCCTACTGCTGCACCACCAAGGCCAAAATCACTTGCCCGTGGACCAACTTCCTCCATATGGAGGCTCCGCTCGCTCTTTGCACTGTGCACGCTCAGATCCCCACGGGAGAGATTACTGTGGTGAGTACCCAAGCCCTTGTGAATTCCCACAGGCGTTCGTGTAGGCGTTCGTTGGGCAGGCGAGAGTACTTCTCGAGGTGAACCACGAGAGACTTCTCGAATCTCGGTTCTTCGGCGGTGCATGGATGGCGATGCAGGTCCTTCGGTTTGCTCAGATAGTATTGAGTCCCTTGTAACTTCTGACCCTTGTATTTCGCTTCGCATTGGCATCGGAGGGACCTCATGCTTGTAGAATATTTCGTCAGTGCTTTCGGCAACACTCGCACTTCTGCTGTGACTTTTGCTTCCTTTTCTCCTTCGCTCTCGCTTGTCAATGCTCGACTTCGAGTCATGGTGTTTCAGTGCAGCGGCTGTAAGAGCGCCGCCGACAACTCCACCCACTACGGCGTCTCTGGGTCGATGTCCATCCTTGTTCTTGTGGTGGTGCGCCGTCCCATCATCACGGATTACGGTTTCCTCGGACACATCCCGCTCAAAGCTACGTTCTGTGGGTGAGTCGAATGCCTTGTCCCGCCCACTTTCTTTCCTTCCTTTAATTGAATTACCAGATAACACGGTACCTGCATTATGCTCATCTCGATTGAGGACGACCTTGGGCCTTGTTTTTACATCAGGAGCACTTGCGTGTTTGGAGACTCGACGAATGAGTTCAGTCCGGGATGGGCTGCTACCAGATGCTGTTGAGTCTCGGTTGCTACGTTCAAATTTATTCCGGTTCTGCTGTAATTTCTGTTCTTCTTTCAAGGTAGTAAGTTCAGGCAAAATCAGCCGTCGGATCGCATCTTCTACCGTTTCAAGCAGCTTCGGATTTTTGATTGAAGAATTGGAAGTACCGGAGCGGAACGAATACTGGTCACCAGATTTCCGTCTGGTAGAAGCCTGAGACGTTAGAAGACTTGACTCGGCGCCGCTCACAAATTCATCTTCCTGTTGATGTCGGCTTGACCTGCGTTTGGGGGATATGAGGCTCTCGACAGCTTGCTCATTGCTGACGCTACGGCTTCGGGTCTTACTTCCATGTCTGCGTTTACTGCTGCTGACATCTCTCGGCTTGTTCTTAATCTTCTCGATGGCCTTCTGAGTAATCCTTTCTCGGCTCAGACTTCTGCTTCCCCTTCGTGAGGGTGTCTTTAGGGTATCTGTCGTAGTGATCACTGCACCTTTGCTTGTGCTTCGACTTCGATTGCGGCGGGGAGTCGAATTTCCAGCAGTTCCCTCCAACATGCTGTCCGGTGGCATTGATGAAACCTCCGAGGCATTTTGTTGAATGTATCTCTGCTCCGCTGGTCCTAGCCCGCCAGATAAGTCGCTCCCCTGATCTCTATGCATTACCTCGATCTCGACAGGTGGATATCTTCCGGCTAGACTAGACTCTTCTTCCGCTGAGATGTATGAACTGATGCTCTTCTCGTCAGCGCTTTCGGTGACGTGCTTATCCCCAATTGTTTTTGGGCCCAACGATATGCGTCTCGTATATGAAGGCTTGCGGTGACTCCCAGCTTCGGTAATCTGGATGTGCTCGTTTGTGTCCTTAATCTTACGAGCAGCTGATGGTGTAACCTTTACCCGGACACTTGGCCTGGAATGCACGTTTGGCCCTTTCCCTCCTTCAAAATACTCAATGAGGAGCGAAGTTTGTGACTGATGTGTCGCCCGGGTAAGTGTGCCTTCGTGGTCTTTATCGCGCTTCTCCCTCCTCTTCTTGGTGGATATTGTGATGGGGCTTCCGTCTTCTGGGACTGAATAGGATGTGCGGTCTGTGCGACGAGAGATGTCCGTGGCAAGATCAGTCCCCGTTACACTTCCCCCTGAGTTTTGAAATGTTGGCGAGTCGGTAGGCGCAGGGAGTGGGGGTTTGCGGGCTTCAACGCCCATTGCGATTACAATTGTGCTTTCGTGGTTCTATAGTTGTAGAGTTGCGTGATCGTTCGAGCATCTAAAGTATAACGGCTTCTTCGATGGTTGATGTGTAACGGGGGCGTATTTCTGATTTGGGTCGGTAAGGTACCGAGGCGGGCAGGTACCTGGAATGAGAGCGCACAGCACTCATTGACGATCAAGGTCAAAGCCGAGCTAGAGGAAAGGGATTCTATCAGTATAAGGGAACATTGGTGAGCCACTGATAGAGACTCTTACCAGAGATGATCTGATAGAGTGTCCGACTGTTTTGTTGATCGTAGCCGTTGTACTTCGGTGACCGGCATTCACCAGTTGAGTAGAAGTTTATCAAGCTTTGATGCCCTTTACAATCATTCCGCCTCTAATCTAGGTCATGAAAAACCCTTCAGATCAATCTAGGATCTCGCAGAGTAGGGACTGGGGCGATGTCGACTGTCCAGCTGAAAAAAATTGTGAGCCGGAAGGTGGTTTCTCCAGAAACAAGCCGGGCGTCAAAGAAGGCCAGGCTATGGCTCCTCCTCAAGCTAGGATTTGGAGGCTGGGGGCACAGCAAGGCCACACACACAACCAACAAACGCACACGCAGTGAAACCACTAGCCTTTGCTCACTCCCTTGGTTCTTGGAGAACTACCGAAAACTTACTTTACCCGTGCAATGACAGGCAGACCACCCAAAAGAGCGCATAGGATTGCGTAGTACCACAAGACTCTGATTGGCCTACCACAAAGATCTCCAAAGCTCGGAGGAACTCGCATGTGCTGAGATTGCAGATTGCCAAAGGAGAAGTGAATATCTATCGGCACCCTTCTATCGTGCAAGCTCTGTCTACAGTACATCTGTACGTGTTACCGTATGACATTGAGCTTGCGTACGACCACGATAGCAATCACATCCATCTATCACAATTCCAAGTCGGTTGATTGACTGATTTACGGATCAAATCCGCGCCAACTGACTGGCTTCCGCCCCAAAGAGCAGGGTTGTTGTTTGGAGTTGACCGGACGACTGAACGAACACCATTCAATGGACGATACACAACATGATTGGACCCCAAATGACAGGTTTTATGTACTCCGATTTGCGCTTGACAGCTCATCACCTTCCAATAAGCGGTTCTTTGGAAATCTATTTGCTCGAGCTTTCGTGCTCCGTATATGGGGCCTTCCGAGCGGATCCTGGCAGGAGAAGGTAGAGCTCGTTGCCTCATTAGGCGAACTTGGTGATGAGAGACCTTGTGGGATTTTGCTTAACCAGCTAGACGAGTGGTATCACACATGTTTACATCGCTTTTACAATGATGAACTATATGAATTAAGCAGTCCTCGCCCACCAACGCCATGCTAAACTCAAAGTCCGTATCATCCAAGTCCCTTACCCATCAATCCGCTTTCGCTGAAAGCGCTGGCCTTGCTTCGGCTGACTTCCGTAAGCCCGCCTGCCTTCTGTCTTCTTATCCCGACTCATACTCGCACCCAACGTAATATCCACCCGCGGAGGAGCCTGGAAGCCAAAGCTCTTCGCTACTTTGATGAGATCGAGCTTATTGACATCGAATATTGATCGTAGACTGTGTGATGCATATGCTTGTAGATAGGAGCGGTAGCCATCTTTGGCCGACTGTAAAGAGCGCGTCAGCAATATCTTAAGGAAAACTGGAGTTCATTCACCTTGTTTAGATAGTAATTCTGCCCAATCAGTTTCTCCAACTGCGATTGGATATTGAAAATGCGTTTGGACGGAAATTCGAATTCCACCAAAGGTACTCGTGCTTCTTTGAGGTGCTTTAAGAAGCCTACCTCGCTCGGTTGTAGAAACATGAGACTTCGTCCTTTACCGTTGGCCCCTCGTGCAGTTCTTCCAACGCGGTGTATGTAGTCACGAGGATCATCGGGGGGATCGAATTGCACGATCCAGTCAACAGCTGGTATCTAAACAAAAGTCAGATTGTGTTGCGATATCGTGGTGTTCTAGCAGCTCACGTCAAGACCTCTTGCAGCTACGTCTGTGCAGATCAACGTGCCTTGCTTTGCGTTGCAGAACGAAAAGAAGGTGTTGGTCCTTTTCTCTTGCTTTTGCTTGCCGTGCAAATCAAGCACTGGCAGATCGATGTAATTAAGCAGCTCCGAATGATATTTCACGCAATTGCAGCTGGAAAAGAAAACAATGACCTTCTTCTTTAGATTTCTCTTCAGGAATGAGAAGAGAAGAAGGAAGCGTTTATCGGAATCGCAGACAACATAACCCTGTTCCAGGCCATCTACCGTACTATGCTCTTTTGAGTGATCAACGTTTATATATAAAGGTCCTGGTCGAAGTGATATCCGAGCCAGGTCTTCCACTTTGGTAGTCTGTGTCGCGGAAAATAGCATGGTTTGTCTTGTCTCTTTGGGTAGTATCTTGACAATTTGTTTCATCTCATCCTCGAAACCTACCTCCAATATCCGGTCTGCTTCATCGATGACCAATGCTTTGATATTCTTATAGACAAAACCTTGGGTATTCTGAAGATGATCTAATAATCGTCCAGGTGTTGCTATAATCAAGTTTACCCCTTTTGTGAGCTTTTCTGCTTCTGCTCTTCTGTTGGCCCCTCCAATGACAATACCATACGTTTGTGAATGATGAGCCATGAGTTCTCGAGCGACACCAAATATTTGCAGTGCAAGTTCTCGAGTAGGGGATACTATTATAACACCAGTCCCTGCACGCTGTTAGTCTTCGAAGCATTGTAGATGATTGAGACGAACCATTTCTTGGTTTAAATCGTAGCGCGCTCAGCATCTCCACCGCTGGTATGAGAAAAGCCAAAGTCTTGCCCGAACCAGTCTTTGCTGCCCCGAGCACGTCCCTCCCAGCAAGTAACGGTGGAATCCCTCTCTGCTGAATCTCTGTCATGGTCTCGAACTTCATATCCTGTATGGCTTGCATGGTCTTGCTTGATAAATTGAGATCGCTGAAGGTTTTGGGATCTACCCCTGTTGTGGGCAACGATAGAGCTGAAGTGGGGAGTGAGTCTGAGTTGATAGTAGTGTTGGCGCCATTGAGGGCACTGCTCTCTGTATCTTTATGGCCGTCCTGTCCTGTGGCAACATCTTCGTGGGTATTTTCCACTTCTACAGATTGAGGTTCTTGAGTGATCTCTGAGAGCTGCTGGTCGTCTTTACTACGCGTGTGCTTTTTATTTCTCTTGTGCGTTGATGGAGGCTCTGGTTCTGCAGCGCCGTTGACTGGGAGAACATTAACCGCAGTTTCGAGCGCATTGGTGAGGGCAGATGTATGTTCAGCTGAAGATGCATGTTTCCGCTTGCGCTTCTTGGATTTGAGGTCTGTATTTTCCATGTTGATGCCTCGATGACCTGTAGGTTTGTAATTCTTAACTTTCGAAAATTCTTTGGTGGTGCTACGGTGATACGCTAAACTCCACGGAGGTTGCCGATTACGGCAGACCATATCGTGCAAACTGAAATAACTCGGTTAATCAATGTAAATTGTAGTACTCGGTGCTCGTTTTCCATATAGACGGAAACCTTCTTTACCGCCAAGCGATTCCGACACAAAACAGGCACGCTACCAAAACAAGGCATACAAATGGTAAATGGAAGATAACAAGTAAATCAGATCCTTCAAAACGTCATGTTCTTCTCCAACGCATCCATCATCGCCGCCGCCTTCGCCGCCACGTTCTTACACTCCTGACTGTACCCTTTCTTCTTCTCCTTCTCGCTAGAGGCCACAGCATTGTATCCAACCCTCCAGAAATGCCATCTGTGGAGAGTAAAGTGTGCTTTACCATCATAAAGTGGACCTGGATTCCATTTGCGCAAGTGATCGGAAGAGACCTCTCCTGGGAATAGGACCTGCTTGAAAATGCTCTGACCATACCATAAGATCCATTGCGCCGCTGCTAATACGTAAATATCATCGGGAACGCCCGGCCTTTCTCTATAGGGTTCACGGCCTTCGAATGCGTCGCGTTGCGCCCATATGGCCCACGTAGGACTGGTGTGGATAACGCGACGTTCAAAGAGATTCGATGCAAAGGCATGGAAGTTGACGTAATTGCGTGGCTTCTCTGGGTCTGGGCCTGTGTGAACCTCCGGTTTAGCTTGCTGCACTGGAATAGTTAGGTAGGAGTAAATCGTAGGACGTACTATTCAATGACTCCCTGAGTGACTCCCGCAGGCGCTGGTACCGAATATACTGGTTCGGTATGTCCTTCAAATCGTTGGTGGAAGTCGACATCCAGAAGTCGACATCCAAAAGTCGAAATGCCTGATGTAACTTACCTTTGAAGTGTGTGCCTGACCCAGCTTTGGGGAGTTCGCGAGGTATTCTAGAAGTTCAGCGAGCTTGAGCTGAGACGGGTGATGGTAAGGGATCTGTTCGGCAACTTCGATGCAAGATTCCCCAAAGTCCCAAACTTCCGTTGACAGAGGAGCTTTCCCCGGCAGAAGGTTCTCAATCGATCGTGCGGTGAACTCCAGCGTTAAGGTCGAGTCTGGCTGGAGGAAGTCACGGAGAAGGGCGAAGGTCTGGTCAGGGATGGCGTCGCCTGGGGGGTCCTCCATTTTGAGATCCAGAGAATACATGGTGGGCGCCGTCATGCCACAACACAAAGTACGCTTTATAGATCGAAATGTCTCGATCATAAGAAAGTAACCTTTGCAAAGGAGGCGCGACAGGCAAGGCAACTGCACGAAGTAATCGAGTAGAGTCGTGGAAGTCGACGCCTGAATCAAACGAAAGAAACGGTATGTCGGTATATCTCGAAAGTCAGGATGTTCACTTCCCCTTGTTGGCTTGCGGGAAATGCAGCCATGGTGCCAGAGATATACTCAGCTCCGGGAACTTTCAAGAAGGTATCATTCTCAACCTATCACTTGTGCACAGAGTGCATCTACTCGGGCTAGTAAAAAGACGCGTAACACTTAGGCCACGGACAATCATTGTTGAAATTTGAAATGGATAAGCAAGTCCTCACAGCCCTACGTCATCAGTTCCCAGTCTCTCCCACCTAGCTGCCGCCATTAATTGCGTCACTGCTACCGCATCTGCCTACCTTATCATCCATGTTCACAACTCCCCTTGCGTCCTCATGGCTGTCCGTCCCCAACATCTTCCCTAGCCGGCAGCGCTTTCTCTGTTGCCAGCACCTCTTCCCCCTCCATTCCCTGCCTCACCTCCAGTCCTCTCTCCTTCCAGCGCAGTATACCTCCGCCCTAGGCCTCCCTTCTTGCGTCCATTGACCCTTTTGTACCTCGCCAGCATTCTATTTGTCGAACACGCAGCTATGATGCAACGACAACATCGGCTCCTCACGACCCTAGATACAAGAAAGCTGTAGAACATACCGCTTCAACACTTTAGGGTGAGCCTGGGGTTATCTCTGCACCGATCCTCGCTTCCTCATACCTGTCTCACTGATGCATCTGGTTTGGACCCAGCTTGGAAGCCCCAGAGATTTTCACCACGGTGTCTGCTGGGCAAAACTTCGAGTGATACTGCCAGGAAGACGATCTGAGATTAATCCCCAAAGGCCGCTTTGCTTTTGAATTCTGCAGCATTACAGGGAACTCTGCGTTGCTACCCAGATGCCGTTCCGATCGGTTTCATAAATAGCAAAGTCTCTCCATTCTTTCCCTTCGGATGAGATAGTGATCGATTCGAAAAGCCGCCTCCTAATGGTGAACGGGACATCCGAAATCCTCGATGGCCTTGCAATTTGATCTCCACGAGGACTTTCCAGGGCGGGGTGTGGCGATAGACTGCTATTGACGCACGGGTGAGAAAATCCTTAACTAATGTCCCCATGTTTGGCTGGTGAGAGCTTTTGCTCTACCTGTTTCATCAGTGCTCATGGACAATTGTATAAATTTACCTCAGGCAGTTCTTACTTACTCTAGGAGAATGCCTTGGATATTCTTTGTGTCCGCCATTTGCAGGCCATGCGACATGCGCGCGCAATGGTCCACCTCATCCCAATCTGGCTCTAGGTCGTTGCAGTCTATCTCGGGAATCATGATATCCCCTGATTCTTCCCTGGCAGGTCATGCAGGCCCCTTGTGTCGTCTAGTGAGTCTCGCCAGCAACTCATGTAAATAATTATATAATTACCACAGGAAAGATTCTCGCTGACTGTTTTTGGGTGAGTCTGAATGTGCCGAGTTTCGGTGTTTTGATCATGACACAAGAATTCCTAGTAGGCTTTCGTTGTGGACTATCATTGTCCCATCAGATGGAGTCTTTGAGTGAAATTTAAGTAGTTGAATCTCACTGGCCATACTGTGCACCGATCTTTCACCAGGCTGGGAAGATTTTCCATGGAAATTTCTCGCAGGGTCCAAACTGCTGAACGTGCTCCTCTGTAAAGGCGGCAATGATTTCCCTAGTATGCTGCCTATGGCACCATCTTACTTCGCCGCAAAAGCCACCACAGAGTAAATGTTTTTGCCATTTTCTTCATACGCCTGGCGAGTTGACTGGGCGACCTTACAAGCGTCGTCACTTACGTTCTAGCCTAAGCATCTCATTTCGACAGTTCTAACGGCTGGGCTTCTCTTCTCTCCTGAGAACAGGGAATTCGCAATTGATTTAGTGTGGAGGACAGGCGTGAAGGCATATGAAGCGTCGTAGAAAGTAACTTGCCTGACGTGTTTACTGCTATTATTGCTCTTGATGTCACTAGCATGGCTCGTTCAGCTCTATGAATCGTCAAGGCTACGAACGAGGGCTCTTCTGCAAGCATGGCAATCTTGGTGTGGTTATCCGAGATTCTTCTTTACTCAAATACTTATCGTTTCACACATACTTCAAAGACACTCTCAGCTCTGTTACAGTGCGCAAGAAAAGTGAAATTTGGCATCTCTCTCTGTTGTGCTGAAAGATAGATATTCTCGATACTTAAAAAGGGCATAAAATAATCATCTCGATCTATTAAGAAGGAAAAGCATCACTCTGTTGATTATCTTCAGAAAGAACATGATCATAATGATGATATTGACGATTAGAAGCACTACTCTCTACGATGCTTTTTTCTGTGATTCAATTCAAACCTCTTACGATATCAAGTTCAATGAACTAAATGCTGAACAGATTTATCGAAGAATTAGCTTACTGATCGATCATCACCTTGATCAATAGATAGCTTGAACCCTGCAAGGTTCAAGTGGTTTTGGTGTGGTATTTTAATTGCTCGATTGCTCGATTGCTTGATGGGCTTGGTACTTGGATGGATCGATTTAGGGGTGGCTGAGACTTACTATAGTTGGACGACATGATGTTCTGGACGGATGGACTACTCGGTTCACGAGCTTAGGATGTTAAAAACTGGTCTATGTGTTCGACGGCTTAGCGATTGGGAGGATTGAGTACCTATAGGACTTGATTTTTTCAACTTATAGCCTACAAACAACATTCAGAGGAACCAACTTAACTACAGGACACTCCTCAGATTACGCAAACCCACTCTCACATTTTCTTCAAAGGCTGCAACACCTGCCCATGCTCCTCCATCCACGCCCGGATATGCGGCAACCCCGTCATCGGCCCCCTTAAAAGCACCTCCCATGGATACCTCGGCGCCACCAATCCGGTCTCCTCCAGTGCTCTAGCCTTCAGCTCCTCCACCGTCCCGCCCCGATTAAAGATTTCTGGCTTTCCCGGCAGTCTAGCCTCGCTCATCTGGTTACGGAGCGCGTGTGTTGCTTGCTCATCAACGGAGAAGGTTTCAGTTACAACGACGCCGTAGCGTTGGGCACCTTCGAATGAAACGAGGCCGCGGTGGACTTCTAGAGCTACGAGGGAGGGGTCGCGTTTCAAGGGGTCGCCGTAACCTCCGCCTAAAGAATTTCAGCGGGTTTTACAGAGCGGCAGGAAAGACATACCGCCCCAGGTCAGCCACTCGAGCAAGTCTCCATTACTGACTCTGATATGATCCTTCTTGCTGGGCAATACTTCCCTTCTCCCATCAGCATGCACCAGGATCTTTGAGGATCGCGCCCCAGGTTCTCCACCTATAACACCCCATGGCTTCGAAAGCCAGCGGTCGTCATGAAGGGAGATTTCACCCTCCTCGAGGAAGCGGTAGAATATGCGCTGAGCGTTGCCGCCACGGTAGAGACCTGGGCCGCCGGAGTCGGTAACTGTATTGTACTGTTCAATACGGAGAGGGTAATAGAGCTCGAGAAACTCGTTAGGAACGGACTTCATTGCGGGCCAGAGGCAATGGCCGTCCATGCCGTCACCGTGTGGACGAGCGGGAATCCCTAGAAGAATCAGCTTGGTCATCCAAACACAAAAGCAGACTCACCTCCGAAGCCAATCTGGTATAGTTGAAACCATTCGCCATTCTGCTTGAAGCTGGCATTGAGACCCCGTTAGTGCTGATGGATTGCTCAGTAAACTAATGACCTACCCAGAAAACATAAAATGGGGCTAACCAGCGTATGTGTACGAGTTGACAGTGCAGCTGGACGAACGGGGTTCAATATCGTTCCTTCTGGGATGACAATATCCACAAGATCATGAAATCCATCATTGATGACGGTTGTAGGATCGTAGACAGTGATAAGGTAGATCCCAACGAACATCTTGAACCTGCAAACCCCGTTTCATCAGTTGGCTTCTACCGATAGATGTATCGAACGTACATATTGTGGCTCAAATAGAAATTCACCGAAGACGGTGACTGCGGATCCGTCCCTGTAAAGTCAAACCTCAGGCGGCCGTCCTTTTTGCTCATTGTACAAGCAACCTTCCAGGGACCTAGCCCTTTACCATCGTCGTCAATGAAGTCCTCGAAGTAGACTGGTTCATCAGGAATTGCTGATTCGAATAGTGATCCAATCGCCTTACGATTCCGGTCGAAGAGTTCGTCTATAGCTGCAAAGTAGGTCTTGTCTCCGAACCGGGAATACAGCTCTTGCATCCGTTTTCCAGCTACACGGCATCAGTAGGTAGGAGACCCAGGAGGTGGAAACATTCTACCTAGCTTGCATGCAGCTACGAGTGCCAATGTGTCACTACAAACACGTGCTACTTAGGCTGTACTCAATGTAGAGATATTCAACATGGACAAGGGCTCACCAGCGATTCCATTCTGGTAAACGACAATTACGGTAGATGATATCCACGACAGCCGTATTCCATACTCCCCTAGATGCTAGCTTCGTCAAGGGAATCTGAATGCCCTCTTGGAATATACTGGAGGCGGCTGTTGGGAGAGAACCTGGTACTGCACCGCCATTGTCGGTCATCTTCGCAGAAGTGTCAGCAAAGGAATGTCAAAATGGTTTGGAAACTTACATGACCTAGATTGGCCGTCCAAGCGACTGTTTTGTCCAGTCAGCATCGTCTGCTTGGCATAGAAATGTGGCGCTTACTCAACTTCCCATTCGTGAAAATAGGCATGAGGACGAGCCAATCATTCAGATGGGAGACTGCTCCTTGAATGGAGTATGGGTCGTTTACAATGAAAATGTCATCTTCCTCGATAGTCCCTTTCCAGACTTTCACAAATTGGCCGATGAAGGAGCCAAATTGGCCAACGATCATTTTCCCACTCGGCTCTGCAATGACATTGAATTCGTCTTGCTGTTCTCTAATAGCTGGGGACATAGTTGCTCTCGTCATTAGGGTATCCATTTCATTCCGAGCGTTCCGAAGAGCGCTCTCAAAGATATCAACTGATGAAATATTAGCTGGGACTAGAGGGTTCGAGCTACCATTGCCACCGACCTGTAACGATATCTAGAGTGACCTCGCTCTTAGTCCCGTTCGCTAAGCCGTTTGAAGTAGCTTCGACAGCATTCTTGCTATCAGAATCCCACAAAAGGATATTACCAACGCTGTCTATTTCCCCCTTGAAGCCGGGAAGAATAAGAGTGTTGCTGTCCATTTCGTTGATGATGCAAGGGCCATATAGGGTATTTCCGTATATGAGTTTAGAGCGGTCCCAGACAGTGCTCTCCTTGTACTCCTTATTCTGATATACAAGAGTAGTCTTCCCCACATTAGCTGAAGGAGAAGGCTCTGAACTTTTGGTGCTTTCGCTTTCTTTGACTCTGATATCTGGAGTAATTTCTTCGGCAACTATGCGCAGATTCATGAGTTCAATATTGGCAGATAAACGATAAGTGAAAGCCTTCTCGTGCGCATCTTCGAAGAGCTCGCTGATATGACTGAGATCTTGGGCCTTGAGCTTTGCAAAGTCTACTTCAATTGGAATCGTGATTGCTTGGCCGATGTATCGCAAATCAGCCTGATTTTTGAATGTCTAAGTAGTACAGTACATGGCATTAGTATCTTCTCTGTTTAGAAGGGCTTTCAAAACTGCTGGGAAGACATGTTACCTGTTTATCCTTTGGCACACCTTGCTCCTCGCGCATAACCTGTGAAGCCTTTGCCGCCAAATCTTCGTATGCATCCAAGACCTCTTCTTTAGTTGTATTGGCCAGAATGCGGATAAAGGTGGTAGACACTTCATGGCGGAGAATCGTCGTTGCATCGCCCCATGCACACAGTACCCCCGGTGAAGGAGGGATGATTACAGGGAAAGCGTGAAGTAGCTTTCCCAGCGCGTTCGCGTGCAAAGGCCCGGCACCGCCAAAGGCGACCAGGCTAAAGTCTCGCGGATCAAACCCTTGTTCTATAGATACTAGTCGTAGTGCTCCGTACATTGTCTCATTTGCGATCTTTAGGATTCCTTCGGCCGCTTCATGAACACTAACGCCTAGATCGTTTGCTATGTCCTGGACAGCTGCTCGAGCAGCTTTGAGGTCCAACTTGAAGGCACCACCTAATAAATACTCGGGCAGATATCCCAACACAGCGTTAGCGTCGGTAACTGTTGCTTTGTTGCCTCCTTTCCCATAACAAGCAGGGCCTGGATCGGCACCGGAACTCTGTGGGCCGACTCGAAGAGCTTTTGTGACCTTTGGTACGCTTGCAATCGATCCACCACCAGCACCGACAGTCCTTACGTCCACTGAAGGAGCTTTAACAACCAAGTCGCCAATGGTAGTCTCTCTCCGAACTCGAGGATTGCCGTCTTCAATGATGGCCACGTCAGTAGAAGTCCCTCCCATATCAAGAGTTATGAGGTTTCTGTAGGCCGTTTTGGCCGCTACGAGCGATGCTACCCCTGAGACACCTCCAGCAGGGCCTGAAAGAGCCAACGTCACCGGGAATCGATTCGCTAAAGATACAGAGGACAGGCCTCCATCTGATCGCAGAACACGGAGGTGCTTAGTCTTCCCCTTCAAGGAAGTGAGAAGATTGTCCAGATACCGGCTGACTTGTGGTTTAATGTAAGAGTTTGCGACTGTTGTAATAGTACGTTCGTACTCCATTAGCTCAGGCAGCACTTCTGACGACAATGATACGGGGGTTTTTGGGAATATCTTATCTAATACGCGGAGTACGTCTTGCTCACTGATGTAGGCTTCAGTATCAATATTCGGGCGTCATGATCGTACTGGCTTACTGTTTCGAGTTCGCAAACGAATTCATTAAGCTGACTGTGATAGCATCTGGCTTTTGGGTGATAATTGATTGTAATCGGTCTCGAAACAGCTTCTCATCAAATACGCGGATTTCTTCTCCATCAATTGCCATACGTCCTGGACATTCTACTGTCAATTCCAATGGAGCAAGAGGCTCTGGTTTCTTCCAGGTTATCCAGCTGGCCAATCCTAAGTGTTGTGTTTAGTGAGAAAGACTGAGCGAAAAGACTGGAGGCGAAGCACCTCCGGGCACCTGAGACCGTCTTGTTTGTAGTACATCTCTATAGCCTTCGGTAACGATAAGAGCTACTTTTGCTCCCTTCTGTTCGAGGATGGCGTTCGTAGCAATAGTCGTGCCATGATTGACGACCTGCACGACCGCATCTGCGGAATTGGGTATCTTAGAGAGTATCTCGTCGATGCCGTGACTAACGCCAATAGATTGATCCTTTGGCGTAGTATGAACCTTTGAGCGCCATGTCTCCCCAGTATTCACTTCAAGAAGCAGCAAGTCCGTGAAAGTTCCTCCAACATCTATCCCGAGTCTGTAGCTTGGTGCCATACTACGCGTGACGGAACCCTGGTTGATGAGAGGATAGATGAAAGGTGAATATCAGACTGCAAGCTGCCCGAATCGCGCTCACCTGAACATGCCGACATCTCGCAATACTGATGTATTTGAATCGAGTGTATCCCTTTAGCTGCAGCTTTAAGCTCTCGAAGATACCTTAGTCCTGCATTCACTTTGATAAACGAATGGCTATGATAGGATTTCCCTAATAGTCACCCAAAGGAATTGCGTTACAGGTACCTTAAGCCCCACACTTACACCCCACCACATATGCATAATGACGAACTGCTGGATAGAAGACACAGTGGAAGCAACTGCAATGACTAGGTTTGCCTAGTACTATCTCAACAGCGTGGGACAGAACACGATGGGTAGCAGTCTCTATGCTCGTTCATAGTCAATTTCAGGTACCTCTTAAGCCTTACACACCTTCCTTCTCTGGGCCTCATGCTCATTAAAGAGGCTTAAAGTGGTTCACAAATTGCATAATTCCCCACAACAGATCATCATTGTATAAAATCAGAACCACATCAGACAAGGAGATCCCATTTCGAACAGTTGAACTCAGTGGCACGGTGAGAAAGCCGCAACTGGTCCGGTGGTGTTCTAACAAACTCATCTGAACAATCCCATCTTCCCGAATCCAACAAGCAAGCCAGCGGTATATATCTACTCCTTGTTTCACCTGGCTCGGAGGGTAGCTACCTCGCCCTTGACGACGATGGTTGAATGTGAGCGGGATCAACGAGGTAGGTAGATATTCTCGATCGGGCGTCCTAGAAACACTCCGTATGCTTTGCGAGTGACTGCCGATGAGGTTCGAGTCGGGAATACTGAATATACCTCTCCATGTCTTGTCATTGTTAAGCCGGATGGAACATGTATGCTATGAAAGAATGGGAGATGTTTCGGTGCTGATACAAAATTGTGAAGACTGGGAAAAAGAATTAGCCAATAGGAACCCTTGTACGGATTAGGTAAGCCTCCGCTCCTCGAAACCTCCAAAAACCACTCAGCCGCTTTCCATACGGTAGCAAAGGAACAGCCACAATGCTCTTGCTTCCCATCTAATCCATCGTACACAGAGATTTGTACATCTGAGGGACCCTTCGTTTATTCCTTTGTTGCTTCTTGCTGGTTCCGCCATTACCTTGATAAGATCCTCTCCACAATATCCTCTTCGCCCCAAACAGCGAACCCCCAAATATCTTCCCGCGACGCCGGCGCCCTCAAATCCTTTAACAGTGGGGTTTCTCTACTTAGCCATTGTAAATCCAACCAAAACGCTTACGAACACTATAGACACTCACGGTTCATTGGAAATAACCCCCTTGCGGAACTAGAGGGCTCCGTACTCGATTGCTGCCTTCGACTTTGCTGCAGTGTAATATCTATTCATATTCCGACCATCACTGCTGGGTTATCCTAGGGTAATCTAACACCGATACCACGCCCGGCAGAGGCATTGGCTTGGTGTGGAACACCTCATAGATCTGGCGGCGCAAAATGTCCCCTGAAGCCACACCAGGATCTAGTACGGACCGAAGGGGCCTTTTGCGCGCAACATCATTTGACGAAGTAGATGGTCTTGAGACGGCTGTCCAACACGGGGAGTATAAAAATGGATTTAGCGAAAAGCGAACCCGTTTGTCGAAGGCGTGGAAAGAGTCACCTCCTTGGTTACGGCCCCGATGCATGTTGATAGCTCTCGGCATTGCTGCGGCGCTATTACTGCTTAGCACTTTCTACCTCCGACAACATGGTGGAATAGTAATGCCGGCGGAACCTTCAGAAGCTGCTACTCAGACACCGAGTATACCAATTCCCGTCCAACCCCCTGACGCCAAGGTTTCGAAATGGGAAAAGCCGACAGGCTTCAAGATAATTGGCTTGATTTTCTTTGGACGACCGTCAGTGGTGGAAATACTCGACTGCTACCTCAAGAGAAACCTTGCCTCAAATGGAGGGTTCTTGGATGAAGTGCATTGGGTTGTCAACACAGATAAGAAACAAGATATACAATACCTCGATGACCTGTTGGAAACTTCCGCTGTATACAAGAAGATCAACATTCCGTCACTTACGTACAACAGCGTATGGGAACATGCTGTCGAGCGTGACCATATGTATATTAAGATAGATGATGACATGGTGAGTTGCCCCCAGTCCTATTCTGTTTAATCTCTAGCTTCTGATTGAATTTAACAGGTATACTTCGATGATAATGCTATTGCGAACATTGTTTTTACAAAGATGACGCATCCGGACTCATTAGATGTGGTCGCAAACTTGGTGAATAGTCCTGAAACCGGCTGGCTGCACTATCATGTTGGGGCTATACACGCATATCTGCCTGAGAAAGAACATCCGTCTTCTGATGTTGACCCTGCTTCTTATGGTCCGAAAGCATGGCGAGCATCAGCTTTACCCACCTGGAACGAAACTGGAGAGATGAACTTTCCATTGGCGGGAACAAAGCCAGACGACGGCAGCACTATTCCGGAAGCAGACCCTGGGGCACCTCCCTACAAAGGTCATCGCTGGCTACCATTGCCAGACAACGAACGGAATCTCTATAACACACCGATCGCTAAAACGGCGTATGATCCATATGGCCCAGATTGGACAAGCTGGGCAATTCCTGCCCAGGTCCACTATTCTCTGCTTGAGAACCTTGAAAAAAACCAATTGAGTAAATACCATTACGGTAGCGGTCTGGACACTGAACGTGAAGGCATCTGGAATATGCAGTATGGGCGGATGAACATCAACTTCATGGCAATCTGGGGCAATGACGTTCTCGACAACCTGCCTTTCTCGCAGAGTGATGATGAGCATGAACTATCTGTGGTTTTGACCACCAAACTTCGAAGACGTAAGTTCTTTTAATGGTGCTCTTTCGGGCAATTACTGATCTTTGACAGCTCTATTGGTCAACACGCATGCCATTGCCGCTCATTTCAGCTTTCGAACGCAACACGAGCTGTACGAGACTGATCTTCTCAGTCGATACCGTGCGTACGCCAACGAATTCATCTGCACAGCCGACAATCAGATTCCTACATCCGCCTAGTAAAGCCTCTTCACTGGTGATCATTCATCGCGCCGAGGTAGCTGCTTCCACCCCTTGAGCATTTTGAGACATGCGACAGCAGTGGTTAGGTTGGGTTATGGTTGGTACTCAAGATGAGGATTGCGGAGCGCTCTTCCGAGGTGTTTAATTTCCGGAAACACCAAATCGCGGCTAGCTACATCGCTTGCAGCTCAGCTTCTTACGGATTTAGTCACAGAGAAGACTCGCCGCTGCGTTTCGCTCAGCATAGACTATATTCACACGGGGCCAACCGATGGAGTAAAGCAAGTGCTCTACACTGAATAGAGTCGAGCTCTCCAGTCAATCATTACCAAACGCCTTAATCGAAACCCATCTTACCGCCAATATCTGGACAGCCATAGCTCCAAGAGATCACCACGAATACAGAGCGGCTAGCCTTAACACTTCAGGACGGTTAGAGTATGTGAAACTGATGTTCTCATACTTATGATAAGCCCGTGGCTTGTAAAGAAGCTGTATTATAGTGTACAGAACTTATTCACAAGATCCGTATTAGCTTTCTGTCGCCGGTTGAATATGCCTTGTCTTGTATACCAACTATGCATGCGTATAAAATACTTGGCTCCTACAATCGCGCTCATACTCTTGAGACTACTAAAACTCCCTCCCACATATCAAGGCTGCCGCCTCGACCTCCACACCCTCATCTTCCTCTTAGGGCTCCCACGCCTCTCCTTCCGCATCCTCTAAACCACGCGCCCTTTACTGCATCGTCATTCCTCAGATCTTTGTTCTCTATCCCTTACCTCACGATACCCCCCCCTCATCTTCTTCACTAAGTGCATCTATGTGTGTTGAGCCGTTCTTGTTTGAAACTGGGTGAACATGGCTGCGTAGGAGTGGATGTGTGCAGGAAGAATCTTTGGGGGGCCTATAGATTGCACAGCGAAAGCTTCGATTGATGATGGAGATTCTTTTAAGGATCGGAGCAAGAGAAAGAGGAAGAGGTGGTGTGTGAAGTGAGGAGCATCATGCCATGCATTTGAAATGTATATCGATTACTTGATGGCTGGATTTATGAGGTTCAAGTAAACACAATCTTCTTCCCCAAACTCGGCACAATCCCTCCAGTCAGCCTTGGAGCAGCAGCCAGGGCCGCTCCAGGCTTTATGGTCCGTGCGTCTA
>JAABUV010002051.1_pt1 | contig 28127 bp, 38 predicted proteins | sample 5559971 | NCBI WGS metagenome assembly JAABUV01 (sample SAMN10711881, study PRJNA513362) | rock metagenome | isolation source: Antarctica rocks | place: Antarctica: Victoria Land, Knobhead nord | collected 2015-12-19
AGGCGGCGGTCGGGCGATACTCGGAGGAGCTGGCGGAGGCGTACCAGGCGCGCATGGCGGCCAAGCTGGGCCTGCGCGCGTATGACAAGGCCACCGCAGTGAGCGCCCCGGTCGTCCCCACCTGGCAACACTGCGCGGAGGTTGTCCCTGACAAGTCGACCCTGACTTTGATGTCATTTAGCTATGCGTTAAAACAGGATGTAGCGCTGTGGCCAATAGTGGTTTGAGGCTGGCTGCACGGCTGTCCCGCCAGCACATGCTGCGCACCTCCGCTCAGTGTGGCAACCAAGGTGTCAGCCAGGGTGTGCATGTGCTCGTGGTGTATATGCATGCGCTGTGTACACCCTCTGGCCAGAGACAGGGGTGCGTGTGATACAGCGCTGTGTGTACGCGAAACAGGTGGCTGTGCTAACCGCCATGTACGAGGACGGCGCCGACTTCACAAACACATTCCGCGCTCTTGCTGCCGTTGACGCCGCCGCGGATGCCGCCGGCAGCATCCCTGCTGCGCTGCAGGAGGCGCGGCCGGCATACCCTGTCACGCGTGCCTGGGCGATCCTGCAACGCGACCTTGCGCCGTGGTTGTCCTGCGGCGGCTCTGCCGTTGCAGCACCGACAGCGGATCAGACGCGGTAGTGCCAGCCATTGGTGCTAGTGCGCTTGCTCAGGGCCGCCCGCATGCTGGCTGCTTGCCAGCAATGATGCGGGCGCGCCGCCGCGGAGCAGGCCCTATGAAAGCCCAAAGCTGGAGCACGCGCAGGCGCTCGGGCCGCTGAAGCCGGAGCGCGCGGCGGCGTGGGGCGCGGTGCTGGACGGCCTCCGCGCGCGGCTGCGCGAGGAGGGCGACCCGCCGGCTGAGCGGCGCGCGCGGCAGGACGCCGCCAACCCGGCCTACGTGCCCAGGAACGCCGTGATGCAGGACGCCATCCGCGCCGCCGAGGCCGGCTCCTTTGACGAGGTGCGTTGCCGGGCATGTCGAAATGGCCAGCTGGGGCTGCAATGCGGTGTTGGCCAGTCCGGCCTATGTGCCCAGGAACATGATCATGCAGGACGTCTTTTGCGCCATTGAGGCGGGCTCCTACGACGAAGTGCGCCTCCGGGCACGCATGCATGAGCGTGGCCTGCTGGGGCTGCGATGTGGCATTGGTACTTGCCTGTCGGCGGGCTGGCCCCTGCGACAAGACGCACCTCCGGGCATGTTCGTGTACGCCTGCTGGGGCTCTGATGCGGTGTTGGGTCACGCCTGCGGGAAGCTCCGCGAGCGCCCAGGGCGGGCTGTCTGCCCAGACACAGGGCGGCGCAGCGCGCTTGCATGCCAGCCCGCCGCTTGCGCCGCAGACGCTGATTGCTTGGCGCGCTCGGGCGCGCAGCTGCACGCGCTCATGGCCGTGTTGGAGCGGCCGTACACGCAGCAGCCGGGCGCGGAGCGCTTCACCAGGACCGAGCGCAAAGTCCGCATGGGCGTCGAGCTGCTGTCCTGCTCGTCCTAGCTCGCGTTCTGCAGCTGTGAGAAGGCTTCGCTGTGACAATTCTGCCTCAGTGCTGAACGAAACGCACGCACAGGGCTCCCATGCATTGTGAGCGTCCCCGGCCTGCAGTGGGAGCTGCGCATTTCTGGAGTTGCAGCGCAAACAGAGGTGTGCGCACTTGTAAGGATACCCTTTTCGTAACCGGCCCGTGTAACATGCATGAAGCCCTACGTGTCACACACCTCTACGCAGGCCTGCCTGCCGACCTGACTGCGCCTGAGCCCAACAAGAGGTAAATGGACACGGCGCTATCCAAGCAGTAACCGAGCGTCCTCTGCACACAAGGTGACGGGCTGCCAGCCCGCGGGAGCGCACAGCTGCTCGACAGCGCCTGCGCTGCCTGGCGTGCAGGCGCTCGGGCGTGGTGCGCCTCACTTGCTCGCGCCAGGGGTCGGCCCGCCGGCCATGCTGGGCACCCGGAAGCCCTTGTTCGACTCCTCCCGCCGCCTCAGGAGCTCCTCAATCTCCCGCTCCGTCCGGTCCGTGTACTTGACCAGCTCGTTGCCCAGGAATGCGCCGATGCCGGCGCCTATAAAGTGCTCCCACGGCTCTCGCATCAGCGGCACCTTGCGCACCTGCGGCCCAGGCAGAGCGGCACTCAGCTGGCACTGCAAGCATGGACGAAAGCACGCCCTGCATGCAAGCAAGCTGCGCGCATCCGATAACTTAGGCATGCGCCCGCTGGCGCACCCCATTGCTGTACAGCACGGTGAGGAAGCCCAGCGCTGCGCCGACGGTGTACCCCGCCGGCATCCTGCCACTGCTCGCGCACAGGGCCAGCCGCAGGGCGCCCCTTGCTCCACCAAGTTGCTTTACTAAGGCCTGGCCAGCGTGCGCAGCACCGACTCTGCGTGCGCCTGGGGCAGAGAGCTCCGCTGCCTTCTGCGGCAGAATGTAGTTCTGCCTCCCCAAGCGCTGCACCTGTAGGGCCAGGGCATTCGCAGGGCCCACAGGAACTCGAGCGGTCCAGCAACAGTTGGGAGCAACCAGGCATCGAGGGGGATCGCTTGTTGCTTTCGTACGATCAGAATCAGCACGCCGCAGCGTTTCCAGCCGGCCCTGAGCCTCTCTGTTGGTCAAGGAAACCCACAATGCAGGCGCCTGCCCGCTGGCGGGCTGTGCTGTTGACAGCACTCTGCATTGCTGCAGTGTCCTGCGCGTCCGGCCTATCTTCGGAAGCAAGTTCAGCAGCGCATCCACGCTTACTCATAGAAGGGTATTGCCCGCCGCTTCAGCATGCGTGCTGCGCTTGCATCTCCGTTGGCTGCTAGTGCGCCTGGGGTGCCAGCAGTCGGATGCTCAATGTCACGGTGGCACTCGACACCGGCTTGACCTGCGCACCCACTGAGAAGCGGCCGCTCATCCTGAAGCGTAGCGCCCTAAACTTGCTACGGCGCCGGCAGGGTCACTGATGGGACCAGGGATGCGGACCGCACCTTTCTGGGTGAAGTGAGCCGAAGCGTTCCCGCGTTAGTAATTACCTGCCTGGTGCGCGCCGTGCACTGCAGCAGCAGCTGCGTCCCAAATCAGATCACTTGCTTGCACAGTAGACCTGGCTTCGCACACTGGCTTGCCTGCAGGCAGCAGTCCCCGGCGCCTGCGGCAGCGCTGCGGGCCAGCAGGAGGCTGGCTGACCCGCTCACGCGCGCGGGGGTGACAGGTTGGAGCAGTCGCGACGGCAGCCGGCGTGGGCGGTGCGCTCAGACAGCCTCCCGCCTGAGTGCACCGGCAGTGAAAGCAACACGCTGCAGGAGAGGAGCCGCGTGTGAGCTGCGGCGCCCCTAACCCGCGGCCTGTTGCGCCCCGCAGGCGGACCGATCTTCGTGCCCGTCTTTTCCGTGCTTGCGGGCTTCAGTGCGCCCCCCTGCCTCCCCTGCGGCCCCATGCATGCACCCCTGCATGCTCTCAAAGCCCCTCACCTGTTCAGTCAGCAACATAATGCGAGCCACGTCCGCTGCTTGCTGCCATCTGGCCACCTCGTTGGCAGTATGCGGCCCGAACCTGTTGCTCGCAAACCTGCACAGGTATCAAGGCCGCGACCGCGCTGAGCCAGGCGACCATCATGGGCGGGGGCATCGCCGGGGTCGCCCTGTCGCTGCAGCGCAGCAGCCCGCTCGACGCGTCCGAGCCGATCCTGGACTTTCCGCTGGCGCTCATGTTCACGCCGGTGCTGCTGCTGGGCGTGGCCATAGGCGCGCCCGCGCCCCTGTGCGCAGCCTGGTGTGGTCGGCAGGGCTGCCCATGCTCGGCTTCAGCAACAAACCGCGAGTGTTTGTGTAATAAACATGCTGCAGGCTTGTGCCCCTTGGGGCATCGAGGCCTTGCGCCTGTTGTGAAAAGTCTGCGCAGGCTGTGGGTTGCCTGCGCGCGCGGCTGCGAGGCGGTGCGGGCGGCCGCAGCGTTCCTGCTGTGGGCAGCGCGGCGCTCAGCGCGCGCCGCGCGCGCGGCAGGCGTGCTGGGCAACATGATGCTGCCCACGTGGCTGATCACGCTGCTGCTGATCGTGCTGCTGCTCTCGCTCGCCTTCCTGACCTTTCGCAAGGCCATCCGCCTGCACCGCGCCGAGCGCAAGGCCGCCCGGGCCAGGGCGGCTGCGCTCAAGGACCCCGCGCCGGCTGCGGCCAGCGGCGCGCAGGGCGCGGGGCAGCTGCAGGCACGCCCTCGGTCCGCATGCTACCTCGCAGCCGCATGAGCGCGGGGCGCCGCCTGCAGGGCAGGCTGCGAGGACGGGAGCGCTTCTGCGGCCCCTTTCTTACACGCACCGCCGCGCACATATGATGTCTGCTGACTCAGGATGCGCCCTGTACCATGGCGTGGCATGCCTGTGAAAGAGTGTGTGCATACTTTACTGCACTGTGCTGTTTGGCGCGCCCTGCTGCTTGACAGGAGTTGCTATTCATGCGGCTCTGTCACTGGTTGGTGACCGGCGGGATGCCTGGCTTGCCTGCAGAAAGGAGCTGGCGAGCCTGAGCGGGCATCCGTCCCCGCAAGCGGCGGCCACAGCGGCGACGTCGAGAAGGTGCGTGGGCAGCGGCGCCGCCACGTGCAGAAACAGCGGGCACATGCATCTGGTGCAGCGCCCTGCAGAAGCTGCCAGCTGGTACTTGCCTGGACCTGGCAAGCACTGATGGGCCGTCGCCAACGCTTTGTTGGTCGAAACGAAGCATGCGAGGAGAGCCACTGGTGGGGAGGACCTGCGCTGCTCTGCAGGACAGAGCTAGTTTGGGCCAGCTCCGTTGCTCTCTCGGCTGCTCCACAGCAGAGTATGGACACACAGTGCAAGGTGGCGTTGTATTTGGCACAGGGCAGCCCTGTGCAAGCCTCACTGGTGCAACCTAGATAAAGCCTAGATGAAGCGTCACGTGCTTGGCTGCAGGGCGTGGCTGCGGCGGTGGCCAACGACGCCTCGGCCGTGTGCGCACCTGAGCTTACTGGCAACGGGGTCAGCGGCGGCCATGCAGCCCCGGATGCAGATGTGACGCCCGGCCAGAATGGTGCTGCCCAAATGCCACCCGAACCAGGCTGTGAGCCCGAGGGGTCCCGCCGCGTATTGCTGCATGCTGTTCATTGCTTGGACAGGAGCTGGCTGGTTTCTTGCAGGGAGGAGTGGTCATGCCTGGGGTGAGGTGCAGCACTCGAGGCAGACACCTGCCGAGACTGTGAGCAGGCTCGCAGTGCACTGCTTGCCTTACAGCCTGCCGCCCATTGTGCGTCCATTGGCCACTCTGGTGCACAGATGCGCAGGGCACATGAGGCGCCAAACAAGTTTGAGCGGGCGGGGATGCACAGGCGCGCGGCAGGCGGGCGATGGCGCGGCGGCGGCGGAGGCGCCGCCGCCGCGGCGGCGCTGGCGGCGCGTGGCGGTGCAGTCAGCGCAGATGGCGGCCATCTGGGGCGGCTTCCTGGGCCTGCAGATCGGCAAGACGCGCTTCCCGCGCTGCAGCGGCGCCTACGGCGGCCTGTTCGCGGTGCAGATCGTGCTGTCGATTGCGACGAGCGCGTTTTTCACCTGGCAGGCGCACCACCAGCGCAAGCTCAAGCTGCAGACGGCCAGCCGCCTGCGCCAGCCGATGCTGGCCGACGTGTATGCCAAGGAGCCCGTGTGGACGCTGCGGCGACTCATGCGTGCCACCTTTATCGCGCTGATCGGCGGCTTCGTGGCGGGTGCGCCCGCGGCCCGGGCCCCGCGAGCCGGCATGGGCAGTGGTGAGTCTTGCAGCGGGCGTGCGGCAGAGGATGTGGCCTGGGTCCTTGGGGCAGTGCAAGTGCTGTGTGGGCTCCCGCTGCATGGCTTGACATCTGGCAGGGCGCTTTTCAAGAGCATATGGCCGCGGGATTGCAAGGACGCCTCTGTGGCGCGCAAAGCAGCACAGAGCAGGGGCCGCCGAGCAGAGCGCCGCGCGCGCGGCGCGCAGGCCTGTTCGGCATCGGCGGCGGCATGATCATGGGCCCACTGCTGCTCGAGTTCGGGCTGCACCCGATGATCAGCGCGGCCACGTCCGGCATGATGGTCCTCGTGTCCTCGTCCATCGCCGCATTCTCGTTTGGCTTTGACGGCCTGCTCAACCTGCAGTACGCGCTGGTGCGGCACCGCCTGGGTCAGGGCAGTGCCGTGCAGTGTAGTGTCATGTACCCGGCTCTCGCATACCCAGCTCCTGGGCCGTCTGCGCTCTGCGCCTGGACAAAGCATGCGCAGAGCCCTGATCCCATGTGCTGGAGGTGTGCAGCAAAGCCTCATGCTTGTGCCATGCGTGTGCCAAGCTGCTTACCCAGGGCGCCGTGCGGCAGTTGTGGCATGCGTGCGGAGCAGCAGCAGCGCCCGCCGTCTGCCCCTGCGACCTGCCCCGCCGCCCGCGTCCCTGCCGAGCGCTGTAATTGCTCACGCGCGCGCCAGATTTTTGGCATCGGCTGCCTGCTGGCGTCGCTGGTGGGCGTGCTGCTGGTGGCAAGCGCCGTCAAGCGCTCCGGCAAGGCGTCCATCGTCGTCTTCCTGCTCGCCTTTGTGCGCCCCGCCGAGCCTTCACTAGCACTTGCTTTGCAAAGTGCTAATTCGTGTGAATGTCCTCGAAATGCTCCCTTTGTTTCCTCAATGCTTTATGCAGTAGATCATGGATCTCTCTCTCTGGGTCGCTTCAAGTGCACCAACGCTAGCCTCCTCTTTTCACCCTGCACCAACCCCAGCATGAGCAGACAGGTCGAGCCCTCTCCTGCCGCTGCAGGTCATCGGCGCTGGCGCGGTGCTCACAGCGGTTTTTGGCGGCCGCGACGCCGGCGTGGTGCAGCCCTGCTCCTGCCTCTCGCGCACGTCGGCAAAGCCGCAACCCAATGTATGTTGTGAAGCACTCCTCTGGCAGCGCTTCACACGGGCGCTGTTGCTTTAGTCAGCATGCCTGCGGTGATGTGCCGCTGCGCGCCTGCAGCCTGAAGCCGCCGGAAAATGTTGAAGGCGTGCTGGCACGCTATTCGGATGCGCGCCGAGGTGTTGTGGCGTGCGCAGGCCCTGGAGACCCACACAAATACAGGCTTTGGAAGCTTCTGCGGGCCGGTCATCAAGTGAGCGCACTTTGAACTGAGACCTGGAGGAGGCTGGGCCGCAAGGTGTGCATCAGCACCAGCAGCAAGAATTTCAGCTAGTGAGCACGGGCGGCAGGAAGGGCAACGCATGTGGCATTTCATGTAGCATAAGATCAGCACTGTGTGTGACCAGGCGCTCAGTTGAGCGAGGATTATTTTTCCAAGATTTGGAGCACGTATGTGCGTGTCACTGTTGCAGCGGGTCCTCTGTCTATGCAAGCCGTTCCAGGATTTGCAGCAGGTGGAGTGCATGTCGTTGTTGCAGCGGAGTCTCTGTCCATGCCCTGCGTTAAGTGCTGGCATGCGACACTACCGACGCGCATGAACAACTGCAGCTGAATATTCTTTGCCAAGAGTAGCTTGGCGGGTGTCAGTGCAGCCACTGCCTGGAGGCACTCGTGCAGTTTTACTTGGCATGCGGCTGCTGTCGAGTTCCGTGGTGAGTGCTTGCTGTAGCAGAGTTGGATGTTGCGGCGGCGGTGCGGTGATCACCAGACAAGCAGAGCTTTGGCGGTCGCGGGGCCCAGATATGCATGCATGTTTACGTGCAGCTTGTAAGGGTACCTTGGTGCTGGTAGATCTTTAATAGCCAGCTCGTGCAGCTACGCATGGACCTGCCAAGCACCCACCCCTGACAACAACTGTCAACATGCGCTGGCCGCAAGCATGGGAACATCCTTGGGCGCTGTAGATGACCGTGCTTCTCCCAAGCTTCGCATGCGGAACATGGGGAAGAAGGCAGGGTTTTCTGTCGCAATTCGCACGGCGTGAGCGGTTGCCAAAGCACACTCACGAGTTTCTGGCTCGCTTTCCTGTCGTGACCAGAGACGCTAGTCTCAGTTTGTGCTTGTTGAGAAGACACGGAGGACTTGTGCATTGCAGCCCAAGTGCACTCCTGCACGTTTGCACGCGTGCATGTGAGCGTCAAGCCCTTTGTGCTTTGTGCGCTCACCGAAGGCTTCCAGAGGCCGGCCACGGGCGCCTTGGGGCCAGGCGGGCCTTGACCCCGCGGCTGTCCGACGCCCGCTCCCTGGCGGACAATTTCTGACACTGCCGTGCACCTCCGCACTGGGCGGCACGGGGCTCAGCGGCGCGGCCGCCGCTCACGCTGGTGGCCACGGGCGCCGCTGCGGCGCCCGCGGACGCTGGCGCCGAAGCTGAGTGCACTGACGCAGAGGCGCCGGAGGGCGCTGACGCGCCAGAGATGGAGGAGCACCGGCGCGCGCTGAAGATTCTGCTTGCAGGGGGTGCGGCGCTGGACATCCTGCTGTATGCTGTGCCCAGTTGGCAGGCCCATCAGACACCTATGTTCACGCCAGAAGCAAGTGCCAGTCCTCCCATCTATATCCTCCTACCTGCGCTTAGTGCCTTGTTAGCTGTGCGACGAGTGTTGGCGTGTGCTGCCGTGCCAGTAGAAGCGGAGGCAGGCGCGAGGACACTTACCTTGGTACTTGGTGCTGTGCTTGCAAAGGTACTCTCTGAAGGGGCGCCCTGCGCTTACGCCCTGTCCAGCTTCCCCTTGTCGCGCAGACCGCTTGCACGTGCTGCTCTGGGTGTCGCCCTCACAAGCGCAGCCGCCAGAGGCACCTTGTCTGGGGCGTTCAGGGCACAGGGGTGGGGGTGCAAAGCAAGGTGGCAAGCTCGTGTGCAGTGAGCTGCGTCAACCAGTTGTGCTGAAACTTGTGTGGGTTGATCAACCGTATACCTAGCCGATCAGGACGACCTGTAGCCTTTTGGCGTAGACTTGCAAGCCTGTGCTTGAGTGCAGCACGCGTGCGAGCGCCCCTGGCTGCTTGGGTGCTGCAACGGCAGGGCGCGGCAGGCGCGAGGGGCGCCGGGGCGGTCAGCGGCACGTCGTGTGCGCCTGCAGACCGCGCATTAAGGAGCGAGTGGACAGTCAGCAAGTTCTACACCATGCAGTCACAAAGCCCGGCGCCTGCATTGGTGCCCAGACTCAATAAATTTGCACGCGTGCAGGGATTGCGGGGGCGGTGAGCCGCACTGCGACAGCGCCGGTGGACCGCGTGAAGCTGCTGCTGCAGGTGCAGGACGTTGGGCCGGCGCTTACTATCCGCGATGGCTTCCACCGCATGGCCGCCGAGGGTGCGCTTCTCGAGCACCCTCTGCCCAGGTTGGGCAAGTGGTCTGGCGTGTGGGCACACCCTTGGAACGAGCGAGCGTTGCAGCGTCGGGCCAAGCGCAAGGCTGCGCTTGCGGCAAGTGCAAGGCTGCGCTTGCACTCAGCGGCCGTGTGCCTGCTTCAGGCCGCTGCACTCTCAATTTCGCGTTCCGTGCTGTGCACAGCGATGAAGGCAGAGCGCTGCACGCTCCTTAACCCCTCACCCTACCATACCATGACCTGAAGCGGCGTGCCGCGCCGCGCGCAGGCACGCTGCGCGCCTTCTTCCGCGGCAACGGGACCAACGTGATCAAGATCACGCCCGAGACTGCGATCAAGCTGGCCGCGAACGACTACATCAAGCGCTGCGTGGTGGCCGAGGGGGAGCACATCACGCCGGTGCAGCGGCTGCAGTGCGGCGCGCTCGCGGGCGCGACGGCCCAGGCGCGCGCCGGCGCTGTCGTGCATTCGCCCTGCCCTAATCCGCGTGCGCTGCCCTGTCCGCGCTGGCAGGGAGACTGTCGCCAAGCAAAGCAGTTGCCATGATGTGGTCGGCGGCCGGCAGCGAGCGAGCGGCCAGGTGCCACGAGCGGCGCGGCCCCGGCAGCAGGGGCGCTGACCTGGCGCGCCGCGGAATGCAGTTTGCCATCTACCCGCTGGAGCTGGTGCGCACGCGGCTGGCAGTGTGCCCGGCCGGGCACTACCGCGGCATCCTCGACTGCTTCTCGCGCGTGCTGCGCGAGGAGGGCCACCGCGCGTTCTACCGCGGCCTCACGCCCTCGCTGGCGCGCGCCCTGGCCGCGCCGCCCCAGTGCAGTGCAGGCCGTCTCACGTGCATGCGCAGCTGTTTTTTAGCAGTCTATTGGGCGCTTGATGCTTGACACAGCCTTGATCTTGAACCTGGTCAAGGGGCCGCTGCGCTGGGGCAGTTGCGCTTTTGCTGGCACGACGCGCTGGTCAGCGTAGCGTGTCGCTCGCGCGGACCGCTGCTGCGCTGCGGGTCACGCATGCATGCCTGGCGCGCGGCGCAGATTGGCATCCTGCCGTACGCGGGCGTCGACATTGCGACCTTTGAGCTGCTGAAGGAGCACCTGCTGGACGTGCACGACGGCGCGCCGCCGCCGTACACCATCCTGGGCGCCGGCATGCTGTCGTCGACGATCGCGCAGTTCGTCAGCTACCCGCTGGCGCTGACGCGCACGCGGCTGCAGGCGCGCCGCGCAGTGCCTCGCCGTTCCTCTTCACCCTGGAACCCTGCCATGCCAGCGGCTTTGTTAGAGCCGCTCGCGCCGGCACAGCGTTGGCTGCGTATGGAGAGGGAAGGGTCATTAGGGAATTGGGCAGGTGAAGCGCGCGGCTGCTGCGTCCGCGCATGCACGCGCGCCTGCATTCGCGTACTGGCGCACGCGCCTCCCAGCTGGGCCGCTTATGAGCAATCACCTGTGGGGCGGCTTGTGCAAGCATGGCATGCTCCCCTACAGAATGCACAGCGTGCAGCGTGCTGCCGTTGGCCTCTTGCGTTGCGTGACAGGACTGCAATTTTATTTGTATATTTTTTTTCAACAGTGCAAGTGACACATCAGAGCCGTCACACCAGCCAGAGTTGCAGCCGCGCCGGCGGGAGCGCCGCGGCCGGCTCAGGCGCAGCGCTGCAGCTGCGCGCAGGCCCAGGGGTACTGCGGGCGGCCCGTCAAGTACACGGGCATGGTGGACGTCCTGGTGAAGACCGTGGCGAACGAGGGCTTCCGTGGCCTCTACAAGGTGCGGCGTGGGTGCCGTATGGATAGGTATAGGGTGTTGACCTCAACTCTATCATGTGTGCTACGTGGGCTGTGCGCCGAACTGGGTGTGGCCTGCCTGGTGAGCCAACGGTGGCATTGCCGCGCCGTGGGCGTGGCTGTGACCGGACAGCGCAGGGGGCCCTCAGCTTCGCGTATAGGCATGCATGCCTGGGCGCGCTGACCTGGGCTCGCTGGTATGTTGGTTGCTGGGCGGCGCGCTGACGGGGCGGCGGGCGGCGCGCTGACGGGGCCGCGGGCGGCGCGCAGGGCATGATGCCCAACCTGGTGAAGGTCGCGCCGGCCGCGGGCATCAGCTGGTTTGTGTTTGAGGAGGTGAAGCGGCTGATGGGCATGAGCCCGCGCGTATAGCCCCGGCCCCTTGGCTCGCCCCAGTGTGTCCGCTGATAGCCTAGGCCTGCGAAGGGACGCGCGATTTGCAGGCCCTCGAGGTCTATGGTACTGATACGGGAAGAGCGTCGTGCGGCGCGCGAGCGCGTTGCGCCCGCCGGCGCCGGTTGGCAGCCAGCCTGTGGCGCGTTGTAGGATGCACCATCTGTCTGGCAGGCGAGCCAGGGCGTGTGGGTAGGTAAGGAGTTGATGTCATATACGTGTTGCTGCTTTGTCACAAAGCCTTTGTGTTCCGCACTCTGTCTGTGTGCCGGGGCCCACGGGTCTGGAGGGCGGTGTGCGTCTGCTGCCCTGCAACTGCAGGCGCCAGAGACATTAGGGGAGGCATGGGATGTGGAAGTAACAGCGTTCTGCATCGCGCTCCCAGTCTGCCGCGTGTCTGGCGCGGCTGCGCGCAGTCCTGCCAGCTGGGTCTTGCCGCAACAAGCTTGCTTGGAACTCAGAGGACTGCTATAGGCTCCTGACAGACCCATTATTTGCCAGCTTTAGGGCATCGCTGCCCCTGGTGTGTTTCGGCATTTGGCTGCGGGGTTCACAGAGTGTGGCGGCGGTGGGAACGGTTTGGCCGCGCATCATTGGGGCTGCACAGGGCAAAGTCATGGGCTGTGCCATTGATTCAAGCATGAACATGTGGGTCGAGATAGCGTGCAGGCCAGGCGTGGTCGCAGCGTGAGTCACAGAACGCACTAGCTGCAGAAGCCGCCTTATGCTGTTTTGCATGAGGTGCATCATTGTGAAGCAGGAAGCATGCAGTCTTAAGCCCTCATGCGGGCGGGGCAGACAGCATGTGAGCATAGACATCAGGTCTTGAGGCCTCCGCCAGGCGGGCACTGCTCGACTCCCAGCTCGATCACACGCAGTATGACATAGGGTAGAGCACACACGACTGCATAAGGCGCGGAGCGGCCCCCGGGACGGCGCAGGCAATCTGGTTCAAGCCATTCAACAGCCGCCGGCTGCGCCCCCGTCGCCGCACCATGCCTCAGCCCCTCACCCAAGCCAACCAAAAGTGCATGTACAGCCCCTCACATGCGCTGGCCAGGAGCGCTTAGTCTTGGCGCTCGGCTGCGTAGCTGGCCATGCGTGGCAAGACATTTGTTGCACACTCAAACAAACGTGAACAAACACTTCAGACCAACATGCCTACTTGTCACAGCGGTGATGCGGCTCCCATCAACCTAATGCAGCAGTGCTTGCGTGGGCCAGGGCCCGCTGAAAACACACAGCTCGCTTGCACGCCCAGCACGCGCCCTTAGGCTGCCGCCCAACCAGCGCATCAGCATGCTATGCGCGGCGCAGCCTGTCGACGACTCTGGGCACCGCGCGCAGCACGACGTGCACCCTGCGCGGGCTCGCGCCCAGCAGCTGCAGCCGCAGCGAGACCCTGGGCTCATGGCCCACGCCGCGGTCGCCCTCAGCCGCGCCCACTGCGCTGGAGGCGCGGCGCGCAGCGCTCAGCGCCGCCTCGAGCGCCTCGGACAGCGGCGCGTCCCCGGGCACAGCAGGGCTGCCAGGGTCACGGGCGGACGGCAGCGCGGGCGCCGCGTCCTGCGCGGGGCCCGCCAGGGCGGCGGCCGCGCGCGCGTCCCGCTCTCGCCCGACCACCGCGAGCGCCGCGCTATGCAGGCTGCACAACGGGCAGCCGGCCGCGCTGCGGGCCGCCGCGGCGCCCGCCGCCGCGACGGCCGCCTCCGCGAGCGCAACCGCATCCTGCGCGGTCGCGAGCAGCGCCGCCTGCCGCGCCGCGTCCGCAGCCGAGCGGGTGTTGTCATCCGCAAGGGCTGCCTCGGCCGTGCCATAGGGCTGAGGGAGGGCCAGGCGCACGGCGGCCGCGGGCGCAGGCGGGTCGAGCATGCGGTGCAGCCACGCCCGCAGGCGGCCCCAGGCGGCGCCCGCGAACGGCGGCCCGTGCTCCGCGACGTCGGCGGCCAGCGCGGCCGCCGCCGCCCTGCCGGGCGGGACGTAGAGCGCGCGGGCGGGCGCATGCCGCAGCGCGAGCGTGCCGCCCTGGCCCTCAGCGAGAGCGCCCCGGGCCAGGACGGGCCCGCGCCACCGTGCCCATGCGCCGCCCTGCTCCTCAGCGGGCCCACCCTGCGCTGGATCGCCGCGGGACATGCCGGCTTGGTCGCCCGCCACGGCGGCCCGGTCCAGGACAACGGCGCCGCCGGCCGCCTGCAGCGCCTGCATGTAGCGGAGCTCGCCGCCATCGGCCGGGGCCACGAACGCCGCGCCGCCGCCGCCAACGCCGGCCGCGCCGGCCGACGGGAGCGGGTCATACCCCAGGCGCCCCGCCGAGCGCCACGCGCCCTCCAGCCAGTCCCACACTGCCGTGTTCGGACGCGCTGGCCCGGCCGGCGCTGCCCGCCCCGCGGCCGCGCTGCCCCGCGGCGGCCTCAGCGGCGCGCCGGCCGCCGGCAGCGGGTCGTAGCCGAGGCGCGCGGCCGAGCGCCATGTGCGCTCCAGCCAGTCCCACGCCGTGGGCACTCCGGAGCCTGCGGGCTCGCCGGGCGCGGCCGCGCCGACGCTCTCCACGCCCTGCGGCTGCTCCAGCGGGACGCCCGCCGACGGCAGAGGGTCGTACCCCAGCCGCCCGCCGGCGCGCCACGCGCGCTCCAGCCACCCCCACACAGGCCCCGCGGGCTCAGCGGGCGGCCCCCCGTCTGCGCCGTCCACGCTCCGCAGCTGCTCGGCCTCGACGCCGGCAGACGGCAGCGGCTCATCGCCGAGCGGCCCCGCGCTGCGCCGGGCAGCCTGCAGCCAGCCGCACGGTCGCACGCCGCCGTGGCTGTGGGCGCGCCCGGCGCCCTGCTGTGCCACAGCGCCGCCCGCGGCTCCGGCCTCCTGCGGCAGAGCGACCTCGTCTTCGTCGGCCTGCACGATGTAGATCGCGTCGCCGTCGTCGCCATAAAGCGCGGCGTCCGGCATGAGCTCGGGCTCGGTGGCCCGGCCGCGCGACGCCCAGGCCAGCCAGCCCCAGTGCCGCTCCCAGTCAGCGTCGACCACCTCGAGGTCCGCCCCGCCGGCAGCGCGCCGCGCGGCGGGCGCGCGTGCGGGAGCCAGCCCAGGGTAAGCGCGAGGGTCAGGCGATGGCGGCCCTGCCGGCAGCGGCGCAGCCGCAGCGTCGCTCCAATCGCCGGCAGGGTCCAAGAGCTGCGGGAAGCCCGACGCCTCGCCCGGGCGGCCATGCGCGTGCGGCGCCAGCGGCAGCGGCGCCGGCAGGTCGTTGCCGCTGTCAGTCAGGAGGTCCACGAGCTGCTCGATTGTGGCCGGGCGCCCCTGGCGCCCGCCCGTTGGGCCCTCGTGCCGCTCCGCAAACACGTGGTCCTCAAAGTCCGGCATCGGCAGCGCGGCGCGCGCCGCGCACTCACCCTCCGCCGTCAGTTCAAAGCCCTGCACAAGGAGCGCGCTGTTACGCGCCGCGATCACACTCGCTCAAAGGCAGGGTTGGTGAGCTCCCGCGGGGCTGCAAGCAGAGCGTGTATCAGACTAGGCTGCACTATGCAGGCACAGGGCGTGCGAGTCCCTCCTGTGGCGTGCCTGCTGGCAGCGCGTGCACGCGGCGCCGCGTGTCGCAGACTGCTCCCCGCGCGCCAAGGCCCGGCTGCAGTCCGCGCAGTTGGCCGGGCAGGCCAAATCACACGCGAAGGGCGCGCGCGTCGCGCTGGAGCCAAAGCCCGGAGGGCATAGGCTGCAGCCGATGTGGTCGCTGCATGCGCTGTCCGCGCAGTTGGCCACGTTGCAGCTAATGCACTGGACCTGCGCGGTGAGTGTGCCGATCAGTGGCAGCGGGCACAGCAACGGCTTGTGGCTGTAGCCTCTACAGAGGGTGCTGCGCCGCAGCGGGAACGGGGGCCGACCACCCTAAGGGTGCACACATGAACGCCGTGGCAAGGCTTGCGCTCAGGCGGGCTGCACACCGCGCCGCTCGCGAGCGTAGCTACGAAGAGACCGGCCGCGCAGCGCGTGCACTCGCGCGTGGTCAGGTCGCAGGCTGCGCAGCCCGCGTCACAGCCCGCCAGCGAAACCCCCGGCACGGTGCGCGGGGCCCCTGCACGCACGCTGAACAGGCTCTTGGAAGCTCCAGTGACTGCGCGCAGCTCCGACAGCCTTCTGCGCCTGATCATAGCTTCAAAGCTGGCTGCAGGCAGGCATGGCGCTCACAGCAGACCATCAGATTGACTGTGCCCTCTGCACAGCCGTATTCAAAACACCGTCAGCTGCTGACCGGCGTCAGCCCCTACCAGAGGCTCTCACGCTTGCCACAGGCTCACGGACTGCCTTCACAGCCGGCATGCGGACCGACGAGGGCCCGATCACCTGCCAGCCGGCCCGCATCCTGGCTCTCCGCTCGTGCAGGGGCTCCGGCGCAAGCCAGCGCCAGCAGCACCGCCGCGCCCAATGTCGCCGAGGCTCGCATGCTGGGCTGCCTGCGGCCAGTACTCCGCTCCTGCAACTTGGACAGGCCATTTAAAAGCGCAGGGGCTTTGGGCCCCTAAACCTGGCTCGCCCCACCTCAGGAGGGCCTCAGCCTGAGGCACCAAGCCGGCTCACCAGCTATCATCACCGTCCGTCGTTGCCACACCTACGCCAGCGCGTGTTCGAGATGGTGGCTGCGGCGTTCTCCCTGTCGGCGTCGCCCCTGGCAGCGGCCCGGGCGCAGAGCAGGCCCAGCCGCGCACGCCGGGCGGCGTGCACCGTGCGCGCTGCGTCCGCCGCACAGGACATGGTGCCCGACATGGACAAGCGGGTGCGCTGGCCGGCGCAAGTCCCCGCCAGCGCGCGCCGCCGGGGTAGCTGCGGCGAGCTGCTTTCGGCGCTGTCAGGACCAGGCGTGCGGCGCGCCCCGGCGGTATGGCTGCGGAGCCTGCCAGCCGCAGGGTCTTATCCAGGCGCAAGCGCTGCCGGGCGCCGCATGGCAGCGCGCCTCTGGTCCTGCAGGGGCGCCTGGGGCCTGGCTGAGCGAGTGCAGCTGCGTGGAGGCACCCGCTTGCTGTGTGAGCATAGGGCAGGCCAGTTTGCTGCAGCAGCGCCGTGGCGCAAGCTGAGAGCACAATCGTGACCAGCGAGCGCTGCTGCTGTGCTGTGTGCAGCTTATGATGCGCCACGCGCTGTGCTAGGGAGCGCGCACCGCGCCTGCGTGTGCATGTGCCTGTTAGGCGATGATTTGAGCGCGGACACGCTCCCTGTGTCATGCACGGGAGCGGTGTGTGGTTAGGCTTTGACGCGGGACCGGGAGCGCGCAGAACACGATGAACCTGCTGCTGGTGGGCGCCGCGTCGCTGCCTATCGGCTACATGGCGTTCGGGTTCATCGCGCTCGTCGTGCCGCCGAAGTGCGCAGCCCGCTCCGTTTACAGCCGGGGCCTGTCGTCAGGCGTTTGCCTGTGTGCAGTGCAAGCCGTCTGTAACTGGTTGCGGCGCAACGTCCGCTCGTGGCGTCGCTCGAGCACTCTGCCACTCCGCCGCTCTGCGCGCAGCATCCGTGCGTGGCCGCTCTGTAGGCGTGCGTGCTGGTGCCGCGCAGGGTGGCGGGCTCGGGCGGGGCGCAGGCGGCCTTGGACGCCCAGGGTAACATCGTCACGGCCAGCAAGTGGCTGGAGACGCACAAGCCTGGTGCGGCTCCTGCCTGAGGACACGCATTACGCAGCCCTCTGCTGCGGCCATGCGCGTGTGGAGCCTGGGCGGGAGCCTGCCACGCTGGGGCGCGCTCTCTATGCCCTGCAGTAGGGGCCGGCATGAGCTCCCTTGGGTGTGGGACAGCGTGGGACAGCATCGCATGCACGTACGGCTTGCGTGGCGGCAGGCTTCATGCCAAGTCGTGATCTTCATGCCAAGTTGCGGTCTGTTCAGCCGGCGCGCCTGGGTTGCAGGGGACCACTCGCTGGCGCAGGGCCTGAAGGGCGACGCGACCTACCTGGTGGTCAATGACAAGGGCTCCCTTGAGAACTACGGCATCAACGGTGCGGAGCCGCGGGCCTCCGCCCCGACGTCGAGCGGCGAGCTGGCCCCTTGCCCTGATGCCGAGTGGCGAGCTGGCCCCTCGCCGTGGTGTGGAGCGGCGAGCCGGTAGAGGTGCAGCGCCTGCTTGAGGGTGGGTTAATGTGCAGCGGATGTGGCTCTGACTGAGGTGTGAACAGATCCTGTGGTCACGCCTTTGCTGTGGACAGATGATATGCTCGGGTGCGCGACTTGGACGCGCGCTCTTGGGGCCAGGGCATGGAGTCTGCCGTAATGTTTGGAGTGCATTGTCTGATTGCATCCCGGTGGGGTTGGTCTTGATCGAACGCCGGAGACCCCACAGCTAGCGTGAGTTAATGGATCGCGTTCTTCATACGGTGCCGGCGCTCCGCGCGAGCTCTCCCCGGTGCTGCGCGCTCGCGCTGACAGAGGGGGCACTGCGCCGCGCGCAGCCGTGTGCACGCACCTGGGCTGCGTCGTGCCGTTCAACACGGTGCGCGGCCCGCACCCAGAGGCCTGTCGCGCCCCAGAGGCCTGACCTTTCACTGCATAGATAGTCCCGCCACTGCTACCGCAGCGCGGCGGCGTGCGAGGCAGCCTGTGCTGTGCTTGCAGCGTGCAGCTGCAAGCACTGAGCATGTGGCAGCAGACCCGGCCCCGCCTCGGTGCACACGCTAGAGTGCGGCGCTGCGGTACTGGCAGACGCGCGGCCCCTGCAGCAGTCTGATTGCTGACAAAGCGGGGCGGGGGTGTATGGCAAGGCCCGCCTCGAGAAGGCCACGGCTGCCACTGGCGCATATGAGGCAGACCTGCATCACTAGCGGGGCGCGGGTGGTCGCAGGCGTGAGCACATGGCTGTCACCGACGCGCGGGAGGCAGGCCTGCATCACGGGCGGGGCGCGCGCGGGCGCAGGCGGAGAACAAGTTCATGTGCCCGTGCCACGGCTCGCAGTACAACAACCAGGGCAAGGTCGTGCGCGGGCCGGCGCCGCTGGTGCGGTCCCGCGGCCCGCGCGCCCTGCCGGCAACTGGCTGGACCGAAGGACGCTGCATCGCCTCACCAGGTTGTGGAGATGTGCGTGCGCGAATGCGCGCTGCGCGTGCCTGAAGGAAGCCGTTTAGAGCCTCGCCACACCAGGTTATGGTTATGCGCAAGTGCAAACGCGCGTGCCGTGTTCGCCCAAGGCGCGCGTGGCCGCGTGCGTGGCCGCGGGGCCTCACGGGGCCTGTATGGCCGCGCAGTCGCTGGCGCTGGCGCACGCCGACGTGACCGACAACACCGTCTTCTTCTCGCCCTGGTGCGCCCTGATAGGGTGTCAAAGGGTGTATACCTTGACAGGGTTTCAGAGGGTATCTGCCTGAAGTAGCCCGGCGCGCTGTGCGCCTGCGGCAGCCTCGGCGCCTGCACCACAGGGGAGAGCCGGTCTGTCGTTGTGCTCAGCTCGTCAAGCGAGAGGGCGAACGGGCTGGGGTTGGGGCTGGGGCCGCGCGCGGCGGCGTCAGGACGGGGCAGGTCATGCGCTGGTGGCTGGAGTCTGCGCGAAGCGTACCGGGAGTCGAGGGGTGCTTGCTATGCAGGTGCAGGCACAGGAAAGGGCTGAAGAGTCTGGGCTGGCGGCTGAACGGCGGGGGCGCCGCGCGCGCAGGACGGAGACCGATTTCCGCACCGGCCAGGAGCCGTGGTGGAAGTAGGCTGGCTGTGCTTCCCGGGACGCCGGGCGCCGCGCTCGCTGGACGCTGGTGCGGGGTGTCGGCCGCGGGGGCTCGGGCACACCCGCAGCGACGTCTGCACTCCAGGACTCACAGATGCATTGAGCCTTGCCATGCCGCTGCGCGGGTGACGGGCATGCGGCACACGGCCGGCGCGTGTTGCACACCATGTTTCCGCGGACGGGCTATGAGGGACGCTGTGCATGTAGACAAACGCTTGTAACTTGCGGAATTTAAGCGGCATCGAAGTGCACAACAACAGTGACTAGGTAGCAGCAACACACGCACAGGAGCGACATGGGACCCTGGGGCCGCGTCATGAACTGCTAGCATCCTATCCAATGACGTGCTCGACGCACAAGCCACAACCGGATCGCGCGCAGCAGCAGGCTGACCGACGCGCGCCGCCTGCGGCACCGGCGCGCGCGCGCGAGAAGCGCGGCCGAGCCGCGGCGCTCTTGCGAGGCTGCCGCTAGCTGGCGGCGGGCGCTGCGCGGCAGCGCGCGCAGCCCTGCGCCTAGTCGACCAGGCCCTGCGCGCGCAGCCGCTCGAGCGCCAGGAAGCAGGTGACCACGCTGGGCAGCAGCATGTCGCCGCCGGCCATGAGCGCCGCCAGCTCCGGCAGGCCCAAGCGGTGCACCTCGATGAGCTCCTCCGCGTCGCGCGCGCTCGGCGCGCCGTCTGCCTGCGCGCGCGCCGCCCCTGCGTCTCGCCCCGGCCGCGCCCAGGGCGGCATGGGCGCCCAGCCGCGCCGCCTGCTCGCGCCGTCCGCCTCAGGTCGCGTCTGAGTGCTGAAGAGTGCTGCACACGCCCTGACCTCTTCTACACCTGCACAGCCCATCTGGGGCCCCATCCACTTCGGAATGCTTAGCGCTGCACCGGCCGGCCCTGCCAATGCAGAGGCAGGGCGTAGAGCAGTTAGGGCTCTCCTCAGCCTCAGCCCGGCCCGCGCGCTCCACGGGCAGCTGCTCAGCGCTCGAGGGAGGAGGGGGCGCGAGGGCGCGCCTCGGGGCCGATGCAGAGGAAGGGCGTGAAGCGGTTGGGGCTCCACTTGACCTCCGCCAGGCCCGCGTGCCCCGGCGGCAGCAGGCGCTGCCAGGCGCCGCCGGCCAGGCGCGCCTCCTCCGAGAGCTCCGCGCGCGCACACGCCTCGCGGTCGCCGTGCCGCCGGGGGTCGAAGCCGCCCGTCGGCAGCACAAACATCATCGCGTTGGGGCCCTGGCAGTGCTCGCGCAGCAGCGTCACCTGCGGGGCCCCCCGTGCCGCAGCGTCACCTGGGGTCTCCCAGTCACCTGGGGGCTCCCCATGCGCTGCAGCGCCACCTGCGGCCCTCCCCGCGCGCAGCAGCGTCGCCCGAAGGCCCCCCCCATGCGCAGCAGCGTCACCTGCGGGTCCCCCACGTTCGATGCCTCACAGTTCTGGTGAGCCGGAGGTGCCCCATACGCATATGTTGGCTCCACTAGCGCGCTGAAGCGGCTAGTGGAGGGTCGGTTCACAGGAGTGAGCTTGAGCCTCCACGCTGCGCCGGCGCCGGGCTGCCGGCGCGGCGGCCGTGGCGCCGGCCACAGCAGGCGCCCGTGCGCTGCAACAAACACTCACCGTCTGGGGCCCTGGCATCTACGCGCACACCAGCGTCATGTGGCGTGCATGCAGAGCTGCTGCTGCCCCCCTCAAACCCCCTCGAAAGTCAATCAGAGCGCGATGCGCAGCTCTGCATGAGCCGCGCGAGGGCGCGCCTCGCCGCCGCGCCGGCCGCCCGGCGCCGGATGGAACGGGAAGGTTACGCAGAAGTGGAAGTCGGCCTGCGGGTGGCCGACGATGTCGTAATCATGCTCCACCTCCTGAGCGCGCGCGGGCGCAACAGCCCTTGCGCTGATGGCCTTGCGGCAGTCGCTGCAGAGCGAGTGCCCTTGCAGCATTTGTCGCAGAGCGCATGCCCTTGCAGCGCTCGTCGCAGAGCGCATGCAGCAGCTGGCATTTCGCTGCTGCATGCGGCGCGCGGACGCCTGGCGTGGCGGCGAGCGTGCTTGCAGGAGCCAGTGCAGCCAGCAGAGCAGCCCGCCAGTGCACGAGCAGCCCGGCGCGCGCGCGGAGCGTGTTTGTATATAACTTGATTGCGCCGCGCACGCCCTGCGCTGCGGCGGTTGCCACGCCTGCCAGGCTGGGTGCAAGGTCCGCTGGACAAGAAGGCGCATGCCGGCGTGAGCGCACCGGCCGCGCGCCCGTGGCGGGGAAGCGGATGCGCCGGTTGAACAAGGTCAGGTAGCGCTGGTGCACGACCGTCTCGCTGACCACCGGAAAGTCCAGCGCCTCATAGCGCGCGCCTGCGCCCCGGTCGCGGCGCTCATGCAGGCTGGCTCCACGCAGGCAAGTTGCACAGTCTCTTCACGGCAAGCACAAGCGGGCGACCTGCAGGCGCCTCCGCCTTGGCGCGCTCAGCGCCTGCGCCGGCCAGGTTGGCCGACTGCCCGGCACTGCAGCGCACGCCCAGCCTGTGAGTGCCCAGGAGGTGGAGCGGCCGCGGTTGGCACAGGCACCGTGCTGGCCAGCCGCTCATTAGCAGGTGCAGCAGAGGCGCCGGGCCGCAGGATCGGCCTCGCCAGCTCCATCTCGGCTCTGCTTCCCAACACCCTAGTTGCAAGCCCCGGCACGTGCCGGGTGACAGGAGATGGCCCAGCACGTGTGGCTGCGTGCCGAGGTGTTATTTGCCGATGGTGCGCTAGCCGCCCATGAACAAGTTCTCGCCCCGGAACCGCAGGCCCTCGTGCGAGATTGCCGGCAGCGATATGGGCGTGGGCGAGCCAGCCGAGGACGCCAAGTCTGGCCCCAAGGCGCCGCTGGTGTCCGAGATGACGCGCCGGTACAAGGTGCGGCCGCCCGCCCGCGCTGCGCGCGCTGTGCCACAGATTCAAGGCATGTCATGTGCATCACCTGCCTCCCCGGGCGCGCGCAGGTGCGCTTCGAGGACGACGAGCACTCCCTGTCCTTCTCCACGGTCGGCGGCTGGCTGCAGCGGAAGAAGGTCGGGTGCGGGCCCGCCCGCGGCTCAGCTTACATAAGCCATGGCCTCGCCGCGGCCGCGGCCCGCCTCGGCAAGGGTTGAGCCTCGCAGCCGGCGTGACCGGGCGGAGTGCCCGCAGGCTGGCCTCGCGGCGGCAGTCCTACAGCTGGCTGGACTGGCTGTGCGTGGTGCTGCCGATGATGCGCTGGGTGCGCACGTACAAGCTGCGGCAGTACCTGCTGGTGCGGAACCCCGCCAGCCGCCACGCTCGCGCCCGGCGGCCCTCCTGCACCCTGTTTGCGCTCGGGCGTCTGCGTTCGCTGGGCAACCTGGCCTGCCACGCAGAGCTCGTTCAAACAGCGCGCTGCCTCGTGTCGCGGGCAGCCGTGCACTGCGCTGATACACACGCAGAGCCTGCAGGCGGTGTCGCCTTGAGCCTGCCTGCCGAGCCTGCTCTGCAGCAACCTGAGGCGAGGTGGCTTGCGCACCTGCCACACGGTGCCAGACGGTCTGCTCTTCAGCTGCTCATGTTGCAGCCTCGTCACCAGGCCTGGCCGATTGCTCTGCGGTCCTGGCATTGTGAAGCCGGAGCGCTTTGAGCAGTCGCACCCGAGCGGCCACAGCCCCTGCAATCGCCAGCCTTCACCCCAACAGCTGCTGCCCCCTGCGGCGGCGTGCCTGGGTGCAGGGTAGGGCGTGTGGCAGGTGCTGCTGCGCCGCGCCTGCGCGGACCAGCTGCGCCGCTCCGGCCGCGCCCGCCTGCGGCGCGTGGCGCGCTGACGCGCGCGCGCGTGGCGGGCGCGCGCGCAGGCGGACGTGCTGGCGGGCATGTCGGTCGCGGCGCTGGTCGTGCCGCAGTCGATGTCGTACGCGCGCCTGGCCGGCCTGCCGTCCGTGATTGGCCTTTATGGCGCATTTGTGCCCGTGTTGTGCTACGCGGCGCTTGGCAGCTCGCGGCACCTGGCGCGCGCCCCGCGCCCCGCCCTGCATGCGCCCTGCGCCTTGCCCTGCACGCGCGAAGGCCCGACGCTACGCTTTCGTGCTGCGCCTGCGCTCACGGTTGCCTGTATCCATGCTGGTGTGGAGCGAGCAGCGATTTTGAGTGCCCCTGCTGTGATGCTGGCTTGCTGTCTTGCGTGCGGCCGCAGCACGCCTCCCAATGTGTGCAGCGTGAGACGTCCAAGGGGGTGGTTGCGGGGGAAAGTATAAGCCCGTATGCTGCAATGCACGCGGGAACATTTGCGGTTTAGGCGAAGCTGCAGAGAGCAGCGCGTTCAGGCACTGGGGTCTCCCACATAGAAGGCTCCGGCGCTGCTGTCTGCTGCTGATGCGGCATGCTATTGGGCGATCCGCCGGCGGCTGCGGCGCTGCTGGTGTGCGCGTGCCGTCGGGTGACAGACAGACTTATAACTGCGGCGCTGCAGCCCGCTGAGGCGGGCGCGCCGCGGCCGCGCGCAGGCGGTGGGGCCAGTCGCGGTGACCTCGCTGCTGCTGGGCGAGGGACTGCCGCGCGTCACCGGGCTGCCCGACCAGGGCAACCCGAACGAGCCGGCCGATCCTGAGATCCAGCGCCAGATCAATCACGCCGCCATCCAGGCGCGCCGCCTGCGCTGCCGCGCGCTGGCGCGCGGCTGCGGCCGGGGCCATGCTGCCTGGCCTGCAGCCGGCCGGCGGGGTTTGTGACATGGGCCGGGGCAGGCATGGAGGTACAGGCCGAGACAGGTGGGAGGACAGGTATGACAGGCGAAGGCGAGGGTGCCGGCGGGCGTGCGGAGTGAGCACAGGCTTGGCACGGCCACCGCTGCCTTGCATAGGCTATAGCGCCAAAGGTGGGCGCATGCGGCGTGTCGCGAGTATTGCGCGGACATTCAAACGGCCCCGTGGCAACTGCTGTTTGCCCGTTGCCTGGCTGCCCGCCTGAGCCTGGGGCAGTCGCTTGTAAGCTGGCGCAGCGCGCGCGCGCGGCAGGCGGCGCCCCATGGCAGGGCGTCCCAGCGTGGCCGAGGGGGTAGGGTTGCGGTCAGCAGGGTGAGGGTCTCGAGCGCTGATGTGGCTGACGCGCGCAGGTGGCCTTCCTGGCGGGCTGCCTGTACACGCTGGTGGGCTTCCTGCGGCTGGGCTGGGTGACCAATTTCCTGTCGCACTCGGTCATCGCCGGCTTCATGACCGGCGCGTCGGTCATCATTGGGCTGTCCCAGGCGCGCGCCGCCGTGCAGATGCCTGCTGTAGTCGTCCTGTGTGGTACCCTACCCTACTTGATACCCTGTGTGGGACCTTTTGGTCTTAGTGCCGCGCGCCGTTGCCAGTGCACCCGCCGCTTAAGGCTGGGGCCTGACACCTGCGTGCCCGGCCACTGAGCAGCAAGCAGCGAGCTTTTTACTTGAGATCAGGAAGCTGCTGCAGCTCAGCTATGTCCCGGGCCCCGGTGACAGCGTCCGCCGTTTTGCCGGCAAAGGCAGCCGTGCTGAGCCCGGCGCGGCGGCGCGCAGTGCAAATCGATCCTCGGCTACGACTCGCGGCCCAACCCGCGCTCCACGCCCGCGCACCCGCTGCCGCCCATGCAGTTCCCGCGCCACGACCCGGTGCACCTGCAGCTGTACGACCTGCTGGGCCCCGCCTGGCGGCCCTACTTCAGCTGGCGCGAATTCCTGATGGGCATCGTCTGGGTCGCCATCCTGCTCATCATGAAGGACATCGGCAAGCGCCACACCAAGTGCGCCCCCCGGCCCCGCCCGCCCCGCCCCGGGCCGCCGCGCCGCCGCACGTGCGCGGTGAGGCGAGGCAGGCGCGCCAGCCGGCGCTACTTGGGCGGGTGAGCCGTCATGCTGCTGCTGCGCTGCCGCGCAGTGTCCTTCTTGCAGTCCCTATAAGTTATCGGCTTGCAGACGTTCTCATTATATGTAATGGGGTCTGGGTCAAGCGCAGACGGCCGTCCAATGCCCACATGCTGGGTGCCAACACAGGGGTGTGCACTGCCGCCGGCACCTCCGGTTGTGCCTGGTGCCGCCAGTCAGCCTCGGCACTGGCTGTGCAGCACTTTGGCTGGGTCAGCGCGACCGGGCCGCAGACCACCACCGCGCTGGACCATGCCTCTGCTTGCATCTGTCTGTCTGCATTGTAAGGAGTCACAGCATGACGCGTCGGGGTCAGCTGCTGGCCGCGCAGGCGCTTCGGCTGGGTTCGCGCGATCGGGCCACAGACCAACAACGTGCTGACCATGCCTCTGCGTCCATCTCTCCATCTGCATTGACATGAGTCACAGCATGACGCACCGGGGCCGGCGCGCAGGCGCTTCGGCTGGGTCCGCGCAATCGGGCCGCTGACGGTCACCATCCTGTCCATCGCGCTCGTGTCCATCTTTCGGCTGTACAACGCGCCGCACCGCATCAAGATCGTTGGCTCCATCCCGCAGGTGGGCCGCCCGTCTCTGCCGCCGTGCGCTCATGCAACTCGGATTGTTTTTGGGTGCCTGTTGGTTGCTGGGGGTATGGGGTGGATGGGGTTTACCGTAACTGCAGCAGAAGAGCGTGTGGTGGCCCTGGGCTTGCTGAAACAACAAGCTCTGCGCTCCACTTGCGCTTGAGCTTCAGATGCGCATGCAGGGCCCCTCATGTTGGCTGCAGATTGCCCTTAGCAGCCGCTGACGGCGCCGCCGCGCCCGGGCGCCGTGCGCAGGGCCTGCCCAAGGAGACGGTGACCTGGTGGTTCCCGATGCCGGAGAACTTTTCGCGCATCGCGCTGCTCGCGATCGTCATCTGCCTCATCGACGTGCTGGAGTCCATCTCCATCGCCAAGGCGCTCGCGTACAAGAACCACTACGAGCTCAAGTGCGCCGCGAGCGCGGCGGCGCACACTCATGCATATGTGCATTAGTTGTACGCTGGCCCCAGCGGGGCTCCCGAGGCTGCCGCATACCCTCATCAGCCCTTGCACAGCATGCCAGGGCCGCCTTGGTCCCCATCGCCTGGCAATGTGTCCGCGCATCCGCAGGGTGCGGCGCTAAGTCCTACCTGCCCCGTGCACCCTAGCCTGACGTGGGGCAGACGTTGTCGGAGGCCTGGCTCAAGGGGTTGGTGCAGGGTACCCAACCCTAATGGTTGTGTATTAGACATATCAGAGGCCTGGCTCGAGCCCGTGTGCCGGCGCCGGAGTGCCGCGCACTGCCTGCGATTGCGGGCGCGGCGCAACCCGATGCAGGAGCTGCAGGGCCAGGGCATCGCCAACCTGATGGGCGCCACTTACTTACGCCTGCGCGCGCGCGCGCGGCGCAGCCCCACGCAGGAGCTGCAGGGCCTGGGCATCGCCAACCTGATGGGCGCCGCGTTCAACTGCTACACCACCACCGGCTCCTTCTCGCGCTCGGCGGTCATGGACTCGGTCGGCGCGTGCACGCAGCTGGCGGGCATCATCTCCGGTGCGCGCGCCTGCTAGGGTTGGGCACTTGAAACCCTGCAGGGGTTGGCAACGCTCGCCATTTGCTGGCGCTTGCCATGCAAGGCGAGTGTGGTGGTGGGAGTATAAGCCAACAAGACGCAGAGGTTCCCGCGCTCAGACCCCCTGCTTCCCAGAGCTGCCCGACCAGCTATCGCGCCGCGCTGAAAGCGGCATCGAGTGTGGTTTTACGATGGCTAACACCAGCAAGGAGACCATCTGGTGCGGAGAGCAGTTGTGATCGTCTGCGCCCTTCGCCTGGTCCCAGCCACGTCCCTGCGCGCGCAGGGCTCATCGTGATGGTGGTGCTGCTGTGCCTCACCCCGCTCTTCCGGAACATGCCCCAGAACGCGCAGGCCGCCATCATCATCTCCGCGGTCGCCGGCCTGTTCAACTACTCCGAGGCGATCTTCCTGTGGCGGGTGCGCCGCCGCCCGCCCCGCACGTGACCCAGGCCGGTGCATGCAGCGCCGTTCGTTTGACATCCTGCTTGCGTCCTTGTGACGGGCCGTGCGCTGAACGTGCCATGGTCTGGAGCTAGCTGAAGGCGCCGCCTTGCTTGCGTTTCCTTGCTTGCTGCCACCATGCTGAGGCCTTTGCCTGCTGCATCCCCCACCACGGAGTGCTGCGTGTCTGCAAGCACACAGCCTGGCATGCGCATTCGCCGTGGTGTGTCAGGATGGCGGGCTCACATGAGCTCGTTTTTTACAGGCGTCTGCCACCCGCGGCTCAAAAACGCAGGTGAACAAATTCGACCTGGCCGTGTTCCTGGCGGCGGCGGTGTCGGTCATGTTTGCGGGCGTGGAGATCGGGCTGGCCGTCTCCATCGGCCTCAGCATCGCGCTCGCGCTGTGGAAGAGCGCCTTCCCGCACACCGCGGTGCTGGGCCGGCTGCCGGACACCACCGTGTACCGGTGCGCGGCGGCCTTAGGGCATTCTTGCTTATGACAACACGACACCTATCTTCACTCTGATGAGAGGCCTGGCTGCCGACGGCATGGCGCAGTCACACCCATCCTTTGCATGAGCTTTAAATGCGCAGCGGAGGAGAAGCAGTGGCACTCAAGCCACCCGCTCGACGCGTCCGGCCACCTCCTGAGCAAGGGTAATCTGCTTCTTGGGTGGCGCAGCGCAGCAGGCCTGCGTTCAAGCCTGGCCTGGCGCGCGGCCTGATGTCTCTGCCGAGGAACGGGGCCATTGTGATGCGAAGCAGTGCCCAGAGGCTGGTGGGGCGGATGCCCTACCGTAATCCTAGTAAGGGTGGTGCAAAGCTTTGGCCTGATGAGTGACCCGCATGGGCCCCGCAGGAAAAAAAGTAGTGCCTGGAGGCGAGCGAGGTTGATGCCCGACACTGACCCTGGCGCTTAGCCCTAGGGTCTGACCCGCCACGCAGCCCCGCAGGAACCTGAAGCAGGACCCGGAGGCCAGCGAGGTACACACCCAACAGTTACCCTTGATGCTCGACCCTAAGGGTTTGACCCGCCGCGCGCCCCGCAGGAACGTGAAGCAGTACCCGGAGGCCAGCGAGGTGGACGGCCTGCTGCTGCTGCGCATCGATGCGCCGCTGTACTTTGCCAACGTCAACCCGGTGCGCGACGCGCTGCACAAGTACGAGCA
>JAABUV010002052.1_pt1 | contig 28125 bp, 24 predicted proteins | sample 5559971 | NCBI WGS metagenome assembly JAABUV01 (sample SAMN10711881, study PRJNA513362) | rock metagenome | isolation source: Antarctica rocks | place: Antarctica: Victoria Land, Knobhead nord | collected 2015-12-19
CACTATCTTGTGATCTGAATTATAATGACAAAGAATAATCTTGAAAGTGAAGACTTTCTTAAGAGTGTTGAATGCAATCTGACATTTCTGAAATCAGACAAAGAGTACATCTTTTCTGATGAGATGAGTGAGCGAAGTAGCTATTTCACTATAGTCATAGATGAATCTTTTATAGAAGTTCGCGAAATCTAGAAAACTTTGAATGTCTTTAACGTTGATCAGAATGAGTCAATTGACAATGACATCTATCTTAAAAAAGTTCATCTTGATTTCTTTGATGATGATTATCAATTCTAAATATGAAACTTGAATGACGTGAAACTTGCATTTAATTATATTCATCTGAAGATCAAGTTCTCGCAGCTTTCGCAGAATGAGCTTGACATAAATCTCATGCTCAAGTTCATTGTTGAAATAAATCAAGATGTCATTCAAATAAGTTGTATAAAACTTATTTAAATGTTCATGAAGAGTATTGTTGATGTACTTCTGAAATGAGGTAGATTCATTACATAGATTGAAAAACATGACTAGATACTTGAATAATTCAAATCGAGTGCAAAAGACAATGAGAGCTTCATCTTCTTCTTTGATTCAAAGTCGATTGAACGCAGAAATGATATTCAGCTTGATAAAGATTTTAGTTCAACTTAGACGATTCAGCGTTTCTGCAATCAGAGACAGAGAATATTGATTCTTGACTGTGATAGTGTTCAGATCTCGATAGTTCACGCAGAAGCAAAGTTCTTCTTCAAGTTTCTTAATGAAAAGAACAGAGATGATCGTCTGAAAGTGACTGACTTGAATGAAATCTTTGCTTAGATTCTCATTCAGATAACGACGAAGTTCTAGAATTTCATCACGACTCATGTTGTACAAAGCAAAGACTGAGAATTAAGCATCTTCTTTAAAATGTATGACATGATCATGAACTTAATGTGAAGACAAGATATCAACGTTCTTCTTGAAGAAAACATTTAGAAACTTGAAATATCTAAACGATAAAATTGTGACTGAATCAACGTTCTTACTTTGTCAATAAACTTCAAGATCTTCTTGTGTTGTGAATGCAGTCAAATGAAATTTCTTTTTCATTTGACAAAGATTCAAATGATGATTCTTATCATACATACTGTCTTGAAAACAAGATGAGAACTGAGCAAGAGTTGAACTGTTCTTTGAATGAACAATCAAAGTCGTGTGACGCGATTTTGACTCATCAGAGTCTAGACTAGAAGATGAGATTGACTCAAGATTCAAGAAGACATCAATTTTTCTTAAAGTAATGTTAAACACTTCAATGTCTTTGACATGAGCAGCATGATCAAAGCTTTGAACTCTCAACTTAACTATGTCAAGTTGTATAAAAGATCAATTGAATTGATCTGCTTGAAAAACAACAAAAGTTCTAAAAAAGAAAGAATTTTAACACTTGATTTTTGATGAGTATTCTTTTTAAATGACTTAAAGAATACAACTAGAAACTTCTTATTTCAGACGAGAGACAAGACTGAACGAGATTTGTTTCTTGTGAATGAGCTGAGTATTAGTTGACTTCTCATAAGCGAACAAGAAATTAGATTGCTTCTTGTGAGCAGATAAGAAACTGAGTTGCTTCTTGCAAGTGAATTGAAAACTGAATTGCTTCTTGTGAGTGAACTGAAAACTGAGTTGCTTCTTTTGAGTGAATGAGAAACTGAGTTGCTTCTTGTGAGCGAACTGAAAACTGAGTTGCCTCTTTCAAGTGAATGAGAAACTAAATTGCTTCTTGCGAGCGAACTGAATGCTGAATTGCTTCTTGTGAGTGATTCATAAACTGAGTTGCTTCTTGTGAGTGAATTAAGAGCGAGACTGAAAAAAAGCTACTTTGTTAACTTTGAACGAGAAATTTTCTTCTTGTTGATTAAGATCATAAATCTTGACGAGAAATGAGCAACAATGATTAAGACAGAAGAAGAAAGACAAGATAAGAATATTGTGTTCAAAATTAACATTAATGACGTGATGATGAAGTTATGACAAACTCATGATGATGAGATATTGACTTAATTCAGTGACATAAAAGAATAGTCTTTCAATGTGTTCATCAAGAATCATTGTGATTTCAACAACATGAGTAATATCATTGATTAAAACGACTTGATCATCAAATTCTTGAAGTTTGTGAAAGTGAGTTAATTAATGCAAGAAAAGATGATGTTGTTGCGCAAAGAATTTATTTATAAAGACATAAGCAAAGACTTCACTATCAATCAAAATGAGAACGAAAACTTTAAATTAAGCTTGACGTAGAATACAGAATACTATCATGTGACTATCTTTGAATGTTGAATCAAATTCAAAGAGTTTCAAGACAGATTTAGCAGAAAACTTTCTATATAATTGAAGTGAGAGTGAGAAGATTGAGACTAGTAGACAAGATGATATGTATACAGATTTTTGAGCGTGACTTAGCTCAGAAACTAAACTTTTCTTGCAGACAGCAAGACTTCTTCATTTATATTGATGATATCACTGTTGTAGATGTTCATGATACGCAGAGTGAAAAACTTCTTATTTAAGCATTCTTTAGCAATTTTGTTTGAATGTTGCAATTTGCAGTAGTAACACAACTTTCACTTGTTGCAGATTTTCTTGATTTTAGAAACGATCAGAATCTTATCTTGAATGATGATAATGATGAAGCTTAGATTTATTGACTCATTAAAAGATGAGAAAGAAAGAGACGAAGATACTGTTGAAACAACAGTCACAGAAGTGATGATCTTTGAATTCAAAGAGTTACTAGTCAATGCAAAGATGCTCTTGACTTTGATGAATGAGATGATGATGAAGACGAAGTGAGATTGATGATGCTTAAGCTGCTGAAGCTCTTCGTTGATGTTTAAGAATGCTTGAACTCATTGATGAAAGATGAAAGATTAAATTTCATTGAAATTTCGTCAGAAGAAAGTGATGACTTGAATGAAATAATTGACATTGCGCTTCAAACAGTCAATCAATAAGAAATCTTTCATCAAAGAACATTCTTTCTTTTGATAAAAGAGATTGTAGTAGTTGACAAAGCTATTCATGTCTTGCTTTAAAGTTTCACGAAAATATAAATGAGCATCTTCTGTCTTGAAAGAATTGTTGCAGCAATGACGTAACTTGTGTTATCAATCTGCAAAGATGAAAATGATACAGAGATCATTGACTCAATATTGATTCATTAGATTGTAAGTCTTCTTATTTATGATGAGTCGTGACTCAACATAAATGATCTTAGCTCGATGAAAGAAGTAATGATCGTCGTTCATGTTTATGCGCTGTATCAGACTCTGCTTTCAGACATTCAAATGATCTTTGTTCTTCTCATACTCAGATATGTCGAGAAGCTTTTCAAATCTAATGAAGATTGAAGCAGTGACAGAATTTGCAGAAACTTGAACGTTGAAGAGAAATTGATTGTGCAGAGTTTATGCAATGATTTGAGTTATCATCACGAGAGACTGAGAATTCAATTCTTGATAGACTGAAGAACTAGAAGCGATGAACAAGAATAAAATGATGATGTCATGTTGTTGAACTTGATTTTGAAGCTTGCGCATTGTGCGAAAGACTTTAACTGAATTTTCGATCATACTTTGAGTGAACTGTTCAACAGCACGCTCATTGTCGATTGAGAAACGATGAGATTGCTTCATTTGAGCAAGAAGATAACTAAACGAGATTTCAATGTATGAAAACGTTGCAAGAAGTGTAGATTTTTTATAATGTCAAAGACTAAACTAGACTAGAGATTCTATCAATATAAAGAATTGATTATTATATTACTTGAACTAGATACAGAACAATACATCAGATAATGTACAAGACGAAAGACAAGAAACGAAAGAAAAGAACGAGAATTCAACTTCTATATACATGAATTGAGTAATGTCAGAACTGAGCAGCAGTTTTATGACTTAAGATTGCAAAGACACGAAACAGATTTTGATGTGACTAAACTAAGATGACGATGACTAGATTAGTGACTTAGTTCAATGAATCAAGACTTTCTAAGATATCGATGATATTAGATCAAATTGACGACATATTCTATGCTTTGAGCTGAGATGATGATCTGACATCATGACAGTTGAGAATTTTACAGATGAGACAGATGCTTCACAGACATTCAAAAGATCATTGAGCAGCTTTGAATGTAAACTTTGATGTTTCAACAAAAAGAATTTCGAATATTACAGTACAACGTTCACAAGTTCAGAAACAAAGTGATAATAGTGTTACTACATAAGAAAAAAATAAAAAATTACAACATTTTGATTCTTCAAGAACTCTGATGATTCAACGAAAATTTCAGAACATACTGTTTATCAACAATCAACTTCATGTTGAAGAATAATGAAGATAAAATCTGTTTCTACATAAACAAGAAGATTGACAGTAACATTTGATACTCAACATGATACTTCAAGAATGTAAACATGATTACACTATGAACATTAGCAAATGATGCACAGACGACACAGAAAATCATACATGTTCATGAAATATACAATTCATCACTCAGAGATCATAAAATCACTCATGAAAAAGAAAATCTTTCAAATATTGAAAAAGCGTTGCATATGTCAAAAGAATGCATTCTTGTAGAAGACTTCAATCTGCATCACTTCACATAAGAAGAATCATTCTATTCAAGACAACATTTATTGTTGAATGATTTAATCAAAATAATCATAAACATCAAGATATCATTGATGCTATCTTGAAATATAATTACAAGAAACTATCAAGAATTTCAAACAATGATAGATTTAATCTTCACAACAAATGATATCACAAACAGATTGATAAGATGTGAAATCAATGAGAAAATGAAAACTTCTTGAATCATTTATTGATACAGACAATTATAGATTTCAGAATCTGTAAAAAGTCAGCGTGAAGATTGCATTGCAACTAAAAGACATATCTTCGAATGATAGTTGTTTTCAATCAAATCTGAATACACTAAATTGAAGATTTTCAATATGCTTTTGTACGCTTGCTGTATGATTGCAAATGACATATCATCTGATTCGAGTGCTTTTCTGAATGCTGAGAAGTTAATCGCGTGCTTGATTTTTCCTTTGATAACTCTTGATCACTGTATACTTTCGTTCGATAGTAATTCTTCATTGGTTTGCATTTTCAAAGATGATAAGTACATTGCTTTCAGAAATGTCTCGCACTTTTCATTAAACTCAGTTTTCAATTCTTTTTGCAAGTTTTGTATCGAGAATAGCTTTTCGATTAATCATGATTTAGTGAACTTGTATGTCTGAAACACTTCTTTCTCTTCAGCGTTGTTCAAAAAATTGGTTCAGAATTGGTTTTTGATCAGCTTTATTGCATCATGATATGAATTTCGCATTTGCACTATCTCTGCTCATGCATCGTTATTTCTGCATCTTTTTCAGATTCGCTTTTTTGACAACAGCGTCTTTTGCATTTCGATGAGCTCATTGTTTCACCAGAATTTTGATTTTGCGCATATTCACTGTTTAAATACGAATAATTTCACTGTATTCTTGATGCATTTCATCAAGTAAATAACTTTTGCTTTTAAACTCGTGATTCTTTGCATTTTGATCATCATTTTGTCTTTCATCTTTTGCAAATGCTCATCAAAGTCTTTTCAGTCGACTTTTTGCAGATTGTATGACGCGTTCAACGAATTTTCGATCAACTTCATCTTTTTCATAACTATTGTAAATAAAATTACTTCATGATTGAATTCTGTGTCTGCATTCTCGTCTATATGTCAATTCTTGATGTGATTGCGCATATTCTTTGATGCAAATGCTAAGTCAAGTATCGAGCTTAACTGACTTGAATAGCTGTGATATATGTCTATATCAGAAGTGTTAATCAGATTGCACTTATGTAAATTTACTCAATTTATTAATGCTTTCGTTCTAATAGAGTTTGAAATTTTTGCGTTTCATCAACTATAATGTGCATTAAAGTCTTCAACAATAATAACTTTTTGCTCAGAATTTAGCATAACTTTTGCTAATTCTCGCTCAATTGTGTATGATTGCTCATCATCTGCATTCTGTGACTTTTCGTTGTAAATATTGAACAATAAAATTTCTCTTTGAATTTTATTGTTCGCTATTGATATCGCTTGCATGTCTTCGCTATTGACTATGTCTGATCTTGATGTGCATGTAAATTTCTTTGCGTTTTTCGCAACAAATATCAGTACTTTGACATGAGTATTCTGAACATTTGATTTGATGCAGATAAACAACGAATGTGAAATTGTTATATTTTCATCTCTCATTCATGATTCTTGTAGTATAACAATATCTGTCTTGTTCTTCGCAAATTTCATGCATGCATGCATAATTTGCGTTGATCTTGCGCAATTGTGCTGTAGAATTCGAATATTCAACATGTTTGCAAAGCTTTCATCATTTGCATTGTTTTGTGACATTTCAAATGCAATACTCATTACAATTTCGTGACTAGATGATCTTTTTGTGAGCTAATAGACTGAGCTGTCTGATATGTTTTGCAAATTACGCTATTTGCGAAGTGCGCATTTTGACAGTTGCAACATCTAGAAATCATGTGATTGCATGATTGCTCATCTTTGCACGTAGATAATTAACATTTATGATTTCAGATCTGATGATTTCGCTCGCAGTACAAGCATCTTGATGATCTATTGCATTTGTTTTGCAAATGCTCAAATGTTTAACATTTTTGACATTAATCATTTGATCGATAGTCTCGATATTCGACTGTTTGATATGTTGATCTCGCAGTTAAAAGTCGTTTTTTCACATGTCTTTGCGCTTCTGCTTCAATTTTGAACGTCAATATTGTCGAAGCATGATTCTTTCTTGCTTTATTTTCATTCTTTGATAATCATATTGAGTTGATTATCAGCTTCAATTCAGAATTGTACTTCTCTAGCTCGATTCTCAGATATTTCATTTCAATCTTCATGTTGAAGATTTCGATTTTCAGACTGTGTATGACTATTTTGTGTCATTTCTCATCTTTCTTAATGCTTTTAACATCAAAAACATGCTTTCATATTGCTCTTTGTGCTAGTAAGATGTCTGCAATGTATTTTTTCAAGATCATCAAAGCAATGTTGTTTTTCTTTAGCGTTTTAACTATCATGATGACTATAGATTGATTTTCGCCTTTTTCAATGCATTATTCATCGAATCTTGCATTTTCATCGTCTTCAACGTTCAGTTCTCATTTTTGAAATTGATAATAAGTCTTCTTTCGTGATATAATATTTCTTGTGATTTTGGCGAGAATTTCTTGATAATCAGATTTCATTCGCCTGCATTTGCATTCACATTTGCATTTGTGTTTGCATTTGCATTTGCATCTGTGACTTGAGCTGCTTTTTGCGCATATGTGAGCTTCTGCGTTGGTTTTTGCGAATTTTGCATGATTTGCAATGTTTGCGAACTCTGCGTCTTTTGCAAGATTTGTGAATTCTTTGTCATTTGCTTTGCATTGATTCTCTTTTTGATGTTTTCAGCATTTTGTTGAATAAATTGTAGAATGATCTTCAGTTTGTTGTTTATTTGACTTTGAAGTCGATCAATTTGCTTCTGAATCAAGTTTTCTATGCTTTCGTTGCATGCTCTTTGAATGTAGATTAAGCTATGACTTATAGTCTCTTTCTGTTCTGATATTGCTTGTCTTAGCTGATTGACTGCGAATTCAATTCTTTCGCGCAGTCTCTTTATCTGCATCTCTTTAAAGACGACATCGTAGCACTTGCTAGTACTAACTTCGATGCTAGCTTCTTTTTGCAAACTTTTCATCGCTTTTCGCTTTTTCATTTCTTTGAATTTCACAATCGCTCATGTTTGCTCTTTTTGCTGCGAATTTGCATTTCGCAAATTGATTGTATTCTTGTTGTTATGCGCATTTTCATGTGAATTTAGCATCAATGCATTGAGTGAACTAAACATGTATTGCGTTTTTCTATTTACTGATGTGAATGATTTTTGTTGACTGCAAAATAAATCGACAATGTCGTTCTGCAGTTGTTTGCTTGTTGATGAACTCATGCTAAGTTCGTTTCATAGATTTATTTCAATCTCTAACGTTGACTTTTTGATTTCTATCGTTGACGTTTTGAGTTCTGACGCTGAGCTATTGCTTCTGCTGAGTTTCACGTTACTATTCGCGAAACGAAACGAGAAAGAGCGCATAAAGCGACTCTTTATATTTCTTTTCATAGAGAGTTTTTCCGAGTTTCAAGCTTTGAGCTTCTAGAAAATTCACTTGACATCACTTAAATATTTCTTTAATCTTTTATTCAGAGCGTTTCACGTAGACAGTAACTTTAATGTAGAGATTTCCCAATTTCTATCTTGAAATCTGCAATAAATCGTCTTCTATTATTAACTTATGTCAGATGAAAATGATATAAATTTAGTCTGCAAGAATCTAAATTACTCTTTTTGATAGAAAATGCTTGACGCAATTGCTTTATATCTCAGATATCAAAGTAGTTGCATTATTTTGCTCAGAATAGTAATGACTGATCTCAACTTATTGTCTTGCGCATCAAGAAAAGATAAAACAGATAGTGATTTGATAAGAAACGCTGTACTTCTTTGAAATAACGTTGTTCTCTGTGTGATCTTCAAATGCAAAAGAGTTTGATTTTAAGTTTTGTATCAGTATGCAGTCTTCTGTGCTGTTCTAAAGTCGATTGACAACTTCTTCTTTTCATGTGAGTTTGCTCTTTGATTTGTCAGTCAAATTGCTGTCTGAATTGATGATTCTTTCTTCTGCGTTGATGAACTCTTATTTCGCCGTCGATTTTGATCTGCGTAAGCATAAAAAATTTCAATTTTCGATTTTTGACTTGCGATGCAGTCATCTGTAAAGCTATTAAGTCGAATGAGAGCTTGTTTTGATCGTACAATTGTGCTCTATAACTTGCTGATTGATTTGATATATTATATGCTTTGATAGATTGCTGTCGTCAATGTTCTCGTTAATGCAGATTTATTAGTGATTCAGAGATTTAACATGATGACTAGCATACAAATAGAAAGCTCAGTTATTAAGTTGAAATCAGACGTGCGAGTTTTGAAAGTACAATTGAACATGAAATTATGATGAAGCGCGCATCTTCGTCAAATCGAAGCGAATCACGTCACATGAATGCTAGCACTTAGTTGACTTGAAGTCTTCACATGAAGAGCAATCTTCATAAAAGTAAGACAAATATACTCAGCAGTAGTAAGATCAGAAATTGCATTCAAAGCATCAGTCTGACATCAGCGAGAAAAAGAGAAAGAACTGTCAGACAAAGAATGCAGACTTGAAACACTACAGAATCAGACTCTGCATCACGTTGCAAAAACATTCAAAAGAGTAAGCATTAAGACTCTGAAAGCAGAAATGTACACAAGCTCGCTACATGTTCATTTGAACATGCTGCAAGACAAAATCACATTACGCAGTTGAATTAATAATTGTACGCAGAAAATCAGACAAGCATGTAAACTGATATGCACTCATCTGATGAGCATCAATCGCATCATCTTTCGTTCTTTTGTCATCAAGAAAGTGATGCTTCTGAACAACTCAATTCAAGAAGATATGAAAATACAGTCAAGACGCAAGCAATTAGTTCTTGCTGTGATGATTTCGACTAGTGACAGCATTGCAATAGCACAATATCACAGAAGTCAATGAAAGCAATGATGGAAAAAATATAGAAAATACATTGCAGATGTTCACATCATTTTGACACAAAGATTGCATCTGTTCAACAAGATGATAAAGATGCAAAATGATTTTCAGAGAGTTGAAAGTACTTTTGTCACTTACATCAAAATCAAATGCATAGATCTGAATGCTTATTTACACTTCAGAAATGTTTCAGACGCAGATAGCATGTGATGCAACTGTAATTGAAATCATCAGATGACAAAACATGTACTCATGCACTGCTTAAACTGATTGCATCTGCGATCAAGAATGTTACAAAACGTTAACTTCTTAAACTATTGAATAATCGTCACTATCATGAAGAGTTTCAAAGCAACTGCAAGAATGATGATGAAAATGAAGCTTTTGAAGCAATTTAAAGTAACTAAGTCACTCATTCTTTAACATGCAATCAACGCGAACTAATTTGATACATAGTCTTATAATGATAGTTTTGACTGCGTGAAGCAGTTGTATAGATAGTGAGTGATTTTCTATCTCAGAGAGTTTTGTTCACTCAATATAGATAGCATAAAGTCTCTCATGAGTTGACTTAATTGATGTCACAAAAATGTATGAATTTATTATTATCATCTTTCTACTAATCTTTTGATTGAACTTTCTATTAAGTTATTTATTAAATTATCATCATTTTTCTACTGATTTTTCAATTAAGCGTTTTACTGAGCTATTGATTGAGCTTTCTACTGATTTTTCAATCGAACTTTCTATTGAGTTATCTACTGAGTTATCATTAATCTTTCTACTGATCTTTCTACTGATCTTTTGATTGAACTTTCTATTAAATTATTTACTAAGTTATCATTGTCTTTCTACTGATCTTTCAATTAAGCATTCTACTAAGCTATCAATTAAGCATTCTACTGATCTTTTGATTGAACTTTCTATTAAATTATTTACTAAGTTATCATTGTCTTTCTACTGATCTTTCAATTAAGCATTCTACTAAGCTATCAATTAAGCATTCTACTGATCTTTCAATTGAACTTTCTATTAAACTATTTACTGAACTATCATTAATCTTTCTACTGATCTTTCTACTGATCTTTCTACTGATCTTTCTACTGATCTTTCAATCAAACTTTTTATTGAGTTATTTACTAAACTATCATCATCTTTCTACTTATCTTTCAATCAAGCGTTCTACTGAGCTATCAATTGAGCTTTCTACTAATCTTTTAATTGAGCTTTTCATTAAGTTATTCACTGATCTTTTGATTGAGCTTTCTATTGATTTTTCTACACATCATTCAAGAATCAACTTTGTTCTCTATTGAGCATCAAATACGATTCTATCATACATTTTATGTGACTTCATATCAAACATTCTACATGACTTTCTATCTTATTATCTTTCTCATTGACTTCTTTATTGACTTTTTCAGCGTATATATTAAACTGTGTAAATAACTATTATTTAAATAGTCAAATTAATTATTTAATGTTACAAGTATCAGAATCATGTTTGTTGAATTAAACATTAAAGATGCATACTGCGCTTTTAAAAGTTCTAAAGATGTTAATGCTTTTATAAATATGCATCAGCTAAAAGTGACGCAAATCTGAAACATAAAATTAAATGAATATTTGAAATATTAATTGCTAAAAACGTTAAAATTTGTCTTTGTCACTCTTTACAAATTGCAGATGTAGAATACAATAATGAGATTCTACTAAATGATTTTCAGCATAAGATTAGCTCAGATCTTTAACAAGTAATGCTTAATGAATGAATTATGAATTTGAATGAGTTTATCAACATTTGCATGCAAGTCAATGTTAAACTGATTGAATTAAATGTTTGATTAATCATTAAAGCATTAATGATTTCAGCTGCTTACTTTGTCATTGATACTTTATTTGCTTAATTTATATCAACAATCTTTGTATGAAAGAAACTCAGAATATCAAATCTTGATCTCAGCAAGAAAGAGTTATTGAAGAAAGAACTTTGCTTCAAATGCAAAAAGATAGAACATAAAGCATATGAATGTCTTGAAATAACTTAAGTGCATGAAATCACTGCAAATTTGAAAAATGATCTGCTTTCATCAAAGTAGTGACTGAGAATAATATACTCATATTCTGTTTCATCAGCATGTTTGATGATTTATTTGATTTTACATCATTCGCTGTTGATGTCATCTTGAGTAGTTTAGAAAAGATATTCAGATTTTTCGCTCTGATAAATACTGAAGTCACTGACATGACTTTCATTGATGAATCTTTGATGTCGAAGTTATGTGAACACTTTAATATTCAGTTAATATTACTGTCAAAATCAAAGTTGATTTAATTATATAATGAAATCTTTAATCAAAAGTTGATTACATACATTCTGTATACATTGATCATGATACAAGAACATAAGAATGAAATGATGCTTTTATTAATAACTCATTTAAATCAGCATAAGATAATCATTGAAAAAAAATCAAATTTCAGTAAATTCTGCAAACAATTGATTAATATCATCATTGAAGATTTAAACATTGAAATCTGTTGTTTCAGAAGTAAGCAGTCAATCAGCATTTTACAGATCTGAATTAAGCGAAATCTGTAAAATGAAATGAAAGAACTTGAACTTAATTATTACATCAATGATCATCTTGAAGAGATTTATGAATCAGAAATCAGTGAATAAATTCATTGAATTTACTTGATTCATTGAATCTGCACTCATATGAAAGCAAAGCACTCAAGTTGATCTCAATTAACTTGATAAAGAGTCATGATGAGAAACATGAAGATTGTTTGATAGAAAGATTTGATAGAAAGTTATGACAAGAAACATAAAAACTGTTTAATTAAGTTATTTACATTTATTTATTTACTTCTTGTTGAGTTGAGTTAAGTTGTTGAGTTGAGTTGTTAAGTTCAACTTTTCAACTTGAGTCTTGACGTGACTTGAATTCAAAAATCTTTCAACTTAACTTAATGTAATCAGTTTACTTAAAGTATTACATTGTCATATTACTTTTATAAACTTCGTTTATTCATTTAGTAAACTGAATTCTAACAGAATCATCATTGTTTCTTGATCATGTATCAAAATCTTTAGAGTTTAGTAACTAGAAAATTCTACTCAATCTCAAGTCTCAACACATTCACAAGATGACTTGAATTCTATAAGCTGACTTTGTATTTTCTTCATTATTAAGCATAATTATGAATAATGATAGTAAGAAAGTTACTTAGTGAAAGCTGCTGAAGTTTATAGAATAAAGTTGAATTCTCAACAAAACTTTAATAAAGAACTGAAATCTTCTTCAATGTTATTTATTTTAATACATAAAAACTTGTATGAAAGTGTATTAGTGAATTTCAAGAACTTTTGATGTTATTTTTCGTAAGACTAGTCTTGTACAGATTTTTCCTGCAGCGAGCTGAACATTGCATTAGCAAAAAGTCTCTTAACAAGAATTATTTATATGAGAACGTAAGTCAGCTATATCTGAACAAGCTCAACAATGCTTAAGCAATGTTCAGCTCGCTGCAGAAAGAATCTGTAGTCATTGAAAATCTTGTACAAGACATTTCAATCTAAAACTTTACAAACATAATAGATCAGATCTCGATAGTGAAATCATCTTGCTTCATCATCATGATGCTTCAAATGAGACTCATTATTTTCTTCATTCTCATCTTTCTTTTGAACATCACTCTATTGTTGACATGAGATTTAATCTTCTCACTCATCTTTGATCTTCATTCACATCAAATGCTCATTGAATTAATCAGACTTAATGATAACATTGATATTATTATCAACAGCGATTTTGTGAGCCTGACAACTTTTGTTAATTTGTCGTATGCAAACTGTTTTGTTGAAATTCTTAAAATCAAGAACTATAATATACAGCTCTTTGTTGAATCAAGCAATTATCACTTTAGAATTGAAACAATTTATTTAACGAAAATGAATTACTTAAACTATTTAAAGACAGAGCACATCATTGACATGATGCTTGCACTTCATTCTGATCATCAAAGACAAATGAGAAGCATTGTTGACGTGATGTCAATGAATAAACAAGAGATGATTATCATCATCTTGCAGAAGAATTCAATCAAGACAAAAGATATACAGAAGAAATTACATAAGCTACGAGTACTTTATGAGTTCAATGAACGTAGAAACAACGAGCTGATGCTCTGAGAGAAGATGAAAAGTTTGACAGAGATGATAGAAAAGCTGATGCGTCAACGTATCGCTGCGTTGACTGTCAATCAGTGCATGAAGAATCAGCTAAAAAGACTGAAAAAGATAATGAGCAGACTTGAAAAAGAGTTCGTGAAAAAGAAAGAACATGTTGACAGCTGAGCGAAGAAAGTAAGCATGAAGTCAACGACATCATTTGAAAGTCATCTTGTGTTCAACGTCAACATATCATCATTAGTGCAAAATCATTGCAAGAAATTTGAAGTAAAAATCTTTATCAAAGAGAAAGAAGAAGTAAAGAGAATCATGACAACAACAATGAAGAACATAGTGAGATAAGTGAGAAAGATTGACGTTGATTAGACGTTGTCAACACGCAAGAACATAGAAACAATGAAAAGATGATTAAAACTGTTAATATTTTGAGTTCAGATAAAGAACAGCAAGAAAACATTGAAGAAAAATGATTTTTGAATCAAAGAGATATTGTTGAATGCATCATTGCATGAAGTCAGTTTTGAAGTAGTGATACATGAAATTAAAGTTGAAGAAATGTCTAAGAACATAGAGAAGAAAGAGATGAGAACGCTCATCAAGATCAACAAAGATATACATTCAAAGATGAAGATCAAGAAGATGAAGTGACTCACAAAAGAAAGTGAGCAGAAGAAATACATTTTGCTAATGATACACGTAGTCAGTGCTGAGATGATGAACAAGCTGATTGATGAGAAAGTATGTCATGAAATCAACATAAAAATCACACAGTTTTATGATTTAAGCTGCAGAGTGCATCAGTATTTAAAGTATCAAGAATACAATTACAAGATGTATGAATGCAAAAACAAGTAAAGATGCATTTACTGCATGCTGAATCATTGTTTAAAGCATTGTTTTTACAAAGAGACTTGAGACATGTGAAAATATGAAGCATGTTAAGATACACACAGAGTCTTTGACTCTCAATGTCATAAACGACAAGCTGAAAAAGAAAGAATAAAGAGAGTCATAAAGCACAGATTTCTATATCATGTTGTATGAAGACAGAAAGAACTTAAGATAGCAACATCAAAGACATTTACAGAAACATTTATCAATCTGAAATTGCTGATGAACAACGACTTGAAGAGACAGCAGAGATGCTCAATAAATGAAAGTCATTTGCTCAGCACAGTCATCACATCAGAAAACACTATAATAAATCACTTAATCAAGAAGTCAAGATCAAATGAATTAAAGTTAACATCAATCACATCGTTGTCAATGTCATCTTCTGTTGAGAATTTTACAAGTGAAGCAAACGCTTTGCAGACACTTAAGAGAATACAAAACAGTCTGAAATGTGAACTTTAATGTTTCAGCAAAAGAAGCTTCAAATACTACAGTACAACATTCACAAGTTCAGAAACAAAATGATGATAGCATTACTACATGAGAAAAAGATAAAGAACTATGACATTCTGATTCTTCAAGAACTCTGATGATTTGATGACAGTTTCAGAGCATACTGCTCAGCAACTGTTGACTTCACACTGAAGAATAATGAAGATAAAATCTGTTTCTACATAAATAAGAGAATTAACAGCAACATCTGATACTCAACATGATACTTCAAAAATGTAAACACAATTATGTTATAAACATTAACAAACAATGCACAGATGATTCAAAGAGCTATACACATTCATGAAGCATACAATTCATCACTCAGAAATCATGAAATTATTCATGAAAAAGAAAATCTTTCAAACATTGAAAAGACACTGCACATGTTGAAAGAAAGCATTCTTGTAGAAAACTTCAATCTGCATCACTTCACATAAAAAGAATCATTCTATTCAAGATAACATTTATTGTTGAATGAGTTAATTAAAATGATCACAAACATTGATGCATCATTAGCATTATTTCAAGATATAATTACGAAAGATTATTAAGAATCTTAAACGACAATAGATTTGATTTTCACGACAGATGACATTATGAATCGATTAATACAATGTGAAATCAATGAAGAAATAAAAAACTTCTCAGATCATTTATTGATACAAACAATTATAGATTTCAGAGTTTGCAAAGAATCAGCATGAAAATCACGTTGCAACTGAAAAACAATAAATGAAAAAAAGTTCATTAATATTTTAAAAGAACAAATGTTGAAATCATTGTTGAATCATGAGATAAAACATTGATGCATAAATAAATACATCAAGTAACTGCTGAATGCATTGAAGAAGATCATTGAGATTTTCATTCTTTGAGCGAGATCACATGAAATGATCAAAGCAGAATGAACGAAAAAGTGTATGAAAATCATCAAGAGCATGCAATGAATGAGAAAAAGTTGTTGAATCATCAATAATTGAACAAAGTACATTTAAGCATGTGACAAGAAGAACAAGATCATCAGAAAACAGAAACGCAGTGAATATTGAAAAATCATGCAAAACATTGAACAATTCTCAAGAGAACTGTTTAAAACTGCAAAATAAGCAAAAAATGCAGTTGCAGACATACTGACTTAAGCAACAATTTTCTTTCTGATTAAGTCAGAGTGCTTTAACATCATCACAACAGCGCAGAATAAAGTGAAGATGATGTTTCAGACTCACTTTTCATCATCTTCAGAGATTCTCATGCTGAACACAATAAACTTCAAGTACTCATTCTTAATTGAAGATGATATCTTGCTAATGCATCATAAGATTAAAAGAGTTATCTACAAAGCAACATCTGACAAAATGTTGAAACACATGAAATATATAAATAGAATAATGCGCAGACTTGTCAATAACACATCAGAATAAATACGCTTTCTCTTTAAAAGATGTTTATAGAAGAGAATACAGTCAATTCAGTTCAAAAGTGCAGTCACAATAGTGATGCAAAAGTCAGACAAGAAAGATTATTTTAATGCAAAGATATATAAATCAATTGTGCTACTCAACACACTGAGCAAAGTACTGAAGTTCATCATATTTGAACATCTGCAAAATGTCATAAATGTTTGCAACTCAATGTCAGAATCATGTTTAGATGATACAATTGATGAAGATTAGAGTTAATAGTGCTTAATCTTTAAAGATAGTTATAACTGAATATTAAGAATACAGAAGAAGATGAGTACAAAAGCTTTTATTTAAGTAATATTCAAAGACTGCGCTAAGTTCAAAGAAAATGTGTTTATGGCATAAGTAGAATGTGATGTAGAAAGAAAAATGATGTTGAACAAAAAGATGTTGAGAAAAGAAAATAAAGACTGAGTCAGATCTAAGTCAGATCTGAATCAGATCTGAGCTAGAAACACTGACTAGCTCTAATCAATATACAAAGTACTCGCTAGCGTTCACTGCGAATTAATTAGAACTTCAGTCTTATTCAGTCTTGATACGCTCGTAACACTCAATATTAAACATTCAGATGAAAGCTTGCAAGCACAGATCAATAGATACAACTTTGCAACTAATTACAGAAAAGATACATACTGTGTGAAGTAACATGAGAAGAAGAGTAGTCTTACTGCTGAATCTGAATGAAAAGAATGCATTTGACAATGTAATGTACAGCAAACTTTTACATGACATGAAGAAGAGAAAAGTTTCTAGATTGCTTCTTAAGTTTGTGAAGAACTTTCTGAGAGATTAATGCATCACAATCACAATTGATGATTACATGATGATGAAACACAGCGTGAACATTGATATATTACAAAATTCTTTGCTATCATTGATATTATATTTGTTTTACAATGCAAATTTGTTAGAAGCATGTGATGACATTAAGTTGAGAATTAACTTTACAGACTTCGTGAATGACATCAATATCTTAACATATGAAGAGTTTATGAAACGCAACTGCAGAGTTCTTAGCGAAATCTATGATAGATACAAACAGTGATCAAAAACGCATGACATTAAATTCTTGATGACAAAGCATAAGTTGATTCACTTTACAAAAACTTTTAAATGATTTAATATGAAAGTTAATGTAAAGTTGATGAAACATCAGATTGACTTGAAATCAGATATCAAAATCTTGAGAGTTCAACTGAACTTTAAGCTGAAATGAGTGACTCACATGCATCATGTTGAAGCAAAACTAGTGATTAAACAAAAGATCATGCAGATAATCATCAAGTCTACTTGAGATTCATCAATGATGACGAGTAAGCAAATATACTTCGCGATGACGCGTTCTTTGCTTAGTCACAAAGTCATCATATGATATACATTGTTACGATTCTAGTTTTCATCTATTCTACAACTAGTCTTCGTCTTGATTTCTGAGAGACATGAAACATCAAAATAACTGACAAGCTTGATGTCAACGCGAATCATTATTCTACTAAAAAGATTCATATTGTCTATGTGATTTTCAGACTAGAAAACAATGCTGATCAGCAAATTTATGCAAAGCATCATGTTGATGCTTTTTCATTCTATCAATCACTATCAAAGCTACTGAAACATTTAAAAGAAATTTATGAAGATCAGAATTTGATTTGAAAGTGTTATCATGAATACATTGCTCTGAAGCAGCTCAACAAGCTCTTCAGCTCTTTCTATTCAGAATTCACTAGAATATTCAGCTTTCTGAACTACAACAATGTCATTCTGACAAACAACATTCAGAATAAAATCAACAATCATCTTCAGAATGTGTTGTCAGTTTGCTTCATAAAGTTTAGCTCACTTGATAAGCTTAAAATCTTTCTTCAAGATGTAAATAACAAACAACAAGTCAATTATCAGCTACGTGATGAGCAATGAACAGTCAAATTAATAACAGCTTCGAAAAAACGTTTTGTTTCTTCAATGACATCAGCTTCAGCCTTGACTACTAGCTATGTTCAACTCACTACTTTTTTCACTCTTGAATCTGAATGATCAAGAATGTCAATCATCTGCTTTAACTGCAAAGTATTGAATCATCTTTCAAAGAACTGCTCTCAGCTGAAGACTAGTACTTTGACATCTTGTGCATTCATCTTTCGTCTCAATGAGATCATCATGTTGAAAGAAGAGAAGAAATTATTTACAGAGAAATCGAAGAATGAGGCAAAAAACTAGTGACTTTCATCAAAGACATGATGAAAGATGTGTTAATTTCTTCAACAATGAGCAGCTTAAATGATCTTTTTGCTTCGAAATCTTTGACTACTGAATGTGTACTATCTAGCAATGAAATTAGTTACTCATTAAAGTCATTGATTGACATTGAAGCAGCTGACTATTTGTTTATTGATGAATTAATCATGCAGAATGTTTATGATCATTTGCAAATTGAATCTTTATCTTTAATCAAGCTCAAATCAATAAGAGAATTCAATGATTATTATGCAAAAAAGCTCATTACTCATGCAATTTATTTGAATCTAACTGTTCAAGATCATATGAAACGTTTCGTTTCTATGCTGATCACTCAATTAAATCAACATCAGATGATTCTTGAAAAAACATAAATGAACAAAATCAGAATGATTATTGATATGAAAGATAATCGTCTTCAATTTTCTAGTTTTGAAACTCATATCAAAGCTTCTATCAAAGCTCATTCAACGATTCTTTCAAGTAAGAAAATCGCGATAGAACAGAAAAGTTTAATCTTTATTCAAATACTAAAGAGATTTATTTCTTCTGTTGTCATTCAACTCAGCGAGAAGTCATCTTCATTCAGTAAAATCATGAAATCATTTAATTCAGTCAACTTTGCTTCGTCTTCTGATTCAATGAACATAGCAATGATAGAGACTACAGCATATAGATCACTAGTCAAACGATTAAATGTGACTACTTTCACAATCATCATCACGAAAATCGATTGACTTCTAAAAACAGCTAGAAATAAACTTGAAGATGTAAATCTACAAGAGTTTTCACATAAAGAGATCTTGAAAGAAGTCAAAGCTAAGCTTTTTTTGAAATATCATGACTATCTAGATGTGTTTGATCAAGTGATGATTGATCAACTATTCTTTCATCGTTTCTATGATCATAAAATTAAGTTGATTGACGAGAAAACATCTTCTCAAAGTCGTCTCTATCATATGTCTGATTACAAGCTTCAAAAGATGAAGAATTACCTGATTGAGCATCTGAATAAAGACTTTATATCTTCTAGCTCAGCTTTATACGCTTCGCTCATACTATTCATCGAAAAGAAAGACGATAGCTTGCGTTTCTGTATAGACTACAGAAAGCTCAATGCTTTGATCAAACGAGATCGCTATCTCTTATTACTAATAAACGAAACTCTCACTTGTATTCAAGATAGCAGATATCTGACTCAATTAAACATCATTGTCGTCTTCAACAAACTGTGTATGCATTCAAGCAGCGAAGATTTAACTATCTTTATCATCTCTTTTGATTTCTACAAATATCACGTGATGTCTTTTGAATTAATCAACGACTCGACTTTCTATTAACACTATATGAACGACGTGCTATTTAACTATCTTCATCAGTTTTGTCAGATCTATCTAGATGACATTATCATCTACAGCAAAACACTGAAGAAACATAAGCGACATGTACGATTAGTTCTACATAAATTACGAGAGACTGATCTTCAGATGAATATAAACAAATGCAAGTTTTATGTTCAGAAAATCTTCTTTCTGAGACTATTGCTATTCATTGAAGAACTAAAGATGAATCTCAGAAAAGTACAAGCAGTAGTTGAATGATTTACTTCTACAAATCTCACTCAGATGCAGTTCTTCATTGACTTCTGCAATTTCTATCAACGTTTTATAAAGAACTTTTCAAAGATTGTTTATTCTCTGATTCAACTAACTCAAAAAGAGATGATATTTGAATGAGATCAAGCTTGTCAAATGATCTTTGATCATATAAAGAAACGAATGACTGAAGTCTTTATTCTTCGTCATTTTGATCAGAATAAAAAGACTATTCTTGAAATAGACTCATTCAACTACGTCAATGATGACATACTTTCTCAGTATAATGACGAAGAAACATTGCATTCAATGATCTACTACAGCAAGAATCTGAGCTTCGCTGAGTGCAATTACAAGATCTATGACAAGAAACTACTAGCAATCATTCATGTCTTCAAGCATTGATAATCTGAGCTGAAATTGACTGAGTTATTCATCAAGATGTTCACTGATCATCAAGCTTTAACGTCATTAATGAAAGATAAAGAGCTAAGTAAACATTAAATGCGCTGAGTACAAAAGCTCGTTGACTTCAACTTTAAAATCATGTATCGCTCGAGTAAACAAAACATCAAAGTCGATGCATTGACTCGTCAAGTTGATTCAGTTTCTAGAAGTCTCAAGAATGAATGATGTCGCTATCAGTGAACTACGATTCTCACATTGAATCGAATGAAAATCGCTGATCGAGAAGAGAAAGAGAATGATGAATCAATTTATTGATTGATTTTAGAAGCTAACAGAATCAACAAGAATTGTATTCTACTTCGTGAAGTTGTATTAAAAAATGAAGCTCAATATGAAGATATTAAATTAAGAGATTGTTGAGTTCAGAACGAAATACTATATCGAAGTGATCTTCTATGAGTTTTCTTTGATGAGCATCTTCAAATAAAGTTAATTTGAAAAGTTCATGATCAATCTTTTATTAATCATTTCGAAATTCTCAGAACGATGAAGATTATAAGAAGATACTACTATTAATCTTCAATGCAAAAGACAATAGATTGATATATTCAAAACTGCTACATTTGTCAGCAATCAAAGACTTCTTAAAATAAATTCAATGAACTATTACATTCTCTATTCATACTTGAACAGCAATGAAAGAACATAGTCATGAATTTTATCATCAACTTATCTTCTTCGAAAGGCAAAAACATCATACTAACAGTGATATGTAAACTGTCAAAGAAACAACATTATATTTCTTGCTTCACTGATGATGAGAAAATCACGACAGAAAAAACAGCTGAGCTAATGCTTCAGTGAATATATTGAATACATGATTTACTCGATTTCATTGTTTTGAATCGAGATCTTCAATTTACCTTCATTCTATGAAAGTTGCTTTGCAAAAGACTAAACATTAATCTTTGACTTTTTACAACTTATCATTCTCAGATCGATGATCAAAGTGAACAAGTTAATCAAAACATCGAAAGATATCTTTGATTCTTCTGTTCATACATGCAGAATGACTGAGCTAAGCTACTACTCATGATTGAATTCATCAATAATAATGCTTTGTTCTCAGTCATCTTCTTGACTTCTTTCTTTCTAAACAAAGATTTTCATTCTTGTATGAGCTTTGAATTCAATATCATCAAATATGAAAGTTCTTATGAACGCTTGCAGACGACTAAAGTCGAGAATATATTTAAACATATGAACAAAATACTGAAGTTTGCTTGCGAGTCACTAGTCAAAACACAAGAACAAATGATGAAACAAGTTAATAAGCATAGAAAAGAAGTTAATTATGAGATTGAATCAAAGATGTTTCTGAATGAAAGAAACATCATTACAGCAAAATCTTTCAAGAAGCTAAATGATAAAATGCTCAATTCTTTCATCAATTTAGATCTCATTGACTCTTCATATAAACTGAAATTATCAAAGTCTATGCATGTTCATAATGTATTTCACTCTGATCTGCTTTGCTCTGTTGTCAATGATTTCTTGTCTGATCAAAAGAATGAACTCTCAGATTCAATAGTGATAAACGATGAAAACGAGTATAAAATCGATGATATATTGAATTCTTGTCGATATCAAAGACAACTTCAGTATAGAGTCAAATAAATGACTATGACAAAGATCTCAATTGATACAACGTTGATGACGACGAATTTATGAACACTCAGAAAATCATTGATGATTTTCATATTCAATACTTGAACAAATTATGCTAATTGACAATTCAATCAATCATGATTTAACAGATCTAAGTCTGTAAAATTATGATTGAGCAATTAATCAAGTCAAGCAGAAAATACATTCATGTGAACATGAATCGTCAAAGAAGAGAAGTAATATCATGATTCTAGTCTTGTCAAACTCAGTTTTCTAATTTTGTCAAGTCTATTCTTGCTTTGTCATCTTGACTAGTCTTTATTGAGTCTAGCATTGACTGAGAAATACACATATGTAATCAGCTTCTTTTCTGTAGCTATCTTTCTTTCTTAGCATTTATCTTCTAGTTAAATGACATTTCTATCTGACTCACTCTAGACAGATTTCTAACAGATATTCATTTATAAAAGCTGATACAAAGATTGATAATAAACATGAACTTTCGAAAATCAGGCGAAGTTATTGAGATAACAATGCGTCGAATTCGCAACAACTTGACACTCAAAAAAGATTGAAAATCAAAGCTGTGCAAGACATCTCTACAGCTAAAGCAAAAGTAAATGAAAGAAATACTTAAGCAGATGAAGATGAATTGAAGTCATTTTTACATAGTAATTCTCTGATCAAAGTCATTGAAGATAGTTATAATTGCAAACAAGAAAATATCAATAAGATAACACAATCTTGACATGTTCACATTAAAGCAAAAAGTTTACTTGAATAATAACAACAGCAAAAACAATGTTACAGTGATTGCAATGAATATGAACTGAGAGTTAAATAAGAGACTGAGAAGATCAACTTTAGTCATTACTCATCATGATGAGCTGAAAGAATTAGTCGTGAAAGCAAAACATCTTGCAGATGTAACAACAGTGAATCAAGAGTATCATGAAAAGATATACAAAGTATACAGTGATAGTCAAACTTTTCTGAAAACAGTAAAAGTTATGATATCAACAAAAGATTAAACACGTCTGCAATGAGTTCAAATTGCACATGATGTTACGAATGTATCTATTACAATTCTAGTCTTCGTCTATTCTTTCTAGTCTTCGTCTGAGATTCATTCTAATCAAGTCTAGTGAGCATTTAAGCTAAAGATGATGTCATTGAGATTCTGCATCATATGTGTAAGATGTCAATTCAATCGAGTCTAGCACAGAGCTGAGAAATACACATATAAGAATCGAGTTCTTTTCTGTAGATACTTTTCTTTCTTAGCATTTATTTATTAGTTAAATGACACTCATATGACTCGCTCTATGCTGGTTTCTAACAGTAGATAAATGCTAATCAACTACTTTGCTATTAACGTGTAGACAATACGAAATAATCTACTTCGTTCATTCAGAAAATTCGCAAGAGATTCTTTGAATTACTTTTATCAAATCAATCACTCAATCTTATCATTATCAAATCTATCAATCTATCTTTATCTTTCTCACAATGACGCGCGACTTCGAATCAGTTGAGTCACGAACAGCTTATCTGCTTAGAAGCATTGCTAGTAGACGAGTTTTTCTTATTTCTTTCGATGCTTCAGCGAGATTTTAGAATGTCGCTATCTCATGAAACATCAACATGAGTCAACAACTTCGTCAATAAACTATTGATCAGTCAGACGAGATCATCAAGATGCTGATCAAGCTAAGAGATCAACGAGACATGACTTTGAAACTCAACAAGCAATGAATCGATCTACAAGTCGATCACATCAAGAGACTTAATGAGCTAAAGACAAATCAAACGATAATAGACAGTCAAGAAGAGACTATCATTGAACTACAAGAGAAAGTATTGAGTTTCAAAAAGAAACAGCGTTCAGCTGATCAGTCTCGATCTTGACAGTCTACTGAGTCTTGATTTATTATGAATCATTCATCTCAACAAGATATCGAGTTGCATGCTTCTATCGAGAATCATACTTGACGAGAAACGTTTACTAAGTTCATCTCATTCAAAAATGAACATCATTGATTCTACAAATTTTCGAATTCATCTATATTCATTGATGAAGATGAATCAACTTGAGAAAACTGAAGAAACAAGATGAATGACAAGCTGATTGTCAATGTTGATCAATTTGATGATGAGACTATCTGTATTGTTTACATGATGTCTAGACTAGAAGATGACGCTGCTAAGCATATCTTTGCTCAACGTTGTTTTGATTCTTCGAATTCATTCACTTTGATTTACAAGCTATTCGATCATTTAAAAGAAATATACAATAAACTGAATAAGAATCAAAAGTCTTGACGTGAATACAACACTCTGAAATAAACAGACAAGTCTTTCAATGTTTTTTACTTCAACTTTATGAAGCTATTCAGCTATCTCAATTATGATGATTGCATTCTGATAAACGATCTTCAGAATAAAATCAATAATTGCTTGCAGAATGCTTTATCAGTCTGTTCAGAGAATTTTACTTCGCTCACTCGCTTAAGAATCTTTCTTCAGAATGTGAATAATAAACAGTGAGTTAACTATCAGCTACACAGCGAACGTTGCACTGTTATCATCAAAGTCACTATCGTATCTGATAAACGCGCTGTTACTTCATTGTCAGTGATGACTTTGATAATCAATTATGTTAAGTCTATCATCTCTTCTATCTTTGAGTCAGCAAGATCATTTATCATCTGCTATACTTGCAAGACTTTGAATCACTTGTTAAAGAACTGCTCTCAGAACAAGATCAACACTTCTGCTTTTTAAGCTTTCACTTCTCGTTTACATGAAATCATCATTTCAAAGAATAAAGAGAATGAGAAAATGTTTTCTTTCAAAGATAGCGAGGCAAAAAACTAGAGACTTTCATCAAAGACGTGATGAAAGATGTGTTAATTTCTGCAATGACAAGCATATCAGATGATTCTTTTGCTTCTGAATCTTTGACTATTGAATGTGTACTTTCTAGCAATGAAATTAGTTACTCATTGAAGTCATTAATTGACATCGAAGCTGCTGACTATTCATTCATTGATGAAGTAATTACGCAGATTGTTTGTGATCAGTTGCAAATCAAGTCTCTGACTTTGATTAAAGCGAAGTCAATTCGAGAATTTGACGATCATTATGCTAAGAAACTCATTACTCATGCCATTTATTTGAATCTGACTGTTCAAGATCATACGATTGATATAGCTTTTATGTTGATCATTCAATTAAATCAACATCAAATGATTTTTAAAAAAACATGAATGAACAAAATTGATCTAGTAATTGATATGCAAATCAATTTTCTTCGATTTTCGATTTTCATCTCTAGTCAGAAATTGATTGTTCTACTCTCAAGCAATAAAATTATCACGAAACAGAAAAGCTTAACTTTTACTCATATATTGAAGAGATTTTTCACTTTCGTTACATCTCAATTCAGTCAGAAATCATTCTCTTTCAGTCAATTCATTGAGAAGTCAGTTAAACTAATTGAACAGTCAAAATCATGTGACGCGACTTTAACTAACGTCAAAATCTTTAAATCAACGTCAGATTCAATGAACATAGCAATGATAAAGGCAGCAACATATAGAATGTTAGTCAAACAATCAGACGTTAAGATCTTTGCTGTTATCATCTTGAAAATTGATTAACTCATAACTACAGCTGAGAATAAGCTTGAAGAAGTGAATCTACATGAGCTTTTACACGTCAAGACTCTTGAGCAAGTCAAGATTAAGCTTCTCTCTGAATATCATGATTATCTAGATGTCTTCGATCAAGCAATGATTAATCAGCTATCACTGCATCATTTCTACAATCACAAAATTGAATTGATCGATGAAGAAATGTTCTTTCGAAGCAGACTATATCAGATGTTTGATCACAAGCTTCAGAAGATAAAGAAGTATTTGATCAATCATTTAAACAAAGAGTTCATTTTCTTCAGCTTCGCATCATACATCTCGCTTATTTTGTTCATTGAAAAGAAAGACGATAGTCTGCGTTTCTGCATTGATTACAGAAAGCTCAATGCTTTGATTAAACGAGATCGCTACTCTTTGTCATTAATAGATGAGATTCTCGCTCGTATACAAGAAAGCAAATATCTGACTCAATTAAACATCATTGTCACGTTCAATAAACTGCAAATGCATTCAGATAGCGAAGATTTGACTATCTTTATCATCTTCTTCAACTTATACAAATATCATGTAATGCTCTTCAAATTGATCAATGAATCGACGTTCTATCAACACTATATGAATGATGTGCTGTTTGAATATCTTCATCAGTTTTGTCAGATTTATTTAAATGACATTATCATTTACAGCAAGATCTTGAAGAAACACAAGCAACATGTACAATTGATCTTGAATAGACTACGAGAAGCTGATTTACAGATAGACATCAATAAATGTAAGTTTCATGTTCAGAAAATCATCTTTTTAGAACTTTTGATGTTAATCAAGAGACTTAAGATGAATTCACGAAAGGTATAAGCAGTAGTGAATTAATCTACTCTCAATAATCTCACTCAAATTCAATCATTCATTAACTTCTGCAACTTCTATTAATGCTTTATCAAGAACTTTTCGAAGATTATTCATTCAATGATTTAACTCACTCAAAAGAAAATCATATTTGAATGAAATAAAGTTTGTCAAACTACATTCAATCACATGAAGAGATGTATGACTGAGACTTCTATATTTCGTCACTTTGATCAGACTTGCAATTTCATTCTTGAAATTGACTCATTCAACTACGTTAACAATGAAGTTCTGTTTCAATATGATGATGAAAATGTTCTACATTCAATTGTCTTTTATAGCAAGAACATGTCTTCTGCTGAATGTAACTACAAGATATATGATAAGAAACTGCTGATCATAATTCAAGCTTTTGAACACTGATGATTCAAACTGAAGCTGATCAACATTTCTATCAAGATGTTCATTGATCATCAAGCGCTCATCTCATTGATGAAAGACAAGAAGCTGAGTTGATGATAAATGCATTGAGTTTAGAAGTTAGCTGACTTTAACTTCAAGATAATGTATTGATCTGACAAACAGAACATTAAGATTGATACATTAACTCATTGAGCTGACTTTATGTCTAAAGATTTTGATGATGAACGCATTTGATATCAAAGAACTACTATTCTGACATTGAATTGAATAAAGATCGCTGATCTAAAGAAGAATAATGATCAATCAATTTATAAACAAGTTCTTGATGTGAATGAAATCGACGAGAATTGTACACTACTTCGCGAAGTAATAGCAAGAGACGAAGCACAATATGAAGATATCAAATTGAAGAATTGTTGAACTCAGAATGAAATCTTGTTTCATGATAGTCAGCTATGAGTTTCATTCAATGAACTTCTACAAATGAATCTGATTCGTGAAGTACATGATCAGTCATT
>JAABUV010002053.1_pt1 | contig 28115 bp, 26 predicted proteins | sample 5559971 | NCBI WGS metagenome assembly JAABUV01 (sample SAMN10711881, study PRJNA513362) | rock metagenome | isolation source: Antarctica rocks | place: Antarctica: Victoria Land, Knobhead nord | collected 2015-12-19
TGCTTTGTAATCAAGAATGTTTTTCTCTTTAAAGCTTTGTTCTCAGATGTCTTTGCAAAGCTCACAATGTATCTTTTTAGAAACTCATGTGAAGTTTTTTTGATATTAATATGTACGTTGTTGTTATATGCAAACATCATCATTGATAAAAACTCTGATCAATTATTCATTTTATAATTGAAATACACTTGCAGATAATGCTTAAGCATCTGATTCTGTCTTTCTGTTTGATTACTGATTTGCGAATAAAACGCAGTGCTTAGCTTTCGCTTCACTTCAAGATGTCAACATAGAATGATTCAAAAATGATTGATAAACAGTGAGTTTTAATTCAATATAATGCTTTGCATCATTTCATGCTGAGATATAAATTCTCGTCATAACAGATTCACAAGTCTCTCAACATTCAAATCTTTGATCATTGAAATATAAATTATATGCTTAATCAACTTATTTATCATTATCAATATAATATTACTTGTTTTTTCGATGTACAAATTCTTTGCAGAGAGCATGTTTGTTATAAAATTCATGATCATCATGTGAAATAAATTCATGCTCTCTGAAAATATAAACATCAACTTCTCATAAAGTTTATAATGATGCACTTGCACTCACTGATAGTCTGAACAGATGCAAACATATTTCATCATCTTTTTGAGCATTTTTAATTAATAATATTTTCTTCTTATTGCAGTCTTGATATGAGCATATGCAAAATGATCTGCTTTAAAATCATCATGATTCATATACAGAATCTCATTTCTTGTAGCAGAGTCATTGAATATATAAACTGCAAAATCACAACGTAGCAATTCATCATTCTTCATACTTCATTTCAAAAGCTCATTCTTTTTAGATGCAAATTGTTGACATCACTTCTCATTTGCAACAAAGACATCTCTTTATTGTAACTTCAACAGTCATGCAGTTATTAATTCACTCATCTTCAAATAAAATCTCTTCAACGTCATGATTTGATGAATCAGAAGTTAAGATGATGCAGTGTCTAAAATTCTGCGAAATTTAGCAAGTATTTTTTCATTCAAACACATGACTTAAGTATCTGCAATGATTATATCATTCAGTTGCATCATCAATGCTGTGAGTTTAATTGCTGTCAAAACTTCTTCATTTTTTAGCAGCTCAGATTGACATTTCTGATTACAAAGTTTGTTTTGCAGAATAGATAGAAAATAATCATTATTCTTCTCACTATCATTCAATTTCATGATGTTGAATCTTCTTAATGATGCATTCACAAAGTTTAATTTGTCTCTGTGATATTTTATATGAAAGTAAAACATAGTTAATTTCTCAGCTCAATGCATCTGTCATGCATTGAACTTCTTTATCATCATAAAGTAACAAAGATAATTGTGATTTATTATCATACATATGAATCACTTACTACTCTGAAGATAATATCATCAGTTCTTAAAATTAAGAACTATAATATACAGTTCTTTGTCATGCATGTTTCATCATACTTCAACTTCTTTGAACTTATAATTATAATATACAATGAAATGTCATTGATTAGTCTTGCTTTTTTGAATAAACACATCTTCAACTTCGTAATTTGATGCATTGATTTTTATGCAAAGATTTGCATCTCAATTATAGTGTTTCAAAATGAAAGCATTGATAAAAACTACTTTCAATCTTTCAAAAGTTTCTTTTGCTTTTAATGTCATTGTAAAAAGTGAATGCATCACTTTCTTTTTTGCACTCTTGATTAAATTTGTTAAGAGCATAACAATTTAAAAGAATTTTTTTATAAATTGTTGATAAAATCTTGCAAATTTCAAGAATATGAAAATGTTCTTTACAGACTCAAGCTCAGATCAGTTAATGATTACATTAATATGAGACTGTTTCATCTGAATATTTCTTCACTTTATCATGAATCTCAGAAAGATAACTTTATCATGATTGAAAGTACATTTCAACAGCTTAACATACAATCAATATTTCAGTAACATGTGAAGAATCTTATGCACATGCTCTCAATGCTGCTCTTTCGTCTCAGAGTATACTAAGACATCATTCAAATATATCACATAATAAATATTCATGAATGATTTAAGCATGTGATTTACATAGAACTGAAAGATTGCAGAAGCATTTATCAATTCAAAAAGCATCATCTGATATTTAAACTGATCATAGCGTGTATAAAAAGTTGTTTTTTATACATCGCTTTTGTGAATTTGAATGCAATAACAAACATTATGAATATCAATTTTGATAAAGTATCTTGCATGAGTAAAGTGATTCAACATTTCAAATAGTAAAGACAATGAGTAATTGTTCTTTACTGTTATTTCATTGAAATCATGATAGTTCACGCATAAATGAAGACTTTCATTCAACTTCTTTACAAACAACACAGATGCTTCTGCAAAACTATTTAATGAATGAATTCATTTCTTCTTTAACACACTGTCTAAATAATTTCATATCACAGCAAGCTCATCTTATATCATCTTATAAATAAATTCAATACAAAACATTTTGCTCTTTATCAGATCAATGAAATGTTTCATCTGATCATGCATGTTTAAACTATCAAAAAGAATTTCAGAAAACACTTTCTTAAAATCTTGAATAGCAAAGAGTATCTTTGATTCTTTCGCTTGAAGTGCATTGCATTTTACAATCTGATGATCTGCATTCTGCAATAAGTCATCTGTAAATAGCAACTGATAAAGCAAAGCTACATAAGTCTCTTCTTTTCTCTTAGTTGCAAGCATTGTCAGCTTAACAAATTTCAATGTTTTACACAGATTAACTTGTATTTACTTTGCACGCTGAGTGCTGTTTTCTCAATATAATCAGCGATGTTTGCATCAGTGACTATTCAAATTGATCTCATTTAATCATGAATAATTTAGAATCATATTATATTCTTGCATGTTCACAGCATGAAACTCAATGTTTCAACTTTTATAAATTTTCTTGTGATACATCAACTCAATATTGATCTGATGTTGTCAAGAAATAAAGTACAAATGCAATATAAAGAGCTTTGAAATCAACAGAGCGAGCATGAACACATGCAATGATCAATCTAGTAGATAGATAGATTTAGAAAATAGACTAGATACAGATGACTAGATAGATAAATAGATAGATAAATAGGTAAATATGTCTCTATGTAGATGCTTTCATCTAGAAAAGAGGTCAAAAGATGATGAGTAAAAGATGAAGAAGAAAACTTCGCTTGAGAAATCTTTATAAATGATAGTCAATATTCTCATGAATTCTGAAGATGTGACTGAGTCATGCTCGAAAAATCTCTATTAATAGTAGTCAATGTTCTCATGAATTCTAGATGCAATCGAATCAATGTTGTTTCATGAGTCATCAAGAGATGAGACTTCGTCTCAAAATAATATGTATCATAACAGAGAATTCAATGATCATCAATCATTTGAATCTGTTTCAGAGTTGCATGATTCTTCAATAACTTATGCTTTTTTATTCATGATTGCAATATAAAGTTTCACTTAATCTTAGAATCAATAAGACAATAAGCTTCACGCACTTTCTTAAAGATATTTGTCAGTACTGATATCATCAGTGCATGTGATAATCATCTTTTCACAGTTATATTTAATGATTCAATGATGAACATCAAACTTTCTCTTTTCTCATCTTTTCATCATGATTGCAAGTCTTTTGTCTGAATGTGTAGTTGAAACATATTGAATTATCAATCTTATGTTTCAACTTCTTGCATGATCAGCATGTAAGATTGAATGAAGCAGCATTTTACTTGAATTTACTGAACTTGAATGTTACATCATCTTTAAACTGCGTGCTTAAAGCAGAGAACTTCAAATTCTTTGTTGCAGCAACAGACTTCGTCTTTTCATGCAAGAATTAAAAACTTTTCTGAGATGCTGCATTCTTACTTTGCTGCAAATGTAACTTCAACAATGCATTAATATTTTGCAAATGCAAGTCAATGTTTATAAAATGTTTTAACAGATTAACATAATTGATAAAGATGTATGAAATGCAAAGAGACTCATTCATGATGATTTTATTAATTTTCATTTGCAAGTACATTATGCAAGTTTCATCAAATATATAATAGTTCAAATTTACATACAGTCTGATGAAATACTGTTTGAAATTCATGATTCTTTGATCAACTCGCTGCTTTGCAGCTTCAAGTCAACATTTTGTTTAAAAGTTGTGAATTTTAGAATTGTTAAGTTTAGCATGCAAGTATTCAATGTAATACTTTCAATTGAATTTCTCATTACAATTATGCATGCTCATTACATGATCTCATCATTGATTGCAAAACTTCTTTGACAAGTATGATGTAAATCATTGCAGCTTCTTTTGTTTCATAATGAAATCAAATGATATCATGACTATGAAGTTTTTACAGTCTTGCAGTCAGAACATCGAGAAATTTCGTCAAATGTTTAATCACGTAATTAGTTGATAAATTAGATGATTTATCATTTTGATCAATCTCTCTTCTTATAAGATCACTTTGACGTGATTAGCTGCAAGCGCATGTTTAATAACTTAAATGACATTGTTTATCACATTAACATGAATCATCAAAATGACATGAATCATCAAAATAACATTGCTGACACTGATTATTCTAATTCTATATGCTCAATTCTATATGCTTAAGCGCATGCAAAAGCAAGATATTAAATCAATGAATTTATTATTTAACTAGTTATTTAATCATTTATTTGAATGAATTGTTGACTATGTAGAATATTCGATAAAGAATCATAAAGAGAGTCATAAAGAGTGCTCGATAGAAAAACATGAAGAGTGCTTGATAGAGAAACATGAAGAATGCTCGATAGAAAAACATGAAGAGTGCTTGATAGAGAATCATGAAAGAAGTCATGTAGAAAGCATTGTTCAATTCAAGTTATGCATTCAATTAATGAGTAATTTGAAGCATGTAGAAAGTTTGATAGAATGTTTGATAAAAAGCTCAATTGAAAGCTTGATCAAAAGCTCAGTAGAAAGCTCATTAAAAAGATCAGTAGTAGAAAGCTTGATCGAAAGTTCAGTAAAAAGCTCATTAGAAAGCTCAGTAGTAGAAAGATCAGTAGAAAGCTCGATTAAAAGATCAGTAGAATAATCAGTAGAAAGATCAGTAGAAAGATCAGTAGAAAGATTGATCGAAAGATCAATAGAAAGATTGATCAAAAGATCAGTAGAAAGCTCAGTAGAAAGATTGATTGAAAGATCAGTAGAAAGATCAGTAGAAAGCTCAATAGAAAGCTTGATAGAAAGATCAGTAGAAAGATCAGTAGAAAGATTGATTGAAAGATCAGTAGAAAGCTCAGTAGAAAGATCAATCGAAAGATTAGTAGAAAGATCAGTAGAAAGCTCGATAGAAAGCTTGATAGAAAGATCAGTAGAAAGATTGATAGAAAGATCAGTAAAAAGCTCAGTAAAAAGATTGATTGAAAGATCAGTAGAAAGATCAGTAGAAAGCTCAGTAGAAAGATCGATTGAAAGATCAATAGAAAGATCAGTAGAAAGCTCGATAAAAAGCTCAATCGAAAGATTAGTAAAAAGATCAGTAAAAAGCTCAATAGTTTTAGAAAATTTGATAGAAAGTTTAATATTGAGTCATGAAGAGTGCATTCTATTGAGTTAGTTAGCATTGTTAAAATATGATTGTTGTTTTTTTAAAAAGTAGAATTATGAAGAAAGAAAGAAGTAAGAAGAAGTAAATACTTTGAATCTTCTGAATTTTCTAGCGTCGATCTTCAACTGAGAGCGAAGATTACTAATCACAGAGATAACAGTACTGTTCTCAAGTCATGTAGAAAGCATTGTTTGAAGCATTGTTTAATGTGTTTTATGCATTCAATCGACGCATTTGATAAAGCGTTTGATAGAAAGTTTGATAAAGCATTTGATAGAAAGATTGATAAAGTGAGTAGATGAGCGAGTAAATAAGCGAGTAAATAAGCGAGTAAATGAGCGAGTAAATGAGCGAGTAAATGAGCGAGTAAATGAGCGAGTAGATGAGCGAGTAAATGAGCGAGTAGATGAGCGAGTAGAATAATGAGTAGATGAGCGAGTAAATGAACGAGTAAATGAGCGAGTAAATGAGCGAGTAAATGAAGTGAGTAAATGAGCGAGTAGAATGATGAGCATGTAGAATAATGAGTAGAATGATGAGTATGTAGAATGATGAGTAGAATGATGAGTATGTAGAATGATGAGTATGTAGAATGATGAGTAAAATGATGAGTATGTAGAGTGATGAGTAGAATGATGAGTATGTAAAGTGACGAGTAGAATTATGAGTATGTAGAATGACGAGTAGAATGATGAATATGTAGAATGACGAGTAAAATGATGAGTATGTAGAGTGATGAGTAGAGTGATGAGTATGTAAAATGATGAGTAAAGTGATGAGTATGTAGAATGACGAGTAGAATGATGAGCATGTAAAGTGACGAGTAAAATGATGAGTATGTAGAATGACGAGTAGAATGATGAGTATGTAGAATGACGAGTAGAATGATGAGTATGTAGAATGATGAGTAGAATGATGAGCATGTAAAATGTGAAGAATGAAGATTTTGTTAAACTGTTTAATGATGCTGTTAATCATTTAATTATCTATGCACAAAGATAAATGATTCAATTTATCAGCTATTAGATTAATAATAATAATAATAATAATAATAAATTCATACATTTTTATGACATTGATTAAATCGACTCATGAGAAACTTTATGCTATGTATGTTGAGTGAACAAAACTCTCTGACGTAGAAAATCACTCATTATCTATATGATTGCTTCACGCAGTTGAAACAACAAGATTAAAACTATGTATTAAATTTGTTCGCATTGATCGCACATTAAAGAATGAGTATTCTAATCACTTTAAATTACTTCAGAAGCTTCATTTTCATCATCATTCTTGCTGCTGCTTTGAGATCTTTCGTGATCGCGATGATTATTCAATAGTTTAAGAAGTTGATGCTGCATAGCATTTTTGATCGCAGATGCGTTTAGTTCAAGCAGTGCATGAGTACATGCTTCGTTGTCTGATGACTTTGTTCGCAGTCACATTGCAAGCTATTCATGCTTGAAACATTTCTTGAGTGCAGATAAATGTTAAGATCTATGCGTTCAAATTCGATGTAAATTGTGAGAATGCTTTCAATTTTCTGAAGATCATCATGCATCTTTATTATCTTGTTGAATAAATGAGATCTTTGTGCTGAGATTATGTTAACATCTGCGATGCATTTCTTGTATTTTTTTCATCATTACTTTCATTGACTTTTATGATATAACATTATTGCGATGCTATCACTTATTAAAATCATTGTAGAAAAGTTGAATCATCTGCGTTTAGATTGCATTCTTGCATCTTCTTGAATAAATGTATTCAGAAGCATTATTTTCTTAATGACAGAAAAGCAAAAGATGAAATGATTAATTTTCATCAGTTGAGCGTGTATGAGTTTGCATGCTCATTTAATCTCTTGCGTTCTGTTATCAACTTGACTGCATAATGTGACTTTATTCTGCAGCATGTTCAGATGAACATGCAATGAACTTATGTACATTTTGATTTTTAGCATTTCAATGCTTACTTTTTTGAATGCTTTTGCAACATAATGTAGAGTTTAATTTTGCAGAGTTTCTAGTTTGTATTTCTTGTTTGATAATTCTCTCTCTTTGTCACGCTGATGTTAAATTAATGCTTCAAATGCAATTTCTGATTTCACTACAGCTGAGTACACTTGTTTCACTTTTGTGAAAATTACTTTTCATATGAAGACTTTTGAATGACTAAACGCAAGCATTCTTGTGACGTGACTCACTTCTATTCGTCAAAGATGTGTATCTCATTGCAGTTTCATGTTCAGTTGAATCTTTAAAACTCATACGTTTGACTTTGACTTAATCATTGAGCTTTCTATTTGTATGCTAGTCGTTATGTTGAATTTTCTCGATTTTCTAGTAAAATGTGTGAGCTTGTATTTTTCTGATGCGAACGTTGTGTTATGAGTTCAAGCTCACTTCGCGCAAATATCATGTGTCTTGCTCAGTGTTTTGCAAATTTCTTCAATAAATCTGTCATAGACTAGAATGTTGATGTCATTTACAAAGTCAAGCACTTCAATTTTAATTCTCAATGCTTTGCATTTTTCAATTAAACTTACGTTGAAAAATAGAAAGAAAATCAATGAAATGAGAAATTCTTGAAATATGTCTGCGTTAATCTTGCACATAGTGCTTATTTGCTTGTCAAATATCAATAATGTTTTTCTGTTCTTTAAAAAGCTGCATGCTCATTCAACTATATAGCTTGATGTTCTTTTCATTTTCAGCGTATGCAGCAGTTTGATGTGCAAGACTTGATCAAACATCTTGATGATGTTTAAGCTTAGCATGAAGATCACGTACTTGATTTTGCAGTTTCACACGATGTAAACTTGATTTACTAGTAAATTTAACGTCAAGATCATGAATTGCTTACATCTCACTTTCATTTGAGCATTTGAAAGCATGTGATGAATTTCAGCTATGTCATTTAATCTTTTGATCATAATTGACTTTAAAGCTTTGTTCATAATATCAAGCAGAGCAATGAGTCGATATGTTTTTGAATCAATATAGTCACTTTTCTTTGATTTGCATAACACTATTGTTTGAGTCTTTTTGAACTGCTTCAAGTGATATTTGTGTATCACGCATGCATTGAATAGACTCGTCAGTACTGAGATCAATTCTGTGAGATCTGCTTAAAGTGCTTTGTTTGAGATTTCAGAGATGTCTGATGCTTTGTTCACTTTTATTCATTTAATTACTCGCTTCATCTCATTCTTCAAAATACGTGAATTTGATGATACTGTCAAAAATATGAATGAATCTGAAATGTTGCTGATGTTTGCTTGTGAGAGTGAAGAAAAGAACTTTTCTTGCAGCATCTTGATTTTTTCTTCAAACATTGTTATCATGTGATCAGTATCACTTTGTTTCAGCAATGAAAACTGAGAAAGTTTTTTAAATAACTGACTTTCGATTCTGATTCATTTTGCAAAGCATCATATTAATTTCAATGCGTCGCTTAACTCATGCATCTGTGATCTGAAGTGTGTGCATTTTATTTGTCTGATGATCTTGTTTTTGTGATCATTATGTTTCAAATATTCATTTCACGTCTTTAATGTATCTTACGTTTTTCATATGATTCATAATTATCTTGATTTCATTACTACTTCAAAGCAGCTCTGATTTCAGAAGTTTCTTGCTTAATTTGATGATTTTGCTCAAAGAGTAGACTTCTCAATGATTTCTTGTAGTACTCTGATGATCTTTGTCACTCTGTCATTCATTTCAGCTTTGCTGTTCAGAGAGTGATCTGACAAAAGATGTATTCGCAGATAAGCACTCAATGCTTCTGTGTTCATTTTTTTTCAGAGTCAACAAGTTAAAGACTGTGTTGAGATTATTTGTAAGTTTAGCTCTGTGACAATTGAAAGATGATCTAATTTCTGATGTAGATTGATTTGTACTTTGCACTTACATGTCATAGACTGTATTTTCTCGCTGCTAAAGACTAAATCTATTGTTGTAAACTGATTGTGAGTCTCATGAGTGATTGTGCCTGATTTCAGCAGTAGTTTCAATCTTGCATTTGTAATGATGTTTAATAAAGTATTAATCATTATATGTTGAATGAAGCATCTTTATTCTTTTCAGTATGAATGATGTAGATTAAAATCTTCTACGACTAGTTGTTTGCAGTCATTCTTGAGTAGTTCATTCAAGCGAGAGATAGTTGAGAATTTCTCTGTGAATATGATAAATAGTGAGCTTAAGTTGTAAACGTTTAAAAGTTTTAGCATTTGCGTTTTGTCATCTGTGTTGCAAGTTAATATTCTGATTGAGCAAATGTTTGATTCAACTGTTTTTACTGTTCATTGATTGAATCTTAAGTGTTTATTAACATATATGCATGTTCTTAATTGAAATAACGAGTTTTTCACTAAATGAAAGAAGTTGTAAGCTGAGCTAAATGATTGCAAATTGTTGATGTTATGTTCTTACTTCTGTATGATTATTATGTCAAATTTGCGAACTTCTTTGTTGATCAAGAATGATTCTTGAATCTTTAATGACTTTCTGATGTTATACTGTAGAATTTGTAGAAAGAATTGTTTTATCATAAAGTTATTTGCAGCTGTTGTTGACTCTGCGCTGAAAAGACTCTTTGTATGCTTTCAATCACTGAGAGTCTTTCATACTTTCTGATTAAGTGTTTCTGAGTCTGCTCAGATGTGATCTCATTCAAGTCGCTAGTCACGCATAAGAAGAGATCAAATCATCTCTTCTTGACTTTTATCATCTGTCATGTTGATTCAACATCTCGATTGCGTGTTTTCAACATGATAATTGCTGAGTTCAAAGAGTTTGTTGAATCTATGAAGTCTGTTGAGCTCAACGAATTCATTAAGCTTAGAGAGTTCAGAAACAGCGAGAGAAATGCATGATTGTATTTCAATGTTTTTGAATATTTGATCGATCTGTTTCTATAGATTTCTGACGCTTGTTTCATCTGCTGTCATCATTTGAGACAAATGCATCTTCAGAGTTCATGACTTTCATTGCAATTGATGCAACGTCTTCTATTCAAAGACATCACGCATTCTTCAATGTGATGTTTGTCTGCGCATTTAACGCAGCATTGTTTCTTCTTGCAGAATTTAATCATATGATCAAATTCAAAGCATCTGTAACATTGAGTGATGTGACAATTCTTTTCAAATAACTTGCATGAGCATTCTTGATATGAGTTTAGCATGCTCTCATTCATTAGTCGATTTGTCATCGCTTTGATTGCGATCTCTATGATGAGTGACAAGTGAATCTTCTCACTTTCAACTACTTTCTTGAGTTAAACTATTCTTAAAATCTTTAGATTTTCATGAAAACTTACATTGTCTTTTATTAGTCTTTTAATGACTATTTTCTGATTGCTTGTGTCTATTGTGATGCATATCTCATGTGCTAGCACAGCGAAGATTCAATGCACTATGCACGTCAAGTTCACAATTTCTTTTGCTCATGTTTGAAATCTTTTCAAATCTGTTTGAGTCTTTGAACTTACTGCGTGAAGTGTGATGTCTTCGCTTTCAAGCTTGCGAAGAGACATAATTAGATTTCTTTGAGCTGTCAACATATTTACGATTTCTTGAAGAATTTGTTCAATAGATTTCTTTTGTATCTTCTTTATTTTCTTTCTTTCTACTATCTTCATCATAATCTTTCGTCTCTTGCAAAGCGAGAACAATTTATTTCTGAAACGTTACTTTCTCATTGTTGCTTCTTCTCTTGTCACGTTCGCTCATGACGTGATTCTCAATGAGAAGCGCGTGCTATCTTATTTTTGTAGCTGCTTGCTGAATAGTTGTATGAATATCTTCAGTTTCTGTACATTCTTTGCAATGAACGCATTTTGATTCTCATTGTTTTTTTCTTCTGAATCATTTCAAAGACGTTGCATCAGCTTCACTGCTACTTCTTTTCATGAATGTTCTTTACTTTTCTTTTTCTTTAACGTTGATGTCTGTATTAGAAGATCAATAATGTTAGCAACATACTTCTCATTATTACGTAAGCTTTTCGATCTCACGTTGCTGTTTCTTCGTGACAAGTTAACGTCACTCACAATTATCTCTGAATCAGCATTGCTGCAGTTCATGCAATTCATCGTCATTTATTCATCTTCTAGATTCATTCTGTCTTGATTGTATTTCTCTTTTCAAAAATTTGCTTTGCGCGCGTTGTAATTGTTCGCTTCAACTATTAGATTTAAGTACAAGATTAATGACGTAATTTAATGATGTTTGATTAAATCTTTGATTTGATTATCTGTCAACGATGTCAATGATGTCAACGTGATGATTAGCTGCATGTGATTAACTAATTAACACTTAAAGAATTTGTTGATGAATGAAGTAATTAAAACTGTGAAATAACAAGATTTCTTTACATGAAACTGCATAATAAAAGATAATAAAATAACATTCTATTAATGATAGAATTAATTGCTAAGAAATGAAAGCAAAAGCTTGCAGAATTTTCATATTTTGTTAAGTTGTTATTTTTATTCACTCATTAATTTCTTTTAATTTAATGTTGCAAGCTAGTTTTGTAAACATGCATCATTCATAGTTGATGAAATGTGTTTTCACATTCAAATTAAGAAAATAATATGAAAAATGAAAATAAAAAAGTGAAAAAGAAATTGCAAGAAATATTAAATATGTGTTAAAAATAATAATTATTTTTTTCTTATTGCATTTAAATTCATCTTATTCAATGAGTTTTTTTATTACTTTATAAAATTCTTTACAAGTTTGTATTTTATTAAACTACTTGAATTTCATTAATATTATTGCATTATTCAAATGCATCATCAAGAAAACAATGTTGACTTTAATAAATAATTTTCACTTTGTTCAATGATTTAAAAATAATTCTTCATCAAAATCAATTTATTTTACTTTGTGAATTTCTCATTACTTTACAAAATTCTTTACAAGTTCATATTTTATTAAATAACTCAAATTTCAATGATATTATTACATTATTTAAATGCATCATTAAAAGAATAATGCTGATTTCAACAAATAATTTTCATTTTATTCAATAATTCAGAAATAATTCTTCATCAAAATTGAGTTATTTCACTTAATAAATTACTTGATTGACAATGAGATTCATTTGTACATGATGTTAACTACAAATCTTTTGATTCTATTTTATGTTTGAATAGAAGTCAGAAGAGTCAAGAAATCTCAATTCAATGCAGTTTGAATAATGTTAAAACATTACGTGATCAGAAAAGCTGTCATGCAGAGTTTTCATCTACGTGACAATATCTTTTCTAACAGTCACAATTAATCTACAAAGAAGATTAATGACATGTCAATGTCAGTAAGAAATGAAAAGATACTACTAGTAAAATAGTTGACTCAAATGATGAGTCTGAGAGTCGTGATTACAAGTGATTAAAGAATTCATGACTCATTGACTGCATTGATATTGAAACATCTTTATCACATCAACAATGCTGTTGAGTAATTGATGAAAAGATATCAGATAAAATAGTTGAATCAGATGATGAGTTTCAAGTTTGTGACTACATGTTTTCAAAGAAGTAGTGACTCGTCAATCATGCTGATATATTAAGAAGACTTGAACTCATCTTCTTTACTTGATGTCAAGTCATACATTTATCTATGTGAAAAATCAAGAGTGCATGAGAATAATCAGAACGCATCTCTACTATCAATCATTTAAGCATTGAACGATTGCAATCACAAGTCTATATCAACAATCTATTCAACGTTTATGAAACATAAGTCAAGAGCAGAATAGAATCTTTTAATACAATCACACTCTACTTCTTCATTATGTACATCTTTCTTTTATCACATATTTCTTTGCTTGATGAATGATAATCATCGAGCAAGAGAACACAGTTTTCAACATTATAATTATGAGCATCACGAGTGCAAAGAAATCATCTTTCATCTTCATGATTGAAGATTGAAAATCGAAACATCATTGTATAAAATATTATCAGTGAAGAGCAAAGCAAGAATGATGTGTTACAACAAAAAGCACAGACACTCATTAAGAGTTTACTCAAGCGTCATGCGCTAAATAAAAGCTATAGATTCATTATTTGATACATTGTCTTAATATTCATTGTTTTGATGACGTGAAATCACTGTGTAGTTGATGAGCGATTTTATTTCTCAGAGAATTTTGTTCATTCATAGACTGATCGTTGAGTCGAGTTTCGATATCAATCTTCTGACTCAACTTGAGTACTCGATATCAATCTTCTGACTTGACTTGAATACTTGATTTCAACATTCTGACTCGACCTGATATTGATCTTGAATCGATACTCGATTTAAGTTCTCAACTCGACTCGTCAAGAAATCGAAAATGACATCAAATGTCAAGATTTACTATTTTTGAATCTATTACGTCGTTATATTTGAAAGACTTACGTGAAACAAATGAATCTATTTCTCTTCTCGTTGTTTGCATTATCTTGTTACATTATCAATAAAATATATTGCAAGATGTCTGATTCTGATAAGACATATAAATTATCAAGATCTTTGATCGAGAAAGAATCTAATTTCTCGATCGTTCATTCATCTACTTTCAGTAGTCTTCATTCTAATGAATTCGCAAGTCAAGATTCACGAAACATCAATCAGAATTTCGTTGAAAAGAAACGAACTCTTCAAGAAGCGATGAATAGAATTCATCGTGATACTTCTCTTCTAATATTAAGAGAGAATAATCAGTATGTTGAGTGAAGTGCTGATATCAATGCTCAATTTCAACAATGATGATTACAGATGTCTGTTGACAAAAGTGTCATCAACAAGACTCAAAGAAAGATAGATAATTCACTTTGAGTTAAGAAGATCAAAGTAAATAAACAATTCAACATCTGAAACAAGTTTATTCAAATGATCTTGACGTTGAAAGAATATTCTAAGATTTCATGCAAGAATTGTCTTAAAATTCTAGATCATTCTACGACTATTGATAAATTTAGTACATTCAATATGATCAAACATCTCAAGTTAAATGCTTGTCAGAAACGAAAACGACTCAACTCTCTTTCACAGCTTGAGATATATTTCGATCGTGTAAGTTCAATATGATAATGCAAATAGATAATGCAAAGTTGAGATATTTATAGAAGAAAAGTCATATCAACTTATCATTTCAATTCAATCAACAGAATTGAAAAAAGATATTGTGTCAGATCTTTGTTGCACTGAGTTTGTCTTTTTGAATCATTGAAAACGAGCATTTTCAACAGTCACTACAAATGCTTCGTTCAGAGATTACTCTCGTTCATTGCACTAAATTGTCAAGCATGATTTTCTTGAAATATGATGAAATTCATGCAAAGATAAAGCAAGACTTAAAAGAGTCACGACAGATTTCTATTGCATTGAATGCATGATCTAGTTCTCAAAAAGTCGCTTATCTGAGAGTTTTGATATATTGAATGAATGCTACATTTCAATATCATGAATATCTCATTGAAATTACGTCTCTTCAAGTTGAGCATACTGATCATCATTTGATGCAAGAGCTGTTCAAGATTTTGAATACATACAACATTAAGAACAAGCTTTTTGATGTTGTTATCAATAATGTAAGCAACAATGACACTCTAAAGAAGAAGCTTGAAAAAGCGCTCAGTTGACGCGACATTTCATGAAATAGAGCACAAAACTTGATATCTTGTATGACTCATATCATTAATCTAGTGACTCAAGAGTTTATCAGAGCTATTGAATCAAAGACTTTGAACGACAATTTCGTTGTGTCATTAAACAATGATCAAGTCAAGAATGTAATCACAAGCAATGATCTTTGCATTGTTGTCAAGAAGATAGTTATCAAGTTAATAATGCAAAAAGATAATGCATTTACTAATTAATAAAACAGATTTGCGCTCTTACTATTATCATCAACAGTTTTTCTCAACGAAAGCTTCGCTTTCTAAAGCTTCAAGTCACAAGATCTTGAAAATTGATACAAGACATTCACATTCGCTGAAACTCTATTTATTTGATGCTTCGACGTGCATATCAACTGCGTGACACAATTGATATATAAATCGAGAAATTCTTGACAGATGCAAAGATTCAAGCTATTCAATTAAAGAAGAATGAATGATCACTAGTATTACTTATTGACAATATGTTAAATTCTTTCTACGAGCTAACTCTGATTGTGTCTAAAATCATCAATGTTAACATACATTTAGAATTTTGAATGTTTAATGCTCTTTTCAATCATCTCAATGTTATTGAGACGATAGTACGCGATAATGCATGTACTTCACAAGCACTTGTTCTTCGAGCTTGCGAACTAGCTTCTAACAAGCTTGCAAAGTACTATTTCAAAATGAAGAGCAAAGATGAACTGATATACAATCTTGCTATGATTTTATGATTTACTCAAAAGCTGAATTTGTATCAAGATTGAAACGCAAATGAGAATGATTCTTATTTTTATTACGACAAGTACAGAAAAGAGTTCAAGAACTATTTTCATCATCATTATGAAGAAAGAACTACAACTGCAGAAGTCAAAGCATAAGTGACTAGTGATGTTGATCAGATAATGCAATATGATAATGCAATTGATCATTTATTAACAATGCTATAGTTTGTTATGATGACTACACGAACTCTTCTTCAAAGAACTCAACGTCGCTTTGTATCTGTTAGTGAAGATGATCAATATCTTCGCACTGATGCTATTGTCAAGAAGTTTTCAACAGAAGAGTATTGAAGAGACAACGTCTCGAACTATTCAAGATTGATTCAAATGACTAAGAATATTCTTTCATGTTCAATATTCTCTGTAAATATTGAATGAACATTCAGTTTTGCAAGAAGAGTTTGTCAATGAAATCAATCACAAATGACTTCAGAATCAGTTGAACAGATAATGCTTCTTAAGTATTATAATCGTATCATGAACTTGAATTCTGAAAAAACTATCATTGAAGCATGAAATATTTATCGCAGAGAAGAAGATGAAGATAACGCGATTGATGAATCTGATGATTCTTTCAAGACAGATTTGCAGAATGTTTTATGTTCTATTAATGTTTAAATGTTCAATATCATTTTATTTGAAGTTGCTTTTGCATTGTCAATGTATGTAGTATGATAACACAGTTACAAGATAATGCAAAAAGATAATGCAGTTCATAAAGTGTATTGCTATGCTAGATAACTTGATCTGATCAAGATATCGCGAATGCTATTTTCATTGAGTACTCAACTGAATTTCAAGATTGCACATTGAAGTTTTCATGAGTATCAAATCTCTCTGCTGAAGAATTACTCACTTGACATGAATAGCAAGAAGATTGCTATCTGCATATGTAAAGCATTATATTAGTAAATGTTGTAAAACATCAATGATAATGCAAATAAGTAATGCACTTACTGACAAGAAATTCACATAGAAACGTTTCTGTGATCTTCTGAAGAGCAAGCAATGTCAAAGACTGAATTTTATAGTTTGCATCACTCATTTTCTGACTCATCTTGTTCGTATCAATCTCATTCTGCATGATTTCGTGAACTATTCTTTCAAATGAGATCTTTGATATCAACAAATTCGCATCTCTCTGATAACGACGTATCTCTCAAAGTACGACGATTTCTGACTTTCATTTTCTCTTTGACTGTCGCGATAAATTAGCTGTTAATAGCTTGATGCATTATTTGTTTGCATTATTTTCTGAACTTTATTGATCTTGCTTTCAAATAGAGTCTTTAAGTCTGCTCTTGATTTCTTCGTGATTCAATTACCTGATATCATATCATCACGAGTTGAAGTTCTCAAATCATCACATGATGCGTCTTTAGACTTTCGTTCTAAATCAAGTCTATCAGCAATACGTAACAAGAAATGCATTATTTAAATGCATTATCTGTTTGCTTGCAATGAGTCATGATGTATATCAACTGACAACGATTTGAAAAATTGAGACTATCGAGTTGAGTGAGATCAAAGTGAAGTACGATGTAAACAAGAGATGATGTGTAAACAAGAGATGATGACTGTTGACTGTGTTTATAGTAGAATCAATATGACGAATGTTTTGATATTAGCACTAATATGATGAATGTGTTGATTGCAACTCTAAGATGATGAATAAATTCTAACATTCAGCTTTAACTTTAATTTTACTTACATCTCATCTCACATCTATTTTAATTCTAACTTTATTTACGCTCAACGTCTATTTTAACTCTAACTTTTTCTACGTCTCACATTTATTCATTGCACTCATCTATTGTGACTAAGTTTATTAGAAAAAGCACTTCAACATCACTATCAGATAAGAAGATTATTATGCATTATTTATATGCATTATCATTGAGATGAATCAAATTCGCAGAATGTTCAATCTATTAATCAAGTCGCAGTCAATTATGAGTAAAAATCATGCAATGAGATAAAACAAAGATCAGAAAACTCTTTATATCAAACAAAGTGCAGATTGAGTGACTCTTTATAAACAACTAATCAAATTGAGAAGCATCAGCGTTTATCAGAAAGTCATCAAAGCGAAGCAGATGAAAATGAAGAACAATATGTGAAATATGATCACGAATAATCAAGTGAAAAAGAGTCTGCATGATAATGCATTTGAGTAATGCATATGTGTTTCAAAAGCTGATTGTATAATAGCTCAATGCTTCAAGATGAATTTGATGAAGAAGATGAGAAAGAAGAAGACTGCGAAGCGAGCGAAGCTCGAAGCGATAGTCATGAAGACGACGTTTAATACTACTTCTACTGTTGATGTATGTACTGTGTTTGATGTGAAAGACAAGACTAACGTATGCATTAGACTATTGCATAACAAGATGAACTTGGGAAAAACATGTTAAGATACATGATATCTACTATTGAACTAATTCAGCAACGCATTTTACATCACGAAGAATTGAATGAATTGAAGATGATGAACGATTCAGATGTCATACAAGAATTCAACAAATTCATGAGCGCATTTTTGAATGAAAAAAATGCGATTGATCGAAAGATAGTTAATTCACTAGATTCATCAAATAATGAATCTGACGATATCATTGAGATTGACGACAATAACAAGAAGGTGAAATTTAGCAAGAGAAATGATGATGCAGATATGATTGAGAACAAGAAGAAGTACAAGAAGAAGTACAAGAAGAAGAAGAAGAAGAAGAAGAAGAAGAAGAATGATGAGATAATAGTGATCTCAGATTAGCAGTAGTAAATGAACAAGCATGAATTTTCTTCAATCAATTGCATTACTCTGTTGCATTATCAGACACTCAGATAAATATTAGTAGTACTTCGCTTCATGTCTTGACGAATTGAATCGAGAATTTCAAGTCGATACTCGATTTCAATCTTCTGACTCAACTCAAATACTTGAGTTGAATTTTCTGACTCAATTCAAATACTTGAATCAAGAATTTTGACTCGAATCGAGTCTTGACGAGTCGAGTACTCGACTCAAACTCAAGTACTCGACTTGACGTGATCAGTCTATTCATTCAATATACATAGCATAGTTTTCTTCATGAGTTGAACTTAAATCAATGTTACAAGAGCATATGAATTACAATTACAATTAATAAATTACTTTCTACTTTACAAAGTTCTCTACAGATTCATATTTTATTGAACTATTTAAATTTCAATGATATTGTTGCATTATTCAAATGTATAATTTAAAAAACAATGTTGACTTTAACAAATAATGTGTTATAAGTGTATCAAGACTGAAGCTTTAATCAATTCACAGTGAACGCTAGCAAGTTCACTGCGTATTAATTAAAGCTAGTCAATGATTTAGTTAAGATCTGACACAAATTTGACTCAGATATGACTTAATCTCTTTTTTCTTTCTCAACATCTTCTTCATTTACATCACATTCTTTCTGTGTCACAATATGTTTTCTTCAAGTTTAATGCAGTTTCTGAACATTACATAAATAGAAGTTCTTGTATCATTCATTGACAAAATCATGAGAGGGAAAAAGTTAATATTAGCTGATTTTTGTCGACTTTTTCTGAGTTAGCTGTTAATCTCATGTGTTAGCTAACGATTGAAATTAGCTGATTCTCTCAGTTATTAACTGACTATTAGCTGGTTTTTAGCTGGTTTAGCTGTGCACTCAGCTAATATCAATATTATCTCTTTTGTTGACTTCTTTAACATTTGCGCATTTTGCTTATTAACAATCAAATATTGAATTAATGACTAGATAGTTATTGCGCTCGTATAATAGATTAATTAATAATTAATTTGACTATCTAAATAATAGCTATTTACACAGTTTAATATATGCGCTGGGAAAGTCAATGAAAAAGTCAATGAGAAAGTTAATGAGAAAGTTAATGAGAAAGTTAATGAATAAACTAATGAATTAGAGAGTCATGTAGAATGTTCGATAGAGAGTCATGTAGAATGTTTGATAGAAAGTCATGTAGAGTGTACGATAGAATCATATTTGATGCTCGATAGAGAACAAATTTGATTCTTGAATGCGAAGTAATTTGAAGCTTGATAGAAAGTCATGAAGAAAGTCATGAAGAAAGTCATGTAGAAAGCATCGTTTGAAGCACTGTTTGATCTGTGTTATGCGTTTGATTGACGCGAATTTTGAAGCATGTAGAATGTTTGATAGAGCGTTTGATAGAAAGCTCAGTAGAAAGCTCAGTCGATAGCTCAGTAGAAAGATCAGTAGAAAGGTCAGTAGAAAGGTCAGTAGAAAGCTCGATCGATAGCTCAGTAGAAAGATCAGTAGAAAGATCAGTAGAAAGCTCAATCGATAGCTCAGTAGAAAGATCAGTAAAAAGATCAGTAGAAAGCTCGATCGATAGCTCAGTAGAAAGATCAGTAGAAAGGTCAGTAGAAAGATCAGTAGAAAGCTCAATCGATAGCTCAGTAGAAAGATCAGTAGAAAGCTCGATCAATAGCTTAGTAGAAAGCTCAGTAGAAAGTATTGTTTGAAGCACTGTTTGACGCATGTTATGCGTTCGTTCAACGCGTATTTTGAAGCATGTAGAGAATGTGATAGAGTGTTTGATCGAAAGTTTGATATCGAGTCATGAAGAGTGCGTTCTATTGAGCTAATTAGCATTATTTCGTACGAAATAGAAAGTAGAAACTACGAAAGAAAGAAGTGAGAAGAAGTAAAAACCCTGAATTTTCTGAATTTTCTAGCGTCAATTTTCGACTGAAAGCGAAGATTACTAATCACGAGAGTAACAGTACTGTTCTCAAGCCATGTAAAAAGTATTGTTTGAAGCATTGTTTGACTCATGTTATGCATTCATAATTTGAAGCATGTAGAGCGTTTGATAGAGCGTTTGATAGAGAATTTGATAGGGAATTTGGTAGGAAATTCGATAAAGTATTCGGTAGGGAATTTGAGTGAGCGAGTAGATAAGCGAGTAGGTGAGCGAGTAGATGAGCGAGTAAATGAGCGAGTAGATGAGCGAGTAAATGAGCGAGTAGATGAGCGAGTAGATGAGCGAGTAGATGAGCGAGTAGATGAGCAAGTAGATGAGCGAGTAGATGAGCGAGTAGATGAGCGAGTAGAATGATGAGCATGTAAAGTGATGAGTAGAATGATGAGCATGTAGAATGACGAGTAGAATGATGAGCATGTAGATACATGAGCATGTAGATACATGAGCATGTAGATAAATATTTTAGCTGAATTAACTGAATTAGCTGAGTTAGTCGAATTTAGCTGAAATTTAGCTGATTAGTCAGTTGTTAGCTGATTATTAGCTGAATCGAGTCGACTTTTTCAGATTCTGTCATCGAGCAAAAAGTTAGCTGTTGAACATTTTGTCAATGTTCTTCTTCTGTATTCTTAATGTTCAATTATAGCTATTTCTAAAGATTAAGCATTATCAATCTTGTTCTTCACTGATTGAATCATTTAAACATGATCTCAATATTACATTAAGAATTCATTAATCATATGAAAAGTAACTGATCATCAATTTAAAAGATAAAATAAACTTTTATCTTCACTTCATTTGATGTGATGATCAAGTCTATTAAATGAATAGACGAGATCTATAAGAGTGATATGACAATGTGATATTCTAAGCAGACACAGAATGAGTATATATTATGATAGAGCTAATTATTAAGAAGCTCTCAATAACTCGAGAGAATCAATCGACTATAAAGAGTTTGTCAAGCATTGTCAAATTGAGCACGACATAACTCATGATATATTAAGTCGAAGATATGACGTAATCTAAACGATGTCTTGACAAAGTCATAGAGTTTCAGAGCTAACTCAGATCTGATCTTCAATTCAATCTCTGACTTTAATCTCTGATCTAATTTCTATAAGTCAATTCATCATAACAATTGTCTTCTCTTCTAAATAAGTTTATTCTTGATCTCAATAATTAATGTCTTTGTTTACTCTGATAAATGATGACGTGCACTCATTGATTTACTCTAGAAGCTCTTGATAAAAATCTTCAAATCTTTGTGAAAAAACAAGAAAAAAAGAAACTTTTGATTGAATGATGATTCATCTTCAATTATAATGTGTATAGATGACAGTATAAATAGTATATGTGATGTGTAGTTGATGTAAATGACAGCAATGATGACGTGTAAGTAACACATAAACATTGTTTATCTTTCAAGTAAATGATGTTGTTAAAATAATAAAGCATAAACAAGAATAAATAACAATTGTTGATTTGTTTATCATTCTTTCATTTTCTTTCAACTTCTTATTTTCTTCAACTTCATCTTTATTCAATCATGATTATATTTTTATCATTGTATGATTACTTTTAATAAACTTTGAGTATATCTGTATCATAAGAATAAAAGATCTAAATCATAAGTCATGAACGTGCAATGATGCTCAAAGAGAGTTGTAAGATGATGAAGTTGACTGATGATCAAGTCAAAATCATTATAAAAGTAAGTGATGTCACAACTTGAGATTTCACGACTATTACTGCAACTAACAGTATCATAAGTCTGCTTAAAAAACATTAATCAGACATGATGATCATCATGCTGTTGATGCTGAATCGCTTGTAATGATACAGATATCATCAAATTCTGATTGAAAGTTCATCACTTTTACTATTCAAACTTTTAAGTACATCTCAGTTATCAAAGAGAAAATTCAAAAGATGATGAAAAAAGAAATGATCATTAATGCTTCGTCAATGATCTTGTTGAATTCACAGACTTCGCGAAATTGAAAAATGATAATGAGATTCGCTTATTTCACTTCTTGATGTTGTTACTGATGCTTTTCAGCTGTCAATTGTGAAAATAAGCGAAAGAAGTACTGCTGATTTCAAAATTTTAAATAGAATGATTTGTATAAAGTGTGCTTGAGTTTTACACATCGAGAATAAAGCATCATGATGTGATGTCATTTTTCAGAAAAAGACAATGTACAAAAAGTGTGCTTGCTATGCGAGTAATGAGAATTTCTGTATCGCAATAAATATACTTATCTGATATGTTTGTTAAACACTCATGATTCAATGTTTAGATTTTCAACATTTGCATTTTGACTGTTAATGAATTCTTTCATCTGCAGAAATTTCATGATAGTACAATTGAGAATGAAGAAGAGAATTTTGCTTTGAAAACATTCATTGCTCATCCGAAAATTGTTTACAAGAAATTGATAACAACGACTTGTGTGAAGAATCATCTTGAAGAGATTCACAAACTTGAATCTTTAAAGATTCAAAAACTCATTCTCAAAGAGATGATGATTGTTAATGACATTGTCAGAGAAATTCTGAATGTAAAGTGCTTTGTGATATATTCAATCTTGATTATATATTATTTTGTCAACATTTCTAATTGTTCTGATATATTTTAGCACAATCTGTCATCTTTTGAATCTTTATCTTCACGTCTCAATGTAAATCTGACAATGAGAAAAAAGAAGAAGTCTGTGATCTTGTCTTATGTGAAAAATGTTTAATGAAGTGATGATTACGTGATGTTTGTTGTATCATGATGATTACGCTTTCTTGTCGAGCGCGTTTGAACATCTTTACGCTTTTTTCTTCTGTCTGTTGATTTACATATGTGATCATTTCATTAAAGAGCGAAACTATCATAATACAGTGATTCTTCTTTTCTAATAATGAGTTTATGCTTGAAAATGAGTGATTATGCTTTTCGCTCATGTTTCAGACTCATTTTGAAAGCTTTTATAAGTTTCGAGACATCTTTCATATTTTCGCTCAATATTCATTGATTATATTCAATAAGATATTCTTTTCTCTGTATCTTATAATATAAGATTCTTTTTCTTTTTCACTTCTGTAGAATCTTTTCTATCTTTCATTCTTACTCATCATCAATAAGCTCAAGTATGAGATAATCGAGTATAGAGTCATCGTTTAGCCTACGATTATATGACTTTAAAAGAAATACATGAAAGACAAAATGAACTCTATAAATGATTGAAAGATCAAGTTGATACATCTGCTTGTCTATGAGTTCTTGTATACAAAAGAGTTCTATCATCTTATTTGATAACTTTCTTCTTGACTTCTTCTGCTTCAGGTTTTTTGCTGATAGCATAACTAAATCATCAACATTAAAGAACATAAACTTATGTTTTCAATTATAGTACTTTGTCTGAACATCAACTGCATTTTATCATCATTTCATCAACATGTTTTGCATGTCTTGCAGCATTTCAACGCGTTCTTTTACTGCTGACACTTTTTCTTTCATAGCATTGTTTTCAATGTGTATGTCAAAGATAAATTCATAGTCATACATGACTTTAAAAGAACTACAGCTCAACGAAGCGTGCTTCATCTGATAATAAATGAACTCAATTATGAGTAGAAGCGTAGCTCAGTCATCTTGCTTTTCAAAACAATACACATTTAGATAATGTTTCAACATTTGATTCTGTCGTTCTGTTTAATCATCTGTTTGCGAATGAAAAACAATGCTTAGTCGTCGTTTCATCTTGACATAATAGCAGATCTTTGATCAGAACGCACTGATAAATAAACTATCTCTATCAATAATTATATCATTTGATATCTCATATTTTAAAGCAATCTGCTCAAAGAACAACTCTGCTAACTTTACGACAGTCAGAGTTTTCTTTATAGACAGATAACGCGTCATCTTCATGTAATAATCAACTATCACAAGAATTAAGTCATAGATGACTTCTTTTCATTTACTAGATGACAGATCTGTTATGAAATTCATAGTGATTTCTTTTCATGAATTTGTGAGTTGAGATAATGATCTCAACTCGTCATATGATAGATGATGTTTCATCTTCATTCTTTGACAAATGTCACAAGTATCTACATACTCTTTGACATCTTTAATCATACTTTTTCAGTAATATTTGCGATCTAATAGCTCGCTGATCTTATCAGCATCAAAATGTTTCATTAACAAGTCATCATGATGACGTTTTAACAGCTTTTCTCTGACAGAAAGATCTTCTGAAACATATAATGATTCATTGTACTCTATCATTTCTTGACTATTTAATGTTCAAGCTTTGACGTCACTCTTTCATATATTCATCATTTCATCTGCTTTTAATCTTACAATAAATTCATCTTGTTGCTGTAAGATCTTGATAAGCTCAACTATGAATTTACTACTGAAGTTGTATATTATTTCATGAATTGTCAGTACTCTGACAATTGCACGTGAAACGAGTTGTTTGCAATCAACAGTTTCAGCAACAGAATTAAGCTGTTTCTCAGCTACGTTGTGATCTTTATGAGTCAACGTTTCAACGTCTGTGCTTTTCAAAGTTGTTAATTCAAGTTGAGAAATTTTATCTTTCAAGAAATGTACTTCATCTAGATGCGTTTCTCGCATTGTTAGAATCATGATTTTCAGCAGCATACTTCTGACATGCATTGCTGAACACGTACTCATGTTTTTATTGACACTGTGAACAGACATCTTCTCGACTTTGTTAATCATTCATGTACAGTAGATTTCATCTTGCGATCTGCTTTCAATATGTTTTGCTGAATATCTTCGTTCATTGACATTGTGAATGAACATCTTCTCGATATCATTAATCACTTGTGTTCATCAGTGAATTTCATCTTACAATCTGCTTTCAACATGTTCTGCTGAATATCTGTTCATACTTATACTGTGAATGAACATCTTCTCGACATCATTAATCACTTGTATACAGTATAGTTCTCTGATCATTATGAATATAAAGTTATTTAAGCTTTTTATTCTAGTCAGCTTTTGCTGCAGAGTGAGCAGCAAATAATTTGCAAAGATGTTCTCATTCTTATAGTCAGATCATCTTAACAACGCATTGATTGAGTTTGTCTTTTCTGATTTATGCATTATTTCAAAGTTGTAGATCAACAATCTTATGACTCATTTAACTTGTCTTTCGTTTAACTCTTGAACGTTCATAAAATTCTTCAGATTATTATGATCAGTCAGAACTTCAACAGTATGATAATTGTCTTTCACATAGTGTTGTCAATGTTTAAACATCGCTACTATGACTAAAAGCTTCTGATCATGTGTCTCATAATTTCTTTCAACGTTTATTATTATTCTGAATCAGAATGCAATCAAATGACACTCATCTTCGTCATCTGACTGAGACAAAATACTCGCGACTGCATAATTGAATGTGTCAATCTCTACGCGTATATGTCACTCTGAGTCAAAGTGTCTTAGTATAGACGCTTTCATAAAGACGTCGCGAAGCTGATTAAAAGCTTGTTGCGCTTCGCTTGATCATATGAATGAGCTCATTTTTACATCTTTTACACTATCTTTCAACAGTTCTGTTAAAGACTCTGCTATTTGAGAGTAGTGATGTATAAAACGTCAATAGAAATTAATGAATCTCAGAAAAACTTGTATTTCTCAATACATCTTCGATCTGAGTCACGTTTTGATGATGTTTATTCTACTTGAGTTCATCGAAATGCTCTCAATGAATATAATAAATTCTAGAAAGTTCACTTTAGTGATGAAGAATTCACACTTCTTTAAGCTAGCATATAACTTGAACTTTCTTAATCTTTTGAGAATCTGCTTCACGTGATCTACGTGATCAGTCTTCTCTATGAAGAAGATTAGAATGTCATTCAGATAAACAACACAAAAGTTGTTTAAAAGCTCTGTCAAGATCTTATTAATATAGATCTGAAAGATGACAGATATGTTGATTAAATCAAACGACATGATTATATACTTGAAGTGATTGTAACAAGTATGAAACATCATCTTTCACTTATCTTCACATTGAATTCTGAGACAATGATAAATGTTCTTCAGATTTAACTTACTAGTGAACTGCTTGACTTTATTGAGTCTGTTCAGAGTTTCACTAATTAGAGACAGTGAATGACGATTTTTGACAGTAATCTTATTCAGATCTCGATAGTTTATGCATAAATGAAAATTATAATTCTTTTTGAAAATGAATAAAATAGACGCGTCAATCGAGCTGATGAAGTGCTTAATTCATTCTTTCGCTAAGACATTATCTAAATACTGTCTCAGAGTCACTAACTCTGTGTTCAACAGATTATACAACGATTCATATGATGATTCTGCAGTAATTTCAATTGCATGATCATGATTTTCATGCAAAAGCAATTTGTTGACACTTTCTGTCAAGAATACATTTTCGTATTCTTTCAATTCAATGAGTAAAGTTTGCGTTTTAAGCGTGTTTGTGATACAACTCATCATGTTATTCATTACTTTTACTTAATGTTCAATGATCAACTCTTCAACGACGTTGATTATGACAAGAGCATACACAGTAGACTCATCTTGTAAGACTTTCGTAAATGCTTGTGTAAAGAACAACTCAAATGCGTGCTCATTCATGTCAAAACATCATGTTCTTATGATCATGTTTATTCAAATACGCTTGAATTGCATACTCAATATACTCAGAATCAGAAGAGATCTCTTCTTATCAATAGCATAAAAGATACTTATATCTTTTTTCTTTATGTCTCAGCTGTCTCTCAGTCAATAACACATTTTATAAACGTCATAACAATAAATATTCTGATCATTCATTCAGATAGATCTTGAGAGATCAACATTCAACAAGAGCATACTCTGTTCAATGATAAAACGTTGACTAATCACATTCATCTTGACATCAATATTCATATGAATCTTCGTTTCTGTCTTCTGATCTTCTTAAATTACATGCTCTTTATATATAAAAATCTTTACGAAGAGAACTTCTTGTTTTTTTCTTGATGATTTAAAGTATTCATTGAAAGCTTGTCTTTTTTCGAAATCTTGAAACAATTCATATGTAAACTGATCATCAAGTTGAGTTTCAAGTTAACATTTTGAACTCGAATCAAGATTAAGTCGAGTTGCTCACATTTTCAACCTGACTTAAGTTGAGTTGCTCATATTTTCAACTTGATGCAACTCGACTTGACTGAAAATTGAGTCAATTCGA
>JAABUV010002054.1_pt1 | contig 28111 bp, 24 predicted proteins | sample 5559971 | NCBI WGS metagenome assembly JAABUV01 (sample SAMN10711881, study PRJNA513362) | rock metagenome | isolation source: Antarctica rocks | place: Antarctica: Victoria Land, Knobhead nord | collected 2015-12-19
GAGCACTACGCCGCGCTCGCCGGGTCGCGCCTCGGCGACGTGCTGAGCATCGCCGAAGGGGGCGGATCGCGCCCTATCCAACACATGCGTGCCATGCGCGCGGCGGCGATGGAGACGCCTCCGGGCCTTACCCCGATCGATGCGGGCGAGGGGACGGTCATCGTGACGTTGCAGGTAATCTACGCCCTGCTGCCCCGCGCCGAAACGGGAGGTTGAGCGCCCCGACCCTCGGGCACATCCGCCGGATGTTTCATTCGCGCCCTATCCGGCGATCCTCACCGGCATCGCCGGATAGGGCCGTCCGTCAGGGCGCGGCCCCGACGGCAACGGTGAACAGATGGATCTCCCCGTCGCGCCAGACGCCGCTGCGCGGGGCGTCGCTGGCGCTGCGGATCGCCAGGAGGCGCGTGCCATCGGACGACGCGGCGAGGATGCCCGGCTCGGGCCAATCCGCGATCATAGGGCGGCTGGCGTGGGTCGCGAGGTCCAGGGCGGAGAGGGTGTAGCGCGATCCGCCGGGAGACGCGGGGGCAACAACGCAGAGGCGACCGTCGGGCAGCGGGAGGACGCCGGTCGCCTCGAAGTCGTAGCGCCCCGTGCCGTCGCGCCGGATAGCGCCGAAGCGTGTCACCGCGATCCCTGCGGCATAACTATGGGTGGCGAAGATGACCCATTCTCCATCGGGTGAGCAGCCAGCGAAGGTCACGCCGCCCTCGTCGGACACCAGCACGCGCGTCTCCCCGGTGCCGAAATCATGCAGGACGAGCGACTGATCCCTTGGGCTGTCCGATGGCGTGGCCGGGCCGTGGAGGAGGTCGGCGGTGTCGACGAAACAGATCACATAGTCGTCGCCGGGCGAGCGGTACTGATTCGGTATGGAGCGCGTGGCACCGCATTCGGGCGCGGTCAGGCGCGGGATTGGCGCGAGCGTGCCTGAGCCATCGGCGCTGAGCCAGGCACCAGCCTGGATCCCGCTCGGCGACGGACCACCCCAGATGGTGCCGCCGATGGCGAGGCGTGTTCCGTCAGGCGACCACGCGCCGAGGCTCAGGCTCGGGCCGCGCGCGTCCGGGGAACCCCGCGCGTTCTCGTCGCGGTGGAGCAACCGGCGACCGCCGCCACCGATATCGACGCGCCAGACCGCAGCCGGTGCCGCTCGCCCCGGCGAGGGCCGGTAGGCGACGAACGCGAGCGACCGGCTATCCGGCGACCAACGGGGGCTGCTGGTCTGGATCGCGGGATCGATCGTGAGGTCGCGCTCCTCGCCGGTCACCGTATCCCGGATCAGCAGGCGGTAGGCCCGGACCTCATTCGCGAATGTATACGGAATCCAGGCCACCCACCGGCCATCCGGCGAGAGGACCGGGCGGCGGTCGACACGCTCGCCGTCGTGGACCCAGTAATAGTCGGTGGCGATCGTCTCATCGCCTACCACGAGCGGCGGCGCGGTGGGCGTTGTCGCGGATGGCGGTGTGGCGGGCGAGGTGTCAGGCCGCACGGCGGACGAGCCGCAACTGCCGAGCGTGAGGCCGATGGCGAGGAGCACACCGCCGATCCCGCGCCGCCAGTTCATGCGTCCGCCGCGCATACTTCCTCCATACCGCGCCACACGATCGCCGCCCCGACATCGTAGGCCACGGCGATTCGGTTGTAAAGGATGGATGCGCTCCAGCGCGCGGCCTGTCACCGGCACGCCACATCCTCACCGCCGCTCGCCCGAGACGGCGACGTATGCCCCGAGTCCGATCAAGGCGCCCCCGGAGAAGAAGCGCTGGCCGTTGCGGAGGCGTGGGCTACGCCGCAGCCGCGCGCCGATCGGCCCGGCCAGCAGCGAGACGACCACGTCGGCGCTGGTGTTCAGGCACACCGAGATGCTGCCGAGCAGGAGGAGTTGCGGGATCGCCGCCGCGTCCCGGTCGATGAATTGCGGCAGGAACGAGAGGAAGAAGAGCGCGGTCTTGGGATTGAACAACTCCGTGGTGATCCCCTGGCGGAACACCTGCCGCGCGGCACCACCCACGCGCGGAGCCTCCTGCGCGGCGTCTTTACCGACGACGATCGTGCGGACGCCGAGGTAGATCAGATAGGCCGCGCCCGCATACTTGACGACGTTGAAGGCGGTCGCCGAGGTGGCGAGGACGGCGGAGAGGCCGAACGACGCGGCGATGACGTGGCCGAAACCGCCGACCGCCGTGCCGAGCGACGAGGCCAGCCCCTCGCGCCGCCCGCCGCGCAGGCTCCGCGCGAGCACGTAGAGCAGCCCCGGACCCGGCGACACCGCGAGGATGATCGCGGCGGTCAGGAAGAGGCCGAAACTCGTCCCGCTGGGCATCGGATTCCCTTCACTCCCGATCTCGCTCGCCAAGCCGTGTCCGTGACTAGGCCATAACGCGGCGCACAAAGGCCGCCGCTCAAGCTGCCCTCTTACGACAACGATACTCAGCGATCCTCAATCGCAGCGCCGATGAGCACCACAGACCGCTCACCGTCGCCGCCCGGTCCGCATAGGCGGATAGTATGCCCTTCATGGGTACTTCGTGGCCGCAGCCTTCAGCCGGGCCAGTATGCCCTTCATGGGTAGTGGCTGCCCGCCGGGGCATTGCAATCCAACAGCACTACCACACCCGCCATATCCCGCCCACCAGCGCTTCAGTTTAGCGCGCAGTTGGGCGGTAGACGAGTGCCACTCGCGCACGAATTGCGCGGACCACTTCGCAGCGCTCCATTCATTGTGCGATGCGGGCTTCCCACCGATACCCCGCGCCCGCGCGCACCGCCCGCCCCCACCCCGGGAAGAGCGCGTGCGTGAAGACCGCGACCGCTCCGCTCGGCACCGCCTCGGCGAGGAAGCGCGCGCGGGAATCGCGGATGGCGGCGGGGTCGTTCCAGGGCGAGAACCAGTCGAGGTGCGCGAACTCGCTCGCGTGGTGGAAGAGATCGCCGAGCGCGTAGAAGCGCTCGCCCTCTGACTGGACCCGCACGATCTGGTGCCCGGGGCTCTCGCCCGGCGCGGACAGGATCGTCACGCCCGGGGTGACCTCGTACTCCCCCGCGACCGGCACGAGCAGGCCACGCGCATCGAGCGCGCCGAGCCGCCGCGCAACCTCGCTATCCGGCTGGTCGCGGCGCGGATTGCCGTCCCAATCGGCCCGCCCGAGCAGGTGACGCGCGTTCGGGAAGCGCGGGCGGAGTTCGCCGTCCGCCTCGTACAGGGCACCGACGAAGTGGTCATCGTGCGCGTGGGTGAAAATGACGTCCGTGACCCCTGTCGGCGCGATGCCGAGCGCCGCCAGCGCCGCCGCCAGACCGGGCGTGCGCCGTACGCGCGTCCAGCGCGTGGCGAAGCGCCGATCCCAGGCGGTGCCCGGATCGTCGAACGCGGGATCGATCACGATCGAGCGGTCGCCGAGCGCGATGTGGACGATCAACTGCGCGGTGAGCAGATTCCCCTGGCTGTCGGCCTCGCCCGCCTCGCGGAGCCAGGCGGCCTCCTCGGCGGCGAAGATTTCCGCGACCGGCAAGGTCACGTTGCCATCGTTGATCACGGTGATCGTCGCCGCGCCACAGCGGCGCGTGGCACAGTAGGACGCGGTCGGCGTGGCGGCGTCGGGCATGGTGGCACACCCCTTCGCATTCGTGGCCGCTGGCCGGTGCGGGCGAGTGGGCGACGCTCGCCCGCGCCTCGGGCGGGGGTCGCGAGCGTATGCCTCATCGCGCACGCTTGTGCGACCGCCCGGGCGACGAGATTGGCGCTGCTCGTCGCCAGGACAAGCGCCACGGCCGGCGCTTATCCTCGCTCTTTCATAGAGCGAATCGATCTGGTCACGCTGCGGCGGTATTCTGTATTATACTCGAAGGACGGCGACCATCTCACCGTGCCGGTGATCACCACGGCGAGTGGTACATAGAGCACGCGGGGTGGCCGGGCATACCGGATCACGATGGACGCCGACGCCGCTGCGGCACTCGGCACCCACCCGAATCACGATCATTCTGCTCTAGCGGGACGACCAGAAAAAGTCTACGCGTGGCATCGTGCGCTCTTAGTCATGGTAGCGAGAGGGAAAACAGCATGGAGCGTCCGCGAATCCTGGTGGTGGACGACCACCCGCTCTTCCGGGATGGGCTGCGGCTGGTCATCGCCTCGGACCCGAGCCTGACCCTGGTCGGGACGGCGGGCACGGCAGAAGAGGCGTTCGGTCTCGTGGAGCAGGCGCTGCCGGACATCGTCTTGTGTGATATCAACCTGCCGGGCGTGGATGGGCTGGAGCTGGCACGCCGCCTGCACCGCCTCTATCCCCAGATCCGCGTCATCATGGTCACGCTGCACATGGACGAGGCGCGGGTGCTCGATGCGGTGCGCGCGGGTGCCGCCGCCTTCCTGACCAAGGATGGGAGCGGCGAGGAGTTGCTGGCGGCGATCCGGCGGGTCGCGCGCGGCGAATATCCGATCAACGACCGCGTGCTCGACTCGCCACGAGTGGCACGCCACCTGCTCGATCAGTTCCGCGACTTAAACACCCCGGAAGTGGCCGAGATCTTCTCGCCGCTCACCCCGCGCGAGTTAGAGATCTTGCAGGCGGTGGCGGGCGGCCAGTCCAATAAGGAGATCGCCCGCCTGCTGCACATCAGCGATCAGACGGTCAAGAATCACATCACCTCGATCCTGCGGAAACTGGCCGTCAACGACCGCACCCAGGCGGTGATGCAGGCGCTACGACACGGCTGGATCAAACTCGATCAGGAGAACCTCTAGCCGTGGATACATAGCACGACGCGAGCGAGCGCTCCTTGCGCTGGCCCCGCGAGATGGCACCTGACGCAGGGCGCACCATACGTGCTCTGCCTCGCCCCCATCGGCATCGCGGCACTCGTCGGTGGGATCGTGGCCGCGCTCGTCACGCAGCGGCGGCAGAACGAGGGGTAGAGACGGGGACGCCCATGAGGAAGCCTCGTGAGTGTCCCCGACAAATTTAACGGACAAGATGCGGGTTCTCTCCTACTCCGCCTCGATCAGCGAGATGGCCGCGCGCATGTAGCCGAGCGCCCAGGCCATCCCGGCGTGCCAGGGGGCGGCGCACTCCATCGAGGGGGTGTGGTCGGGGATCAGCACGCCGTCGTAGCCGTGCTTATGGTAGAGGCGGAGGGTGCGGAGCATGTCGATGTCCCCCTCATCCATGAAGACCTCGTGGTAGTTCGGCACCTTCCCCCGCACGTTACGGAAGTGGACGTAGCCCAGCTTCCCCTGCCCCGCGTAGCGCTCGATCGCCTCGTAGATGTCCATCTCGCCGTGCATCTCGCCGATCGTCCCCTGGCAGAACTCCAGGGCGTTGGCGGGACTCGGCACGATGTCGAGGAGGCGCTGATAGAGTTCCGGCTTGTAGACGAGCCGCGCGGTGCCGCGCAGCGTCTCCAGCGGCGGATCGTCCGGGTGGGCGGCGAGGCGCACGCCCGCCTCCTCGGCGACCGGCACCAACTCCGTCAGGAAATATGCGAGGCGGCTCCAGAGCTGTTCGCTCGTCACCGTGCCGATGTCACCCGGCCCCGCCTCGGGGTCGTAGACCTGATTCCACACCATCCCCTTCGGGATCGGGTCGGGCGGCGGCGCGGCGTCCGCCACGTAGCCAACCGAATCGGCCCCGCCGCGCGCCCACGGGCCGCGCGTGCGCCCCCAGACCCCGGCGATGCTGAAGTTGTAGCCCATCAGCGGGATCCCGACGCGACCCATCGCGCGGATCATCCCTTTCAGATCCTCCATCTGCTCGGCCTTGCGCGGGCCGTCGAGGAGCACGTCGTACCAGTGCGCGGGCAGGAAGTTTTCGAGCCCTGCCAGGATCAAGCCTGCGGCCTCGACCTGCTCCTTCAGGCCGCGCAACTGCTCCTCGGTCCAGAGCGGCGGCACATAGGCGTCCGAGTCGAAGCGCGGTGTATGCACGATCGCGTGGGTCGCACCCGCCTGCCGCGCGAAGCGAAAGTTCTCCGGTGTCAGCAGCTGATTGTGGAAGCCCAGCCCCAGTTTCATCCCCACGGCACGCTCCCTTCCCGTCACTCGACGATCACCCCGGCGCGATCGCCACTGCCCCGTCCCAACCGCGTCGGGAGCGGCCCGCCACTACGTACCAGACGCGATCCGCGCGCGCAAGGCGCGGGTCGCCGCCGCATCGACCGGGCGCGCCCAGCTGCCACCCGCGCGTACCAGTCGCCCCGCATGGAACTGCGCGATCCCCGCCGCGCGCAACGGCGCGACGTGCGCCCCGGCCAACCCGCCACCGGCCAGCCAGCGCAACCCCGGCGTCTGCCAGGCGGCGCGCTCGCGATACGCCGCCACCCCCGCGTCCAGCTCGCCGGGTCCACCGCTCGATAGGATCAGGTCGGCACCCGGCAGCGCGGCCACGGTCGCCCAGGCGGCGTGTGCATCCGCGACCTGTTCCCCTTCGGTGGCGCGCGCGTCCGCGACCCGATCGAACGCGCGGTGGAAGGTCCACGGACAGGGAGCGATGACCGCCCAGAGCGCGGCGATGGCGGCGCGGTCGATCGCGCCATTCGCGTCGAGGAAGCCGAGGACGAACCCATCGGCCCCGGCGCGGCGCAACGCCGCAGCAGCGGCGCAGAGCGCGTCGAGTTCGTCCGGCGCGATGCGGTAGCCGCCGTTCGTCCGCAGCATCACGCGCAGCGGCAGCGCGGTCGCGGCACGGATCCGCTCGAAGGTCGCCAGCTCCGGCGTCAGCCCCCCGAGCGCGATCGCGCTGACGAGTTCCAGGCGATCCGCCCCGCCATGCGTCGCCGCGATCACATCTACGGCGTCCAGCGCGATCACTTCCAGGGCCGTCGCGGTCGCTGTCTCGGCCATCGGCCACCTCCCGCGCGCAGTGTCGCACAGGCCCTCGCGGGGCGAAAGGGGGTATGACAACGTGGCACGATCGCCTATACTACCGCCCGACACGCCAGCGAGAAGTGACGCCGCCAAGCCTGTCAGGCAGGGAGAAACCGATGTCGCACACGATCGCGCTCGCCCTCTGGATCCAGATCCCGGCGGATCGCCCGAACTGGAACATGGCCTATTCGCTGGCGATCGCGGGGCTCGGCTTCGTCTTCACGGTGCTGATCGGCAGGCCGATCGTGCGCCTCCTCCGCGCCAAGAAGATCGGCAAGCAGGTGCGGATCGACGGGCCGCAGCACCACCTCGTCAAGACCGGCACCCCGACGATGGGCGGGATCATGATCACTCTCTCCGCCTTCATCCTCACCTTCGCCTTCAACCTCTATGGCCGCCTCTCGATGCTCCTGCCGCTGGCAGTCCTCCTCTGCTGCGGCATCCTCGGCGCGATCGACGACCGGCTGAGCCTCGTGGGCGGCAAGCGCGCCGCCGGGATGACCGCGCGCTTCAAGATGGCCTGGCTGACCGGCTTCGCGCTCGTCGCCGCGATCATCATCTACGGCCCGCTCGGCCTGCATCATTTAATCGTCCCCGGCGTCGGCACCTTCAACATCGGCCTCGCGATGATCCCGATCGCGGTCATTGGGATCGCGGGGATGGCGAACGCGGTCAATCTGGCCGATGGACTGGACAGCCTCGCGGGCGGCACCTCGGCGATCGCCTTCGTCGCCTACGGGATCATCGCCTACATCCAGGGACAGGTCGGCGTCGTCACCTTCTGCTTCACGATGGTCGGGGCGTTGCTCGGCTTCCTCTGGCACAACGCCCACCCGGCGCAGGTCATCATGGGCGACACCGGGGCGCTGGCGATCGGCGCGGCGCTGGCGACGGTCGGCTTCATGACCGGGCAATGGCTCCTGCTACCGGTCGTCGGGCTCGTCTTCGTCGCCGAAGCCCTCTCGGTGATCCTGCAAGTCGGCTACTTCCGGCGCACCGGCGGGTGCCGCCTCTTCAAGATGGCGCCGCTCCACCACCACTTCGAGTTGCTCGGCTGGTCCGAGACGCAGGTGACGCTCCGCTTCTGGCTCGTCGCGATCTTCGCGGGGCTGATGGGTGTGGCCCTCTCGTTGCTCTGAGTGCGCAAGCGCCTCGCTAACGAATCTCAATAAAGTCAGCGAGAAATAGCATGAGTATTGAGCGCTACATCTTCGGCGACGAAGTCGTCCCATATATTCGTAGTCAATTGGGAGCATTGACGCTGAGTCGATTCTTGCACGATCTCCCGCTGGAAGGCGGTCGAGTCCACGCGTATCTCCCGCCAGAGTTACTACCCGAACGCATCCTGAACTATAAGGCGAGTATCCAGATTCCTACTGGCATCATGTTCGAGCCGGAAGCAGATCGCCAAGCCGAACGGGATATCCTGGCGGCGCTCCGCGCCCCTGGACATCACTGCGCCCTCTTTGAGACTGGTCAATGGCCGGACAACAAACAGCGAAGTGGTTGGACCTTTCCTTACCTCATCCATAACGATGACCATGACGGCGATGTGTACAGCTACGTTGATAGCGACGATGCCACGACCGAGGCGATCGAGGAAGCGATGGGCTGGGCGTTGTGTTATCCCTTCGTGGGCGCGGTGATCCAGCTTCCGCCAGAACTCGCCGCCCCTGCCCCGAACTCTATCATCAGCGAAGATCTGCTCCGCGCCTTCGCTGCATCAGCCACAATGCTAGTCATCGGCGCGTACGACGACGAGACGAAGCTGATCTGGACGCCAACCTGAGCGCGAGTGCTCACTTCCCCGCGACCGCCTTGAAGAAGGTGTAGCAGAAGACCCCGTCCGCCTCGGCGGTGCGGTAGAGATCGCGGATGCCCTGGTCGAACAGCGCAGCGTCAATGAGGCCCGCCGCGAGCGCCGCTTCGCGGACACCTTCGATCATCGCCGTGAAGGTCCGTTTGGTGAAGCCCTCGATCAGTTCCGGCCTGCTGCCATCGACATAGACCAGGCGCGGCGAGACGCGCGGCGCGCTGTAGCCCGCTGCGCGCAACAGCGGGTAGAGCGCCCGCCCGATCATCGCGTCGCCACCGGCCCGCCGCTGCAATTCCACCTGGCAGCCGATCGCGGCGCGCGCGGCGGCGCTGTCGGGGTGGAAATAGGTCGAGCCGTGATCCCCCTCGATCGTCGTGATCGTCCCGCCCGGACGCAGATACGTCCGCAGCGCGCGCAGCGCCTCGACCGGGCGCGGGAGGTGTTCCAGCACGAAGCAGACGAAGAGGTGGTCGAACGAGTCCGGCGCGTAGGGGAGCGTGAAGATGTCCGCCTGCGCGAACCGCACGTTGCCCAAGCCCGTCGCCGTCACGACGCGCTCGGCCTCGGCGACGGAGGCGGCGGAGATGTCAATGGCGGTGATCGCGGCCTCCGGGCTCTGCCTGGCGAGGGTGAGCGTCTGCGCGCCGACGCCGCAACCGACCTCCAATACGCGACTCCCTGCCGGGTAAGTGGTGTCGCCGTGGAGCAACCCGACCAGGGTGGTGGCCTGGTCCTGTAGGCGGATATTCTCTCGCTGCTCGTAACCATGCACGTAGCGCGTCTCCATGCTGTCCCCGCTCCCGCCGAATCGCCCCACACTATTTCCCGCTATTGCCTTCCGCATTGTATCGTAGCCATCGGTTGCTGCGGATCGGTCCCCGTCGAGGCGCTCCGCGTCCCTTCGTCTTTCGAGCCGTCCGCGCCCGGGGGATAATGGAGATTGGATGGGCAAGCATGCGAGCGGGGTCTGTCGAGCATAGGTGGTACCGGGGGCTCAAGCACCGCACAAGGAGGTACAAGCCCTTGGATGGGGGTGCCTATGGCACCGGTAACGCCCGCCTGCGTGGGCTGAACCAGCATCCATTGCAACACCTCTTCCTCCTCTCCTCGGATGGGGAGGGGGGGGGGCAGCAGTACCGCCGCGTCGGCGATTGATTTCCGGGGGCTCAAGCTACCCATGAAGGGCACACTGTACCCCGGAGGGCAGCCACCCCCGGCTGCGGGCAGCCACAGACGGCACCGGCGCAGCCCGCCCGCGCGGGCTGGGAGATGCGACGCTCGCGTTCATAGTCGCCATGCTCCCCACAACCGCTCGACGTTTGCACATCCGCTCCCACCCACGCCCTATCTGACTACTGCCTACTGCCCACTTCACCCGCTATACTTGGATGAAACTGTGGCATTCCCTGTGCAAGCATTGAGTGCTGGCGGTATCGACGCTCGCGAGCGGGATCGCCGCACACCGGACGGGCGCATTCGCGGCATGATCGCGCGGCAACGTCGCCGCGCGAAGGGGACAAGGGGACGATGTCATTTCTGCGCCTCGGACACTGGCTCTTCCGGCACCGCAAGCTCGTCGTCGGCCTCTGGGCCGTGGTGGTGTTGCTGAGCCTGCCGCTCGCCCCGCGCGTGGCGGGCGTCCTCAAAGTGGGCGGCTTCGCCAACGACAACGCCGAATCGTCGCGGGCGCTGGTCACCCTCGAACAGGATCTCGGCTTCCGCCCGACCAGCCTCTCCATCATCTTCAGCTCGCAGACCTGGACCGTGGACGATCCGCGCTTCCTGGCGGGGGTGCAGGATTCGCTGCGCGACGTGGGTCAGGTGCCGGAAGTCGCGGAGGTCGCCTCCTTCACCACCAACCCGCGCCAGGTCGCCGCCGACCGCCACACCGCCTACGTGCTGCTGAACCTCTCCACGCCGCCGGAAGGTTCGCAGCAGATCCTCCCGACGATCGAGGAGACGATTCGCCCGGTCCCGGCGGCGATGTCGCGGATCGTCGCCGGGGGGCCGGTCGTCTACGCCGACATCGAGACGACGAGTTCCAGGGACTTGCAGCGCGGCGAGATCATCGCCTTCCCGCTGGCGCTGATCGCGCTGGCACTCGTCTTCGGCTCGCTCGCCGCCGCCGTGACGCCGATGGTGATCGGCGGTTTCAGCGTGATCGCGATCCTGGCGAGCATCTACCTCCTCGGCAACGTCACCGACCTCTCGATCTTCGTCCTCAACCTCGCCACGATGCTCGGCCTGGGGCTGGCGGTCGATTACGCCCTCTTCATCACCTCCCGCTTCCGCGAGGAGTTGGCGGGTCGCCCCCTCGAAGACGCCGTGGCGATCACCGTCGCCACCGCCGGGCGCGCGATCTTCTTCTCCGGGCTGACGGTGCTGATCGGCCTGTCGGGGCTGATCATCTTCCCGTTCATGTTCCTCCGCTCGGTCGGCTTCGCCGGGGTGATCGTCGTCTTCTTCTCGGTGCTGGCCGCGCTGACATTGCTGCCCGCGATCCTCGGCCTCCTCGGCGAGCGGATCAACGCGCTGACGATCATCCGCTACCGCACCCGCCGCCCGGATGAGCACGGCGGCGCGTGGCATCGCCTGGCGTTGGCGGTGATGGCCCGCCCCTGGCGCTTCTTCGTCCCCACCCTGGCGCTGCTGATCCTGATCGGGTCGCCCTTCCTCAACGTCCGCCTCTCCTCGCCGGACGCCTCGATCCTGCCGCAGAGCGTCCCTTCGCGGCAGGGCTATGATCTGCTGGTGGAGAAGTTCGGCGCGGCGGAGTTGGAGCCATTGGCGCTGGCAGTCAAAACCCCGAATGGCACCTCGATCTACGACCCCGCCAACATCGACGCCCTCTACGATCTCACCCACGCCCTCCAGGATGACCCGCGCGTCGCCCGCGTGGACTCGCTGACCACGCTCGACACGCAGCTCGGGCGCGCGCAGTACGAGCTGATCTACAGCAATCCCGACCGCATCATCGACCCCTACGCGGCGCTGCTCGCCCCGCGCCTCGCGCGCGGCGACACCACCCTCGTCAGCGTCGTCCTCCGGGAATCGGCGGTCTCCAACGCGGCGAAGGCGCTCGTCACCGACCTGCGCTCCACCACACCGCCCGGCGGGCTGACCTACCAGCTCACCGGCACGACCGCCGGGGTGGTGGACGTGGTGGACACGATGTACGCCGACTTCCCGAAGGCGTTGCTCGGCGTGGTCCTCGCCACCTATGTGATCCTGCTGATCCTGCTGCGCTCGGTCGTGCTGCCGTTGAAGGCGATCCTGATGAACGCGCTGTCGCTCGTCGCCTCGTATGGCGCGCTCGTCTGGGTCTTCCAGGAGGGACACCTGTCGCGCTTCCTCAACTTCACGCCGCTCGGCTTCGTGGAGGCGACGCTGCCGATCATCATGTTCTGCACCCTCTTCGGGGTCAGCATGGACTACGAGGTCTTCCTGCTGACCCGCATCCGCGAGGCGTGGGTCGAGACCGGCGACAATACCCGCGCGGTGGCGACCGGCCTGGAGCGGAGCGGGCGGATCATCACCAGCGCGGCGCTGATCGTCGTGGTCGTCGCGGGGTCGTTCGTCAGCGCCGACATCGTGCTGATCAAGGCGTTCGGCCTCGGCGTCGCCCTCGCCGTCTTCCTCGACGCCACGATCGTCCGCGCCCTCCTCGTCCCGGCCACCATGCGCCTCCTCGGCCACTGGAACTGGTACATCCCGGCGTGGCTGGACCGCTGGCTACCCCAGACGGAGGAGGGAAGTACGAACGACGAAGTACGAAGTACGAGCGGTGGGTCGGTCGCGGCTGTCGCGCCATACAGCAACGGCGCGAACGGTGCGAACGGCGCGACGATGCACCCGGATCAGCACGCCGATTCGAGCGACGCAACAATCGCCACCAAAGAGGAAACACGCCGATGACATTGACCCGCCGCCAGTTCGTCCTTCGTACTTCGTACCTCGTACTTCCCGCCGCCCTGCTCGCCGCCTGCGGCCAACCCGCCGCCGGGAGCAGCGGCGGCAAAGCCCCCTGGCCCGGCCCGTTCACCCCGGCCAGCGGCGCGACGCCGACCCCCGCGCCGATCACCTTCCCGCGCGACGAGGCGCCGCACCCCACGCGGACCGAATGGTGGTACTACACCGGCCACCTGGTCGCCGACGACGGCGCGAAGTACGGCTTCGAGTCGGTGATCTTCCAGTCGATCCGCAACAATATCCCGGCTTACTACGCCGCCCACGCGGCGGTCACCGACCACCAGCGCGGGGAGTTCCACTACGACCAGCGGACGCAGCAGACCGCCGCCGATCAGCTCAGCGGCGCGACCGACCGGGGCTTCGACCTACGGATGGGCGATTGGGCCTGGCGCGGCCTGAACGGCACCGATCACGTCGAGACGACCGCGCCCGGCTACGCGCTCGCGCTCGACCTGACCGCGACGAAGCCTCCGGCCCTCCACCGGGGCGGCTTCATCGACTATGGCCCCGCCGGGAGCACCTACTACTACTCCCGCACGCGGCTGGACGTGGTCGGCACGATCGAGGACAACGGCGCGCGGAAGGCCGTGACCGGCGTGGCGTGGTTCGACCACCAGTGGGGGAACTTCCTCACCGTCACCGCTGGCGGCTGGGACTGGTTCAGCGCCGACCTCGCGGACGGCAGCGACTTCACCGTCTATCTGATTCGCGGCGCGGGGCAGCAGATCCTCGGCTCGCTCGGCACCTTCGTCGCGGCGGACGGCGCCGTGACCGACATCCCCTTCGATCAGATCGACATCGCCGTGCTCGACCGCTGGACCAGCCCGCACACCGGCGTCGTCTACCCCGCGCGCTGGCAGGTGAAGCTCCCTGGCCACGGCCTCGATCTCACCTGGACGCCGGTCATCGACGATCAGGAACTCGACGTGCGCCAGTCCACCGGCAACATCTACTGGGAGGGGGAGGTCACGATCGGCGGCACGCGCAACGGCACGCCGATCGGCGGCGAGGGCTACGTGGAGTTGACCGGCTACGACCAGCAGTAACCCAAGACAGACAAGGGCGATCGCGACGGCAGGGCAATCCTGCCGTCGCGCTCTATTACCGACGACAGATAGCTCCTGCGCTGATCCCGCCAGATTGGCGATCCCATGCCAACACGCGCTACGATACCCTGAGCGCATCGTGGCGACATTCGGTGCAGGAGGTCCACCATGCAGATGACGATCGAACTACCCGACGATCTGGAAGCGCCGCTCCGCCGCGTGGCCCAGGCGCAGCATCGCTCGGCGCAGGACGTGGCGCTCGACATTCTCCGCGCCGGGTTGCTCGACAACTTGCCCGAGCTGGATACGATCGTGGCCGACATCCGCGCCGCCGCGCCGAATCCGGCAGCCCTCCGGCCCGCGCGCGGCTCGCTCCTCGCGGCCCTGGACGACGCGCCCGCAGACAACGATCTCGACCTCGCAGCCTGGCAGGACGCCTGGACGAGTGCCGAGGCCGAGATGGCGGCGCTGTCACGGGCCGACGATCGCGCCGAAGGGCGCTGAACGCGCGATGGTTGCCACCCCCAGCGCTATACCTTTTTCGTCACCAGAATTTCTTCGCCGAGCATATCGGTGATCTTGACCGCCACGGTCGTCGGTGCGGAGGGGGCGGGGAGGGTGTAATCGCCCACCACGAGATCGCTCTTGCGCTCGGGGATGTCGCTCAGGGCGATGGTGAAGACCGCGCCATCGTAGTGAGTATCGATCTCCACGCTGTTGACCACCGCGCGCCAATCGGTGATCTTGGCCTGGAAGAGCGGCAGGTCGAGTTGGAGTCGCTGCACGATCGTCGGGCTGATCACGTCCTCAACAGTCACACAGACTGTCTCGCCCTCGCGCGCGATCACCACGTCCGCGCTGGCCGGTTGGTGTGCGATGAAGCCGCCGTGTCGCGCGTCGGTGCGGAGGTCGATGATCTCGATGGTGTTGACGAACTCGACCGGGCGATTGTCCTCGCCGAGCTTCGCCACCGCGCGATATTGGTTCCAGTCCGCCAGCCACGCATCCGCCGCCAGTTGCTTACCGAGCGCTACCACGGTTACTCCGCGCAATTCCTCCGGTCGGCGCAGCAACTCCTCCTTGGCCGCTTCGAGATCGAGCGGGCCAACCGCGTGATCGAATGGCACGATCTTGACCAGATTCGCGCCGCCCGTGCCGTCGAAGAAGCCATCGGTTGGCAGGCGGGTGATGCCGAGTTGTTGGCCGACGAGCGCGGCCAGTTCGTTGTGCTGGATGGCGAGATCGTAGTCGTTGACGCGATGCACGGTGAAGGCGAGTTGCGCGGGTGCGGGGACCGCCGTGTCCGCCTCGTCGGCCAGCTTCCCCTGACGCGGACGCGCCTGCACCTCCCCCTGCTCGGTGATGATCTGCTGCAAACGCCGCGAAGTCGTCTGGATCGCGCCCTTGTTGATGTCGCAGCCGATCCAGCGCCGCCCAAGCTTCTGTGCCACCGCCGCTGTTGTCCCCGAGCCGATGAAGCAATCGAGGACGAGATCGCCGGGGTTGGACGATACACGCAATATCCGAGTTAAAAGAGCCTCTGGCTTTTGAGTTGGGTAATCCTTGGCTTCCACATTGTTGATGCCCCGCAGCATAGATATATCTGTCCAAAGATCTTGAGGCAAAGTGCCCTCTACTTCATCGAGAAAGCGCTTAAGGTAAGGGCGACCAGAACCAGAATAAGCAATCAATTTCACGCTCTCAAATCGTTCCATATTCTCGCGGGAATAAGCCCAAGAACGTCCGCTCGGGGGCACTATTCCCTTCCATTCATATTTAGTGTCACCACCAGGCTTCCGAGCAGTAAGATCGCTCATGTTATATCTACGGACTGTCCCTTTTGGTATAAGCACTCCCAATCGATTAGTGATGTCTTCTTTCGCTAGCTCTTCGTGCGTATACCAAGTATCGGCAGTAGCCTTTGAAAGAGGAACGCGCACGTCGTTCCAAATGCGCTGATCTGAGCGTGTATAGTAGAAAATAGTGTTATGTATCGGACCATATCTATTTGCACTACTTTGTGCATCTGCACTTTGCCAAACAATTTCGCTACCAAAGTTCTCCATACCGAATACTTCGTCGAGTAGGCAACGGAGATGATGACTTTTTCTAGTGTCACAGTGCAGATAAATGCTACCGTCCTCAGCTAACAACTCTTTTAGCAACAACAATCGCTCATACATGAACTGCAAATACGAGTCGTTCGCCCAAATATCGGAGTACTGCACTTGTTCCAGGAGGGATTGTTCCTCACCCTCCAAAGCGCCAACATTCGTCCCACCGCGCAGTTGCACCTTCCGCACGTAGTCCGCGCCGGAGTCGAATGGTGGGTCGATGTAGATCAGCTTGACTTTGCCGCGAAAATCCTTGACCAGCGTGGCGAGAACTTCCTTGTTGTCGCCGTAGAAGAGGAGGCCGCCCGGTGGGTAGGCCGCAGGCCACTCGTCCGCCGAACCTGTCGGGGGGGGGTAATGTGGGAGCAGGAATACCAAAGAACGGCGCAAACGTTTCCACATGCTGCGCCGCGCGCGCCACGATCGCGCCGAGCGGGCGCTTCCCCACCCAGGAGAGCATCGGGCGGCCCTTGGCGGCGGCGACGGTCACGGTGGTGGTATCGCTGGCCCCTTGCTGCGTCCGCTTGCTCATCGTGTCCCTTCCTCGATGAAGTGCCGCACCCGCTCGGTCAGCAGGGGCGCTTCGTTGTCGAAAATCAACTCGCAGCGCAATTCCTCGCCAGTCGAGCCACGATTCAGGTCCACCCAATGCAGCGTGGCGAGCGCCTTGCGCGCCTCGTCGGTCGTCGCCGTCGCCATCTCGCCCGCCGCCACCTGCGCCGCGATCGTCTCCCGCTGCTGGCTACTCTTGATCTCCACGATCAGGCTCGGTCCGGTGCCGGGAGCGCCATCCCCGCTCGGTCGCTTGCGGATGATGAAGTCCGGCACATAGCGGTGATGCTTCCCAGAGGTATCGGTGTACTCCACAAAAAAGTCGGTCTTCTTCTCGTCGATCGTCCCGCCGGTGAAGTAGACATCCTCCATATGCTCCGAGGCCGGGGAGGTCTGGAGGAGATTGAGGACATCGAGGAAGAAATCGCGCTCCGGCTCCGAGGCGAACTTGTACGGCGCGTAATGGTAGCCGAAGTCGCGCGGATTCTCGCTGCTGGCCCGCAGCTGGACCAGCAGTTCCTCTTTCGGCACCAAGGCCGGCGCCGTGTAGCTACCATCGAGCGCGCGCCACCCCGCCGCCTTCACCAGCGCCAGCGTCATCTCCACAATCTCGGTCGTGCGCTCGTAGTCGCAACAACTCCGCTCCAACTGCGCCGCCAAGCTATCATCGCCCGGCCCCCAGACGTGGACGCGCGGGGCTTCTCCCTCGGGGTACAGTTCCTTCAACGCCGTATATAGTGGGAGCGCATCGAGGCGATAGACCGCCGCGAGTTCGGCGGCGGCGGTGTACAGGTCCAGGAGATCATCGGTCGTTCCGACCCACGCTGCTGCGCCATCGGTGGCGAGCAACGACTTCCCGTCGCTCGCTTCGGTAAGGCGGTAATCACGCCGCTCGATAGTGTCCAACTGAATCTTCGGACGCACGAGCGGCGGGCCGAGCAACAATCCCTGCTGCGCCGTCTTGCGCGTTACCACCGACACCGGCACCCGCAGGATCAGCGGCGGGACATTGCATTTCCGCAGCTTCAGGAGCACGGTCGGGCTCTTCGCCTTTTGCCCTGTGAGCGCTGTCAGAGACGTTTCCTGGCCGTAGGTCTCCTGCAACTGCGCGTCGAGCGCCTTGCGGTTATCGTCCGAGAGGTAGACGCTCGCGCCGACATTGTTCCCCGGCACCTGTCGCAGGCAGCGCGTGGCCGCTTGCAGGACGAAGTTGCGCGAACTGGTCAGCTTCCGCACCAGGGCGCAGGCGAAGAGGCTGGGGCAGTTCCAACCCTCGGTCCCCTTGTTCACCAGCAGGATCACGCGCTGCGGGCGTCGGGATCGTTCAGGCGATCGAACGCGGCCACCTCTGCCGTGGAGGAGCGCATCGTATTGGTGAGGATGAGCGCCGGATCAAGGCCGAGTTCGTTCAACGTCCGCTCGATCGCGGGGCGCAGGGTGGTCAGATCGTCGGTCTGCGGGAAGTAGAGCGCGATCTTGGCCGGGGCACCGTTCGGCAGGCGCACATCTCGGTAGCGGGCGAAGAAGTCGCGCACCACCTCGGAGACGAAGCCATCCGCAGCGGCGGCGGAGAAACGATAGGCGTGGATGCCATCCGCGACCTCCTTCAGAATCCCCTCGGCGATCCCCTCGCCCAGGCCGTACCACGTCACGACATCTTTCAACGACTGCTTCTCGAAGTACGGTGTGCCGGTCGTGTTCACCACGCAGATAAGGCTTGTCTGCTGCCCGAGGTAATCGACCGTCTGCCGCACCCGTTTCAGCTCCGCGCCCAATTCCTGCCCGTAGGTGTGGTGCGCCTCGTCGGAGAAGACCGCCAGATGCGGCAAACTGGCGATCGCCTGTAAGCGCAGATTGGCGACGAGCGCGCGCGCCTCATCCTCTTTGCCTTTCAGTCCGGCGAAGAGGCCCTTGTACATCGTGCTCTTGATCGACTCTTTCTGAATCTGAATCTTGCCGGTATTGGTGACGACGACGTTGAAGCGCGAGCCACGAATGATCGGCAGATCCTTCTCGCCATCGCGCGTGAAGGTCAGTTTCAGGTTCGGCGCGAAGAGCGCATGGAAACGCGGCGGCAGGATCAGTTCGTAGGGCATCGCGGCGAGTTCGCGCAGCGAGCCGAGGATCGTCTTCCCCGGCGCGAAGACCAGGGCGTTCTCCACGAACGAGACAGGGGGCGTGGTCTGCGTGGTCGTCCCGCCGTATTCGAGCGCCAGCGCGAACTCCGTGGCGATGATCGCGCCGATCAATACTGTCTTGCCCGCGCCCATCGCCAGCGCCAGGATATAGCTCGGGTAGGCCAACGCCAACGTTTCGCGCACCGTTTGCAGCTTATAGCGCCGCACGAAATCATCGTCGTTCTCGATCGCTTCAAAGAGATTGGCGATCTCTGTATCGACTTTCGGCTCTTGCCACGCGGCGGTCGGCACGCCTAACGCCTCGACCAGTTCCTGCTTCGTCGCGTACAGGCCCTCTTTGCGATACCGGAGATAGAGATCGGCGATGCGCGGCGTCCCCTCGATCAGGCGCAGATACCAGTACACTTCCAGGGCGTGTAGTTGCGGCGAACGCAGATAGCGCGGATCGCCCGTCTCCTCGTCGCGCTGATAGGTGAGCACTTCGGCGATGGCCGGATACTCGGCGCACGGATACCCCGCCGCGCGCCAGTCATCGACCTTTGCGGATAAGAGTTGATAGAGGTGCTTCACCGCCCACCTTCCGTCACATACACACACGTTGTACATACATTATGCCGACCGAAAGAGACGTGTGCAACAATCAGCGGAAGCGCCAAGAGTAGTGTGCCTGGTTGGCTCGCCATACGCCATCGTCGCCCGGTGCGCTACAGTTGCCGCTAGAACGTGGGCGCGCGACGATATGGTGTGAGGGGAACGCGGATGGCGGAGGCACACACGATCCGACCGATGACCGAGGACGATCTGCCCGCCGTGCTGGCGATCGATGGCGCGGTCGGGTGGCGGCACGACGAGGAGCGTTTCCACTACCTGCTGGCCGCACCGGACACGCGCGGCGCGATCGCGGAGGATGACGGCGCGGTCGGCGGCTTCGCCTTCATGGGCCTCCGCGAGCCGGTCGGCTGGCTCGGCCCGGTGGCGATTGATCCGGCGCGGCAGGGGCGCGGGCTCGGCACGGCGCTGGTGCGCGAGGCCGACCGCTTCTTCCGCGAGGAGGAGCGCTGCGATGCGGCGATCCTCGAAGCCCGCGTGGATAACCGCCGCGCGATCGAGCTCTACGACCGCATCGGATTCGTGGTGACGGGTGTGGCCGAACTCTTCGGCACGCCGGAGGGCGCGGCCCCGACCGTGCCACCGCCCGCGCCCGACGACGACGCGACCGACGACGACGCGCGCTGGATCACCCCGCTCACCGAGGACGATCTCCCCTTCCTGGCCGCGCTGGACGATAGCTATTACGGCGGCTGGCGCGAGGACGATCTCCTCTACTGGCTCGGCGCGGGACTCGACCGCGCGCGCCTCCTGCGGCGCGGCGACGAGCCGATCGGCTACTGCTTGGTCGAGGACGCGACCGGGCGACTCGGCCCCGCCGCCGCCCCGAGCCTCCCCGACTTCCTGGCCCTCCTCGACGCGATCCTCCCCACGATGCCGCACGGCGAGGGCGCACCGACCCATGCGGTCAACCTGCGCCTCGTCGATCCGACCCCGGCGGCGGTCGCCGCGCTGGCCGCGCGCAGGCTCGTCTTGTCGCCCGCCCGCCGCAACGTCCGCATGGAGAAAGTCTACCGCCGCCCCGCACGCCGCATGGGCGGCATCTACGTTTCGGCGAGGTCGGAGAAGGGGTGAGCAGGTCGTGAGTCGTGAGTCATGAGAAGAGGTATCGACCGTGCGTGGACTCACGATCGAATTGCGCGAATCAGACCCTCGCTACGCGCCACACCCCAGGTACGATACGGATGCTGGCGTCCTGGTAGCTGAGAGCGCGGCACAACGTTCCCGGGTGCATGGCATCGATGTCGATGGCGTGCTGATTTTCGATATGCTGGCGAGCGGGCGTCTGGCGAGTTTGGAGCTCGTCTGGCCCCACGAGCGTTGGCGAATCGCCAACGCTCCCGCGAGATTTGCCTGTGTATCGCCGCGCCACCCTCCATTTCACACAGGCGCCGATCGCGCAGAAGATTTTGCGCTCGCTGTGAGCGTGGAAAAAGATCCCGGCGGGAAGAATCTCCGCATCGCTCTCGGTCAGCTCAATGCGGATGCGCCTGTGGTGGGATTGTCCTATCGGTGTCAGGCTCTCATCGATGGCGACGAACTTCTTGGTTTTCTGATGAAACCGGCATAGCGACCCCGTGGAAATCCGCTATATCTTCATAGCGGACCACAGATATCCCCCACACCGCCACCACACGGCTTGCTCGAACGTCGTATGCTGCGTGAGGATCCTGACCGCACAACCGCAGCAAGCATCGATCGGAGCGAATGGCATGAAGCGCCCATGAGCACGTTGGCGGAAGGATGGGGCGATAGCGCCCTTGGCCGCGCCGTCCGCCCTCGCGGCGCGACGCTGCTCGCCCTGGCGATCCTGGCCGTCATGGGCGCGATCATGCTGACGACGCTCGCGCAGGTCGGCATCACGAACGACGAGATCGTCCACATCCCGGCTGGCTACATCGCCCTGGCTACCGGGGACTTCCGCCCCAACAACGAGCAGCCGCCGCTGCCCAAATTGCTCGCCGCGCTGCCCCTCCTGCCGCTGCACCTGACGGTCCCGCCCCCGTCGTCGGAGCCGTGGGACGATCCGGCGGGGCGCTCGACCGTGCGCGCGAGCGCCTTCTGGGAGGCGAATCGGGGCCAGTTCGCCGCGATCAGCTTCTGGGCGCGCGTCCCCGCGATCGGGCTGACGCTGATCCTCGGCTGGCTGATCTTCGCCTATGGCCGGACCCTACTCGGCGTGCGCGCCGCCCTCCTGGCGCTGATCCTCTACAGCGTGGAGCCGACGATCCTGGCGCACGGGCGGGTCGTCCACACCGATATCCCCGCCGCGCTCGGCTTCTTCCTCGGCGCGATCGCGACCCACACCTATTCTGCGCGCGCCGACGACACGGCGCGCGGCGCTCCTCGGCGCGGCGGTCGGCGTGGCGCTGCTGACGAAGTTTTCGCTCCTGATCTTCGCGCCGCTACCACTCCTCGCATTGCTGATCGGCGCGCGCGTGGTCCGCCCGACGCTCACCTTGCGGGTGATCGTCGGTCACGCGGCCCTCGTCGTCCTCCTCGCGCTGGCCGTGGTCAACCTCGCCTACGGCACCGCGCGCCAACCACTCGGCGCGGACGACCGCGCCTGGATCCTCGGCACCCCCCCCTCGCCGCCGCGCGCCATACTGCTCGGCGCGTCGCCGCTCGCCGCCCTCCTCCCGACCGATTTCACCTACGGCCTCTACTTCCAGTATCTGCACGACCAGCAGGGGCACGCGGCGGCGTTGCTCGATCGGGTCAGCACGACCGGCTGGTGGTATTACTTCCCGGTGGCCTTCGCGCTGAAAACGACGCTGCCGTTCCTGGCGCTGAGCCTCGGCGGGCTCGCCTGGGCGCTCTGGCGGCTCTGGCGGCGCGATTGGCGTTTCGCGGCCCTGCTCGCGCCGCTCGCCCTCTTCACCGCGCTGGCCCTCAACAGCCGGATCAACATCGGCATCCGGCACTTCCTCCCCGCCTATCCGTTCTTCTGCCTGCTCGGCGGCGCGCTCCTCGCCGCGCTGCTCGGTCTGCGCCCAGCGGCGCGCTTCCGCTGGCTACCGCGCGCCATCGTCACGGCGGTGCTCGGCTGGACGCTCGTCGAGGCGGCGCTGATCTACCCCGACTATCTGCCGTACATGAACGCGCTGGCGGCGGGGCAGCCGCACTGGCAGCTCCTCGGCGACTCGAATCTGGAGTGGGGCGATGATATCCCGGCGCTGGCCGACTATCTCCACGCGCACGGGGAGACGGCGATCACGGCGGCGACCTCCGCAGGCTGGCGGACATTGCAACTGCACGGCATCGCCTATTACCCGCTCCTGGCGAGCGATGGCGAGAACGACGTGACGACCCGCTACGTGGCGGTCGGGGCGAGCTTCCTCAGCGGCGCGAACGTGCCGAGCGGCATGCGCGAGCGCTTCCTCGCGATCTACCGGAACGAGGTGCCGGAGGCGTCCTTCGGCGGCACGATCTTCCTCTACCGCACCCACCCCGCAGCACCCGTGCTCAGCGCCCCCCTCCCGGCGGGGGCGTTCCGGGCGACTATCACCGCTGACAATCCGCCCGCTCGCCTGCGACCCGGCGCGGCGGCGACACTCCTGGTCCGCGTCCGCAACGCCAGCGATCGGCCCTGGCCGACCGCGCGCGCGGGCACGGTGCGCTACGACATCCACCTGGGCAATCACTGGCTCGCCCAGGGCGGTGGTACGTCAGCCGCCGACGACGCGCGTGCCTCCCTGCCCTTCACCCTCGCGCCCGGCGAGGAGGTCACCATGCCGTTCCAGATCACCGCCCCGACCACCGCCGGTAGCCTATACCCTGGAGATCGATGTGGTGCAGGAAGGGGTCGCCTGGGCGGCGGACACTGGCAATACGCCGGCCCGGACGACGGTGCAGGTGCAGCCGTAAGGGTGCGGCGCGTAACGAGACAGCGCGCATTGGTCTGATAGAGGGTTTCGGGCGTAGGTTAGCCGCGGGGTTAAAGCACCCCGCGAGGGGGCACAAGTACCCCGGAGGGCAGCCATAGGCGGCACCGGCGCAGCCCCAAGACCCGGCTTGGGAGAACACCCGCCTACGCGGGCTGGGTAAGTGCGACTACCACCAAGGCATCAGGAAGTAGACACAGCAGCGGCCTTCCCCCGCTCCTCGGCTGGGCGGGTCCCCCGGAGGCATTGCGCCCTTCATGGGTGGGAGCTACCGCCCCCCGGGCGGCGGGTGGCGCATGAGCGCCGGGGTTAGGGTGATGGCGACACTCCCGCCTATGCGGGTTGGCTCAGGCGAGCATCCCGCTAGCGGCAGTGCCCCCCCGCACCTCTCGCACTACGGCTGTACCCCATCGGCACGCGGCGCAGCGTTCCGGCTGCGCCCGCTCGCGCGGGACGTACTCGTGCGCCCCGCCGCGCTCGATCGGGCCGCAGAGGATCGTGCGGAGCCGGGCGCGGGCACGGCTGAGACGCGACTTCACCGTGCCGTAGCTGACGCCCGTGATCGCGGCGATCGCGGTGTAGTCGTACCCCTGCACATCGCTGAGGATGATCGCCGCGCGCTGATCGAACGGGAGTTGCCCCAGCGCGGCGGTCAGCAGCGCGCCCAACTCCTGCCGCTCCGCCCGCGCGATCGGGTCTTCGTGGCGCACGGTCGTCGTCCAGATCATCGTCGGCTCGAACACGTACTCATCGAGCGACTCGGGCGCGCGGCGGCGACGGCGCAGTTCATCATAGGAGCGATTGGTGGCGATCCGCAGCAGCCACGGGCGGAAGTCGCTCCCCTGGAAGCGCCCCAGCGCCCCGTAGGCGCGGAGGAAGGTATCTTGCGCCACCTCCTCCGCCGCCCCGCCGCGCCCCACCAAGCGCAGCGCCACGCTGTAGACGGCCCGCTCGTGCCGCCGCACCAGGGCATTGAAGGCCGCGAGCGAGCCGCCGCGCGCCTCCTCGACCAGGGTGACGTCATCGGGAGTGTCGGGGGGCGCTGCGCCGCGATCGATCGCGATGGTCATCGGCCCTCCTTATCGGGATGGTATGAAAAGGATAGCGGGCAAATCTAAAGTCTTTTTGAGGGTACCTTGAAAAATTCCTGCTGCTTCACCGGGCGTTCTTCGAGCGGAGCCGAGAAAATAGCGCAGAACGCCGGTAGCGCGAGAAAGCACCATCGATCGAATCATCCAGCCAATTCATTAGCGATATGTAGCCTCCGCGCTCGGGGAAGGGCGGCGTGTTCGGTGCGTCAACCGCCGCAGATCTTCGAGCGTTCGCCCACGTCCAGCCGCATCGCCAGTCGCGCCGCCGCTGGCAACCCCGCCAGTCCTTCGGCGTCGCGCAGCGCGCGCAGGCCGGGCGGGAGCGCCTCGTCCGCGAGCGGGATGAAGCCGAGGCGGGCGTAATAGGGGGCGTTCCAGGGGATGTCGCGGAAGGTGAGGAGGGTGATCGCCCGCACGTCCGTCCCCGCCGCCCACGCGGCGACCGCCCCGATCAGGCGCGCGCCGAGGCCATGCCGGGCGTGCGTCGGATGCACGTCGAGTTCGTGGAGGTGGACACCGGCGTCGAGCGGGTGGGCGATGGCGAAGCCGACGAGCGCGCCGTCCGCGGCGGTCGCCACCCACACCCGCTCGTGTAGCGGATCGATCGCGGTCGCGGCGAGCGGCGCATCGACCATCGCGGCGAAGGCCGTGTCACGGAAGCGCGTGGCGGCGGCGCGCTCGATCGCGGGGAGGCGCGGCAGATCGGCGGGGGTGGCCGGGCGGATCGTGTACCCGTCGTCGGCGCGATCCGGCCACGCCGCCTCAGCCGCGCCCAACGGATCCCTCCCCCGCTCATCCGCCACCGCCACCGCACCGGGCACGCTCGTCCACGGCGAAGGAGAAGACATCCGGGCGCGCATGATGGCCGACCGGGTCGAAATCGAAGAGAACCGGCGCGGCCTGGATGACCGCGACGCGCGTCGATGCGCTCGCTTCAGGCATGGTGCCTGTGGTACGACGCGCGGACCCGATCACGGCCCTGCTATCGTGTCGGCGCGCGGTGCGACTATCGCGCCATCCGGCAGATGCGGCAAGGGTGCCACCATCATCGTCTATCACTACGTGCTGCGGTGCACGGATATGTATCGGGTTGGCCGGGGCCAGCCTCCCCGCGTCGGGGAGGGTCGCCGCCGCAGCGGCGGGGAGCGGTCAGCCCCACGCCAGCCGCCATCGGCGCGGGCGCGGGATGCTCCAGGAGAGGCAGGAACTCAGTCGGCCTGTCCCACTCCCTTGCTAATCGCCGCCGGGGTTTCATACTCGCGTTCCGGCAGCGCGCCGGGCACCCGCACCATCTCCTCCGGCGCGTCGTGCCGCCTGGCTTGCTCGACGATCGCCCCCTTCTACGCGGGATAGTCGAGATCCTTGAGATATTTCTGCAACTCGATCGGATTCACCTTCGCCATCGGATCACCTTTCTCCATCGAGGCACCACCCATCAGGAGAGGCACCACCAAGCGGGCATCCACCCAGGCATCAGCCAGCATACGAACAGGCGCACGCGGCGTGCCCCGGTGGCGGGCCATGCCGCCTGCTCGGACGGTGGGGCAGCGCGACGCTGCCGCGCTGGGGGGCCTAATTGCGCCGGAGCGCGCGGCACCACCCGGCGCGAATCTCGTCCCGCATCGTATCCTGTTTCTTATTGCTGGCCTCGGCGGCGGGGGTGTCCTCGGCGCGAAGTGGCGCTTCAGAAACCGGGTCATCATGCCGCTGCTCGTCCTGGGTCGGCTTTGCCACCGCATCGGGCCGGGGTGCTTCAGTCATACGCCACTGCCCTCTCGAACTTCATCCCACAATCGCGCTGAGCACCTGTGATAGACGCGAACAAAACCCGCCGGAGCGTCGCCTTCTTGCCTGCAATCCGCGCGCTCTTTAGCGCAGCGGCCACGGTTTTGTTCGCGCCAGCAGATAGCGGACCGGATGCCTTTTCCTGATACTGATAGCATATATCGCGGTGTCATTGCGTCTGGTTATCGCCGGTCAGCGTTGGAGCGTGTACCCGAGTCGGCCTGTCATATAGGAGGGAGCAGAGGCCGTACAGCCCCCCTCATTGGAGTATACGTGCTTGCCCATTGCCGCGCCTATGAGCCGAACGAAGGGTTTCCTTCCAGCCCCCCCCACCCATCCGGCTGAGGCGAGCATCGGGCAAATGGGGGAGTGCGACACCGCTGCGGGCGCGACGCCGTGCCCTGCGGAACCTGATACACTCCATTTATCGGGTATGGCGTCGGCAGGGCCGGGGGTGGACACACCGCCGACGGCGGAGGGGGAGAGCGATGGCGATCGCGGGAGCGACGGAGACGACCCAGGAACGGCTCGTGGGCGATCTCGCCGCGCGGGCGGGCAAACTCGGGGTGCAGACGCATCGGCTGGCCGACCTCGACGCCCTGGCGGGGTTGGTCGTCGAGCTGGTCGCGGATGGCGGACCGGCGGCGTTCGCCCCGACCGACGGCGCGGGCTGGCGCGCGATCGTCGCCCCCGCCGCCGAGGCGGCGCACCCCGGCCTGGCCGCGCGCCTGACCGCGCGCGGCGTGGCGCTGACGACCGCCGATGCCGCCAACCCGGAGGGAGCCTCGGTCGGTGTGGCGGTCGGCCTCTCGCTGGCGCGCAACGGCATCGCCGAGACCGGGTCGCTGCTGGTGGCCGACACCCTCACCGACCGGCTGGTGCGGATGCTCGCGCCGAAGCATGTCATGCTCCTGGACGTGCGCGACATCCTCCCCTCGCTCGACGAGGCGGGCGGGCACCTGCGCGAGTTGATCGCCGCCGGGCCGGATGGGCCGGGGCGCTACATCTCATTCATCACCGGGCCGAGTCGCACCGCCGATATCGAGATGAGCCTGACGGTGGGGGCGCACGGCCCCGCCGAGGTCCATCTGGCGATCCTGAGCGCGACCACGGACGCGCGCTAGCGCGAACGCAGCGCCCCCACGAACGGGTGCCAGCACGGACAGGACGCGCCTGAGCGAGAACGAACGAGAACGAGGGTAGGGGACAAGACGATGGTGACGAAGGCGCGGTTGGGGCAGGCGGCAGCGGCGGTCCTCGCTGGGGGGGCGGTATTCGGCGGGGTGCGCGCGGCACGCCGGGCGTTCGGCGGCGGCACGCATGTGGCGCGCGAGGACGCGGGCGGGCACCTCCCCCAGCCCTTCGCCGAGCGCTACCGCCACGCCCTCAACGACAACCGGATGCGCGCGGGGCTCCTGCGCTACCAGCGCAACTGGCGCGCGGGGCGCGACGCCACCTACCAGCAATACACCGACGATGGCGGCGCGGACTTCGCGACGTTGCGCGCGGAACTCTCCGCCGTCAAGGACCGCGTGATCGCCGAGCCGGAGCAATATTTCGCGCAGTTCAAGGCGGCGGCGGAGGGCGCGGGCGCGATCGTCTACCGCAGCACCAGCGCGGAGGACGCCAACCGCTACATCGCCGACCTCTGCGAGCGCCACGCGGTCGGCGTCATCGACAAGTCGAAGTCGATGGTCAGCGAGGAGATCGGCCTCAACCACTACCTCGAAGGGCGCGGCATCCACGTCGCCGAGACCGACCTCGGCGAGTGGTTGGTGCAGCTCGCCGACGAGCGCCCCTCGCACATCATCGCCCCGGCCATCCACATGGACCGCCACATCACCGCCGGGCTGCTGACGAAGGCGACCGGCAGGACGCTCGACCCGGACGACATCGACGGCCAGGTGCGCGCCGCGCGCCAGCAGTTGCGCGCCGAGTTCATGCGCGCCCGCCTCGGGATCAGCGGCGCGAACGCCCTGATCGCCGAGACCGGCACCACGATGATCGTCACCAATGAGGGGAACGCCGAGCTGGTCACCTCCCTCCCCGATATCCACGTCGTCCTCGTCGGCTACGAGAAGCTGCTGCCGACGATGGCCGACGCGATGACCCAATTGCGAACCCTCGCGCGCTCCGGCACCGGGCAGGCGATCACCGTCTACACCACCTTCATCAGCGGCCCCGACCGCCCCGGCAAGGAGGTCCACTACGTCTTCGTGGACAACGGGCGCAC
>JAABUV010002055.1_pt1 | contig 28108 bp, 36 predicted proteins | sample 5559971 | NCBI WGS metagenome assembly JAABUV01 (sample SAMN10711881, study PRJNA513362) | rock metagenome | isolation source: Antarctica rocks | place: Antarctica: Victoria Land, Knobhead nord | collected 2015-12-19
CGATTACTAGGTCAAATCTCAATATTTTCCAATTATTTTTGAAGCATTGAACTCGGCTGATTCAGAGCTACAATTATGCCTCCCAAAGTATGTGGGGTAGTCAGCGCGCAGAAATCAATCCGGGCGAGGAAAGGTGGTGGCAGCTGAAAGATCGAGTCGCCAACACCCTCAATATTCCCCAATGCATTTGCTGAGTCAAACCTTCACCTTTTCCCATGATTTCTGAACCGTTGAAGTCGCCTCGGCCGGCTCGACAATTCGTGTCATAGAAAGTATCGGGCTCGAGCGCGTTTAGAGAGCGTTCGGGTGGGGTGACGGATTGACCGGAGGTGAGATGACGGATCGACGTGCCAAGCGAATCGCCGCCGAGAGGGGTTGGAAGCGTCACCCCAGCGATGACGGTCGGAAATACGAGGTAGAAATTTGTTGTTTCAAAAGCAAGTAGTCAATCAGCATTTTACAAATTTGAATTAAATAAAATTTGTAAAATGAAATAAAAGAACTTGAATTTAATTGTTACATTAATGATCATTTTGAAGAAACTTATGAATCAAAAATCAGTAAATAAATTCATTGAATTTGCTTTCATAGCAAAGCAAAGCACTTAAGTTGATCTCAATCAACTTTGCTTCTTTCAGTCAATTGAGAAAAAGAAACTCATCAATATTATCATGATCAAAGTTATTGTATATTAAACTTTAGTCAAGAATAAGAAGATCAAGATTTTCTTCTTAATCATTAGTGAAATCAATAAAGCGCTTAGCTCAGTTGAAGATTTCACGAAACTGAATGAAATGATCTTTGTCATGTCATTAAATGAATTGAAGAAGAAACTTTCAATAATTTATTATGATTTTCTGAATGTTTTTAATAAAAAAAAGATAACGCAGTTGTTCTTGCATTAATCATACAATCATAAGATTGAATTAAAAGATGAAAGTCAATTCTTTAAAAGTTAATTATATTTCATATTGAGTTACAAGTTGCAAAATATGAAAGAGTATTTAAAAGAGAATTTAAAAAAGAAGTTCATTACATTCAGCAAAGCTTCTTTTGCTTCATCAATACTATTTATCAAAAAGAAAGATGATAATTTTTGCTTTTGCATGAACTATTGAAAACTGAATGCTCTGATTAAAAAAGATCGTTATTTAATACTCTTGATAAACAAAGTACTAACTTGAATTCAAGACAGTAAGTATCTGACTTAACTTAACATTATCATCATGTTTAATAAACTGCATATGAGTTCAGAAAGTGAGAATTTAACTACTTTTGTTACTTTCTTTAATTTTTACAAGTATAAAGTAATGTTCTTCAAATTGATTAATGAACTTACATTCTTTTAGCATTATATCAACAATGTATTATTTGACTGTCTGTACAAGTTTTGTCAAATATACTTGAATGATATTCTCATTTATAGTAAGATCTTGAAAAAATATAAAACTTATGTGAAAGAAGTATCAGATAAACTTCATGAAGCTGATTTGCAAATAAACATTAATAAGTGTGAATTCAAGATTCAGAAAATCTCATTTCTTAAACTACTAATATTCATTAATGATCTGCAAATAAATTCTTGAAAAGTAGATGTGATTCAAAACTGAAAAGTGTCTCAATCATTAACTTATGTGCAGATTTTCATTAACTTCTGCAATTTTTATCAATAATTTATAAAAAACTTTTCAAAGATTACTCAACTTATGATAAAGTTGACTTGAAAAGATCATTTTTTTGAATGAACAAAGATTTGTCAGATGATCTTTGAAGAACTAAAGTAATAAGTGATGACAGTTCTTATTTTGAAACATTTTGATTCAATCAAAGAAGCTATTTTGAAAACTGACTTTTTAAACTATGTCAATGATGAAGTATTATCTCAATATTATGATGAAAACATTTTACATTTAATGATCTTTTATAGCAAGAACATGATTTTCACAAAATGCAACTACGAAATTTATGACAAAGAACTGCTGATCATTATTCATTGTTTAAAGCATTGATGTTCTGAATTAAAATATACAAATATTTTAATTAAGATCTTCATTAATCAGCTGAATTTAAAGTACTTCATGATCATCAAAGAATTGACTTGATGATAAATTAAATGAGCTGAAAAGTTATTTAAATATAACTTCAAGATTATATATCAGTTGAAAAAACAGAATCTAAAAGTTGACATGCTGATCAGAATGTCAAACATTAAGTCAGTTGAAGCAAATAATGATTGAAAGCTATATCAGCATCAGATGCTATTGTTAGAAGGTAAATTTGAATTGCAGTCAATAGAAGTTAATCAAGAAAATGATCAGAAAGCTGATTAAAATTTGATTTAAATTTTGCTCAGATTTGACTTAAAATTTGACTCAGATTCAAAACTCAAATTGAAAGTTAATTAAAATTCAATTGAAAAGATGATTTCTATTCAGAATCAAATTATAGCAGAAAATCAAACAAATTAACTGTATTTCAATATTCAAATAATCATGAAACAAAATAAAAGAACTTGTCAAGATATTGATTTAGACAATTGCAAAGTACTTAATGAAGTACTTTGAAAAGATAATAGACTATGAGTTTCTCAGTCAATGATCACTTGATTAATAAAAGAAGTATATAATCTTTTGATCAATGAACATTTTGACATGAATTAAATGTTGAATTTACTGAGATGATCATATTGCTGATTGAAGATGAGAATGATAATCAAGCATTACATTCAAAACTGTTATGTTTATCATAGATCAAAAGTATTGAAAGATTGAATCAATGAACTGCTGAAGTCATTGCTTATACTTAAGCAGTAATAACAAAACATATCATTAAACTTCATTATCAATTTATTAGAAAGTGATGAAAACAATATGATTCTGACAGTCATAAATCGATTGTTTAAGAAATGACATTATATATCATGTTAATCAGATGACAAAGAAATCTTCGCAGAATAAACAGTCAAGCTACTGTTAATATGAGTCTTTCGAACTCATGAACTATCAAGATCAATAGTGTTTAATCATGATTTACAATTTACATTAATTGTTTGAAAGTCTTTATGTTTAAAACTAAATATCAAAATGAAATTATTCATTGATTATCATTCTCAAATCAATGATTAAACAGAAAAAGCGAATTAAAATGTAGAATGATATCTACGAAGTTACTGCTCATATATGCAAGATGATTAATTCATTTGATTATTCATGATTAAATTTATTGATAATAATGCTATTTTATCATCAATTAAACAGTCAACGTTCTTTCTGAATAAAAGTTTTCACTTTTATATATGTCATAATCATAATCTTGTCAAACTCAATCTTCTAGTCTTGTTAAATTTATTCTCACTTCGTTATCTTGATTAGTTTCTATCGAGTTTAGCATCAATTGAGAAATACACATATGTAATCAGCTTCTTTTCTGTAACTATCTTTCTTTCTTAACATTTATCTTTTAGTTAAATAACACTTTTATCTGACTCACTCTAGACAGATCTTTAACATTAGATAAATGTTCATCATTTATTACTCTGCTATTGATGAATAAATGATACAAAACAATCTATTCAGTAAGAAAAATTTGCAAGAAATTCTTCAAATTTGCATTATCATTTTAAATTGCAAGAAATTCTTCAATTTTACATTCATTTTCATCATTTTATTCACAAGAGATTCTTTGAATAAAGCACTCAATTATTATCTGAAATTCACAAGAAATTCTTTGAATTTTCACTCATTAAAAAATATCAATTCAAAACATCAATCTTTCATTTACTTTTATCTCAACAACTTTTATTTTCTCTTATCATGACATGCAATGTTGAGTCAGTTGAGTCTTGAACAACTCATCTGCTTAAAAGCATTGTCAATAAAAAAGTTTCACTTCTACTTATTGATGCTTCAGTTGAAGTTAAGAAAGCTGTCATCTCATGAAACATAAACATCAAAAAACAACTGTTTTATTGAGTCAGCAATCAATTCAACAAAGTCATCAATATGCTGAATGAGTTTCAAAGTCAGTGAGACTTGACTTTACAACTCAATGAACACTGACTTTTTGTACAAGATGATCACAAAAAGAGAGTGAAACAACTAGAAGTCACTTTTGATAAAAATGATGAATTAAAGAAAAAGATCAATCAGTTACAAGATGAGCAATTGAACTTCAAAGCAAAACAACATTAAGCTGATCAATCTATGTCTTGTTAAAATACTCAGTCAGTTGAGCAACAAGTCAATCAGAAAAAAGCTTCTATGATCTCAGTTTTGATTCATCATTCTGAAGTTGAATGAAGCTCAATTTTTAAAGCTTACTTTCAATGAAAATCTTCTACTTTATCTGATAACAAAAATGAGAATGATCATCACAAGTTCATCAAGCTTTTGAATTCACTCATCTTTATTGAATAAACTGATCGTTGAGTTGAGTTTCAATATTAATCTTCTGATTCAACTTGAGTACTTAATATCAATCTTTTGACTTAACTTGAATACTCAATTTCAACATTCTGATTCAATCTGATATCAACTTTAAATTAATACTTGATTTGAGTTTTCAACTTAACTCATCAAGAAATTGAATATGACGTTAAAAGAGTTAAATATAGAAATTTTTTCAATTTTTCATCTTTGCATTATTTTTTTGCATTATCTTTTTGATAGAAAGTCATAAAGAGAAACATGAAGAAAAACATAAAGAGAAATATGAAGAGAAACATGAAGAGAAACATGAAGAAAAACATAAAGAGAAACATGAAGATCATTTGATAGAGAGCTTTGATAAAAAGTCATGACAAGAAACTATGATGATTGTTTGATAGAAAGTCATGAAGAAAAGTCATGAAGAAAAGTCATAATAGAAAGTCATAATAAAATATCTATTTATTGATCTTCATGTCTTGATGAATCGAGTTGAAAATTTTGAATTAATACTTAATTTCAATTCTCTGATTCAACTTAAATACTCAAATTGAACATCTTGACTCAACTCAAATACTCAAATTAAGAATTCTGACTTGAATTGAGTCTTGACAAGTCAAGTACTTGACTTGAACTTAAGTACTTAACTTGACGTAATCAATTTATCATTAAAACAGATGATTCTATCTGAAAGACATGAAACATCAAAATAATTGACAAGCTCGATGTCAACGTGAATCATTACTCTACTGAAAAGATTTGTATTGTTTATGTGATTTTCAGACTAGCAGATGATGCTGATCAGCAAATTTTTGCAAAGCATCATATTGATGCTTTCTCATTCTATCAATCACTATCAAAACTATTGAAACATCTGAAAGAAATTTATGAAGATCAGAATCTGATTCAAAAGTGTCATTGCAAATACATTGCTCTGAAGCAACTCAACAAGCTCTTCAACTCTTTCTATTCAGAATTCACTAAAATATTCAGCTTTCTGAACTATGATAATGTCATTCTGATGAACAACATTCAGAATAAAATCAATAATCATCTTTAAAACATGTTGTCAGTTTATCTTATAAAGTTTAGCTCACTTAATAAGCTCAAGATCTTTCTTCAAGATGTGAATAACAAATAATGAGTTAATTATCAGCTACGAGATGAGTAATGAACAGTCAAATTAATAGCAGCTTCAAAAAAACATTTTGTTTCTTCATCAACATCAGCTTCAGTCTTGACTACTAGCTATGTTCAACTTGTTACTTTTTTCACTCTTGAATCTGAATGATCAAGAATGTCAATCATCTGCTTTAACTGCAAAGTATCGAGTCATCTTTCAAAAAACTGCTTTCAGCTGAAGACTAGTACTTCAACATCTTGTGCATTCATCTCTTGTCTCAATAAGATCATCATGTCAAAAGAAGAGAAGAAATTATTTACAAAGAAATCGAAAAATGAGAAAAAAAACTAGTGACTTTCATCAAAGATGCAGTGAAAGATGTATTAATTTCTTCAACAATGAGCAGCTCAGATAATCTTTTTGCTTTGAAATCTTTGATTACTGAATATGTATTATTTAGCAATGAAATTAGTTACTCATTAAAGTCATTGATTGACATTGAAGCAGCTGACTATTCATTCATTGATAAATTAATCACGCAGAATGTTTGTGATTATTTGCAAATTAAATCTTTATCTTTAATCAAGCTCAAATCAATAAGAGAATTCAATGATCATTATGCAAAAAAGCTCATTACTCATGCAATTTATTTGAATTTAACTGTTCAAGATCATATAAAACGTTTCATCTTTATGCTGATCACTTGATTAAATCAACATCAGATGATTCTTGAAAAAACATGAATGAATAAGATCAAAGTGACTATTAATATGAAAGATGATTGTTTTCAATTTTCTAGTTTTGAAACTTATATCAAAGCTTTTATCAAAGCTCATTCAACTGTTCTTTCAAGCAAGAAAATCGCGATAAAACAGAAGAGTTCAATCTTTACTTAAATATTAAAGAGATCTATCTCTTTTGTTGTCACTCAACTCAGCGAGAAGTCATTTTCATTCAGTAAAATCGTGAAATCATTTAATTCAATCAACTTTTCTTTATCTTTCAATTCAATGAATATAGCAATGATAGAGATTGCAGCATATAAATCACTAGTCAAATGATTGAATGTGATTACTTTCATGATTATCATCACGAAAATTGATCGACTTTTAAAAACAGCTAGAAATAAACTTGAAGATGTAAATCTACAAGAGCTTTCACATGAAGAAATCTTGAAAGAGGTCAAAGCTAAGCTTTCTTCAAAATATCGTGACTATTTAAACATGTTTAATTAAGTGATGACTGATCAACTATTTTCTCATCATTTCTATGATCATAAAATTAAGTTGATTGACGAGAAAACATTTTCTTGAAGTCATCTCTATCATATATTTGACTACAAGCTTCAAAAGATGAAGAATTATCTGATTAAGCATCTGAATAAAGACTTTATTTCTTTTAGCTCAGCTTCATACACTTCGTTCATACTATTCATTGAAAAGAAAGATGATAGCTTGCGTTTCTGTATAAACTACAGAAAGTTCAATGCTTTGATCAAATGAAATCGCTATTTCTTATCACTAATAGATGAAACTTTCGCTTGTATTCAAGATAGCAAATATCTGACTTGATTGAACATCATTGTTATCTTCAACAAACTGCGTATGCATTTAAGCAGCGAAAATTTGACTATCTTTATCATCTCTTTTGATTTCTACAAACATCACGTGATGTCTTTTGAATTAATCAACGACTTGACTTTCTATCAACACTATATGAACGACATGCTATTTGACTATCTTCATCAGTTTTGTCAAATCTATCTAGATGACATTATCATCTACAGTAAAATATTGAAGAAACATAAGCAACATGTATGATTAATTTTACATAGACTACAAGAGACTGATCTTCAGATGAATATAAACAAATGCAAGTTTCATGTTCAGAAGATCTTCTTTCTGAGATTATTGCTATTCATTGAAGAACTAAAGATGAATCTCAGAAAAGTATAAGTAGTAGTTGAATGATTTACTTCTACAAATCTCACTCAGATGCAGTTCTTCATTGACTTCTGCAATTTCTATCAACGTTTTATAAAGAAGTTTTCGAAGATTGTTCATTCTTTGATTCAACTAACTCAAAAAGAGATGATATTTGAATGAAATTAAGCTTGTCAAACGATCTTTGATCATATGAAGAAATGAATGATTGAAGTCTCTATTCTTCGTTATTTTGATCAGAATAGAAAGATTATTCTTGAAATAAACTCATTCAACTACGTTAATGATGATATACTTTCTCAATATGATGATGAAGAAACATTGCATTCAATGATTTACTACAGCAAGAATCTGAGTCTCGCTAAGTGCAATTATGAGATTTATGACAAGAAACTACTAGCAATTATTTGTGTCTTCAAGCATTGATGATCTGAGCTGAAATTAACTGAGCTACTCATTAAGATGTTCATTGATCATCAAGCTTTAACATCATTAATGAAAGATAAAGAGTTAAGTAAACATTAAATGCGCTAAGTACAAAAGCTTGTTGATTTCAACTTTAAAATCATGTATCACTCAGATAAATAAAACATCAAAGTCGATGCATTGACTCATTAAGTCAATTCAGTTTTTAAAAGCTTCGAGAATGAATGATGTTGCTATCAGTGAATTACAATTCTCATGTTGAATTGAATGAAAATTGCTAATCTAGAAGAGAAAAAGAATGATGAATCAATTTATTGATTGATTTTAAAAGTTGACAGAATCAACAAAAATTATATTTTACTTCATGAAGTTGTATTAAAAAATGAAGCTCAATACAAAGATATTAAATTAAGAAATTGTTGAGTTCAGAACAAAATATTATATTGAGATGATCTTCTATGAGTTTTCTTTAATGAGCATCTTCAAATGAAGTTAATTCAAGAAGTTCATGATCAATCTTTTATTGATTATTTTGAAATTCTCAAAATGATGAAGATCATAAAAAGATACTACTATTAATCTTCAATGCAAAAGACAATAGATTGATATATTTGAAACTGCTACATTTATCAGCAATCAAAGACTTTTCAAGATAAATTCAATGAACTACTACATTCTTTATTCATACTCAAACAGCAATGAAAGAACATAGTCATGAATTTCATCATTAACTTATTTTCTTTAAAAGACAAAAACATCATACTAACAATGATATGTAAACTATTAAAGAAATGACATTATATTTCTTGCTTCATTGATGATGAAAGAATCACAGCAGAAAAAACAGCTGAGCTAATGCTTCAGTAAATATATCAAATACATGATTTACTTGATTTCATTGTTTTGAATCGAAACTCTCAATTTATCTTCATTCTATGAAAGTCGCTTTGCAAAAGACTAAACATTAATCTTCAACTTTTTACAGTTTATTATTCTCAGATCAATGATCAAAGTGAATGAGTCAATCAAAACATTGAAAGATATCTTTAATTCTTTTGTTTGTACATGCAGAATGACTGAACTAAGTTACTACTCATGATTAAATTCATTGACAATAATGCTTTGTTCTCAATCATTTTCTTGATTTCTTTCTTTTTAAACAAAGACTTTCATTCTTGTATGAACTTTGAACTTGATGTCATTGAATATAAAAGTTCTTATGAACGCTTGCAGATGACTAAAGTTGAGAGTATATCTGAATATATGAACAAAACACTGAAGTTTGCTCATAAGTCGCTAGTCAAAACATAAGAACAAATGATAAAATAAATCAATAAGCATAAAAAACAAATTGATTATAAGATTGAATCAAAGATGTTTCTGAATGAAAGAAACATAGTTACAGCGAGATTTTTCAAGAAGCTAAATGATAAAATGCTCGATTTTTTCATTAATTTAAGTTTCATTGACTCTTCATATAAACTGAAATTATCAAAGTTTATGCATGTTTATGATGTATTTCATTCTGATCTGCTTTGCTCTGTTGTCAACGACTTCTTGTCTGATCAAAAGAATGAACTCTCAAATTCAATAGTAATAAACAATAAAGATGAGTGAGAAATTGATAATATATTGAATTTTCATTGATATCAAAGACGACTTCAGTATAAAGTCAAATGAAATGACTATGACAATGATTTCAATTGATACAACGCTGATGATGATGAATTTATAAACACTCAGAAAATCATTGATGATTTTCATATTTAATACTCAAACAAATCGCGCTAATTAACAATTCAATCAATCATGATTTAACAAATCTGAGTCTGTAAAATCATGATTGAACAATTAATCAAGTCAAGCAGAAAATACATTCATGCAAACATGAATTGTTGAAGAAGAAAAATAATGTCATGATCATAGTTTTGTCAGACTCAATCTTTTAATCTTATTAAACTTATTCTCACTTTGTCATCTTGACTAGTTTCTATTGAGTCTAGCGTTGACTGAGAAATACACATATGTAATTAGCTTCTTTTCTGTAATTATCTTTCTTTCTTAACATTTATTTTCTAGTTAAATGATACTTTTATCTGACTCACTTTAAACAGATTTCTAACAATATGAGCTTTAATTTGAACTCAATTGAATATAAAATTACTTAAGCTAGAATTGAAGTAAACAAAGCAAAGAATATATTTGAACACATGAAATAATCACTAACATTGATTAAGCAAGTTTTAGCAAAAGTCAGAGTCACAATGAAGAAATAAATTAATAAACATTGAAAGAAAATGATTTACAAGATAAATGACATGATGTTTCTAAATTCTAGAAATATAATGATCTTATGATCATTAAAGAAGTTAAACGATAAAATGCTAAAACTCTTCAAGATGCTGATTGAGATTAAACATGCATATTAACTGAAACTGTCATTAACTATGAAGATTCATTTGAAGTTTGTATCAAATCTGCTGCAACTAAATTCAAAAAACACTTTAAAAAAACAATGAAATGAATTGTTTAATTTTATAGTGATTGAAGACAAAGATGAATGAAAAGTGAAGAACATATTGAATTTCAAACATTATAAATAACATAAATAATTACAATATTGTGTCAATTAAAAAGAATACAACGTTGATTTACATTAATATAACGTTAATGAAAGTGAATTCAAAGATTGCTTGAAAATCATTAATGATTTTCATGAATGTTATTTAAATAAATCAAGATAGAAATTAACTCAAGAAAGATTGACTGAACTGCAGCAATGAGAACATTACTAAATGAAGAAAAAGAGTAATGTTGCAAGCATGCATCTTAAGTTAGTTTAACATAAATCATGTTAAACTATTATAAACTAGTATAAAATTGATGTTGACACGTTAATGATTTAACGCGTCTTCATAAGTATAAGACTCTTGATGTATTTCATCTTCTTTCTTCTTTAGCTTTGAACTTCTAGTTAGAATACATTCATATAATTCACTTTATGCAAATTCATAACATTAACATTTAAAATGATTAATTGAGTTGTTTAAATGAGTGATAAAATCTTTTCAAAAGTTGAATTTTTGACTGCATTCATCAAGAAATCTTGTCAAGTATTTAATTACATAATTAGTTGATAAATTAAATGATTTATCGTTTTTTTTTTGATTCTTACTTAATTCAACACTTATTATGAATCTATGCAAGATTTTATATATTGTAGCGAGCGCTGTGTTAGCATAATGTTCTTTTCATATTTACTATCGCTTTTCTCTGCGCTTTATACTGTAACTGTTTTCAATGCAAGAACTTTATGAGCTTGTTTCTTCTTTACTCTTTCTTTCTTTCATTTAATTCTTTAATGATGTCACAGTCTGAAATTGATTCAATATGCTTGTTAAAAGTATCATTTAAATGATTGCTGTTATCATACTCATGATTTCTAAAAGCTTTTTTAAGTTCGTGATGTTCTTTTTGCATTGCATCATCTTTCATTCTATCTTTCATTTAGAACATGTTAATAAAATGTGCTTGATCAACATTCAATCTCTGTTGCACTTGCACATCATCATAGCAACATCAAGTACTCATTTTTCATGTAGAAATTAATTGAAGTCAATCTTTCTTATGCATAGCTGCATCAATAATGCACTATGAGACTTTGCATGACTCTTGTGCAGTTGCAGATGTCGATGTATTATCTTTGATGTTAAATATTGAAAATGAGCTGCGTTGAATTTCTCTTTTCAGACTATTCTTCATGTTTATCTGATTTATTTCTGTATGAGTGTCAATCTTATCATTACTTCAGTGTATTGATGTTCAGTCAGCAATAAAGACAAATTGTGTATATCATCAATCATCTTGTTCATTGCTTCATTTTCAAGTATTTTTGCATGTTTTGTCATTTAATGTAACTTCAGCGTAACTTTTTAAAATTAAATGCTCTCATGTGCAATCTGAACTCGTTGCAGACGTGTCTGATCTTTTGTTGATATCATAGCTTTCACTGTTTTCAGAGAAGTCTGACTATCACTGTATACTTTGTATATTTTTTAATGATACTCTTGATTTGCTATTACTACGTCTGCAAGATGTTTCATTCTTGCGACTAATTCTTTCAGCTTATCATGATGAGTGATGACTAAAGTCGATTTTTTCAATCTTTTATTTAACTTTTAATTCATTCTCATCATGATCATTGTAACATCATTTTTGCTGTCATTATCATTTGAGTAAATTCTTTGCTTTAATGCAAATGTGTTAAGATTGTGTTGTTTTATTAATATTTTCTTGTTTGCAACTATAACTATCTTCAATGATTTTGATCAGAAAATCGCTGTGTAAAGATGATTTCAATTCATCTTTGTTTATTTGAGTGTTTCTTTCATTCACTTTCGCTTCAGCTGTAAAGATGTTTTGCACAGCTTTGATTTTCAATCTTTTTTGAGTGTTAAGTTGTTGCAAATTCGATGCATTGTCATCTCAATAATCTCATCTGATTTTCAAGAGTTCATGTTTATTATTGATCTTTGTATCAGCTTTTGTAAATAAATATTTATTGATGTCATGTTTATTTTTATTTGTAGAATCTTTGTTAATATCACATGATAAACATCAATGATCTGTCACAATGCTTTTTCTTGCATTGATTTCAGCTTAACGTTCAGACTCTTTCAATGATCTTTCACTTTCTGTGATGTATATCATATGATGACTTCATGACTAAGCAGAGAACGCGTCATTGCGAAGTATATTTGCTTACTTGTCATCATTGATGAATTTCAAGTAGACTCAATGATTGTTTGCATGATTTTTTATCTAATCACTAGTTTTGCTTTGACATGATGCATGTGAGTCGCTCATCTCAACTTAAAGTTCAGTTGAATTCTCAAGATTCTGATATCTGATTTCAAGTTGATCTGATGTTTTGTCAGCTTTACATTAACTTTTATATTGAATCATTTAGAAGTTTTTGTAAAGTGAATCAACTTATGCTTTGTTATCAAGAATTTGATGTCATGCGTTTTTGATCACTGTTTGCATCTATCATAAATCTTGTTAAGAACTCTGCAGTTGTGTTTTATAAATTCTTTATATGTCAAGATATTGATGTCATTCACGAAATTTGTAAAGCTAGTTTTCAGCTTGATGTCATCACATGCTTTTAACAAGTTTGCATTGTAAAACAGATATAATATTGATGATAGCAAAGAATCTTGTGATATGTCAATGTTCATGCTGCATTTCATCGTCATGTAATCATCAATTATGATCATGATGCGTTGATTTTTTAGAAAGTTCTTCACAAATTCAAGAAGCAGTCTAGAAACTTTTCTCTTCTTCATGTTATGTAAAAGTCTGCTGTGCATCACATTATCAAATGCATTCTTCTCATTCAGACTCAGCAGTGAGACTACTCTTTTTCTCATGTCACTTCACATAATATGCATCTTTTTTATAATTAGTTGCAAAGTCGTATCTATTGATCTGTGCTTGCAAGCTTTCATCTGAGTGTTTGATGTTAAGTTGCAAGCTTCTACGACATTTTGCAAATGTTCAAATACAATGAACTTCAGTATTTTGCTTAATGTGTTAAATAACACAATTGATTTATATATTTTTGCATTGAAGTAATCTTTCTTGTCTGACTTTTACATCACTATTGTGACTGCACTCTTGAACTGAGTTGACTGTATTTTCTTCTGTAAACATCTTTCAAAGAGAAAGCATATTTGTTCTGACATGTCTTTGATGAGTCTGCGCATTATTTTATTTATGTATCTTGTGTGTTTCAATGTCTTGTCAGATGTCGCTTTGTAGATGATTCTTTTAATTTCAGAATGCATTAGCAAAGCATCATCTTCAATTAAGAGCGAGTACTTGAAGTAAACTGATCATCAAGTCGAGTTTTCATATCTACATTTTGACTCAACTCAATTACTTGAGTTGAATCTTCTGACTTAACTTAAATACTTGAATTGAATCTTCTGACTCAACTTGATATTGACTTCAAGTCAGAGTTTGATTTGAGTTCTTGACTTAACTCGTCAAGCAATCGAATATGACATCAAGAGAACTAAATATAGAAATTTTTTCGATTTTTCGTCTTTGCATTATCTTTTTGCATTATCTTTTTGATAGAAAGTCATAAAGAGAAACATGAAGAGAAACATGAAGAAAAACATGAAGATTATTTAATAGAGAGCTTTGATAGAAGACTATGATAGAAAGCTATGATAGAAAACTATGATAGAAAGCTATGATAGAAAGTCATGACGAAAAACTATGAAGACTGTTTGATAGAAAGTCATGAAGAAGAGTCATAAAGAAAAGCTATGATAGAAAAACATGAAGACTATTTGATAGAAAGTCATGATAGAAAGTCATAATAGAAAGTTAAAATAGAATATTTATCTATTTATCTTCATGTTTTGACGAGTCGAGTTGAAAATTTTGAGTCGATACTTGATTTCAACTCTTTAACTCAACTTAATTACTTAAGTTGAACATCTCAACTCAACTAAAATACTTGAATCAAGAATTCTGACTTGAATTGAGTCTTGACGAGTTGAAAACTCAACTCGATCTTGATGACTTGACTCAACATGATCAGTTTAACTTGAAGTTTATTGTGTTCAGCATGAAAATCTCTGAAGATGATAAAAAGTGAGTTTAAAACATCATTTTCACTTTATTTTGCGCTGTTATGATGATGTCAAAGCATTTTAACTTGATCAGAGAGAGAATTGTTGCTTAAGTCAATGTGTTTGCAATTGCATTTCTTGTTCATTTTGCAGTTTTGAATAATTCTCTTGAAAATTGTTTAACATTCTGCATGATCTCTTGATATTCACTGCATTTCTGTTTTCTGATGATCTTGCTCTTCTTGTTACATGCTTGAATGTACTCTGTTCAGTCATCAATGATTCAACAGCTTTTTCTCATTTGTTGCATGCTTTTGATGATCTTCATACATTTCTTCGTTCATTTTGCTTTGATCATTTCATGTGATCTCGCTCAGAAAGTGAAAATCTTGATGATCTTCTTCAATGCATTCAGCAGTTGCTTGATGTACTCATTTATACATTGACGCTTCATTTTATGATTTAACAGTGATTTTGACATTTGTTCTTTCAGAATATTGATGAATTTCTCTTCATTCATTGTCTTTCAGTTGCAACATGATTTTCACGCTGACTTTTTGCAGATTCTGAAATCTATAATTGTCTGTATTGACAGATGATCTGAGAAGTTTTTCATTTCTTTGTTGATTTCACATCATATTAATTGATTCATAATGTTGTCTGTCGTGAAGATCAGATTTATTGTTATTTGAGATTCTTGATAATTTCTCATAATTATGTCTTGAGATAATGCTAGCAATGCATCGATGTTTGTGATCATTTTAATTAACTCATTCAACAATAAATGTTGTCTTGAATAGAATGATTCTTCTCATGTAAAGTGATGCAGATTAAAGTTCTTTACAAGAATGCTTTCTTTTGACATGTGCAACATCTTTCTAATGTTTGAAAGATTTTCTTTTTCATGAATGATCTTATGATCTCTGAGTGACAAATTGTATGCTTCATGAATGTATATAACTTTCTGAGTCATCTGTGCATCATCTGTTAATGTTTATAGCATAATTGTGTTTACATCTTTGAAGTGTCATGTTGAATATTAAATGTTGCTGTCAATTCTCTTGTTTATGTAGAAACAGATTTTATCTTCATTATTCTTCAGCATAAAGTTGACAGTTACTGAGCAGTATGCTCTGAAAATGTCATCAAATCATCAGAATTCTTGAAGAATCAAAATGTCATAATTCTTTATTTTTTTCTCATGTAGTAATGCTATCATCATTTTGTTTCTGAACTTGTGAACGTTATACTGTAGTATTTGAAGCTTCTTTTGCTGAAACATTAAAGTTTACATTTCAGACTATTTAGTGTTCTCTTGAGTGTCTGCAAAGCACTTACTTCATTTGTAAAATTTTTAACAAAAGATGACATTGACAACAATGTAACTGATGTTAACTTCAATTCATTTGATCTTGACTTCTTAATCAAGTGATTCAGTATAATGTTTTCTGATGTGATGATTATGCTGAGCAGATGACTTTCATTCATTGAGCATTTCTGCTTTCTCTTTAAGTCATTGTTCATCAGCAATTTCAGATTGATAAATGTTTCTGTGAATGTCTTTGACATCACTATCTTGAGTTCTTTCTGTTCTTGTATGACATGATATAGAGATCTGTGCTTTGTGACTCTCTTTATTCTTTCTTTTTCAGCTTGTCATTTATGACATTAAGAGTCAAAGACTCTGTATGTGTCTCGACATGCTTTACATTTTTATATGTCTTAAGTCTGTTTGTAAGAACAGTGCTTCAAGCGATGATTCAACGTGCAGTAAATGCATCTTTGCTTATTTTTACATTTGTATATCTTGTGATTGTATTCTTGACATCTTAAACACTGATGCACTCTGCAGCTTGAATCGTAGAACTGTGTGATCTTTATGTCGATTTCATGACATATTCTTTCATTGATCAGCTTGTTCATCATCTCAGTGTTGACTACATGTATTATCAAAAAGATGTATCTCTTCTGCTCACTCTTCTTTGTGAGTCACTCAATCTTTTCAATCATCATTTCTGAATATATGTCTTTGTTGATCTTGATGAGCATTCTCACTTCTTTCTTCTTTATGTTTTTAGACATTTCTTCAATTTTAATCTTATGTATCACTACTTCAAAACTGATCTTGCACAGACATGCATTCAACAATATCTCTTTGATTCAAAAATCATTTTTCTTCAATGTTTTCTTATTGCTTTTTGTCTTGACTCAAAATATCAGCAGTCTTGATCATCTCTTCATTGTCTTTATGTTCTTGCGCGTTGACAGTGTCTCGTCGACGTCAATTTCTCTCGCTCATCTCACTATGTTCTTCATTGTTGTTATCATAATTCTCTTTACTTCTTCTTTCTCTTTGATGAAGATCTTTACTTCAAATTTCTCATAATGATTTTGCACTAACGACAATATGTCAATGTTGAACACAAGATGACTTTCAAATAGTATCGTTGACTTCACGCTCATTCTCTTCACTCAGCTGTTTACATGTTCTTTCTTCTTCATGAACTCTTTTTCAAGTCTGCTCATTATTTTTTTCAGTCTCTTCAGCTGATTCTTCATGCGCTGATTGACAGTCAATGCAGTGACGCATTAACGCGTCAGCTTTTCTATCATCTCTGTCAAACTTTTCATCTTCTTTCAGAGCATCAACTCATTGTTTCTATGTTTATTGAACTTATAGAGTATTTATAGCTTGTGTAATTTCTTCTGTATATTTTTTGTCTTAACTGAATTCTTCTGCGAGATAGTGATAATCACTTCTCGTTCATTCATTGACATCACGTTGATGATGCTTCTCATCTGTCTCTGATGATCAGAATGAAGCGCACGCATCATGTTAATGATGTGCTTTGTCTTTAAATAGTTTAAGTAATTCATTTTCATGATTTTCTCAATTCTTAAAGTCTATTATTGTAGCAACTAATGATTTATCATTTTGATTGATTTTTCTTTTTATAAGATCAATTTGACGTAATTAACTGCAAATGCATGTTTAATAACTTAAATGACATCAATTATCAAAATGACATGAATCATTAAAATAGCACAAATTATTAAAATGACATGAATCATCAAAATAATACTGCTGACACTGATTATTCTGATTCTATATGCTCAATTCTATATGCTCAAGTGCATGCAAAAGCAAGATATTAAATCAATGAATTTATTATTTAACTAGTTATTTAATCATTTATTTAAACAAATTGTTAACTATGTAGAGTATTTGATAGAGAATCATGAAGAAAGTCATGAAGAGTGCTCAATAGAAAAACATAAAGAGTGCTTGATAGAAAAACATGAAGAGTGCTTGATGTTAGAGATCAGCATAAAGCGAGTCATATGAATATAATGTAATGAGTATATAAATGCTAAGAAAGAAAAGTATCTAGAAGAAAAGAGTTGACTATTTATATGACTCAGAAAAACATAAGCTAACTCTGAATAAAATTGACTTTGAAACAAGTTTATGCTTTAGCGACGAGCGATTGACGATAGCTCTCAGAATAGTCATTAACATAGTTATCAACATAACTATCAACAAAGATGCGTAGCTAGAATCGTAACATTATCTTTTTTCTTCAACAATTCATGTTCACATAAATGTATTTTCTTAGTCTTGTGTAGAATCGAAATATTTATTGTAACAGACTCACTATGCAAGATAGAAGTATCATTGAAGCAGACTCAATAGTTGCATGTGAACGAGTCGACAGATCAATTCACTGATAGATAAAGTAATGTGAGTAGATAGATCATTGCATTGACGAAAGATGTCATTGTAGCAAACTCACTAGTTGCATGTGAACTGATAGACGAATCAATTCACTGATAGATAAAGTGATAAGAAGATCATTGCATTGACGATGTCATTGAAGCAGACTCACTAAGAGTTTGCTTCTCAAGATAAAGACTTCATGCAGTTTTATGACTGACTTCATTTGATTATTCAACAAATTCAAAGAATTTCTTGCGAATTTGAATGAACGATTAATTCGCTGATCTTTGATCTAGTTGAATGATTTCAATTGTTTGTTTATACTCGCTGATCAGCGCATGAGTTTGAATCTTTTGTTTATTCTCGCTGAATCAGCTCATGAGAGAAGAAAGATGAGTGCTGCTGCATAAACACAAGTCACTAGATCAAAGTCAATAGAGAATTGAAGAATTACTAGCAGAAGCACTTGAAGAAATCAATGCAGATTATTTCACTTCATCTGTAATGAAGAAGCATTTATATAATGTTAGAAATCAGCATAAAGCGAGTCATATGAGTGTAATGTAATGAGTATATAAATACTAAGAAAGAAAAGTATCTAGAAGAAAAAAGTCAACTATTTATATGACTCAGAAGAACATAAGCTAACTCTGAATAAAGTTGACTTTGAAACAAGTCTATGCTCTAGCGACGAGCGATCAACGATAACTCTCAGAATAGTCATCAACATAATCATTAATATAATCATCAACATAGCTATCAACGAAGATGCGTAGCTAGAATTGTAACACTTGATAGAAAGTCATAAAGAATGCTTGATAAAAAAACATGAAGAGTGCTTGATAGAAAAACATGAAGAGTACTCAATAGAAAATCATGAAGACTGTTTGATAGAAAATTATGAAAGAAGTCATGTAGAAAGCACTGTTCAACTCATGTTATGCGTTCAATCAATGAGTAATTTGAAGCATGTAGAAAGTTTGACAGAGTGTTTGATAAAAAGCTTGATTGAAAACTTGATTGAAAGCTCACTAGAAAGCTCACTAGAAAGATCAAAATCAGTAGAAAGATCAGTAAAAAGCTTGATAAAAAGCTCAGTAGAAAGATTAGTAGAAAGATCAGTAGAAAGATCAGTAGAAAGCTCAATCAAAAGATCAGTAGAAAAATCAGTAGAAAGTTCAATCAAAAAATCAGTAGAAAGATCAATAAAAAGCTCAGTAATTTTAGAAAATTTGATAGAAAGTTTAATATTGAGTCATGAAGAATGTATTTTATTGAGCTAGTTAGCATTATTGAAATATGATTGTTGTTGTTTTAGAAAGTAAAACTATAAAGAAAGAAAGAAGTGAGAAGAAGTAAATACTTTGAATGTTCTGAATTTTCTAGCGTCAATCTTTGACTGAGAGCGAAGATTACTAATCACAAAGATAACAGTACTGTTCTCAAGTCATGTAGAAAGCATTGTTTGAAGCACTGTTTAACTCATGTTATGCATTCATAATTTGAAGCATGTAGAAAGTTTGATAGAAAGTTTGATTGAAAGTTTGATAGAGAATTTAATAAAGAGTTTGATAGAAAGTTTGATATTGAGTCATGAAGAGCGCGTTCTATTGAGCTAATTAGCATGTGCTATGAAGCATGTATGAAGCATGTATGAAGCATACTATAAAGTAAATCATGAAGTAAATCATGAAGTAAATGACGTGTGTTTAAACACGTTGCATGAAGCATGTTTTAAAGTGAGCAAGCTGATGAGTAGATTAACAAGTAGACTAATGAGTAGATAGAATGATGAGCATGTAGAATGATGAGTAAAATGATGAGCATGTAGAATGACAAGTAAAATAATGAGCATGTAAAGTAATGAGTAGAGTGATGAGCATGTAGAATGATGAGTAGAATGATAAGCATGTAAAGTGATAATTAGAGTGATGAGCATGTAGAATGACGAGTAAAGTGATGAGCATGTAAAGTGATGAGTAGAATGATGAGCATGTAGAATGATGAGTAAAGCGATGAGCATGTAGAATGCAAAGAACAAAGATTTTGTCAATCTGACTGTTAATCATTTAATTATCTATGCGCAATGATAAATGATGCAATTCATCAGTTATTAGATTTAACTGCAAGATTAATGACGTAATTAAGTGATATTTGATTGAATCTTTGATCTAATCAGCTGTCAACGATGTCAACATGATGATTAGCTGCGTGTGATTAACTAATTAGCACTCAAGAATCTGTCAATGTTCAACGAGTTTTGAATCAAAATCTTCAAAAAATGTATCATTCAATCTGCATAAAAGCATACTGACTTAATTTCTTTTGATTCAAAGATAGTACTGAATAAAGTTTAAATTATTAAATGTTCAAATTAATTTATTACATCATTATTTATTATAAATGATTCAGTCATTTGAATCACTTTTACTAGTTGAGCAGCACTTGAAAATTAGCTGCTTGAGCTAACTGATGAATCGACATCAGAAGAATTTACTACAAAGCTTTGTACATTCTGAAAAGATGTTAATGCAATGACTCGTAAAATGAAGTTGCTGCAGAATTAAACTGATCGTCGAGTCGAGTTTTGAGTTGACATTTTGAACTCGAATCGAGATCGAGTCGAGTTGCTCACATTTTCAACTCGATTCGAGTCGACTTGCTCATATTTTCAACTCGACGCAACTCGACCCGACTGGGAATTGGGTCAACTCGACCCGACCCGCCAAGAACTCGAGCTTGGCGCCAAGAGGGCTAAATATAGAAAATTTTCCGGTTTTTGACTTTTGCATTACCTTTTTGCATTACCTTTTGATAGAGAGCCATGAAGGGGAACATGAAGGCCGTTTGATAGAAGGTCATGACGGGGAAACATGAAGGCCGTTTGGTAGAAGACCATGACGGGGAAACATGAAGGCCGTTTGGTAGAGAGTCATGACGGGGAAACTAAAGGGGAACATAAAGAGGAACATGAAGGGAAACATGAAGAGAAACATGAAGGGAAACATAAAGGAAAACATGAAGGCCGTTTGACTTTGATAGGGAGTCATGACGGGAAAACATGGTAGAAAGTCATGAAGGGGAACCATGTAGGCTGTTCGACCAAGCTATTTACACCTATCTAATATCTTGTCGAGTCGGGTCGGGTTTTCGAGTCGGGTTGTCGGGTCAAGCTTCTCAACCCGACTCGACACTTTTCCAAAAAAATTTCAACTCGACCTGACACTTTTCGGGTCGAGTACTCGACCCGACGCGGTCAGTCTATGCAGAATCAATTAAGTCAAATAGAAGTCGCTGAAAATGCTCGCAAAGTATGCAAAAAGCAGTCTGATAAGATTCTCAATATCGAAGACATCTTGTACATTAAAGATGCTTAAAGTATGACTCAAGATAGACAGAAATTGAAGAATCAGAGACAGAAGAAGCGCGAAGTGATCTGGGAAAAGCGTTATTTAAATGCACTAAAGAAGTGCTACAGAGCTACTAAGTCTCATAGAACTGCTCGCATTAAGTTCATTCAGGCTTATCAGAAGAAATGACGGGTTATTTTGAAGAAATTGGTTAAATATCATCATGTATATAATGAGTAGTTGAATTTTGCTGTTGCATGGCTGAAACTGTTGCATGGCTGCCGAGCACTAAGCGAAGAATGAGCTTAGTGAGGGGCACGAATAGCCGAGATAATGTATTCAGATATGATGTGCAAGCAACGTCGTGACTCAAGAACTCGAACAACCACAAGCTCATCACGATACCAAATGAGCGATTTTCACAGATCGTGAGCTTCACGCCGCCTCTGGTTTGACCACACACTTCGCTGGCTGTAAATTCAAAAAGGTTACATTCACGCGTTGTGAAAGAGCATACGATCGCTGACAGTATGATGACTCGTTGATTGATTCAATGATTGACTTTCATCGTCAAGTTTCAATAGAAGTAGTCAACTGTTTGAGCGAACGCTGACCACGGATGCAATTGGCAAGCTGTCTGTTTGCTCACTCCGTCAAGTTAATGTCGTTTTCAACAGGAAAGATGAATTGATGGAGCTATCAGAGCGGTCTGCAAGGATGGTTAAGGTCGGCATTATGTAAGTAAGCTAGTGGTATGAACACCATTAGAGGGGCAAGCACCCCCTCGACCCTTCAAAATAAACAATACTAATCGTTTTCCTACTATTAGTGTATCCCAATATCCTCTGAACAAATATCATGTTGGCAGCGGGACGCATTATTGATTACCGCAAGTCCTAAACCTCATAAAAATACCACGAATCATATCTCATGCTCTCTAACGTCTCCCTCAAAAACGCATGTTGTATGATTATCTTCGTGAAATTGTACTCACCTAGAGCAACCCCTTTGTATAAGCCCTTTTATCGAATCGCAAACGTGAATACGCCACCTTCAGCAGTGTTGGAGGCCCCTTGGCTTCGCCGGAAGCTCTTCCAATTCGAGGTACCGACCCTTGAGCATACGTGGACCAAACGCATCCCCCACAACCGTTACGCTTCCATCATACGTAGAGTTGGTGGAATCTTTGCTTGATGTACCGTGTATCCTGTTTCGAAGATGTGTGTTCATATGGGAGGCAGCTTTGGTACTGCCCATTTTGAACTGACGGAAAAAGGCAGGCAAAATCGGCAAACAGCCGCAAACGATACCACAGCCAATCTCAGCATCTCTGGTCAAAAACTCAGTCTCAATGCGCAGAGGGAGAGTCGAAGATAATCTGGAATTACATACGACCACAAAGCTAGGTTCATAATCTCGTATGAGGAATCTTTAGTGGTGGTTGTCTTTATGCTTGCGACTAAACGGGCAACGGCGGAGAGGCAGGCACTGCCGCCATTTTAGCTAGCTTCCGAACCGCAGGAGTAAGGGAATTACTCACAGGAACCCAAAGGCGAAAATTGTAGAGATTCCAACCTTTCGCCTTACCGGCATCTGCATTCGCTATATCTTGACCAGTGGAAGTACGAAGATCGACATGTCGGAGAGTATATTTATACAGGCCGTGATGATGATTGCGTAGTTGTTGTTGACACACCGGCCATGCTCTTGAGGATTGAATATCTTACTTCTTGGCACACATTGGAAGATTTCGATGAACGTATCTGCAAAGTAGAAAAGAGCATTCAGCCACATAACCGCATCGATGAGGGTTCGAAATCTGTCCCTTCCTCTCGTGGTAAACAGACGTCGCATCTGAAGCAAGATAGAGAGTTTGGTAAGAAAAATGATTGGGCCGTAAGCTATCTCATTGGAGTTGATCAACTGAGACAGTTAGCTTTGTTTTTTTTGGGGTGCAAAAATTCAAGGGCCGCAAAGAGGGAGATACCTTCAACAAGAATACAAAGTCTTCTAATGTAACATTCCATTGATGACGTCCTCCACCATGCTTCATTCCTACGACGTCAACAGCAAGGAAGCCCGTGAAGCCAAACTGGCAAAGATTAGTATTTGGTGCGAACACTGGAAAACCATAGAGTAGCTAACCCACGCGACGAAAGATGTGTCTGCGCAAGTCAGTATGGGCTAGACATCGTTTTGCAGTAAAAAGTCAGTATGACCAGCTTATTAACGAAGGGAAACCTACAATCAGCCCATCCGTGGGATTTGAGGATGCAAAATACAGTGTACAGACGGGCCCAGACGACCAAGGTAGTAACAACCAGGCATACTGTAACTGTAGCAACCACATAACCAAGACTTGACTTCGAAAAATTGGGGATTACCCCAGGTGGTGGAGGCAATGCTCCTAATATCTGGTACCGGGAAGTATTCTGATGTAGTTCCATGGTGTTTTGAAGGTTTCCAATTTTGTGAGCTAAAGCCGTGGGCTCGAAATTTTTCAAAGACTTGCGGCAACTAAGCGGACCTAATGATCTTTTTGGATCAAGCCTCAAAGATATATACAATTCGGGGACCATCCTATGTCATCCATCGAGTCCGAATATGCAGATGCACATGTGGGGGCTACGCCTTATGCGGTTGTAATATGGCCATGTGGCAGCCTATCAAAAGGACCAGTCAAAGCTCATGACGAACTGGGATAAAGTTCTGTAGAGATACAGGACTGAAGAAAAGTCAATTCCACGACAGCAGTTGTTGCACAGGCACTGATAGCTAAGCAAAGTTGGTGTGAGATGCGCAGATCTTTGTCGACGCAATGTTTGAGTGGCAACGCTCTCAAGCAGTCTGCGTATCAGAGACCATGTCCCTGGACTGCACGCACAATATAGGAGGGCGGTTAGAATTCGGGTTTTCGTCATGCAGGCAATATTGGAAGGCTGCAGCCCAATTTCAACGACTGCAGAGTTTAGTCTAGATCGATCGTTTAGCGATACAGAAGGTATTGTTGCCTCAAGTTGATAGTGGGGGCCATATGTATAGTCGTTGAAATGCCGGGCTCAAAGTGCAGAAGGCAACTCTTTAAGGTAATCAATATGCAAAGCATCGACGTTTTAGCCCCCAACTCGACATCTGCCCTGTTGCCTTATGCATGAAGAGTGAGCATTTACGAATTTATGCTTGCAATAGAACCACATCTAGAATTAACAGTTCGGTGCCCTGGTTCTCTGGCTGCACGACATGCTCAGCCGTTTTACCCGTAGGTTATGGTGTACGACGAAGAGTCTTCTTGTTCATGAGAAAGCCCCTCAATCGTCGTGTAGCTTCTTCCGATCTTCGGACCAAAGATATCTTTCATACAACTGGGAACACTACCAATGAGCTTTTTGCTTTCTGAGATGGCATGCGGGCATTTTCGGCGAACCTCATCGGGCTGCGTCAGCTTTCTTTTCACTAACCAATCATCTGACAGAGCCGGAATTTCAGTATTTGAACATTGGCGGTAAGATCATCAGAATAAGCAGCGTAAAGAGAATGGACAAAACTAGATGGAAGTGATGATGGCAATCAAAGACTGTAGCTCGGTGATGAGAGGTGCATTGCACCAGTGGTACCAGGGGGTGCAAAAAGTCGTTGTGTTGAAATAGGGGAGTTGGTAACCTCCGCCTCATAAGGCTGATAGGGCTGGGCCCCGCTAGTAGAGTTTTCACCTGCTCGCTTCTAGATAGACTCCTATACAGCTTCAACCCCATATACTATATGCCCCATATGACCTCGTATTCCAACAGGTTATGAGCCCGGGTTAGTGCAAACCGCCTGGGTTGTTGCTCCGTATTCAGTGACTACGACAAGCTCACTGCCACCATGTCTATCGTCGTCGTCGTCGTCATCAATTGGAACCTCCTACGCGATAAGGTCAATCGACGCAACAAGTGCAGAACGGCAAAGCCTCTACGCGATAGAGCCAATTAGAACACCGTGGATATGTGTCTTCGACAAAGGGAAACGGTGGATTCAAATATACCGTGGATATGTGCCTTCGACGAAGAGAAGCGGTGGATCCAGTATACCGTGGATATGTGCCTCCGACGAAGGGAAGCGGTACTCTATATACCGTGGATATGTGCCTCCGACGGAGGGAAACGGTGGATCATACGTTACGAAGCTCCGAATAGCTTCAATCACTGCTAAGCCATTAGGCTGGGGGAGTCAGTAACTCCGACATACGTTACGAAGCTCCGAATAGCTTCATATGTTCAACATATATGGCCCTGGTTGGCTATGATTCCCATAAAGAGGGGAGCTTGGAGCTCCGAGTCTTGGCCCATGGAGGCTCCGGTTCCCAAGGGGGAGTGTTGGAAATAGGGGAGTTGGTAACCTCTGCCTCATAAGGCTGATAGGGCTGGGGCCCGCTAGTAGAGTTTTCACCTGCTCGCTCCTAGATAGACTCCTATACAGCTTCAACCCCATATACTATATGCCCCATATGACCTGTTTGCGGTAATCGGAATGCGTTTTTCGGCTTCTGAGATTGAACACACGTTTATGGGAGAGACAGGCTTAATGATCCCGCGGCGGAAATAATCGAATGTGCCGTCTATGATTCCAGCCATCAGACTGGATTTTCGGTCATGACGTGCTTCAAGTTGAAGAACGTGGAGCTAGCGTCTTGGAGGAAAGGACGCATTTCGAGGCCAGTATTACTGAGGATGTCTTTCATCCCAATTTCAATAAAGGATTCAAAAGCTGCGATCCAATTTCAACTCTGCTGAAGTGTCTCTCCTGATAAGGAGTTGATGAAAACTGTGCTGTAACACTGGTTTCCTTCGACGACATAGCAGCGTTAATCTCAATTATCTGCTGGGAATTCCGGACAGAAACCACTACTGGATGTGTAATGATCAAGTCCGATACTGACAATTCCGGGACCTGGCCGTCACCTCTCGCATTGGTGTAGATGTAAAAAAACGCTAGCAGGGCAGATTGCGGTGACATCGACTAGTGACCTTAGATCGGATCGAATAAAATTGGCTCCGAAGTGTAGGATGAAAGCCAACCGGTATTCTGTAACCTTCAAAAGACTCTTTCTCAACGTATTGAAGACGAGTCGTTAGCAACTGTTTCTGCTCCGGTACTGCCGCAGGCGCACGACCTGTTTGACTGCTGGTTACCGGTGAGATGAGATCCTTCTGATAAGGTGACCAATACCCCTTGAGATCGAAAGCATACGAAGGCAATTCAAGAAGTGTAAGATAGCCGACGTACTCTCGATGGTACTTAGTCCATGCTATTGGGACGTTTGACGTGTAAGCCATGGCTGCCGTAGTCGAAGTGGTTTTCCAGCTTGCAGTCATGTACTGGACGGACACATCGAATATATTCAACGCGGCTTATCTGAATCTGTTTTGCTCCGCTTAACCGCGTTCGTTACTAAGTGGCTGCTAGCCCAATGATAGGACATGTAGACATGTACGATAAGTCTATCGATATAAGATGTTCGAAATTGGGATCGCCGACAGAGGTGTGCATAAAAAATCAAAACATCTTGGTGATAATTCATGAACATTCTCATTGAAAAGTGTATAAATCTTAAAAGTATGTAACTTTTGATGATTCGTTTTTTTAGTATGGATATGGGAACATCGATTTTCGGTTGTAACATCTGTTCCACTATCAACTGGTTTAAAGGGACCAAATCAAAGCAGCAGATTCCGCAAAGTCTTACATCTCAGCCATGACTGTCCTCTCTCATTGAGGCGCAGGATTCCTGCACCCTTCGCCCACACTCTCTCTATATAGCAATAATCTTGGTTAATTCTTAAGAATATTCAAGGGCATCAAGCCTAAACTCAATGAACAGACCATCAATTACCAGAGAGGCCCAAATGTATTATCTCCCCAACAATTCCCCTTTTGTCCCCCAAAAGCCCCTATCATACCTCGCCTCACCAGTTTCACCTGAATCACCGTTCGAGTACAGACAAGCCCGTCTCAAAAGCTAGCACCACTCTCGTCCTTCTTAGCTTCACTTGTTGTTAATACCTTTGGGCAATGGAACGTGGGATCTGGCTTCGTTGATGTGGCAACAATGGGGTTTTTAGGTGTTGGTTGGTTATTTTATTGGGTCGGAAGGGTGATACGAAGAGGTTGAGCATGGGGCTGGGATTGACTGTAGGCGATGGATTGAGCAATGGTGGATGAGGAGTCACGGGAGGACGCTTGCGACCAAAGGAGAGAGAGGGAGAGGAAGGTTTGGTAAGGCCTATATCTTGGAGAATATAAAAAGCAATCACAAGTCTATTTTTACGCGATGGTCTAACCAGTATCATCCCTTCACCCATATCGTTCCTTTATTAAATTACCTTTAACACTCAAAACCTAACCAAAATTGCAGCCGACAACACAATCCCACCAAGCTCTTCCCTCGATCCCTCTTTGCCCTCTCCATCACTAACTAGTACTTGGGTACGTCATAAG